>Ga0075431_100004148_pt1 | contig 14151 bp, 13 predicted proteins | sample RhiMetdeltSRZDD5_FD_75297 | JGI IMG/M metagenome (GOLD analysis project Ga0075431, IMG submission 75297) | Populus rhizosphere microbial communities from Tennessee, USA - Rhizosphere MetaG P. deltoides SRZDD5 | ecosystem: Host-associated > Plants > Roots > Rhizosphere > Soil | place: USA... | reverse complement strand
ACGAACGGAAACTTGTCTGGCGCAAATCTTTGATGTACTTGAATTCCGGCGCGGCCCGTTCCGAACCCTTCTGCGTCGTTTTTCGCGACGACTCGTCGCCGCCGAGGCAGTCGCCGTCGGTTTGGAAAGGAACCTGTCTCTTAAGAAATAAGCGCCCGAACGAAGGCGAATTACTGACATCCCGCCATGGGAATGGCCGTTACCAGGTAGTAACCAACCATTTCGGGTCACGCTTTTCGGTTAGCATCCGGGGCAGACTTTATCGAGATTGATTTTGGGGTAGTTGTATGCCGCACAAACGGAGTCGCGAGACATGTGGCCTCGTCGGCTGAGCCGCAAGATCGGCGAGCTCATGGGGGCTACCTCCAGAACAACCGAGCCTGCGCATCCCCTCTTTTTCCCCTATAACCCCGGCGCGGAATCCTTCATCTTGCGGAAGGTCTCCGGGCAAGACCGGGACGGCCCGGCTCACCCCGTGCCCCCTCGCGACCAATGGATCAGCGAGAAATACGGGAACACGCCCGAGGAGTACCTCGCGTCCGGCCAGCGGGACCTCCAAGACATGCAGGACATCTTGGCCCGCGCTGGGGTCTCGCTCGAAGATCTCGGGAACATCCTGGAGTTCGGCTGCGGCGATGGCCGGATGCTTCGATGGCTAGAGCACTTAGCCGGGACGCGAGAGGTCTGGGGGGTCGACATTCATGCGGGGCGGATCTTCTGGTGCAAGCAGCATCTCAGCCCGGCGTTGCGCTTCCTGACGACCACTATGGTGCCCCATCTGCCGTTCGAGGATCGACATTTCGGCTTCGTGTTCGCCGGCTCGGTGTTCACGCACATCGACGACCTGGCCGACGCGTGGATTGCCGAGCTAAGACGGATCCTCCGGCCAGGCGGCAAGCTCTTCATGACCGTCCATCTCAAATGTGACATCGAGTTGTTGAGCGGAAGGTACCGAGACAGCGGCTTGGCCCGGATCCTTAGTAGTCATCACGAGTTTGCGAGTACCGACTTTGACGTGTTCAGCATCGGCCGATCCGCAGGATCCTTCGTGTTCTACGACCTCGAGTTCCTACGCCGGGCCGTCGAGCCCTTGTTCCGCATCCTCTCGGTGACGCCCGAGATCCGCCTATACCAGAACGCCCTGCTGTTGGAGCGAAACTAGCGCGAGCCGGGAATGCATCGCATCGAGATTCGCAGCGCGAAATATTGAGCGGGACACTGCGCGGCGATCGAGGTATCCTTCGCCAGGTAGGGGCAACAAGCAGAAGCTGGAGGTCACGATGTCCATCGGTCGTCATGCACGCAGTGCGGCCCTTGTTACCCTATTCGCCGCGGCAGGCTGTGTCTCGCAGGGTGAGTTCGATAAGCTACAGAGCGACAAGAACCAGGAGATCGCCTCGCTGCAGTCGAGCCGCTCCACGCTCGAGCAGCAGGTGCGCAGCCTCGAGAGCCAGCGTGCCAGCCTCGAGAAGGAAAGAGACAGCCTTACAGGAGAGAAGGAGCGCCTTACAAAAGAGAAGGACAGCCTTACCCAGCAGGTAGCGGCGCTCGAGGCGCAGCGCGCGCAGCTCCAGGCGAGCGAGAAGCAGTCCGAAGCGCGCTACGACGCGCTGCTCGCGAACCTCAGCGAGGAGGTGAAGAAGGGCCAGCTCCAGGTGCGCCAGCTCAAGGGCATGCTGACGGTCGACGTCGCGGAGCAGCTCTTCTTCGACTCCGGCCGCGCGGCGCTCAAGGACACCGGCAAGCAGGTGCTGCAGAAGGTCGCCGAGTCGATCAAGGGCTACGAGGACAAGGCGATCCGCATCGTCGGCCACACCGATAACGTGCCGATCACCGGAGGTCTGCAAAAAGTGTTTCCGTCGAACTGGGAGCTGTCGGCTGCGCGCGCCACCACAGTGGTGCGCTTCCTCCAGGACAACGGCATCGCGCCCGAGAGGCTCGTCGCCACCGGCCGCGCCGAGTACGCGCCGGTCGCGCCGAACGACAGCGCCGAAGGACGGCAGAAGAACCGGCGCATCGAAATTACGCTGATCGACCGGGGAGTGCTGCAGTAGCGCGAGCAAGAAACACAAGCGGTCGGAGACGTGATCTCCGACCGCTTGATGTCGGCCGAAAAATTGTCGCCGATTCGCGACAATTCGCGCGGCGCAGGGGAACCTGGATCGTTACCGCAACAGGCCGCGTGATCCCCTGATATCGTCGTTGATCCAATGATGGCGCAACCGAACCCGCTGGAACGCTACAAGATTCTCAATGAGCTCGGCCGCGGCGCGATTGGCAGGGTCTATGCGGCGCGCGATCGCTCCACGGGCGCTGTCGTTGCATTGAAGACCCTCGATCCCGAGCTATTTAGCGAGCCCGGGACGAACTTTGCCGAACTTTTCCTGAAGAGCGCGCGCTCTGCGGGGCTCCTGAGGCACCGCAATATCGTCAGGGTCTACGACGCCGGCGAAGCTGACGGCACCGCGTACATCGCGATGGAGCTGCTGGAGGGCGAGAGCCTGCGCCACATGCTCGACGACCGGCCGCTCTCGATCGCGCGCGCGATCCAGATCTTCGATGACATCGCATCCGCGCTCGCCTATGCCCATGAGGAGGGAGTGGTGCACCGGGGCGTCAAGCCGTCGAACATCATTGTCTTGCGTTCGGGCGTTGCGAAGATCGGCGATTTCGGTATCGGGCAACTCGGCGAGGCGGCGCTACGCTACGGACAGCGGGGCGGCTGTCTGAGCTACATGTCCCCCGAGCAGGTGCGCGGCGACCCGGTCGACCATCGGTCCGACCTATTCTCGCTCGGCGCCGTGTTCTACGAAATGCTCACTCGCCAGGCGCTGTTCGAAGGCAGCTCACCGAAGCAAATCATGGAGAACATTCTTCATGCCGAGCCGCCCCTGCCGAGCAAGGTAAACCCGCACGTTCCATTCGCAGTTGACCGGATTGTTTTCGGCATGGTCGCCGAGCATCCGGACGACCGGTTCGCCAACGCCCGCGTCCTGCTGCGCGAGTTGCAGCGCCTCGAGGAAGAGCTCGGGCTCGGACCCGGCGCGAGCGCCGGCACCAACGAACCGACTGCAAGCGTGCCGCCAGGCAGGGCCGAGGTGAGGCTCGAAACCAGTCGCTTCCCGCAACGCGGTCAGCCCGAGCCGGCGGCGCCCCAAGCTGCAACCGAGCGCGAACCGATTCTGCGGATTTCCGACCCGCATCGATTCCGCGACCCTGCGCCGATGCAGGATGAACCACGGTTCGCGCAGCAAGAGTTTCCAAATCGCAATCGAATCTCTGGTGGCGAGGCGTTCGACGAGCACGACTCGAGGTTCCTAATGGACCGCGAACCCGAGCCGGAACGCTCCTCCGGATCGCGGACTGCAACCGTCGCGGCGCTCACCCTGATGTTCGCCGTTCTTTCTATTGGACTTACGTTCATCTTGTATTACTCACCAGGCCCCGGCGAACCGCGCACCTCCGCGAGTCGTTTGCAAGAACCGCCGGCGACCGCGGCCGCGCCGTCCCCATCAACTGCGCCTCCGCCTGCGGCCGTAGCGACGCCTCCGCCCGAGGCCGAAGCGACCAAGGAACCCGCGACGGGGCCCGCTTCGCCGGAGGCATCACCGCCGCCCGCAGCGGCCGATGCGAGAGCGGCGCAAGAGTCGTCAGGCATCGCGTCCGCGCCGAACCCGTTGCCACCGAAACCGGCCGTGGCGGAGCCCAGCCCTTCGACACAGGCACAAACTGAGAGCCCGCCCGCCCGCGAGTCCAGGCAAGCTGCAGCAGCGCGCGCTGCGCCGGCGCAAGCCGCCCCGCGGGCGGCGCAAGAGTCGTCACGCATCGCGTCCGCGCCGAAGCCGTTGCCGCCGAAACCGGCCGTGGCGGAGCCCAGCCCTTCGACACAGGCACAAACTGAAAGCCCGCCCGCCCGCGAGTCCGGGCAACCTGCAACCGCCCGCGCTGCACCGGCGCAAGCCGCCCCGCGGGCGGCGCAACCGACGGCGAAGATTTCGGAGCCGCAGCCTGGCGGCACGGCGACACTAATCATCGCGGTATCGCCGCAAGGCGAGCTCTACGTTGATGGCAAGCACTACGGCACGACACCGCCGATCACGACGCTCGATCTCAAGCCCGGAATGCATCACATCGAGATTCGCAGCGGATCGCGGAAGCCGTATGTCACGTACGTGATGGTAGAGCCTGGTGCCAAGCGGCTCCTCCGACACGACTTCGCCGCAAAGCCGAGCCGTCCAGCTAGATAGCGCCCGCGTTCTTGGCACCATCGCCGCGCGGAAAGCGAAGCGGCGGGAGCACAGGCCCGCAGCGTCCGCGCTAAACGCCTGGCGAGGCTATCTTGGCCCCGGCCGAAAAGTCGTTCAGCGTCGCGTCGCGCTCGCCGCGACCGGCGGCGGCGCCGGCGACGCGGCGCATGACGAAGCCCTCGTAGCCCCGGGCGGCAATGTCGTCACAGATGGCGCGATACCGAGCCATACCGCCGGCGTAAGGCATGAACACGCGCGGCTTGCCAGGAACGTTGGCGCCGAGATACCAGGAATGGGTGGCGAGCGGAAGCAGGGTTGCGTGCGCGGCCGCGTTGACGTGCTCGCCCCATTTTTGCGCCGCTTCGGCCGCCGCCTCGCAACAGTCGATGCCGTTTTCGCGCATATGGGCGATGCAGTCGGTAATCCACTCGACGTGCTGCTCGATCGCCACGGGCATGTTGCAAAGCACCGAGGGGCTTCCCGGGCCAGTCACGGTGAACAGGTTGGGGAAGTCGGGAACCTGCAGCCCGAGATAGGTGCTCGGCCCGGCGGCCCAGGCTTCGCGCAAGGCCAGCCCGTCGCGGCCGCGGATGTCGATCTTCAGCAGCGGGCCGGTCATCGCGTCGAAGCCGGTGGCGAAGACGATGATGTCCAGCTTGTGCTCCCTTGCGCGCGTCTTGATGCCGGCGGGGGTGATACGCTCGATCGGCTCGGCGCGCAGGTCCACCAGCGTGACGTTCTCGCGATTGAAGGTCTCGAAATAGTTCGTGTCGATGGGCGGGCGCTTTGCGGCATAGGGGTGATCGATATCCGCAAGCGCTTGCGCGGTTTTCGGATCCTTGACGATCTCGCGGATCTTGCGCTTGATGAATTCGGCCGCCGTGTCGTTCGCCGCCTTGTCGAGCATCATGTCGTGGAAGCTGGCACGGAATTGCAGCCCGCCTTTCGCCCACGCCGCCTCGTAGATCGCCTGCCGCTCGGCTTCGCTCACGTCGAACGCCTTGCGGCGGGCGATGCGGAACGGATGGCCGTTCGGCGTCGAGCGCACCACTTCCCGGATCTCGTCATGGTGCTCGCGCACGTACTGCAGGAACTCTTCCCGCAGCGGCGCGTTGCGCGCGGGCACGCTGTATTGGGCTGTCCTCTGGAATACCGTCAGGTGGGCGGCGGTCTCGGCGATCACCGGCGCCGCCTGGATGCCGGTCGAGCCGGTGCCGACCTGGCCGACGCGCTTGCCGCGGAAATCCACGCCCTCCCGCGGCCACTGGCCAGTGTGATACCGGCGCCCCGCGAAGCTCTCCAGCCCGGGGATCTGCGGAATGTTGGCCGCCGACAGGCAGCCGACGGCGGCGACGAGATAGCGCGCACGGTAGCGCTCTCCCGACTCGGTTAATACGCCCCAGCAGTTCGCCGATTCATCGTAGTGCGTGGCGGTGACGCGGGTGTTGAAGCAGATGTCGCGCCGGAGGTCGAACTTTTCCGCTACGCGGTTCAGGTACCGCAGGATCTCGGGCGGCTCGGGATAGCGCTCCGTCCACCGCCATTCCTCGAGTAGCTCCTCGGAGAAGAAGTAGCAGTAGGAATGGCTCTCCGAGTCGCATCGCGCGCCCGGATAGCGGTTCCAGTACCACGTGCCGCCGAGATCGGGCGCAGCCTCCAGGACCTTGACCGAGAGCCCCAGCCGCTCGCGCAGGCAAAGCAGCTGGTACAGGCCGGAGAAACCCGCGCCTATGACCAGTGCGTCGAGATGGGAAGCCCGGTCGCTCATCGATCGAGCGTCCTAATGTACATGGTGTGCGATGGCCTGGCGGGTCGGTAACGAAAACAGGCGGCAGCGATGCAGCCCGTTGAGGAGCTCCACAATCTCGACTATGCGTCCGAGCTATTGGTCGCCACGACGAATAGTTTGGGGAACCCTAACTCGTCAACCCGTTAGCGCGGCCTGTTGTGCCTTCATGCTGGCGGGCATGGCTTCACCTTGCGAGGCTTGGCGAGGAACGCGGTGATCTGCCCGGCTATCTGCTTGAATTCCTCGACCTTGCCGTAGGTGGCGACGAAGTTCTCGAGCATCGCGCGGCCGTCGGACCGTTCCTGCTCGAGACGCCGGCACTCACGCTCGGCTGCCTCACGCGCTTCCTGCTCGGCGCGCTGGCGGGCACGAGCTTCTGCCTCCAGCCTCTCCTGACGCTCGCGCTCTTCCTGGGCCTTGCGTGCGGCCTCGGCCTCCAGCTGGCGGCGCTCGGCGGCGAGCCGCTCCTCCTCGGCAGCCCGCTGCTTGCGGGCGGCCTCTTCCAGGGCAAGCTGCTCGGCGCGCTCCCGCTCGAGGCGCTCGCGCGCCGCGCGCTCCTCGGCTTCCCTCCGGGCCCTGGCCTGCCGCTCTTCTTCCGCGATCTTGGCGCGGCGCTCGGCCTCAGTGACCTCGCGGCACATCAGGTTGCCGCCGCCGATATCGATGGGTCTGGTGCAGTCCTGCTCGCTCACCGTGCGGCTCGGATCCATCGGCGGCGCGGAGGCTTCCTGCGGCCTGCTAGTGCAGCCGGCCGCGAGCACGAGAAGGAGGACGACGGTTTTGTTCTTGTTCATGGCTCTCCCTTCAGGTTCGGTTGGCGCAACAGCGCCAGCACTGCCTGATTCGACTTCGAAGCGAAGGATACGTCCAGCGCGCCCGGCGCGCTGCGACAAAATCCCCACACCAGCAGCGACGCCTCGAGAACGGCTGCGGAAGGCGGTTCAAGCAGCAGGTCCGGTAGGTGAAGGGTGCAGCGGCATCTTGGTCGCTAGGAACTCAAGTACCCCCCGCGGAAAGACTCCTTTTGGCCAACCCGGGGCAGGATCAATGGCGCGTGCGCCTGGCGATGGCCCGGCTATGGGCGGACGCCGTGAACCGCCGAGGCGGGGACGTCACTGTCGTACACTTGCCGGAAGTCGGCGTTCGCGGCAACACTCATTTTCCATCCTCGGATCTGAACAATTTGGAAGTCGCAGACCTGATGTCGAAGTACCTTGCCCAGAAGAGGTTGGACGACTGATTTCGGAAGTGTCCGGCGACGCAGCGAAGATGTTCCTGCGCGCCGAGCAGAGCGGCCTCAAGCTCGCGAGCATCGGCCGCATCGCTGCCCTCGCCCTGATGGGCGTCTGGCTGATCGGTACGCGCGCGGACGACCCAACGCGTGCGCTCGGTTACATCCTGGTCCTGTCGCTCTTCGCCGCGCTCGGCCTCGCGCACTACGCGCTGATCGGCACGCGCTTCGACAGGCGCTGGATCAAGTACGTCTTCATTACGCTCGACATCGCCATCGTCTCGTGGCTGGTGGCGACGCAGCCGCTCTACCAGTCCGCCGCCGGCCTGCCTGCGGTGATGATGTTCCGCGCTCCCGTGTTCCCGTTCTACTTCGTCATTCTCGGCGTGGCGGCATTCAGCTTCTCACCTGCGATGGTGATGTGGACCGGCCTCGCAGGTGCGATTGGCTGGCTTCTCGCTTTCTGGCATGCGGCAAGCATGGTCGATGGCGTGCGCAACTGGAGCGAGATCCCGAACAACCCCACGGCCGAGCAGATCATGGCGATCGTGCTGGATCCCAAGTTCGGCGGGCTGAGTGGCCGGATCCAGGAGGCGGTCCTGCTCGCAGTCGTCGCTTTTCTGATCGCCGTCGTCATGTGGCGGGCGCGCGCCACCCTCCGACGGCAGCTCGAAGCGGAACGGGACCGCACTACCCTATCCGGCATCTTCGGGCGCTTCGTACCTCAGGCGGTCGTGAATGCCATGGTCGCCGGGCGCGGCGCGCTCGCCCCGGTCGAGCGCGAGGCGACGGTGTTGTTTGCGGACGTCGCCGGCTTCACAGCGATGACACAGCGGCTCGGCGCGGCGCGCACGGTGGATGTCCTGAACGAATACTTCGACGAGGTCACGCGGATCATCGGCGCCCACAATGGCGTCGTGACTCAATTCCAGGGTGACGGTGTACTGGGGACGTTCAATGTGCCGCTCGAGGACGCAAACCACGCGCGGAACGCCTTTGCCGCAGCCCGCGCGATCCTAACAAGCGTCGCGACGCGTGAGTTCGCCGGGGAGCGTGTGCGCGTGCGCGTGGGTATCAACACGGGCGTCCTGGTGGCCGGCAACGTCGGCGGCGGGGGGCGACAGAGCTATACGGTCCACGGCGACGCGGTGAACCTCGCCGCTCGACTAGAGGCGCTTTGCAAGGAACACGACACGTCGATTCTCGTTGCCGCCGCTACAGCGATGGCGCTGCCAGAGGCCAACCTTGAGCCTATCGGCGAAATCGTCGTCCGCGGCCTCACAGAGCCCGTGACCGTCTTTTCGATACGGAAAGCGGGTGTGGCGAGGGGTTAGGGGGCAACGTTTACGCCGGCATTCCAGTCAAGGGTCATTCATCGAGCTCTGGATAGTGGCGAAAGACGTATGGAGCGGCCAGCGGCACTCAGCGGCATGGGACGATTCGAGAAAATCTTCGACGACTAGGCCGTAGGGTCGCTAGCCCAAGGCGTCTACGACGTATCCGCTTAGTCGACGGGCGGCTTCATACCTCCTGCCCCATCGAGGATTACGTCCACGGCCTTCAGGTACAAGCTATCGGGGACAGGCTCGGTACCGTCGATATAGGACTGTAGAACCCGCTCGCTAACGCCTAGGCGCGCAGCAAAGGCTTTAACGCCCCCTAGTTTCTCTGCGGCCTTGGCCAAGACCAGCGCCGCATCCTTCGATGCCGCCACGGCACCCCCTTAGGGGGCGCACTGTACGCTTGAACGCTGACAGGCATTTATCGAATCGTCCTTGCTTTCGCGCGGACCCTTTGGGAATCGGACAAGTAGGCAAAGCTCGCCGGCCTCGGTTTGCCGACGATGTGGCACCTCTCGAACGTTATCCGACTTACCGGATCGAAAATTGCGCCATTCTTATGCGCAGGGCAGCGCGCCGCTCGTTACGAGCGTGAGTCCGGCGATGGCGATGCGATCCAGCGCGGCGGCGCTCCTCCGATCCTTACGCCGCCGACCACTCGCTCGAAAATCAATCCACCCACTACTGCGAAATGTTCCCCATAAAGGTCGGGATGGTAGGTGGAGAGTCATCCAGGCCACTATGGTCTAGGAGACCAGTAAACGTCAGCGTAGTGCTAGTTCCAGTTATTTGGAGCTGTAAGACAACGTCGAACGTATCGTCGTCGTTGGCCGCGAGCTGGCCGCCTAGGATCGTTCCCGCAAAGTCGCCCCGTTTTGTCCGAATGATCCATGAGCCACCGGTAACCACCGTCACTGCGCCGACGTTGGTGTTCAGAGACGCATGCGCGACTTGAACGAGACTCAGACCGCTGGTTTGCTTACCACTGACTTTCCCGGTGAAGATACCGACGAAGATGGCGCCGTTTCCACACAAGCTCTGCGGGCAAACTTCGCTGCCGGAGACAGTACCTTCGAGCAGCGGCTTGCTCGGAGGAGCAGCGACCACGGACACTGATGCGATTAGGTACAGCAATCCGATTAACAGGCTTACCGGCCGGGTCGTCATATGCGCCTCCTCATAGTTCGGTTCGCCGCGCGAATTGCACGACTCAGACCCAGAGCAAAATATGCGCCGTAGTGCGGCTGTGTACGAGCCTGGAACCGCGAGGCGGGCAGGAAGACGCTTCCTGAGCGCGCGCCGCCAAAGAAGCGCAAGGCGCCCGGCAGGATTTGGGGTGAAAGTCGGCGCCGGGACCCTTTTAGTATTCGCCGCCTGGTTGCCGCACTCGGTCGATGCCAATCGCAGCGAGCGCGTGAGGATCAGCATCGGCTTCAATGCGACGTTCGCAGCGTTCGCGGAAACCATGGGCCACCCATTATGGGGAGCACCGTGAGAACCATGCCAACCCGATTCGCCAGCGTGGTGATTGCCTCGGGTGGTTCCTGAGGTTGTCGCTGTTCGCGCTGAAGACGCGCCGGTTGTGGTACAGCTCAAGTTTGTAGCGCCGCATCGCCCGGTACGGAACCCGCGATGCCTTCTACCTGCCTACAACCGGGTGGACCTCGAACAACTCGCAGTTGCCATCCGTCGCCGCGCTTCGGTTCTGTCCAAAGAGCCTCGTCCGCCAGCGGTTGAAGACGCCCTGATAACACTTGTGAGCCAGGCGAACGGTTCCACACCGGATTCGACGGCGCTGGCAAGGATCCTGACTGGCATCGCTGGCGTGGCTGGCTCCGATACGACTTACGAGAGGTCAGACCTGGACGTGCTCAAGCCGCGCGTGATCCGCCGGCTCGATCTGCTCCTTGATGCTTTGTTCGACGGTCGGTGCACCCAAGAGGGCTTACGCGAAGCCCTTCGACCCCTTAGGGTGAAGTGGATTAAGTAGGTTGGTGGCCGAGAAACAAGTATCTTTCCGCCATAGAGGAAAAGGGGTTCTTGATCGCCGTAGCAGTAGTTGGCCTAATTGACTTGATCGCCATCCTGGGCCGCCTTCTCGGCTTGCTATAGACCGACGAAGCACCCAAAGTCAGAGACGGCCGCGGCGCGGCGGCAGGCTTGTCGGTGCGCCCACTGGGACGCTAAACCGTTAGATGTGGTGCGGGTGGGCCACTACTGATGCGACTTCTGGTGAACGGCGTCGCTGACGACGATGTCGACGCACATGAAAAAGACGCCCTTGGGGATCGACACCTCCTCCGATTTCCACCAAGCCAACAGCCTTTCGTTCACGCCGAGCATATCCGCGAGTATCTTGTCGTCGCCGATGATCTCCGAGGCCCTTCGCAGGGTGTCGAAGTGGATGGTCGCCATATCCCCTCACTTGCGCTATGCGCATTGCACATCCCCTTTGAGCATCATTTTGGCAGGTACACGTGTCAGTTCTCGGCTCGGCGATTTCATTTTGCGTCGGCGATGATTTGTATTTGCATCAGCGCAACACTGTAAGTCGCACTCAGGCGACGCTTGCCGCAAGTTGCGCGTGGTAATTGGGGAAACTTTGCAAGATACGTGCGCGCGGATTCATTTCACGTCACCGGCTCCATGCGCGCTCCCTGCGCTCGCCGTGGCGGCCCTAGGCGCCATGCGGGGCGGATCTTCTGGTGCAAGGTTCGTAGGTAATCCGCTACGCGCAGGCGCCGCCCGTTCCGCTGATTGCGCGCTGTCGTGTTGTACGGTCGAGTCCCCACCAAAGTCCCCGCGGCTCTGCGTCGACTTTGCGCCAGAAGGCTCGCTCAATTTATGTGTTGTTTGCGCTTATGAATCTTGCCGTCCTTCATCACCATGAGCAGCTTTTGCTGGTCCTGCAACAGCCGGACATCAGCAGTCGGGTCGCCATCCACCAGCAGTAGGTCCGCGAGATAGCCGGATTTGACTAGCCCCAGCGGCTCGCGTCCCATGAGCGCGCCGCCAAGCTGGGTGGCCGCCACTAGGGTTTCGGTTGGCGTGTAGCCAAGGAGCCTGACGAACCATTCGAGATCGCGTGCGTTCGTGCCGATCGGGTTATAGGGGAAGCCGTAATCCCCGCCAGGCAGCACGCGGATGCCGCGCTTTCGCATTTTCGGGTAGAGCTCCTGCATGCGCTCGAGATGGACCGCAGCACCGAGGTTTCCCGGTCCCGAGCGCGTGAGGCCGAAGGATTCGGCTTCGTAAGTCCGCGTGTACATGAGCCCGATTGCTGGAGCGACGAAAATTTCGTCCTTCTTCGCCTCCAACATGTCTAGCGCTTCCTCATCTGCGTAGGAGCAGTGGTAGACGATGCGGAAGCCATGCTTTACCGCGAGCTTCACGGCCTGGGCGGCTTGCGCGTGGCAGGCGAGCCAGACGCCGCATTTGCGCGCCTCGTCGCCGATGGCCGCGACCTCTTCCTCGGTATAGGTGAGAGTCTGCGAACCGTTGGGCTGAAAGGCCTCGTCGCTGGAGAGGAGAAACTTAATCGAATCCACGCCGGCCTTTGCCATGTCGCGGACATACGCGCGCATTGCTTCCGGGCCGCGCCTATGATGACTGCTTTCTTCAGCTTTCTGCCCGAGCGCGCCGTCGGGTAAGCGCTCCAAAGAAGCGGCGCGCAGCCTCGGCCCGGGAAGCCAGCCGCCGTTGATTTCGTCTCGCAGCGCGATTTCGAAACGCGGGCCGAGCGATCCAGCCGAATAGGCGCTCGTAAAGCCGGCGTCCAGCGTCACTTTGGCGTTGCGCGCGGTGACGAGCAGATGCTCCTCCGGCGGCAACATCATCGTATTAATGATCCGGCCTACGGAGGACGGCCACGAGAGATGCGCGTGCGCCTCCACCAGCCCTGGCATCAATGTCCGGCCACCACAATCGACGACTTCGGCGTCCCGCCTATTTATCCGTGACGCACTGTCACTGACAGCCTCTATGCGGTTCTTCTCTACGAAAACTTCGCCCGGAAACGGTGCTCGGCCGGAGCCGTCGAAGATCCGAGCGTTAGTAAAGAGCAAGGAAACGGGTTCCATAGCCTCCCCCCGCAGACGCCGGATTACTATACCGCCGAACCTCCTGCTCAAAGAAAAACGGCCTGAAGCATTCGCCTCAGGCCTTCATGCAGCGCAAGAAATCTGGCGCGCCCGGCAGGATTTGAACCCACAACCCCCTGGTTCGTAGGAAACCCGCTAGGCGCAACTCATTGATGCAACAGAATCACGGCGCCGCCCGTTCCGATGGATTCTGCGACGTATTGAACTGTCTTGCACTGTCGAGTCCCACCAAGTCCCCGCAGATCTGCTGCGCGTTCATCGCGCAGTTGAAACGCTAGTACGCTTGTGGAAGGCCGAGATGGCGAGGCGCGCGGTGCGGTCGTTCGCGAAGCTCGCTCCGCAGACAATCGGCGAAAGCGCCCGCGGAGATGGCGTGGAGCTGCACGAGCGCGCCCCCTTCGAGCTCCGGCGCCGGCAGAACCAAAGCCCAGTTGGAACGATGCCAAGACCGGCGACTGCTGTCGCAGTCATGCCTTGTCTCGACGAAACGCTCAGGCGCCCTGCGAAGCGGACCGTTCTGGTCCGTCCGTAACGCTTGGGGTGCGCGAGGAGGAAGGCTGGAATCCTGGGCCACCCAAAGCGGCTCCCGCCAGCGTGACTAACGTTACGCAGTACGAGTGTCGGGCTTGCGCGACGACCGGGACCGGCACGGAAAATGCGTGCGCGTATCTGTGGACTGTGAGTAGTTGGCGGCCCGTTGGCGCCGCGCCTCCTTGAAGCACCATGTAGTTTCCAACCGGAGACCAGCAAATGAGACTAAAGACGCTAGTTGCAGTAGCAGTAGCAGCGGCCTTTGCGGTACCTCTCTCAACTCAGGCTCAGAGCGATAAACCATCCAGCGCCCCTTCCGGCGCGACGACGCCGGGAAGCGCCATGGCGGACAAGGACAAGGACGGCTCCATTTCCCGCGAACAGGCGAAGGGCACGCCGTACGAAAAGGATTTCGACAAGCTAGATAAGGACGGTGACGGTAAGCTCTCCGCAAGTGAGCAAGCAGGGGCTAAGGCCGGCGCAGGCGCCACGGGCGAAAGCAAGGAGCCGAAAAAGCAGTAGCGAAGTCTTGCTGCCTGTAATGAGCCCCGCTTCGGCGGGGCTTTCTCTTTCTGGCTGGGCGCGTCCTGCACTCGCCATGATTCGCCGCAGCTTTTTGGGCGCGTCTGTCCTGCGCATCACCCAACAGCCGAAACGCGGCCCGGTGTAACAACTGGTTACCCCTTTGGCGCCCCGGCGGGTGTAGCCTGAGGCCATGCGTGCGGCGGCTGTAGCACTGTTTCTCGCGCTCGCAGTAGTTGTCGGCGACTCCGCGCTTGCGCGCAAAGGCGGCGGCCATGTCGGCGGCGGCAAGGTCCACGGCGGGCATGTCAGCGGCGGCAAGGTCCACGGTGGGCACGTCAGCCACGGCCACGGCCACTTCAACGGCCACCACCACCACGGCCACCACCAC
>Ga0075431_100004147_pt1 | contig 14152 bp, 15 predicted proteins | sample RhiMetdeltSRZDD5_FD_75297 | JGI IMG/M metagenome (GOLD analysis project Ga0075431, IMG submission 75297) | Populus rhizosphere microbial communities from Tennessee, USA - Rhizosphere MetaG P. deltoides SRZDD5 | ecosystem: Host-associated > Plants > Roots > Rhizosphere > Soil | place: USA... | reverse complement strand
AAGCTGCTCCGCTATGTCGCCGTCGACGACGTTGGCCATGTGATCAACCCGATGATCGTCGACGGCATGGTCCACGGCGGCATCGCGCAGGGCGTGGGGCAGGCGCTCTGGGAGGGCGCCGTCTACGACGACCGCTCGGGGCAGCTCGTCACGGGCACGATGATGGACTACGCCATGCCCAAGGCCGACATGCTGCCGAACTACGAGACCGATCGGACCGTCACGCCGACGCCGGTGAATCCGCTCGGCATCAAGGGCGCCGGCGAGACCGGCACCATCGCGGCCACGCCGGCCGTGGTGAACGCCGTCGTCGACGCGCTCAGCTCGTTCGGCATCGACCATATCGAGGCCATGCCGCTGACCGCCGCGCGCGTGTGGGACTCGATGAAAGGAAAGAGGAGCTAGCCATGTATCCAGCCGCCTTCGAATACCACACGCCGGGTAGCGTGCAGGAAGCGCTCGGTCTGCTCGGCAAGCTGGACGACGCGAAGATCCTGGCCGGCGGTCACAGCCTCGTGCCGATGATGAAGCTGCGCCTTGCCCAGCCCAAGCACCTCATCGATCTGCGCAAGGTGCCCGGGCTCAGCGGCATCAAGGAAGAGGGCAACACGATCGTCATCGGCGCCATGACGACGCACTGGGAGGTGGAGTCGTCGAAGCTCCTCCAGGCCAAGTGCCCGGTGCTCTCCGACACCGCCAAGATCATCGGCGATCCCGCCGTGCGCAACAAAGGCACCATCGGTGGCTCGCTCGCGCACGCCGATCCGGCGGCCGACATGCCGGCCACCATCATCGCGCTCGGCGCCGAGCTCGTCTGTCAGGGCTCGAAGAACAAGCGCACGGTGAAGGTCGACGACTGGTTCCAGGGGCTCATGGCGACCGCGCTCGGTGAGGACGAGCTGCTCGTGGAGATCCGGGTGCCCGCGCTGACTCCGGGCACCGGCTCGGCGTACATGAAGTTCGCGCACCCGGCGTCGCGCTTTGCCATCGTCGGCGCCGCGGCCGTCATCACGGTCGACAAGCAGGGCACGTGCACCAAGGCCGGCGTGGGCATCACCGGCGCCGGCACCAAGGCCGTCCGCGCCAAGGGCGTGGAGGCCGGGCTCGTTGGCAAGCGGCTCGACGCCGCCACCATCGAGGCGGCCGCGCAGAAAGCGGCCGAGGGCATCGACGTGCAGGCCGATCTCCAGGGGTCCGTGGAGTACAAGTCGCATCTCTGCCGCGTCTTCGCGCGCCGGGCCATCGAGGCGGCGGCGAAGAAGGCCACGGCGTAATTCCGCGCGGCGGAAGGCGGCCGTCGCCGCCTTCCGCCGCCTCGCTCGCCCACCAGCATGATCGCGGCCGTGGTGCTCGCGGCGGGGTTCGCGCGACGGATGGGTCGCCAGAAGCTCCTGCTCGAGTTCCAGGGCAAGTCCGTCGTCCGCTGGAGCGTCGAGGCCGCGCTGCCGCACGTCGGCGACTGCGTGGTGGTGACCGGTCGGGACGACGCCGCCGTGCGGGCGACGCTATCGGGCCTCGACGTCCGGTTCACCGTGAATCCTCGGCCGCAGGACGGGCAAGGCTCCTCCATCGCGGTCGGCATCGCCGCTCTCAAGCCGTGGACATCCGCCGCCGTTATCGTGCTCGGCGATCAGCTTCGAACGCCCGCCGACGTGCTGCCGGCGCTGCTCACAGCGCACGCGCGGAGCCACAAGTCGATCGTCGCGCCGTCGTATCGTGGGACCCGCGGGACGCCGGTGCTGTTCGGCTCCGACGTCTTTCCCGAGCTCCGGGCGCTGCGCGGTGACGAGGGGGCGCGCGCGGTGGTCGCGGCGCGGCCGGAGCGTGTGGAGGTCGTGCCGCTCGATATCGCGATGCCCACCGACGTCGACACGCCGGAGGACTTCGCGCGCCTTCATGTACAATCGTGACCGACATGCGGGACGAGATCCGAAAGATCCAGGAGCTGATGGAGGCCGCCGAGTACGTCACCGACGCGCCGGTGGCGACGTCGGTGCATCTCGCCATGCGGCTGCGCAAGCCGCTGCTGATCGAAGGGCACGCCGGTGTCGGCAAGACCGAGGTTGCCAAGGTCATGGCACGCATGCTCGGGACGCAGCTCATCCGTCTGCAATGTTACGAAGGGCTCGACGCAGGCACGGCGCTCTACGAGTGGAACTACCAGAAGCAGCTCTTGCACATCAAGCTCCACGAGTCCTCCGGGCGCTCGGCAAAGGAAGAGGAGCGCGAGATCTTCTCGGAAGAGTTCCTGCTGCGCCGCCCGCTCCTCCAGGCGATCACGCAGGAACAGTCGCCGGTGCTGCTCGTGGACGAGGTCGATCGCGCCGATGAAGAGTTCGAGGCGTTCATGCTCGAGGTCTTCTCGGAATGGCAGGTCACCATCCCCGAGATCGGGACGATCAAGGCCACGCATCCGCCGTACGTGATCCTGACGTCGAACCGGACGCGCGAGCTCTCCGACGCGCTCCGCCGTCGCTGCCTGTACCTCTGGATCGACTATCCGACGTACGACAAGGAGATCCGGATCATCGAGCGCAAGGTCCCCGGGATCAACCATCGCGTGGCCGGCGAGCTCGCGCGGTTCATGGAATCGCTGCGACGGATGCGCCTGGCCAAGGTGCCGGGCGTCGCCGAGACGCTGGACTGGGCGCACGCGCTCGCGGGGCTGCACGCCGACCACCTCGACGAGACGCTGGTGAGCGAGACCATCGGCTGCGTGCTGAAGGACGCCGACGACATCAAGCGCTTCCGCGCCGAAGTGCAGAAGTCCGGCGTCGCCTCCTTTCTGCACATCTCCGGCTGAGCGTGGCGCGCAGCCTGGCCGCGGCGATGGCGCGCTTCGGCGCGCTTCTCCGCCGGCAGGGATTGCCGGTGACACCGATCCAGGTCACCGACGGCGTCCGCGCGCTCGACCACCTCGATCTCGCCGATCGGAACGAGGTGTACCTCGGCCTGCGAGCCGTCTTCGTCGGACGCCCGGAGGACGTGCCGACCTTCGACCGCGCCTTCGACATGTTCTGGCGCGCGACCACCGAGGCGGACGCCGTCGCCGAGGCGCTGATGCCCGCGCTGCCGGAAGAGGCGCCGGCCACGGAGCGTGAGAGTCCGCGCGAATCGCTCGCGCTCGACGCCTGGGGCGAGGACGGCGTCGACGAGGGCGACGAGCCGCTCGGCGTCCCCGCCGCCTCCGAGCGCGAGGCGATGGCCACCCAGGACTTCGCCACGTTCTCCCCCGATCAGCTCGATGCCGTGTATCGCCTCACCGTGCAGATCGCGCGCCGGCTCGCGCGACGCATCAGCCGGCGCCGGCGCCCGTCGGCCCGTCGTGGCCGCCTGGACCTCCGGCGAACGCTCCGCGCCAACCTCACGCGCGGTGATCTCATCGATCTGCGGTTTCGACGGCGCAAGCGTCGCAAGGTGCGCCTCGTGCTGCTCTGCGACGTGTCCGGCTCGATGGATCTCTACAGCCGCTTCCTGCTGCAGTTCCTGTTCGCGCTCCAGAGCGTCTTCTCGCGCGTGGAGACGTTCACGTTCTCCGTGCACCTCACGCGCGTCACCGAGTACCTGCGCACGCGCTCGTATCGCGAGGTGCTGCGCCGGCTCACCGCCGTGCGCGACTGGTCGGGCGGCACGCGCATTGGCGAGTCGCTCGCGGAGTTCAACCGGCGGTGGCCGGGCCTCGTGGATCGCCGCACCATTGTCATCATCCTCTCCGACGGCTGGGACACCGGCGATCCCGAGACCCTCGCTGCGGAGCTGTTGCGCATCAAGCGCCGGGCCGGTCGCGTCATCTGGCTCAATCCGCTCCTCGGCAATCCGTCGTACGAGCCGCTCACGCGCGGAATGGCGGCCGCGCTGCCGCTAATCGATCAGTTCGCGGCCGCCCACAATCTGGCCGCGCTCCGGACACTCGCCGGCACGCTGCGACTGTGAGCGCAGCGTGCGCCATAGCGCCTCGCATCTCGACTGCGAAGTTGTGCAACGCCTTGCACGATCCCGCGCTCGAAGCCGGGGGAAACGCCCAAAAGCGTGTCCCGGGTCTGGCGCTCGGCTTGCACTGTCCACCGAGCGGGACCGTCGATTCCCGAGGAGGACTCGAAGGGATGCGGAAGATCGTGGCGCCGCTGCTGCTGCTGCTGCTGGCCGTCGTGCATGCTCCGAGGCAGGCGCAGGCGCTGGTCTCGTCGTTTTTTCCCGATATCTTTCCGCTCCCGACGAGCGAGCCCGTACTGCTGCTCCTGACCGGCCTCGCACTCATCAGTCTCGCTTCCGTCGGCAGCAACCGTCCTCGCTAGCGCACGTCGTCCTCGCCGCCGTCGCCTTTTCCCCGCCAGCGGCGTATGATTGAGCCCGTGGCGGAACTCTTCGATCACATTGACGAATTGCGGCGGGCCGGCGGGCGCGCCGCCGTGGCGACGCTGGTGAACACGCGCGGCACCACGCCCCGGAAAGAGGGCGCCAAGATGCTGGTGGGCGAGGGCGGCCGCGTCCTCGGCTCGGTCACCATCGGTGGCTGCGTCGACGCGCAGGTGATCGAGCAGGCGGAGGACGTGCTCACCAGCAACCGTCCGCGGCTGCTCGAAATGAACCTCGGCGACGAGGATGCGTGGGAGATCGGGCTCACGTGCGGCGGCACGATCGAGGTCTTCGTCGAGCCCGTTGCCCTCGACGGCGGCGGCGATGCCGGCGCCCGCATGTACGACCGCGTGCGCGCCCACGCCCGGCGCGGCGGCCACGGCGCCATCGTCACGCGGCTCGAGGGTACGCAGGCCAAGCTGCTGGTGCTCGACGACGGGACCACCGAGGGGTCGCTCGGGGACGCCTTCCTCGATCAGCGGTTCGCGGCGGAGGCGCGCGCAGCGATGGCGCACGGCGCCTCGCGGACGCTGTTTCTCGAGGGCGTGCGGGCGTTCGTGGAGGTCGTCGCGCCGCCCGCACTGCTGCTCGTCGTCGGTGCTGGCCACGTGGCGATGCCACTCACCAGCCTGGCCAGGACGCTCGGGTATCGCACGGTCGTCATCGACGGGCGACCGCGATTCGCGACCCGCGAGCGCTTTCCGGACGTGGACGAGCTGAAGATCGGGATTCCGTCCGAGCTCGTCCGCGAGTATCCGTTGATTCCGTCGACGGCGCTCGTCCTCGTCGCCCACGACTACAAGTACGATCTGCCCGTCCTCCGGCACGCGCTGTCGACGGACGTCGGGTACGTCGGCATGCTCGGCTCGTCGCGCCGCGGCGCGACGATCCTCCGCCACCTGACGGAGGACGGTGTGGACGAGACGACGCTCACCCGCGTGCACGTGCCGATCGGTCTGGACCTCGGCGCCCGGAGCGCACCCGAGATCGCGCTCGCCATCCTCGCCGAGATTCAGGCCACACGCGGTGGCGGCTCGGGGCGGCCGTTGAGCGCGCAGGCGCAGGCGCCATGAAGGCGATCGCTCAGCGCCGTGCAGAGGCCACGGCCGACCTGCTCGCCGGGCGCGTGCTCTGTCACGACGTCCGCGACGCGGCCGGGAAGGTCGGGTTGTCCAAGGGCGCGCTGCTCGACGCGACATCGGCGCGGACTCTCCTCGCCCTGCCATGGGACGAGGTGCACCTGCTGGCGGTCGATCCCGGCGATGTCCACGAGGAGGAGGCCGGGCGACGCCTGGCCGCGGCGGCGATCGGCGACGGCGTCGAGGTGAAGGGGTACATCGGCGGGCAGTGGACGGTGACGGCAAGCCGCCGCGGGCTGCTGCGCATCGACGTGCGCCGCCTGTCCGACATCAACGTCCACGAGGGCATCGCGGTCTTCACGCTGTTCGACGGCCAGCCGGTCGAGCGCGGCGAGCCGGTGGCGAAGGCGAAGGTCACGCCGCTCGTCATCGCCGGCGACGTGGTGCGGTCGGTGGAGAAGGCGGCGGGCGACGGCGCGGTCTCGGTGTCGTCGTTCCGTCCGGCCGTGATCGGCGCCGTGGCGCGCGAGAGCCTCGAGCCGCGGCAGCGGGCGCGCTTCGAGTCCGCGCTCAAGCAGAAGATCGACTGGTTCGGCAGCCGCCTCCTCGACATCCGCTTTGCGGAGCCGTCGGCGCGCGGCGTGGCCGACGAGCTGATGGCGCTCCGCGACGCGGGCGCCGGCGTGCTGATCGTGGCCGGCGCCAGCGCACTCGATCCCCTCGACCCGGTCTTCGGCGGCCTGACCCTCCTCGGCGGCCGCATGGAGCGGCACGGGGCGCCTGCGCACCCGGGGAGCCTGCTGTGGCTCGCGCGGTGGCAGGAGCTGCCGGTGCTGGGGATGCCGACGTGCGGGATGTTCTCGCAGGCGACGACGTTCGACCTCGTCCTGCCGCGGCTGCTGGCGGGTCAGCGGGTCGGTAATCGGGACATCGCCGGCCTCGGACACGGTGGGCTGCTGTCGCGCGAGATGGCGTATCGCTTCCCGCCGTATCGCACGGACGTCGCGCGCGGAGAGCTCGAGTGAGCGCCACTGTGCGGCCGGCGCTCTACGGGGAGGTGATCCGAGAGCGGTGGCGACGTCCACGGTTTCGCGGTGAGCTCCCCGACGCCAGCGCCACGGCCGAGGACGTCAATCCGCTCTGCGGCGATCGCGTCCGCGTGCAGCTCCGGTTCGAGGACGGGCGTGTGGGCGCGGCCCGGTTTGCCGGCGATTCCTGCGCGATCTGCACGGCGTCGGCGGACGTCGTCGCCGAGCTCGCGCAGGGCCGCGCCCGCGGCGAGGCGGCGGCGATCCAGGTGAGCGACGTGCTCGGCATCCTCCAGGCCGACGTCCGCCCGACGCGCATGCGCTGCGTGACGCTGCCGCTCACCGTGCTCGCCAAGGCGCTGGCGTGAGGCTCGACGAGCAGACGCGCGGCGATTTTCCGATCCTCTCGCGGATCGTCAACGGCCGTCCGCTCGTCTATCTCGACTCCGCCGCCTCCAGCCAGAAGCCGCGCTCGGTGGTGGAGGCGATGGCACGCTATTACGAGCGCTCCCACGCCAACGTCCATCGCTCCATTCACACTTTGGGCGAGGAGGCGACCGACCTGTACGAAGCGGCGCGCGATCGCGTGCAGCGCTTCGTCAATGCGGCCTCTCGCGAGGAGATCGTGTTCACACGCGGCACGACGGACGGCATCGGCATCGTGGCCGAGGCGGTCGGCCGGACGCTGCGGCCGGGGGACGAGATCCTCGTCACCGAGCTCGAGCACCATTCGAACCTGGTGCCCTGGCAGGTGGCCGTGCGCGACCGCGGCGCGACGGTGCGTGCGGTCCCGGTCGTCGGCGAGGGCGTGCTCGACCTCGACGCGCTCGACCGCCTCCTCGGTCCGCGGACCCGGCTGGTTGCGTGTGCGCACGTCTCGAACGTGCTCGGCACCATCGTCCCGGTGGCGGAGGTGGTGGCGCGCGCCCGGCGCGCCGGTGCGCTGACCCTGATCGATGGCGCTCAAGCCGTGCCTCATATGCCGGTCGATATCTCCTCGCTGGGTTGTGATTTTTATGCCTTCTCAGGTCACAAGATGCTGGGGCCGACGGGGATTGGCGTACTCTACGGGCGCCGGCCGGTGCTCGAGGCTCTCGAGCCGGCGCGCGGCGGGAGCGAGATGATCAAGGAAGTGTGGGTCGACCGCGCAACCTGGAACGAGCTGCCGTGGCGATTCGAGCCGGGCACGCCGCCGATCGCCGAGGCGGTGGGGCTCGATGCCGCCATCGAGTACCTCGAGAAGCTGGGGATGGATCGGGTGCGCGATCATACGCACGCGCTCGCCGTGCAGGCGGCGACGCAGCTCGCCGCCATTCCGGGCGTTCGCGTGTTCGGTCCGCGCCACGAGCGGGGGGCCGTCGTGGCCTTCAGCATCGACGGGCTTCATCCGCATGACGTGGCGGCCGCGCTCGACGTCGAAGGCATCGCCATCCGCGCCGGCCACCACTGCGCGCAGCCCCTGATGCGCTGGTGTGGCGTGGTGGGGACGAGCCGCGCGAGCTTCTCGGTCTTCAACTCGCCCGACGAGGTGACGCTCCTCGCGCAGGCGGTGGCGGATCTCGACGGGGCGCTCCGGTGACCGAGCTAACGCCGCGGAACCCGTTCCAATCACCACGGTTCGGGCAGATCGCCACGTTCATGCTGCTGCCGGCCGCGGAGCGCTTCGAGGGCCTCGATGTGGCGCTGCTCGGCGTGCCGTACGACGGCGGGACGTCGTACCGGACGGGCGCGCGCTTCGGTCCGCGCGCGGTGCGCGAGCAGTCGTCGATCATCCGCACCTGGAATCCCGTCCTCAAGGTCCATCCGTTCGAGCGGCTGCGAGTGGCCGACTGCGGCGACGTCGATGTCGTGCCGATCTCGATCGAGCGGACGTACGAGGCCATCGAGCAGCGGATCGATGCCGTCGTCCAGGCGGGCGCGCGGCCGCTCTGCGTGGGCGGCGATCACTCGATCACGCTGCCGATCTTGAAAGCGCTCGCGCGTCGGCACGGACCGCTCGGGGTCGTGCACTTCGACGCCCATCCGGACACCTGGGACGAGTACTTCGGCAGCAAGTTCTTCCACGGCACGCCCTTCCGGCGCGCGATCGAGGACGGCGCCGTCGATCCGCGGCGCATGATCCAGGTGGGCATCCGTGGACCGCTTTACGGCCCGGAGGATTTCGCCTTCCACGACGCGCGCGGGATCGAGGTGCTTCGCATCGAGGCGATCAAGGAGCAGGGGACGAGCTGGGCGGCCGAGCGGCTGGGACGACTCCGTGGTGGCCCCGTCTACTGCTCGTTCGACATCGACGCCTGCGATCCGGCGTACGCGCCGGCCACGGGCACGCCGGAGGTCGGTGGGCTGACGTCGTACGAGGCGCTCGCGCTCGTGCGCTCGCTCGCCGGCCACTCGCTCGTGGGCGCCGACGTGGTCGAGGTCTCGCCGCCCTACGACGGGCCCGGCCAGATCACCGCGCTGCTCGCCGCGAATCTCGCGTTCGAACTCGTCAGCGTCTTCGCGCTCGGCCGATGACCCGGGGCGCCGTGGCAGGCCTCGGGCTGCTCCTGCTCGCGGCGACGGCGCCCGCGATCGCTGCCGCGCAGGGTGGCGTGGCCACCATCCAGATCGACGGCGTGATCAGCCCGGTCACGTTGCGACTGGTCGAAATGGCGTTGACGCGCGCGCAGGCCGAGCAGGCGCAGGCGCTGGTGATCCAGCTCGACACACCGGGCGGGCTCGAGCGCTCGATGCGCGCGATCTGCCAGCGGCTCCTGAATGCCGAGATCCCGGTTATCGTCTGGGTCGGGCCGACGGGTGCCCGCGCGGCGTCAGCCGGCGTCTTCATCACGCTGGCCGCGCACGTGGCGGCCATGGCGCCGGCCACGAACATCGGCGCCGCGCATCCCGTCGCCGTGGGCGGGGGCGTCGACAAGGAGAGCATGAGGAAGATCGAGAACGACGCGGCCGCCTTCGTGCGAACCATCGCCCTCGAGCGTGGGCGCGACGCCGACTGGGCGGAGAAGGCCGTCCGCGAGTCGGTCTCGATCACCGAGCGGGAGGCGCTGAAGCTGCGGGTCATCGACGTGATCGCGGACTCCATCCCGGATCTGCTCACCAAGATCGACGGGCGAACGGTGAAGACCACGAAGGGCATGGTGAAGCTGGCGACGAAAGGCACCGTGGCCAAAGCCATCGAGATCGGGCTGCGTGACCGGTTCCTGAACATCATCACCGATCCGAACGTCGCCTACGTCTTGATGATGCTGGGCACCCTCGGGCTGATCTTCGAGCTCTCGAATCCGGGCGCGATCCTGCCCGGTGTGGTCGGTGGCATCTCGCTGATCCTCGCCTTCTTCGCGTTCCAGAGCCTGCCCATCAACTTTGCCGGCGTGCTACTGATCCTGTTCGCGATCGTGCTGTTCATCGCCGAGGTGAAGGTGGTCAGCCACGGTGTGCTCGCGATCGGCGGCGTGGTCGCGATGGCGCTCGGCTCGCTGATGCTCTACGACGAGCCCGAGGCGGGCTTCCGCGTCTCCTGGCTCGTGATCATTCCCACCGTCGCCGTCACCGCCGGCATCTTTCTCTTCGCGCTCACGTTCGGCGTGCGCGCGCTCGCGCGGCGGCCTCAGCTGGGCGCCGAGGCGCTGGTGGGCGCGACCGGGACGACGGTGGGGGCGCTGACCGGCGAGGGGCAGATAAAGCTGCAGGGCGAGATCTGGCGCGCGGTCACGGACCGTCCCATCCCGGACGGCACGCCCGTGCGCGTCGTCGGCGTCGATGGGCTCACGCTGCGCGTGGTCGGGGCCGAGGCTCCGGAGGGGGGTTCGCGATGATCTCCATGGATGCGCTGCTGGTCGTGGTCGTGATCGTGGCTGCGATGTTCTTCATCGGCTCCTTCGCGCGCATCCTGCGCGAGTACGAGCGGGCCGTGATCTTTCGCCTCGGCCGGAGCGCCCGGGCCGTCCTGAATCCGGGCGGACACGGCAACGGGCCCGGGCTCGTGCTGATGGTGCCCTTCATCGACAAGATGGTGAAGGTGAGCCTGCAGACGGTGGCGCTCGATGTGCCGCCGCAGGACGTCATCACGCGCGACAACGTCTCCATCAAGGTCAGCGCCGTCATCTACTTCCGCGTCATCGATCCCGAGAAGGCGGTCATCGCCGTGCAGGACTATCTCTACGCCACCTCCCAGATCGCGCAGACGACGCTGCGCAGCGTGCTCGGGCAGGTGGAGCTCGACGATCTGCTCTCCGCGCGCGACAAGATCAATCAGCAGCTGCAGCGGATCATCGACGAGCACACGGAGCCGTGGGGCATCAAGGTCCTCAACGTGGAGGTCAAGCAGATCGACCTCCCCCAGGACATGCAGCGCGCGATGGCCAAGCAGGCGGAGGCCGAGCGCGAGCGCCGCGCCAAGGTGATCAACGCCGAGGGTGAGTTCCAGGCCGCGGCCAAGCTCGGCGAGGCGGCCGAGGTCCTCACGCGGTTTCCGGTGGCCGTGCAGCTGCGCTACTTGCAGACGATGCGCGAGATTGCCTCCGAGCGGAATACGACGACGTTCTTTCCGCTGCCGATGGACCTGCTCGGACCCATCCTGCAGGGCATGCGTGGCAAGGACGGCGACGGCGCCAAGTGAGCGAGCTTGGTCGTCATCGCGTTCGCGTGTAAGATACGGAGGCTTTCGGGGGGTTAGCTCAGTTGGGAGAGCGCGGCGTTCGCAACGCCGAGGTCGAGGGTTCGAATCCCTTACCCTCCACCATTAATTCTCCTCCACTCTGATCCGCACTTAGCGATCGTCCAGTCGCAGGTGGGACGCAGTGGGACGTGGCACGTGGAGGCGCCCGCGGCCTCAGTCGATGTCCGAGCGGGCGAGCGCGGTCGTCTCTCCCCAGCGCAGTCCGCCGCCGAACGAGACGAGCAGGAAGGCGAACCATCGTTCCGGCATCACCGGAATGCGCTGGGGAGTCCAGATGGCCGCCGTGCTCCTCACGGGCTCCCTGCGCCCCGAGCCGGAGCGCTCAGGACGCGTGGCGTACGAAACTGGTCCGCGCGCCTCCAGGGCGAGCATCGGTCCAATCGGGTTCATATGCCCTGCGCGCGCGGACTCATACCGAGGTTGCACAGGAGAGATCAATCCGGAGCCGGCGGAGAGCCTTCCAGGGGCACGCGCACGGTAGGGCATATCTGAAAGCGCAGTACCACCCCGTGGGAAGTCATGAGGATGTCGGGTTGGGAGCGTGGTCAGGTCATTGGTGGTCGCGGCGCGCTCCAGGTCGTGAGCCCGGCCGAGGGGGGAGCATGATCCCTGGGTGCAGCAACCTGCCACGTCTCATGGCGCTCCTCCTCCTATGGCGCAGGCGTCGGCGCTGGCGTGCTGCAGACTGCGTGTGAAGGACGTCGACTTCGCGGCAAACCAGATCGTTGTTCGCGACGGCAAGGGTCGCAAAGATCGAGTGACGATGCTACCGGCGGCGGTCAGGAGCGTGCTCGCGCAGCACATCGACCAGGTGCGGGCCCAACACGTGCACCGGACCGGAGCTCGCGTTGCTCGCCCCGGCTGCTGACCGCGGCGTTCGGCGACTAGCAATGCTCGGAGGACATAGGCACATGGACCGCGCTACTGTCGATCAACTGTTGACCACGACGCGGACGGTCCGGAAGCGCCTTGACCTCAGCAAGCCGGTGGAGCCAGAGGTGATTCAAGAGTGCCTTGAAATCGCCATCCAAGCCCCGAACGGTGGGAATCAGAACCGGTATCACTTTGTCGTTGTTACCGATCCCGCAAAGCGTGCGGCCATCGGCGCGATCTACAAGAGGGTCTACTACCAGGAGCACGTGCCGCTATCGGGCGCGGGGGACCCAGGCTTGCCCGTGTACCAGCAGCGTTCGGGGAGCATACGGGATTCCGCCAGCTACCTCGCTGACCACTTGGGTGAAGTGCCGGTGCACATCATCCCGTGCGTCGAGAGTCGGTTTGAGAACGTTTCGGCAAGCAACCCGCTATGGAAGCATTCTGCCCGCAGCGTGGTCCCTGATGCTGGCGCTGCGCTCCCGCGGTCTCGGCACGGCATGGACGACCCTCCATCTCTATGCCGAGAAGGAGGTTGCAGCTCTTCTCGGGATTCCCGACGACGTTACTCAGGTGGTTCACCTGGGTGTGGCTCATTACATCGGCACTGACTTCAGGCCAGGGCCGCGAATCCCTGCTCGGGCAAGAACTTACTGGGACGTTTGGGGACACAACCGCTAGAAGCCACTCGAAACCCGTCGTCGAACAAGCGCATCCAGCCGACGGCGCGCAGGGACGCGCCGCGGCTGATACGCAGCGTTCGGCGCCAACCGAGGAGGGTGACATGGCCTTCAGCATTTTCCGCGGAGTCGCGGGAATCGCATTGGCTCTAACGGCTCTTGCCCCGGCCACGGCAGCCGGGCAGGAGATCAAGGTCACGCTCTTGGGTACCGGCTGTCCGCCACCTGTAATGAATCGATTCGGGCCGAGCATCTTGGTCGAGGCCGGAGGAGGAAAGTTCCTCTTCGATGCGGGTCGAGGCGCTCTGCAACGTCTCGCGCAACTCAGAGTTCGGTGGCAGGACGTGGATGGCGTATTCCTCACGCACCTTCATTCGGATCACGTGGTTGGCTTCCCTGATTTGTGGTTGACGGGTTGGCTCGTGGGCGCTGGACGCAGCCGTTCGCTGCACGTCTGGGGTCCGCGGGGAACCAGGAAGATGATGTCGTACCTCGAACAAGCGTATCAGTTCGACATCCGCATCCGGCTGTACGACGACAGGGCGTCGCCCGACGGTGTTGTTATCCTCGCCGAGGATATCGGTGAGGGAGCCGTACACGAGAAGGGCGCTGTGAAGATCACCGCGTTCGAGGTCGATCACACCCCGGTCAAGCCGGCGTTCGGGTACCGGATCGATCATGCTGGGCGTTCCGTGGTGCTCTCTGGCGACACCCGCGTCTCTGACAATCTCATCCGGCATGCCCAAGGAGTAGATCTCTTGATTCACGAAGTCGCCTCGCCAGAGACGTTCCAGCGGGCTGGTGCCCCTCCCGAGCGGGCACAGAGTGTTGTCGCCCATCACGTGACTCCTGAGCAGGCGGGGGAAGTCTTTTCTCGGACGAAGCCGAAGCTTGCGGTGTATTCGCACATTGTCCTGCCGACCGCCACCGAGCAGGATCTCCTCCCGCCGACGCGAAAGACCTACTCGGGACCGCTGGAGGTCGGAGAGGATCTCATGGTGATCACCGTCGGGGAGAAAGTCGAGGTTCGTCGGCCTGACCGCGTCTCGCCGTAAGCCATCGCCTTGAGCCGACAGGCGTTCGAGGCGCCTAACAACGGCGTCGAGCGGGGGCGGTTGACGGTGGGCAACCTGGCTTCGCTGAGCGCCGCGCCGCTCACGCCGAGCGTTGGGCAGACAGGGACGTGTGCCCGATTCTGAGATCCCTCAGCCGAAGGACTCACCGATCGGTACGCTCGCCCTCATCATGGTCCTGATCATGCTGAGGCCATCGAATGATTAGCCGGCGAGCCTGCCTGATCAGCGTCGCCGTCCTCATTACACCGCTCGAAGTTGTGGCGCAGCAACAGAATGCGGTGCCGCGCGTGGGCGTCCTCGCCCAGGACATACAACCCGGCCTGCTGGAGACGCTCCAGCGGCTTGGCTACGTCGAGGGGAAGGACATCGTCACCGATGTACG
>Ga0075431_100004139_pt1 | contig 14158 bp, 8 predicted proteins | sample RhiMetdeltSRZDD5_FD_75297 | JGI IMG/M metagenome (GOLD analysis project Ga0075431, IMG submission 75297) | Populus rhizosphere microbial communities from Tennessee, USA - Rhizosphere MetaG P. deltoides SRZDD5 | ecosystem: Host-associated > Plants > Roots > Rhizosphere > Soil | place: USA... | reverse complement strand
TTGAGATCGGCCACCGGCAAACCGAAGTTGACCTGATTGAGCGCGTTGAAGATCTCCGCGCGGAATTGGAGGCGCGTCTGTCGGGCTAGATCGAAGTCACGTACGAACGACACGTCGATGGTGCCAAACGACGGTCCGCGCGCGATGTTGCGACCGGCGTTGCCAAACTGACCTGCCTGCGTCTGCAAGTTGAGTCGCTCGAACGCCGACCGGCTGATCCATTCATCAACGGTGTGTGGCCCGGCATTCGGGTCTCCGATGACGTTCGGACGGCTGGCGGGGAAGCCAGAGATCGGCGGGCTGTTCGCCTGCAACGCCACGTTGGCCGAATCCGAGACGGTGAACGGCGTCCCGGAGTTGAAAGCTGCGATTCCGTTCAGTTGCCATCGATCGAACAGCACTCGTAGCGCGGTTGGCGCATCGGATGGCACCTGCGGCATCCAACTCGCGCTGGCAACGAGGCGATGGCGCGCGTCGAAGAGGGACGGTCCCCACTCCGCCTCGAGATCGAACGGATTCTGTGCGAGGTCGTTTTCACCCGCGAGCGGCTTCGCCGCTGCGCCGGAAAGATTCATCGCCGACAGGTGGTCCATCGACTTTGACAACCAGTACGACACATTGAACCCGACCTCATCACCGAAGCGGCGCGACAGACTGAACTGGCCGGCGTCGTATCGCGACCTCGCCACGCTTGTCAGCATCGCGATCGTGGAGAAGTCACACGCGCTGCCATCGGCGGGACAGTTGGCATAGATGCGACGGCGGTCGGCATTCTGCGCTGTAGCGCCAGGGCCGTAGACAGCGGGATTTGCTTCGACGTTGCGCGGCAGATGTTTCGCTGCGGCACCGACGTAGCGCGCTTCGATGACGTACTTGTCGAAGAGCGATCGCTGCACGCCGACATTCCAGTTCTGGACTGACGGCGGCTTGGCATCGACGTCCATCACGAACTGCGTCGAGGGGCGGACGAACGAATCGGGCTGTGGATAAGGACGGCCAAGGAATGGATTCTGGAAGTTCAATCCTGGACCGCTGAACTGGACGAACTGTGCGGCTGGCGTCGCGCTGATCGCGACCTGCGACGCAGTTCCCGCTCCATTCTGGAACTGGTCGTAGAAGAGTCCGTAGCTCCCTCGCACGGCCCAGGCGCCTGTTCCCGTTGGATCCCAGGCAACGCCGACGCGCGGCATGAAGGCATTCACGCTCTTGGCAATCCCACGGGGGAGGCCTTGATCGCTGGGGAAGAGCAGACCGACAGGAGCGTCCGGTCTGACCTGCGATTTGGCGCCGGGCACGAATGCATTCAAGCGATCGTCGACCTCGGTGAACGGGTTGATGCGCTCGTAGCGCAACCCGTAGTTGAACGTCACGCGAGGCGTCATGCGCCACTCATCCTGCGCGTATGCACCGAATCCCCACGTGTCGATTTCCCGCTCGAAGTTGCCGAGGCCCTGGTAGAAGACCACGGGCGCACCCAGCAGGAGATTGGCGATGGAGTTGTTCGTCGGGAAGGTGCTGGCAAAGACGTAGAACGCATTCGGCGCAATGGCCTGCGCCATGTCGATACCGGTACGCCTGAACTCACCGCCGATCTTCACCAGGTGCGCGCGGTTCGTCCAGGTCACGGCGTCCTGAATCTCGAAGGTGTCCTGCGTCGTGTTGCGTGGACCCGTAATGGCGCCGCCGATCGGCGAGTAGCCGGCCGTGTTGAAGAACGGCGGCCCCTGGCCGAAGTCGTTCGATGAGGAATACGCGAAACCGAACGCACCTGGCGGCGTCTGATTCAGCCGCTGGTCGAAGAAGAACTTGTGCCTCAGATATGTCGCCCTCATCGAGTTGGTCATGGACGAGGACAGGATGTGTGTGTTGGCGAGAGTGGCGATATGCGTCGAGAGGTCATCTCGAGTCGGAAAACCGGGCGCATCGGTCCCGCGCACGGACACCGGGTTGATGTTGTGCCCACCGGAATACGCGTAACGCGCGAAGAACTGATTCTCCGGCGAGGCATTGAAATCGACGCGTCCGCCAACTTGATCGAAGACGTTCGTGATGAGCACCGTCTCGCGATAGAGCGTCGGCGAGATGTTGGCGCGCGGATACATGTTCAGGACGTTCAGCGCGACCGGATTCTGCATCGCAGGCGGAATCGTGTTTCCCGGAACGGGCACGCCGCCAGCAGCGAAATTGATCAAGGGCGTTCCCATATCCGAGAAGTCACCCGCTCGCTGCAAGTCGCTCGGCACCGTGGCCGTCGTCGTGTATCCCTGCTTGTTGCGGAAGCCTTCGTAGTAGCCGAAAAACAGCAGCCGGTTCTGCGCGATCGGCCCTCCGATGGTGGCGCCGAACTGGTTCTGCTTGAGTGGCTCGACCTCCTCGGAGAAGAAGTTCCGCGCGTCTAAGGCATCGTTGCGGAGGAACTCGTAGAGATTGCCGTGGAACTGATTGCTGCCCGAGCGGGTCACCACGCTCGTCGTGGCGCCGCCAGTGCCGCCATATTCCGGCGGAGCACTCTGGGTGAGGATCCGGAACTCGGCGATCGCCTCCACCGGGAGCTTGAGCGCGTAGCCACCATCCATCCGGTTGACGTTCTGTCCACCATCGACCAGGTACATGTTCGATTCCGGCCGCATGCCGTTCACCGCGTATGCTTGCCCTTGGCGAAGGCTGCCGCCCGCGGCTGCGACACCAGCGGTCAAAGGCGCGACGCCAGTCTGCAGCAGACCAAGCTGCGTGAAGTTGCGTCCATTGAGCGGAAGATCCACGAGCTCACGACCGGTGACGACGCGGCCGAGCGCGTTGGTGCTGGTGTCGACGAGCTGCGCGCCGCCAGAGACCGTGACGGTCTCAGCGATCGTGGGTAACGCCAGCTGCGCGTTGACGCGCACCGTTTGACCGAGATTGACCTCGATGGCTTCACGAATCAGTGTGGCGAACTTCGGCGCCTCCACCGTGATGGTATAGTGGCCGACCGGCAAGAGGAGCAGCCGGTAGAAGCCGTCACTCGCCGTGATCGCTTCCTTCGTGAAGCCGGTTTCGAGGTTGATTGCCACGACGCGCGCGCCAACCAGCGCGCTGGCGGTCTGGTCGGTCACCGCGCCCTCGACGGCGCCAGTGGTTTCTTGCGCACCCAGACCGCTCGTCATGAGCCCGAGGCATCCGACCAGGGCAACGATAAACCGCGTCATAGCTACGTTCCTTGAAGAGTCGAAGCGGCGTAGCCATGACGCGCGACGATGGCTGCGCGCTGGCGGTAGAAGTCCGGATCGTCGGGCGCCCACGTGGCGAGCCCATCGACGTAGCGATTGCACATACAGAACACGGCAGCGATGAGCACCGTGTCGTGGATCTCCAGGTCAGTGGCCCCTTGCTCGCGGGCGCGCGCGATGTCGTCGGCGGTGACGGCTTTCCCGCTCTCCGCGGTCTTGCCGGCGATGACGAGCAGCGCCTTGAGCTTGTCCGAAATCGGCGCTTGTTCCGGATCGGTTTTGACTTTGACCACCACGTCTTCGTTGCCGTGGAGATGGTGGGCGGCGATGGCGCCATGAATCGTCTGACAGTAGCGGCAGTCGTTCTGCGTGGAGACGTAGGTCGCGATGAGCTCGCGTTCGGCCTGTGTCAGGATGTGGGGGCCCCGCAGCAAGACATCGACGAGGTCGTTGAGCGGCTTGGCGGTCTCCGGCCGGAACGCCATCGGGCCCCGGATACCAGGCAGCCCTTCAGGAAGCGTGATGTGTGCCATGTGTTTGATTAGTCCCGGATGTAGCCGCGTGAGGCGAGCGCTTTGCCTTGCGCGCGATGCCCCTCGACGGACATTACTGGCACCCCGGACGCGGTGATCCAGCGGTTGTAGAAGTTGAAGAGCGCACACGTCGTGATGGCGTAGTAAATCGCCTCGTCGTCCCAGCCGACGCGGCGCAGGGTCTCGACGTCGTCGGCGTTGACTGCCGGCAATGTGCGCGTCACTTTGCCGGCAAATCGGAGGATGTGTCGGGTCTTCTCGTCGAGCGGCGCTTGTTCAACGTTACGCAGCGCATCCCACACAAGCGACTCGTTGCCGAGCAGCTCGCTGGCAGCCGCAGCGTGCGCCTGCATACAGAACCCGCACTCGTTCTGATAGGAGGTGTATGCAGCAATCAGCTCTCGAAGGCCAGGACTGATCGTCGCAGGCTGGCGGAGGACGCCCTGCGTGAAACGCGCCAGGTGGATGGTGAACTCCTGCTGAAACGCGAACAGATCCCAGATCTTCGAGTACTCGAGATCGCGGTCGCGGGCCGCTGCGATCAGATCGCGATAGACGCCCGGCTGGTGATTGGCTTCGACGTCTGGTAAGTAGAGCGAGGGCGAGTTACCCATTGCGCCGGACATACCCTTCGGTGGCCATGCGCCGGCCCATGTGGTCGTAGGCTTGCTCGTCATGAGGCGTGAATGTCGCCAACCCGTCGACGTACCGGTTGAACATGCAGAACGCGGCAGCGATCAGTACGGCGTCATGGATCTCGACGTCGGTGGCGCCGGCGGCGCGCGCCTGCTCGATGTCGGACGTGGCGACCTGTTGGCCGCTCTCCTGCACCTTGGCGGCGATTGCCATGAGCGCCTTCAGCTTCGGGGAGACAGGGGCCGTGTGGAAGTCGCGCTTGACGGCGTCCACGACCTCGTAGTTGCCGCCGAGATGATGTGCGGCGGCGGCTCGGTGACTCGCCTGACAAAAGTGGCAGTCGTTGCGGTCCGAGACGAGCGTCGCGATCATCTCGCGCTCGGCGCTGCTCAGCGTGTTGGCGCCGCGGAGCAGCACTTCGGCCAGCTCGCGCATCGGCTTGGCTGTTTCAGGCCGGAATGCAAAGCCGCTGGTGATACCGGGAAGACCTTCGGGAAGCGAAATATGTGGCATCGGGTCGCGCGTCTCGGTAGCGGGCGATTGTAAGAAGCCGGTCCGTGCGCGCTCAATACTGTGAAGGCACTAGGTCGGTGGAAGCGTTGGACCATGCTTGGTGGTTCAAGCGCATGGGCCTATGCTGAGAGGGTTGAGGCAGCCACCGTTCGATTCCGTCCTCGTCATCTCGTTCGGGGGGCCGCAAGGGCCTGACGACATTCGGCCATTCCTGGCGAACGTCCTTCGCGGCCGACGGGTCAGTCCCGAACGCGTCGAGGAAGTCGCGCATCACTACGAGCTGTTCGGCGGCGTGTCGCCGATCACCTCTATTACCCGACAGCAGGCCGAAGGGCTGCAGGTTCGCTTAGAGGCTGCCGGCCATCCGCTCCCGGTCTTTGTCGGGATGCGCAACTGGCATCCGCTGCTCCCCGACACACTGCGCGAGATGCACGCGGCCGGACTTCGCCACGCCATCGGGTTCATCGCGGCCGCCCAGCACTCGTACTCGAGCTGCCAGCAGTATCGCGAGAACGTCGCTTCCGCCCGGGTTGACATCCGCAAAGAGGGGAAAGACGTCGACGTCACATTTGTCGACAGCTGGTTCGATCATCCGTCCTTCATCGCCGCGAATGCCGCACATGTCAGAGCGGCGTTGGCCCGGCTCCCCGAGGACGCGCGCGCCGGGGCTCGACTGGTGTTCACGGCACACAGCATTCCGGCACCGATGGCGGCGGCCTCGAGGTACGAAGCGCAGCTGCAGGAGTCGGCGCGACTCGTCGCCGACGAAGCGGGCATGCGCGAGTGGGTGGTCGTCTATCAGAGTCGAAGCGGCAGGCCGACGGATCCGTGGCTCGAGCCGGACATCCGCGATTACCTTCGGCAGCAGCGCGCGGCTGGTCTCGAAGCCGCCGTCATCTGTCCGATCGGATTCGTGTGCGATCACATCGAGGTACTGTACGACCTCGATCGTGAAGCGGCAGACGTGAGTCGTGAAATCGGCTTGCCGATGGTACGCGCCGAAGCGGTCAACGACGATCCGCTGTTTCTCGACATGATGTCCGACGTCGTCTTGCGCACAATCGCGAGATACGAGCACGGGCGGCCGCTGCCGTTCGCGCCGCTTGTTTCTGCTCGACCGTAGGGCCGTTTGAGCCGATCTCGCCCCGTTCACTGGCGAACGCGTTCGCTGACGAACGGCGACATCCCGGAATCGGACGTCGCCGAAACGGACGTGCTCGCGTCGGGTCCAAATCGTGGTCCTGATTGTGGTACAGAGTTGGCTAATCTGACATCGACTCGCCGACCATGATCGCGTTTTCGCGTTTGACTCAGGATTTGCGCCACGCGCTGGACATCTTCTGGAAGCAACCGGCTTTCGCTGCGTCCACTGTCCTGACCCTCGCACTGGGGATCGGAGCGACGGCGGCGATTTTCAGCGTGATCTATTCGGTCATGCTGCGCCCGCTGCCGTTCGCGGACAGCGGCCGATTCGTACATATCTGGTCGAAGGATGCGAGTGCGGTCAGGCAATCGGTCTCGTATCCCGATTTTCTCGATTGGCGCAGGCAGAGCGAGACGCTGGGGCATCTGTCGGCATGGACCGAGATCGACGGGATGCCGATCGCGATCGGCGGCGAAGCGGAACGAGTCGAGGCGGTGACTGCCTTCGGCGACTTCTTTCCGATCCTGGGCGTCGCGCCGCTGCTGGGCACGACCCTCGCGGCTGAGAGTGCATCTCGCGAGTCGTCGATCGTCCTGAGCCATTCGTACTGGCAACGGCGCTTCGGCTCCGATCCGAGCGTGCTTGGACGAAGCATCGCGATCTACGGAACGACCGTCAGCGTAGTCGGCGTCATGCCCGAGGGATTTCAGTTTCCCGTGCAGAGACGGCCAATCGATCTCTGGGTCACGCTCGGCGCTCTAATCGCACCAGATTCCCAGTACCTGAAACGCAATTTTCGCGGCTTCCAGGTCATGGGACTGTTGAAGCCTGGGACGACGATCGAGCAGGCGCGATCCGAAATGGACGTGATCGCGTCGACCCTGGCCGCGCAGTATCCGGAAAACAAGGGCTTTGGAGTTCAGTTGGTGCCGGAACTCGAAAACCTGGTCGGCGACGTCAGCCGGCCGCTCCTGCTTCTGTTTGTTGCGGTCGGCGCGCTGCTGCTGATTGCCTGCGTCAACGTCGCGAATCTCCTGCTCACGAAGGCGGCGGGCCGACAGCACGAGATGGCGCTTCGTGCGGCGCTCGGTGCGACGCGAGGCCGCCTGTGCGCCCATCTGGTCATCGAAAGCCTTGTGCTCTCGGTCGCTGCGAGTGCCGTTGGGATCGTCCTGGCGGTGTTCGCGCTGGACTCCTTGGTTGCCCTGATTCCCGGCGATTTGCCGCGCGCCAACGAGATCGCGCTTGACCTCCCGGTCCTGGCCTTCTCTCTCGTCGTGGCTGTGAGTGCTGGTGTCACGTTCGGCGCCGCTCCCGCGTGGTATGCCTCGCGGAAGGATCTCATCGGCGGTCTGCAGGAGCGCTCGCGCACCGTGTCTGACACGTCGACCGGGCGACGCCTGCGGAGCTCGTTCGTGGTCGCCGAGATCGCGCTGGCGCTCGTCCTCCTGACGGGTGCGGGTCTCCTGATGAACAGCTTCTGGCGCCTGGCCCGGCTGAATCCGGGCATCGACACGACCAACGTCCTGATGTTCATGATGAACCTGCCGTTCAGCGAGCCAGCTCGCCTCGCCGCGTTCTCCCAGCAGCTGCAGGACAAGGTGCAGAGCGTTCCCGGCGTCCGCAGCGCGAGTGTGCTCGGAGCGCGCCCATCCGTTTTTGGTACGTCCTTCGACTTCGACGGCCGCCCGCAGCGTGCCGACGTGTTTACGGTGCAAGCCGGATACATGAAGACGCTCGGCGTTACGCTCGTCGCCGGCCGTGACTTCGCTCCAACGGATGACGATGGGGCGCCCGAGGTGGCGATCATCAACCAGACGTTGGCCGATCGGTATTTCCGGGGTGAGAACCCGATCGGCAAGATGCTGCAGGTTCGCGTGCAGATGACCGGTCGCGTGTTCCCGAAGAAAGAGATCGTCGGCGTCGTCGGCGACACGCGAATCGGAACACTGGGAGCCCTGGAGCGCGACGCGCAGCCGCAGATCTACTTTCCTGCGGCGCAGGATCCCCTCGTCCTGAACTATTTCGGCGTGCTCGTCAAGACCGAGAGTGATCCGCTGGCGGTCGTCCCGCGCCTGCGGAGCGCGGTGTTGGAGTTGAACAAGGAGACGCCGATCTATCAGGTCATCACGTTGAAGGAGCAACTCGGTCAATCGATTGCGCAAGACCGATTCAACACACTGCTCCTGGGTATCTTCTCTTGTGTCGCGCTGGTGCTCGCCGTCGTCGGCCTCTATGGCGTGATGTCGTATGCGGTGGCACAACGCACGAACGAGATCGGCGTCCGCGTCGCGATGGGAGCAAACCCACGCGCCGTGCTCGCGCTGGTGATGCGACAGGGGTGGACGTTGATCCTTGCCGGAATCGTTGTCGGAGCGACGGCGTCGATGGCGCTGACGCAACTGATCGAAGGCGTACTGTTTGGCGTCACGGCCACCGATCCAATGACCTTCGGTGTGGCGATTGCCGCGCTGGCCCTTGCGGCGTCCCTGGCCTGTTGGATTCCCGCCCGGCGGGCGACGAAGGTCGATCCGATCGTCGCCCTGCGCTTCCAGTAGTCCCGCGCCTGGCTGCTACGGAGTCCCGAAGATCTCCGGCTACACTTCGGCTCTGGTGATCGCCATCGACGTTGCCATCCTGCCGCCACCCGAAGTCGCGACGCGCGCGATCGAGCTGAGCGCGACGCTTCCGCGGAACGAGTCCTTGGGCCTGCTGTTAGGTGGCGATGTGTTGCCACATATCACGCTCACGCAGCAGTTCGTGCCGGCCGAACGCCTCGACGATGCGCTCGATCGCATTGGCACGATGCTGACGAGCGTTGCGGCATTGCCGCTGACCGTCACCGGCCCTGGCCGGAGCACCGCTATCTGGATGTCAATCGAGCTGACGCCAGCCCTGACAGACCTCCACTGTCGTTTGATGGACACGCTGGCGCCATTCGAGCGACCTGACGGTACGGTGGACGCGTTCTTCGGCGGCATTGCCCGAGACGGCGACGTCGCCTGGGTCTCGGGCTTTCGTCGCACCTCGAGCTACGCCGCTTTCACACCGCACATCACGTTGGGACACGCGGCGAGATTGCCCGCTGTCGAACGAATGACCTTCGAGGCGACCACGATCGCGGCGTGTCACCTGGGGAAGTTCTGCACGTGCCGACACGTATTAAGGCAATGGAAACTCTAGGGGGTGCGAAGGGGCGAACGAGAATGCTAGCATCGCCCATGGCTCACCGGCTTACGGTGGTCGCGTTCCTGCTGTTCCTTCTCTGGCAACCGGCCGTTCATACGCAGACCCCGGTGGCCTACGTCCTCTCATTTCCCGAAGCGGCACACCACCTGATGCAGGTAGAGGCGACGTTTACGACCGTGCCGCCTGGTCCGCTCGAATTGCGCATGAGCCGCTCGTCGCCGGGCCGATACGCGCTTCACGAGTTTGCGAAGAACGTGTTCGACGTCCGCATCACGGACGAAGCGGGTCAGCCACTCACCGTGTCGCGTTCCAACCCACACGAATGGGATGTGACCAACCACTCGGGCACGGTGCGTGTGACCTATCGCGTGTTTGGCGATCGCCTGGACGGCACCTATCTCGCTGTCGACTCGTCGCACGCGCATATCAACATGCCCGCGGCAATCATGTGGGCGCGCGGCTTCGAGCGCCGGCCGATGACCGTCCGCTTCGAACGTCCGACCGGGACATCGTGGCGGGTCGCGACGCAGCTCTCACCAGGCAGCGACGGGCTGTCGTTCACCGCTCCCAACCTGCAATACCTGATGGACAGCCCATCGGAGTTCAGCCAGTTCACGCTGCGGTCCTTTACCGTGCCGGACGATCGGCGAACGCCGGTCTTTCGAGTCGCGGTGCATCACCAGGGCACCGACGCCGACGTGGACGGTCTGGTGCGAGGCGTCGAGGCCATCGTGAGAGAAGCCCGGCACGTATTCGGTGAGTACCCGCCGTTCGAAGGGAACACCTATACCTTCATCGCCGACTACCTGCCGTGGGCACACGGCGACGGCATGGAGCATCGCAACAGCACCGTGCTCACATCCGCGTCCGCGATTCAAATCAGCCGGCTCAACCTGCTCGACACCGTCGCGCACGAGTTCTTCCATACCTGGAACGTGGAGCGCATCAGGCCGAAGTCGCTCGAGCCTTTCAACCTGGAAGAGACGAACATGTCTGGCGAGCTCTGGTTCGCCGAGGGCTTCACCAGTTATTACGGCCCGCTCACGATGAAGCGTACCGGCCTGACGACTCTCCGTGCCTTCACTCGCGACATGGGTGACGCGATCGAGAAGATCACGACCAGCCCTGCGCGTCAGATTCGTTCGGCCGTCGAGATGAGCCGGATGGCGCCCTTCGTGGATTCCGCGGCGTCGATCGACCAGACCAATTTCTCGAACACCTACATTTCGTATTACACGTGGGGCACGGCGCTCGGGCTTGGCCTCGATCTGTCGTTGCGCGATCGGACCGACGGCAAGGTGACGCTCGACCATTTCATGCGAGCGCTCTGGGAGAAGTTCGGCCGACCTGGAACGAACGTCCCTGGATATGTCGAGACGCCGTACACGATCGACGACTTGAAGTCCGTGCTGGGCACCATCGCGGGTGACGCGGCGTTTGCACTGGATTTCTTTGCCCGGTATGTCGAGGGGCATGAGGTCCTCGATTACGCGCGTCTGCTGGGACGAGCGGGCATCCTGGTGAAGACCAACTCTGGGCGCGCCTTCGCCGGGGAGCTGACGTTGCAAGACGACCCGGCTGGTGTTCGCATCGCGGCTGACGTCCCGTATGGGTCGCCGGCGTATCAGGCGGGGCTCGAGCGCGAGGACGTACTGGTGTCAGTCGGGGGAACGAAAGTGACGCGTTCGGCCGACGTTGACAAGCTTGTCGCCGCGCGCAAACCGAGCGAGCCTCTGCCCGTCATCTATGAGCGTCGCGGCGCCCGAATATCGACGGCGCTGAAGCTGGGAGATGATCCCCGACTGGAGCTCGTGCCGATAGAAGAAGCAGGGCAGGGGCTCACCGAGGCACAGCGGCGTTTCCGTGAGGCATGGTTGAGCTCGTTGGCAAGGAATTCGTTCTGAAAATCGGTGAGGTAGCGATGAAGCGTGTGAGTGGCGGAATCGTAGCGTTGCTGTGGCTCGTTCTGTCGGCCACGACACGAGCGCAGGACGTCGGCTTCGCGAATGCGTGGCCTGAGTTGACGCCGGCGGATCAGGAGCAGGTGCAGAAGTTTGGCGAGGACGTGAAGACGTTCCTGGGTCAGGCGAAGTCCGAGATGCTCTTCGTGCGCGGCGCGACACAATTTGCCGAAACCAACGGATTCCGGAAGTGGGATTTCGGAACGACAGCGGGCGCGATGAAGCCGGGCACCCGGTGGTATGCCATCAATCGCGATCGGACGATGGTGTTGTGGGTCGTTGGCACCGAACCCCTCGAAAACGGCCTGCGCATCGTCAATACGCACATCGACTCGCCGCGGATCGAGTTCAAGACCAAGCCTTTTCGCGAGAGCCAGCAGGCCGTGCTGATCGACACTCAGGTGCACGGCGGCATCAAGAACTATCAGTGGGTCAATGTGCCACTGGCGATCACGGGGCGAGTCGACAAGGCCGATGGCACCACGGCGTGGATAGACATTGGCAACTCCGCTGGCGATCCGGTGCTGCTCATCACCGATCTGGCGCCTCACGTCGATCGCGATTTCCGAAACCGGCTGCAGCCTGACGTGATTCGAACCGAGGAGCTCGACCCGCTGATCGGCTCGATGCCTCCCGACGCCGCCGCCGGTCAGCGGACCGCGACCGATCGCGTGCTCGGCTTGCTGCATCAGAAGTACGGGATCACGGCGCGTGATTTTCTATCAGCCGATTTGCAGATCGTGCCCGCGACCATGCCGCGTGACGTGGGTCTCGATCGGGCGCTCATCGGTGCATACGGTCAGGACGACAGAGTCACCGCGTACGTCAGCCTTCGCGCGATCGCGGACGTCAAGACGCCGCGTTACACATCCGTAGCGTATGCCGTCAACAACGAAGAGGTCAGCTCGTGGAATACGGGCGTCAACTCTGAGTGGTTCAGCACACTCGTGTCCGAGATGCTGATGGCGCAGCAGGGCAAAGACTTCAACCCGCTCTCGCTGCGGCGTACTTACGCGAAGACGAACGTGCTCGTGTCGGACTGCACCACGGCGATCAACCCGCTGTTCCCGCAGCCGCAGAATCCGGCCCTGACCTCGCGTCTCGGCTACGGCCTGGTCGTGAAGGAGTACGGCGCGGGTCGTGAGACCAACTCGGAATACTTTGCGAAGGTACGTGGGTTCTTCGACCGCGAGAAGGTGCGCTGGCAGACACACTCGTACGACGCTGGTTATGGCGGAGGGACGATTGCCGCGTGGTTCGCCGGGCAGAACATGGAAGTCATGGACGTCGGCGTCGGACTCGTCAGCATGCACTCGCCATTCGAGGTGTCGTCGAAGGTTGATCTGTGGCACCTGCGGCGTGGGTTCTCGGCGTTCTTTGGATCGTAATCGTCGGGCGGGTCTGAAAAGCAAGACGCGCCCTACGGGGGGAACAACACGCCGGGCGCGAGCTTGCACTCCGGGTCGAGCGCCCGCTTGACGGCGCGCATCTGGTCGATTCCCTCGGCCCCGTACAGCTCGCGCAGCAACTGCTGTTTCAGCGCGCTTCGGCCGACGCCATGTTCGGCAAGTGGCGCGCCTCCCATTGCGACGACACGGCGGGCCATTTCGAGGATTGCCTCGCGGCCTCGGCGTACATCCTCGAAGCTGTGTGGTACGACGTTCGGGTGAAGGTTCCCGTCAGACACGTGGCCCCAGATCGCGTAATCGATGCCGCGACTCTCGAAGGTCGTCCGATACAACTCGATCGACTCCGCCAGGCGATCGAATGGCACGATCATGTCCCCCGCCGTCTTCTCGACGTCGGGATGTGCCTGTTTCGTGGCGGCGACAATGGCGTTGACGCTCGCCGGAACAGACTCGCGCAGATTGAATAATCTGTCGGCGCCGCGGTCGTCGCCAGCGAGGGCAAGATAAGGGTCGTCTTCGATTCCAGCCGACGTCAACACTGAGTGCAGGCGGCCGAGCGCGGATTCCTCATCCGCCCCGATTTCGATCTGCACGAGGAGCATCACCGATTGTCCGGACGGACGGGTCACGCCCGCCCGAGCGAATGCATCGTCGGGCACGGCGCGAAGGGCTCTTGTGTCCATGTACTCGATCGCGGCAACGTCGAGGGGGCCCTCGTTCTTCCACGCTGATGACGCGTTGTCTCGAAGCGCCGCGGTCAACGCGACGGCTTGCCCATCGTTGGCGCAGCGGATGAGCGCCGCCATGCGACGCGGCCGCGCGACGACCCTGAGCGCCGCCTCGATTACGACGCCGAGCGTTCCTTCCGATCCGATGAAGAGGTCGATCAGATCCATCCCGGGCTTCGCGTAGTAGCCCGCCGAAAGCTTGGAGACTTCGGGCATGGTGTAACGAGGCACCGGGACACGTCGAACCTCGCCAGTTGTGAGCTCGATCTCGAACCAACCATCCGTGCTCGCGCGCGTGTCGCCGCGCGCCACGTCCAGGATGTCGCCGCTCGCCAGGACGATGGTTGCCGCTTCGATCCATCGACGCGTGGAGCCGTGTTTGAAGGTGGCGGCTCCGGCGGCGTTGGTCGCGATGGTGCCACCAACGAATGCGCCGTCAAACGTGGGGACTGGCGGGTAGTACAGCGCCTCCGCCGCAAGGGAGCGTTGAAGCACGTTGAGGGCAACGCCTGCGCCGGCGCGAATGCATCCCTTCGAGGGCTTGCCGAGCGTCGTCAGCGCACGCGTGCTGAGAACGACGTCGCCGCGCGGCGTCGCGCCGCCCGTGAGCGAGGACTGTGCGCCCACGGGCAACACACGCGTGGCGTGAGCGACGAGCGACGCGGCTTCGGCTTCATCTCGAGGGAACGCGACACCGTCGGCAAATCCGCCAGGCACATGCGCCGCGTCGCTCAGAAACGACGACACGATCGCCTGATCGCGCTCAATCTGAGGCGGCAGTGCAGCGGCGGCTCGCCGGGCCTTGATCCGATGGGACATCGCGCGCTCTTCAGTATGCT
>Ga0075431_100004138_pt1 | contig 14159 bp, 16 predicted proteins | sample RhiMetdeltSRZDD5_FD_75297 | JGI IMG/M metagenome (GOLD analysis project Ga0075431, IMG submission 75297) | Populus rhizosphere microbial communities from Tennessee, USA - Rhizosphere MetaG P. deltoides SRZDD5 | ecosystem: Host-associated > Plants > Roots > Rhizosphere > Soil | place: USA... | reverse complement strand
GCGCGGCGGATGATGACGCGCTTCAGCGATCTTCTGCGTCTCGCACTCGACGAACCGGAGCAGCACGAAGTACGTCTCGATCAGGAGCTGCACTTTCTCGATCAATATCTCGATCTGCAGCGCATGCGCTTCGGCGACCGTCTGGAGGTCGAGCTCGACGTGACGCCGTCCACGCTCGACTGCCTGGTGCCGAGGTTGATCCTGCAGCCGGTCGTCGAGAACGCATTGACGCACGGCATCGGCAGCCGCGCCGGCGCCGGGCGTCTGCGTATCGTGGCCGAGATCGACGAGGGTGTGCTCAAGCTCGAGGTCGAAGACGATGGTCCGGGACTGTCGTCGAACCGCGGCGAGCTGTTGCACGAAGGCGTCGGACTGCGAAATACGCGCGCCAGGCTGATGCATCTGTACGGTGACAACGCGTCGCTGGCGCTGGTCGACGTGCCGGGAGGCGGCCTGCGCGTCACGATTACCATCCCGGCGCCGATTCCGCGGAGCCGTACGGAACGGCACGCTGCCATACCCGCATGATACGGACTGTCATCGTGGACGACGAACCGCTCTCGCGCGAGCTGCTGCGCGGCATGCTCGATCAGGAGTCCGACGTCTCGGTGATTGGGGAATTCCAGGACGGCCACGAGGCCGTCGAGGGCATCCGGTCGCTCAAGCCGGATCTGGTATTCCTCGATATCCAGATGCCCGAGCACAACGGATTCCAGGTGATCGCCGAGCTCGGCGACGCCCCGCTGCCGGCCGTCATCTTCGTGACCGCCTACGATCGCTACGCGGTGCAGGCGTTTGAAGTGCACGCGCTCGACTACCTCTTGAAGCCGTTCGACGAGGAACGCCTCGGCGCAGCGCTGCGCCACGCCCGGGAGCGTCTTGCCCAGCCCGATCGCACTGACACCAGCCGCCGCATCCTGACCATGCTCGAGCAGCTGACCGCTGGATCGCGCTATCGCGATCATCTGGTAATCAAGGGTGATGGCCGCGCGTACCTGCAGCCGGTGCGCGAAATCGAGTGGGTCGAGGCATCGGGTAAACACGTGCACATCCACGCCGGCGCCGAGACGCGGTCGATGCGCGCCACGATGATCGACCTCGAACAGAAGTTGAATCCGCGACGGTTCCTGCGCGTCAGTCGATCGGCCATCGTCAACGTCGATCGGATCCGGGAGATCGCGCCGTGGTTCAACGGCGAGTTCCTCGTAACGATGAAGAGCGGCGCGCAGGTCCCCTCGACGCGAGGCTATCGCCAGGCGCTCGTCGACTTGCTAGACCGTCGCTGACGCGCCCGCAAACTTGACGTCCGGCCCACTCTGGCGTCACTGTGTTCACGGATGCGCCGGGTTCCATCCCTCACTGGCTTTGCCTGCCTGATCGCCTTCTTCGCCATCGGCTGCCGCAACCTCGACGTCGTCACGGACAGCTACGCAACCCTTGACGAAGCGCGACGGGACGGCGCGATTGCGCGCGGCTGGGTACCCGAGGGCCTGCCCCCCGGCACGCACGAAATCCGTGAGGCCCACGATCTCGACTCGAACCGGCGCTGGGGTCTGTTCAGTTTTCAGCCGGAGGAGAGCGATGTGCTTCGGCGCCTGTTGAAACCCGACGAGCGGCCGCTCGCAGGCGAGCGTCTCGATGCTCCCGCGCGGATCGAGTGGTGGCCCGTGCTCCTGCGGGGCAAGCTCGACTCCGACACCATCGCTGCGACAGGACTTCGGGCGTACGAGTCGGTGAGCGGCGATCTCATCTTTCTGGTCAATTGGAAGCAGGGCCGCGCGTACTACTGGTCGTCGCAAGGGCACCGATAAGCGATAATGCACAATTGATTGATGATGCTGAACACGTGGAAATGGGCGGTGAATTCTGCGAAGTCCTGTTCGCCGACTGGCAGGTGGGCGTCCGTAAGATGAAAGCCGATCCAGCGTTCGCGGAAACGCTGACGGTCAAGGAAGGCTGAGAAAGCCCGCCTTCGCCCGGGGCAGCCTTCGCGCGCATTCATGAGCGAAGGCTGGCTTGCCCAGCCGTAGCTCGCCAAGGATCCAGGCGAGCGAAGGCTGGTGCCGAGGACTGGAATCGAACCAGTGACACCAGCATTTTCAGTGCTGTGCTCTACCGACTGAGCTACCTCGGCACACGAACGTCGGTTGGCAGAATCCCAATCATAACAATTCAGGTTCCGAGTCGGCAACGGAGCGCCAACGGCGGCCTGCGGATGGCCTGGGGGCTACGCTTCAGGCAATACACGACTCACATTCCACTTGTACTTTCTCGCGCGCTGCGGTACTTTCTAGTTGTACTTTTTGCATCGGTCTGGTACCGTTGCGTGCGTTCACCCACACACTCAATCGATGAACACGCGTCGCCCTCCCACGCGAGTGCCCGTCAGCGATCTGGAGCATCTGCCGGTGCCCCGCAGCAATCGACGCTGGCTGGCTCAGCTCCTGGGTTTCGCGACCGCGGTGTTGATCGTCAACGCCTTGATTGGCGAGCGCGGCCTCGTCGAACGCAGGCGCGCCGAGCATCAAGCTGCGGCCATCTCTTCTGAGCTTTCAGCCATCCGGCGAGAGAACAGCCAGCTTCGCCGCAGGGTCGCGCAGCTGACGAGCGATCCGCTGGCGATCGAGCACGTCGCCCGCGCCGAACTGGGGCTCGTGCGGCGAGGCGAGGTGCTGGTGCTCGTCAAGGACGTCCGGCCCCGGTAGTGGTATGGGGTCATCGTCAAGTTTCACCAGCCGGCAGCCGAATCAGCTATTGGCTGGCTTCGCCGGCCCGCTGACTTTTGACAGACCTCAGTACCGTCGGCTACAGTACGAACACTACACGGTAATGCCGATGAAAGCCTCCCGCTGACCGTTCCGCCCGTTTCGAGTTCCTCCACATAGTCTGGTCCGCTGCGACCTCCGTGTCGCGCGGTTCGTTCTCGAAGGATGCCTCGCGTACGTCTCCCGACGTGCCGCCGCGGCCATGCCTTCCCCTGGAGCACGCGCATGCCGGTTCCCGCCATAGAAGTCGTCAACCTGGAAAAGATCTATACACGTCGGCGCGGGGAGCCGGTCCGCGCCGTTGATGGACTCACGTTTTCGATCGCGCCCGGATCGATCTTCGGCCTTCTCGGGCCTAACGGCGCCGGGAAGACAACCACGCTCAAGATCCTGACGACGCTGATCAAGCCGACCTCGGGTCACGCGCGCATCCTCGGCATCGATGTCGTCGGCGACCCGCTCAAGGTTCGGCAGCACATCTCCGTCGTGATTCAGGAGAGTGCGGTCGAGCTCTTTCTCAGCGTTCGCGACAACCTGCACACCTTCGCCAGATTCCATCGCCTACCCGTTGACGAAATCGAGCGGCGGGCGTCGCGCGTGATCGCGCAGTTCGGGCTGGAGTCGGAGTCCAGCAAGAAGGTCATGGATCTCAGTGGGGGTTTCCGCCGACGCGTGCAGGTTGCCAAGGTGTTCATGGTGGACACGCCGGTCGTGTTTCTCGACGAGTTCTCGACCGGGATGGATCCGATTCTCAAGCGATCGGTGATGGGGCTGCTGCGCGAGAGCGCTCAGCGGGGGAGGACGATCGTGCTGACGACGCAGATCCTGCAGGAAGCGGAAGAGTTATGTGACGACATCCTGATCGTCAGTCGGGGCAGGGAAGTGGCGCGCGGCGATCTGCACACGCTGAAGCTGCTGGCGTCCGGCGTCTATGAAGTGACCATGACCTTCAATCGCGTGCCGGAAGGCCTCGAGACCGAGCTCGCGGCGCGGCATCCGCTGCGGCTGAGCGTCTCGGCGACGACCGTGGAGATCGCGTTGAAGGAGCCCGAACATCAGGTGCTCGAACTGGTGACCGCGTTGTCGAAGCGCGCGCAGGTGCTCAGGGTGGAGATTGGCGGTGCCAGTCTCGAGGACGTGTTCGTGCAGTTGATGCTCGACGGCGCTCACGAGACTCCGGAACACGCCGCGATCACCGGAGGTGGCCGATGACAGCGCTCGGGGCGGTGCTGTATCGCGAGGGTATGATCCGCGCGACCAACCTGACGTTCATTTTCTGGGACGTGTTCTATCCGCTGGGCTATTTGCTGGTCTTCGGCGTGGGGATGACGCACGCCGTTGGCGGCGCTCTGCCTGGCGGCCTCGACTACAACGCGTTCTTCCTGGCCGGGGTGCTGGGCATGGCGAGCTTCGGCATCGCCTCGAACACCGCCTGGTCGTTCTTCATGGATCGCGACAACGGGATCTTCTACGAGATGCTGACCTATCCGCTCAGCCGCTCGGAGTACCTGATCGGCAAGGTCCTCTTCAACGTGCTCATCGCGACGGCGCAGGCGACGGTGACCGTGCTCCTGGCCGGCGCGCTGCTCGATGTGCCCGTTCGCTTCGATCTGCTGCCGCTGCTCGTCGCGGCAGTAACCGTCGGCACCGCCGGCTGGTTCTTTTTCTACGCGATCTTTGCGCTGCAGATCCGGCGGAACGACGCGTTCAACACGGTGACGTCGATCTTCTATTTCGTGTTTCTTTTTGCAAGCTCGATGTTCTATCCGCTCGAGCCGCTGCCGGAGGTGTTCCGCCGCGTCGCGTATGCCAATCCGATCACCTGGCAGGTGGACGTGCTGCGCTACGCGACCGTCGGGATCGGCGAACCACGGGTGCTGGTCATGGAGTCGGCCGCGTTCTGCGTGTTCACGGCCGCCACCTTCCTAGCTGCGCTATGGTCGCTGCATAGACAGGAATAGGAGCGCGGCGCTGAAGCGCCGCGCTGCTGGGAACGCGGGAACAGACGTACCAGCAGCGCGGAGCTTTAGCGCCGCGCTCCTAAACCGCTGCGACTTCCGGTTCGCGGGCGAGGCCGAGCTCGCGGCGGACACGTTCCTCGATCGCCTTGAACGTCGCGGGGTTGTCCTTGAGGAACTGCTTGACGTTCTCGCGGCCCTGACCGAGGCGCTCGCCGCTGAAGGCGAACCACGTGCCGCTCTTCTCGACGATCTTGCGATCGACCGCAAGATCGAGCAGATCGCCTTCCCGCGAGATGCCCTCGCCGTACATGACGTCGAACTCCGCTTCGCGGAATGGCGGGGCGACCTTGTTCTTCACGACCTTCACGCGCGTACGCCCGCCGACGACTGTATCGCCATCCTTGATGGCGCCAATGCGGCGGATGTCGATGCGCACCGACGCATAGAACTTGAGCGCGCGGCCGCCGGTCGTCGTTTCCGGGTTGCCGAACATCACGCCGATCTTCTCGCGCAGCTGGTTGATGAAGATCAGGCAGGTCTTGGATTTCGACACCACGCCGGTGAGCTTCCGCAGCGCCTGCGACATCAGACGTGCCTGTAGACCCATCTGCGCTTCGCCCATTTCGCCCTCGATCTCGGCGCGGGGCACGAGCGCGGCGACCGAGTCGACCACGACCACGTCCACGCCCCCTGACCGGACGAGAACCTCGACGATTTCCAACGCCTGTTCGCCGTTGTCCGGCTGCGAGACGAGCAGGTTCTCGAGATCGACGCCGAGCTTCTGGGCGTACTGCGCGTCGAGCGCATGCTCGGCATCCACGAACGCCGCCATGCCGCCGAGTTTCTGCGCCTCAGCGATTACCTGCAGGGAGAGCGTCGTCTTGCCCGACGACTCGGGCCCGAAAATCTCCACCACGCGGCCGCGCGGCACACCGCCGATGCCGAGGGCATAGTCCAAGCTGACGGAGCCGGTCGAGATGGCGGGAATGGCCGTGACGGCATCCTTCTGGCCAAGTCGCATGATCGAGCCCTTGCCGAATTGCTTCTCGATCTGGCCTACGGCCATCTCGATCGCCTTCAGGCGTTCGCGGTCGTTGCGGTCATCTGCTGCGGGGGGCATTCGGACTCCTTCTGTCTGGTCGCGGGAATTCGCTGGAATGCCTTGCATTCTAGGAGTGTGCCGGGGAGAAAGTCAAGCGAAAATCTGTGAATGATGAGCCAATATATCGCTGCCTGTCAGCAAGTTGCGAAGTTCGTGGACTTTCGCCTCTGGTCTCCCGGTACGCGGAAACATCATCAGCCCTTGCCGGGTCGCTGCGCGGTTTCTGCGAGGCTCAGAGTAATCTTCTGACCGGATGCCGTCGCCCGTCGGACACGCGCTCGCCGGCCTTGCCGCGGGCTGGCTGGTGCAAGGGACGCCCCCGCTCAGCTCGAAAGCCGCCTGGACCCGGGAGGCCGCCCTGTTTGGCACGCTCGGCGTTCTCCCTGACGTCGACCTGTTGTTCCAGGCGCACAGCGGGCCCACTCACGGGGTCGGTGCCGCTGCCCTTGTCGGCCTCGTCGCCTTCGTTGTGTGGCCAGGCCAGCCCGCAGCCCGCCTCCGTGCGGCGCTTGCCTGCGCGCTCGCGTACAGCTCCCACATCCTCCTGGACTGGCTTGGCTCGGACTCTTCCGCTCCGATCGGGATCATGGCGCTATGGCCGCTGAGCCGTGAGTATTACGAATCAAGCTTCCACGTCTTCATGGCGATTTCGCGACGGTATTGGCAGGGTGCGGCGTTCTGGCGCCAGAACCTGATTGCGCTGGCCCGCGAGCTGGTGATACTCGGGCCGGTTCTCGCGGCGGTCGTGATTGCGCGGAAACGACGGGGTGTTGCTGGTTTGGGGCACGCCCGACCTTAAGGTCGGGCCTTGACCGATCACGCCGATCTGAGCATCCACAAAACAATCGACAACACGACCAGAGGCACCGCGGCCATCAGGAAGCCCGCGAACGCCATGAACGCGCCGATCAGCCGGGCAGAGCTGTTCGTGCGCTGGATCTCCAGTCCTTGTTTCAGCAGCATGCCGCCGCAGACGACCGCGACGAGCACGACCGCCATGAGGGCAGGAAGGACGCGCGACCGGAAAAGCGCAAGAGAGGCTTCGCGATCGGTGCGGGCGAGCTCGGTCAGCGACTCGAGGTAACTCGAGAGCCACCACACCGCAACGCTGCCCGCCACGGCAGCGATACCCCAAACCAGGAGCGCCAGGCGGCGGGCCTTCGGGTCAGCGGGAAGAAAGTCCTGCATGTTGGCGAGAAGTCTGGGTTGGAGCCACGAACCGCGGACCACGGACCACGGCAGTGCAGACGTCAATACTTGTAGAACCCTTGACCACTCTTCCGACCCAGATGTCCCGCCGACACCATCCGGCGCAGCAGTGGACACGGGCGGTACTTGGGATCGCCGAGGCCGTCGTGGAGCACTTCCATGATCGCGAGGCAGACGTCCAGCCCGATGAAGTCGGCGAGCGTCAGCGGACCCATCGGATGGTTCATCCCGAGCTTCATGACGGTGTCGATGGCGTCCGCTGTGCCCACGCCTTCCATCAGCGCGAAGATCGCTTCGTTGATCATCGGCATCAGGACACGGTTGGCGATGAAGCCGGGGTAGTCGGAGGCTTCGACTGCAGTCTTGTTCAACCGGATGCACAGCTCGGTTGCCGTCATCATTGTCTGCGCCGACGTCGCCTGACCGCGAATCAGTTCGACGAGCGACATGAGCGGCACCGGGTTCATGAAGTGCATGCCCAGCACCCGATCGGGCCGGTTGGTGGCGGCACCCAGGACGGTAATCGAGATGGACGACGTGTTCGAGGACAGGACGACGTCTGGCCGGGTCAGCTGATCGAGCCGCGCAAAGAGCTCGCGTTTGGCTTGCAGGTCCTCGAAGATCGCCTCGACGACGAAATCCATGTCGGCGAGCGCGTCGAGATTCACGCCGGTATTGATGCGGCCCAGGGTGTCGTCACGCTCGGCGCCCGTCAGCTTGTTCTTCTCGACCAGTTTGGCCAGGCTCTTTTCGATGTTGGCTCGCGCGCGCTCGAGTGCGCCGCCGGCGGCATCGACAAGGCGCACGTCGAACCCCGCTTGTGCGAACACCTGGGCAATGCCGTTTCCCATCGTACCCGCGCCAATCACACCGACTCTTTTGATGTTGAGCATAGAAATTGAGAGTAGGCCCGACCTTTAGGTCGGGCGTGCCCGACTAGGTCAGGCGTGCTCGACGAGCCCCGTGCCGAGCCTCTAGTTCGATCACGCGCGTTCTACCGCCAGCGCCACGCCATTGCCTCCGCCCAGACACAACGCCGCAATCCCGCGCCTGACGTTTCTGCGCGTCATGGCGTACAGAAGCGTCGTCAGCACGCGTGCGCCGCTCGAACCGATGGCATGGCCGAGCGCGACGGCGCCGCCGTTGACATTGACGCGCGCCGGGTCGATGCCAAGCTCGCGCATGACGGCGACCGCCTGAACCGAGAACGCTTCGTTCAGCTCGAAGAGATCGACGTCGTCGAGCTTCCAGCCTGTCCGGGCTGACACGCGTCGGATGGCCTCGACCGGTGTCATCATGACCAGCTTCGGCGGAAGGCCGCTCGTCGCCTGGCCGACGACCCGCGCCAACGGTGTCAGTTTCAGCTCGCGTGCGCGGTCCGCGGACATGATGACGACCGCCGCCGCGCCGTCGTTCACGCCGGGGGCGTTGCCCGCCGTCACGGTCCCGTCTTTCTTGAAGGCCGGCTTCAAGGAGGCCAGTGACTCCGCCGTCGTGTCTTCACGAATCGGCTCGTCGCGATCGATGACGACCGGCGCACCCTTTTTCTGGGGGATCGAGATGGGGAGGATTTCGTCCTTGAACCAGCCTTCGCGCGTTGCCGCGGCTGCCCGCCGGTGGCTCTCGGCGGCGTAGCGATCCTGCTCGGCGCGTGCGACGTGATACTTCTCGGCGACGACCTCGCCGGACATCCCCATGTGGCATTCCTCGAAGGAACACCACAGCCCGTCGTTGATCACCGAATCCACGAGCTTTCCGTTGCCCATCCGCAGACCTTCGCGGACCCGCGGCAACAGGTACGGGGCATTGCTCATCGACTCCATGCCGCCGGCGACGGCGATCTCGATGTCACCGGTGGCGATGCCCTGCGCCGCGAGCATCACGGCCTTGAGTCCCGAGCCGCAGACCTTGTTGATGGTCATGGCGGCCACGCGATCGTTCAGGCCGCCGTTGAGGGCCGCCTGCCGGGCGGGATTCTGACCGTTGCCGGCCTGAAGCACGTTCCCCATGATGCACTCGTCCACGAGGGCCGGATCGATGCCGGCACGGGCGACCGCCTCACGAACGACCAGGGCCCCGAGTTGAGGAGCGGTGAAGTCCTTGAGGACACCGAGGAACTTGCCGGTCGGCGTGCGAACGGCTGAAACGATAACGGATTCTTTCATTTGCGCTTGTCGAGAGCCTCGATCGGGAGATCCAGCCGGGAGACGACGTTCGGGCCGAGCAGGTGCTGGAGTCGGGAGAGAATGATGTCTTGTGCGCGGTCGATCTCGCGAATCCATCGCGCATCAGCGGCGCGAACGGCCAGCACGCCATCCACCAGATCGACCTTCGTGACCTTGGCCAGGGATGGTCCAACGGCCAGTTGCCAGACGAAACGCGTTTTCCCCGGCGATCCGGGCTGGCGACGGATGATTTCGGCCAGTACCGACGTCGAAAAGGTGTGGAGCGGCTGCACAGGTTCACACGGGCCCGGATCCAGAAAACGTGGAGCGTGTTTTCAGTTCAGAAGCGGAGCCTCGCTCGATACTATCATCGCCCATGCGCCTCATCCTTGCGTCGAGCTCGCCGCGGCGTGCCGAACTCCTGGCTGCCGCCGGCTTTGCGTTCGAGATGTCGCCCCCGGATGCCGATGAGTCGGGGCGTTCCGACGAAGATCCCCGTGACTACGTGCTGCGTGTGGCGCGATCCAAAGCCGAGCACGTCGCGCCCAGCCTCGATCCAGGGACGTTCGTCCTCAGCGCTGACACGGTGGTCGTGGCTGGAGGCCGCGTCATGGGAAAGCCGGCGGATCCTGCCGAGGCGGCATCGATGCTGAGGACCCTGTCGGGCGCCGTTCACGAAGTCCACACCGGAGTCTTCATGCGTGGCGCCACGCAGGCACGGAACGAGGTCGTGACCACACGGGTCAGCTTCTTGCCGATGACGGATGAGGAAATCGCCTGGTATGTCGCGACCGGCGAGCCGCTCGACAAGGCGGGGGCGTACGGCATACAGGGGCGCGCGTCCCGCTTCATCGACTGGATCGACGGCTCCTGGTCGAACGTGGTGGGGCTGCCAATTGCGACGGTTTATCGGTTCCTGAACGACTTGCACGGTCCAGATTGACCGGGTCTCGTATGCGACGTATTCTGAGGCGGGGTAATCCCCGCAAATCATTATGACGACTAAATCTATCCGGATTGCCGCCACGGCCGGCGTGATAGTGCTCGCCCTCATGGGCCTGATGTACACGACGCTCAGCGAGGGCACCGAGTACTACAAGCACGTGGACGAAGTGATGGCCGATCCGCAGGCGTGGCATGGGAAGCGGCTGCAGCTCCACGGCTACGTGATGGATCCGGTGCTTCACAAGGCGGAGACGCTCGAGTACCTCTTCAAGGTTCAAAGCAACGGGAAGGTCGTCCAGGCCCACTACAAGGGTGTCGTGCCAGACACTTTCAAGCCCGGCTCGGAGGTCGTGCTGAAGGGCCGCCTCGGCTCGGAAGGGTTCAGCGTCGCTCCAAATGGGGTGATGGCGAAATGTCCTTCGAAGTACGAAGCGAGCCGCGCGCCAGCCGCACCAGGAACGTAGCACTCGGAAGACCTCGGAAGACCCTCGAAAGAGACACATGGCCACACTCGGAACGTTCCTTCTCCTCACCAGTTTCGTCGTCTGCGCCTACGCAATTTCAGCATCCGTGGCAGGCGCCCGGCGGCGCTCACGCAGGCTGATCGAGAGCGGCATCGGCGCGCTGCACTTCGTGGCCGCCTTGATGACGGTTGCCTCGGGCGTGATGGTTCACGCGTTCGTCACGAACAACTATTCGATCAAGTACGTGCAGCGGTACTCGGACGCCGCACAGCCGCTCGCGTACAAGATCGCGTCGTACTGGGGCGGGCTCGACGGTTCGATCATGTTCTGGGTGTTCCTCCTGGGCCTGTTCGGATCGCTGGCCGTGCATCTGAACCGCGACCGGCATCGCGAGCTCATTCCCTACGTCGTCGCCACGATTGCCGCCACCCAGATGTTTTTCATCTTTCTGATGGTGGTGCACAACAACCCCTTCTCGACATTCCTGACGGACGCGCCGGCGCAAGGTCGCGGTCTCAACCCGCTCCTTCAGAATTTCTACATGGCCATACACCCGCCGTCGCTCTACATCGGGTTCGTGGCCATGACCATTCCGTTCGCGTTCGGCCTCGCCGCGCTGATCACCGGCCACCTCGACGATGCCTGGCTGCGTGCGGTCAGGCGATGGACGATGATCGGGTGGCTGTTCCTGACGTTCGGGCTGACGCTCGGCATGCTGTGGGCGTACGAAGAGCTGGGCTGGGGCGGCTATTGGGGCTGGGACCCGGTTGAGAACGCCGGGTTGCTGCCGTGGTTCACGGCGACCGCGTTCCTGCATTCGGTGATGGTCCAGGAACGGCGCGGCATGCTGCGCGTCTGGAACGTCACGCTGGTCATCACGACGTTTTTCCTGACCATCTTCGGCACGTTCATGACGCGGTCGGGCATCGTCCAGTCCGTGCACGCGTTTGGCGAGGATCGCGATCTCGCGATTCTGTTCACGATCTTCATGATCGTGATCCTGACGTTCAGTTTCGGCATGGTCATCTACCGGCTGCCTTTGCTGCGTTCGCGACACGAGCTGGATTCGTGGGTCTCTCGTGAGGCGGCATTTCTCGCCAACAATTGGATCCTGCTGTTCTCGGCGTTCTTCGTGCTGTTTGCCACGATGTTCCCGACGCTGAGCGAGGCCATTCGCGGCGAGCGCCTGACCGTCGGGCCGCCATTCTTCAACAAATGGATGCTGCCGATCGGTCTGATGCTGCTGCTGTTGACGGGAATCGGCCCGTTGCTGGCGTGGCGCAAGTCGACCATCGCGAATCTGGTCGAGCAGTTCCTGTGGCCCGTCACGGCCTGCCTGGTGACCGCCGGCATCGTCCTGGCGCTGGGCGTCCGCGTGTGGAGCTCCGGTATTTGCTTCGCGCTGTGTGGATTCGTGACCGGCACGCTCCTGCAGGAGTTCGTTCGCGGCGCGCGCGTGCGCAGTGAGTCGACGGGAACGGGAATGCTGACGGCCGTGATCGGGCTCGTCGGACGTTCAAAGCGCCGCTATGGCGGCTACATCGTGCACTTCGGCATCGTGCTGATGTTCCTGGGCTTCGCAGGCGAGGGTTTCAAGCAGGAAGAGACGATCAACCTCAACGTCGGCGAGCAGGTCACCGTCGGGCCCTTCACCGTCCGCCACGATGCGTTGCGCGTGACGAGTGATGCGCAGAAGCAGATGATCACGGGGCGCGTGAGCGTGTTCGAGGGCGGCCAGCAGATTGACGCGATGGAGCCGGCCAAGTGGTTCTTCGCGAAGCGGGAACAGGAGCCGACAACCGAGGTAGCCATCCGGCGTTCGCCCGCCGAAGATCTGTACATCGTGCTTGCCGGCTATGACGTGGCCAAGCAGGCGGCGACCTACGCGATCACCGTGAACCCGCTCGTCAACTGGATCTGGTTTGGCTTCGGCGTGCTCGCGATCGGCAGCCTGATCGCGATGATGCCCGACAGCGCGTTTGCCTTCGCTACGGCAAGGATTCCACAAACTGCCGCTACGACGACGACGCTGCTGATTCTGCTGCTCGTGACGCCTCCCACATTTGCCCAGACGGGGCAGACCGTCCAGCCCGTGCAGAAGAGTGACCTGAGACGGCAGCTCGAGGGCGACATCATGTGCTCCTGCGGATGTCGTGCGCCGATGAACGACTGTCAGATGGGACCGAGCTGTCACGGCTTGCAGGAGCAGAACGCGAGGCTGGATACGTTTCTCGGCCAGGGCATGTCGCGCGAGCAGGTGCGCGCCGCGTTCGTCGCCGCGGCGGCGAGCCAGGACGTGCTGACGGCCCCGATCGACGAGGGCTTCAACCGTCTTGCGTGGCTGCTGCCGTATGCCATCGGCATCGGTGCTGCCGGTGTTGCTGCCTTTGCGGCACGCCGATGGTCGCATCGCGACACGGGCCAATTGGCGTTCGCGTCGGCCGGCCAGACCGATGATGCCGAGCTCCGGTCGAGGTTGGACGAGGAGCTTCGCGATCTCGATTAAGAATGATGAGCTTCGCGATCTCGATTAAGAATGATGAGCTTCGCGATCTCGATTAAGAATGATGAGCTCCGCGACCTCGACTAAGAAAATGAGTAGCGTCCGGCTTCAGCCGGACCAAGCGAGCGTCCGGCTTCAGCCGGATGTCACCGGCCCCGACATCCCCGGACCCGACATCCCCGTCAAGGATGCAGGGTTTCGCCCCTGGCATTTTTTCGTGCTCGCATCCCTCATGGCGGCGACCGCCGCCGTGATCATGTCGAAACAGTCGACACCCGAGCACCTGATCCTCATCAGCATCACAATTGCTGCCGCCGGGTTCGCCGCGGCTGGCTTCTACCGCACGCTGGCTCCGCTCGCGGAGACGGACGCCACGGTGATTGAACAGCCGCTGTCCGATCGCATGCGCGCGTCGCTCGAGCGCGAAAAGGCCCTCGCGCTCAGGTCGATCAAAGAGCTGGAGTTCGACCGGGCGATGGGAAAGGTTTCGGCGAAAGACTTCGACGAGATGGCCGGGCGCCTTCGCTCGCGGGCCCTGGGTTTGATGAAGCAGCTGGATGAGCGCGACCCGGGGTACCGGGCGCTCATCGAACGCGATCTCGACATGCGGCTCGCGCAGAGGAAGACCGCGGAGCCGAAGCCGGCTCCCGCTACGTCCGAGTGCGCCGGGTGCGGAACTGCCAATGACTCGGACGCCGCGTTCTGCAAGCGCTGCGGACGGAGGTTCGCCGAGGCATGATCCGCCGCGTTGCCGCTACATTGATCGTGATGCTCGTGACGCTCGCGGTGCGCGTGCCTGTCGCGGCGCAACCTTCCGGCGGGGTGCAGATGCCGGACCCCAGGCAAATGTCCGGCGTGCCTCTTCCCGTCCGCGACCTCCAGCCAGGCACGGTATCCGTCCGGCTGATCCGCGGGTCGCTCGACAAGCCGCTCCCGGGACAAACGGTCACCATCACCGGCGGTCCGGCGCCGCTGACGGGAACGACGAACGAGGCGGGGAGGGCTGAGATTGCCGGGCTCGCGGTCGGCACGCGGATCAAGGCGT
>Ga0075431_100004137_pt1 | contig 14162 bp, 9 predicted proteins | sample RhiMetdeltSRZDD5_FD_75297 | JGI IMG/M metagenome (GOLD analysis project Ga0075431, IMG submission 75297) | Populus rhizosphere microbial communities from Tennessee, USA - Rhizosphere MetaG P. deltoides SRZDD5 | ecosystem: Host-associated > Plants > Roots > Rhizosphere > Soil | place: USA... | reverse complement strand
AATAAAGAAGCACAAAGCACAGAGGTAAATAGGTGGATAACAAGAATCAAACGCATTATGAAGTAAAAGACCTATCCCTCGCCGACGAAGGGAAGCGTCGAATCGAGTGGTCCGAGAGAGAGATGCCGGTGCTGCGCATGATCCGGCAGCGCTTCGGCGAAGAGAAACCGTTGGAAGGACTGCGGCTGGTCGCATGCGCGCACATAACAACAGAGACGGCCAATCTGGCGCGCGCGCTGAGCGCCGCAGGGGCGGACTGTGTGCTCATCGCCTCGAATCCGCTGAGCACCCAGGATGACGTGGCGGCCTCATTGGTGAAGCATTACGGCATATCCGTTTTCGCGATCAAAGGCGAGTCCACCGAAACATACGTCCGTCACGTTCACACGGCTCTAGATCACAAACCGAACCTGATCATCGATGACGGCTCCGACGTAGTCGCGACAATGCTCCAAGAGCGCCCGGAATTGATACCGGACATCATTGGAACGACGGAAGAAACCACGACCGGGATCACGAGACTCAAGGCCATGTTGCGCGACGGAAAACTGAGTTTCCCATCGATCGCGGTCAATGACGCGCAGACCAAGCATTTCTTCGACAACCGCTACGGCACCGGCCAGAGCACGCTCGACGGCGTCATCCGCGCGACCAATATTCTTCTTTCAGGCAAAACCATGGTTGTGGTTGGATACGGGTGGTGCGGAAAAGGCGTTGCGATGCGCGCCCGCGGGATGGGCGCTAACGTGATCGTCACCGAAATCAACCCCATCAAAGCCCTTGAAGCGACGATGGACGGCTTCCGCGTCATGCAGATCGCCCAGGCCGCGCCGCTCGGCGAGATATTCATCACAGTCACGGGCAACCGCCACGTGATCGACACCCAACACTTCGAGGCGATGCGGGACGGCGCGATCGTCTGCAACTCCGGCCACTTCGACCTCGAACTGAACCTCGTAGGATTGAAATCCGTCTCGACCGATATCAGAAAAGTTAGGCAGTGGGTCGAGGCGTACAAGCTGAGAGACGGGCGGGAGATCATGGTGCTGGGCGAAGGCCGCCTGATCAATCTCGCCGCCGCCGAAGGCCACCCGGCGAGCGTGATGGATATGAGCTTCGCCAACCAGGCGCTGTCCGTGGAATACCTGGTCAAAAACAAAGGTAAGCTTGAGGCCAACATCCATCTGCTGCCCGAAGAGGTAGACACGGAGATCGCCAGACTGAAGCTGACGGCAATGAAGGTTTCCATCGACGAATTGACGCCGGAGATGGTCGAGTACATGAACAGTTGGCAAACAGGAACCTGAGATTGCCGGCAGCAAGCGCGACGCGAATGACGAAGCCCGGAGCGCTTCCGGGCTTCAGCCAATGGTTGGGTATTACCATATCGATAAAGCCCCGTCGGAGGCGGCGCCTTGCTCAATCAAAACACGCCAGTCTCAAAGCCGCAGAACCAAGGCCCGCAAACCATTCATCGCACTATCCGCGCTCTTATCCGGGCCGGACTGCCGGCCTTACTATGCCTATGGCCAAGCCCACCACCCGCGCAAGCAAGCGCCAGTGAACGCGGCGGGGCGCAAACTCCTCAAGAGGGCATTTCACTAGAACTCGGCAAGCCGATTGATCGAGAGCTGTCCGGCTCAGGGAGGCGCGGCATGAAGTCGAAGCGCAACAACAACGCGCGCAAACGCAATTGCGGCAGATCACCGAACTCGAGACGCAATACAGGAGGCTGACTGAAGAACATGAGAACTTACGGGCCCAACTGCTAGCGGTTGAAAAGACGGGGTCTTCTCGCCTCGCCCCGGTCTTTCTCACGCTCTCTGTCGAGGAATTCAGAAACTCCGGCGCGCAGGGGACTCCGACACTGGTCATTCCGCGCGGCGCCACAGAAGCGCGGTTCCGACTGAACCTATCTGAAAATGCGTTCCCATCTTATCGGGTGTCATTGCTCACGGAGGGTGGAAGCGAGGTGTTCAGAAAGAATGGCCTCAAGCCGCGCTCTGACAAGGCGGGAGGCTTTGTGATCGTGAGCTTGCCTGCGAACAAGCTCACGATCGGCGATAAGATCCTGACCCTCAGCGGGATCAGCCCCAAGGGCGAGGTGGAACCCCTCGGCAAATCCATACTAAAAGTAAGAAGGCAGTAAACCATCCAAACAGACGGTCCGAGTTCACCTGCCACCCACCATCAAGACATCACCAAGAAAAATTTCCGAAGGCCAAAATTTTTTCGACATGTTTTTGCCCGTTTTCGCCACTTCTCTATAGAGAAGCTCTGCGGTGTGTTTCGGCTTACTAGCATTGTTTTTTCAGGGTCATAAGGTAAGCAAAATCGCGCATTGATTGTTCGGTGTGGAGCGCCAAATCTAACCTCCGACTTCGTAGACGTTTTTTCACTTGAGATGCGACATCCGACTCATCAGGCTATCGAAAAAAGCGGCAACTCAATCGATACTGGATTATTTTGCAGAACTTCTCGATCCACGCCGCGATAAAGAGAACAAACGCCACGAACTGACGGAGAGGCGATTGCCATTGATGGCAAGACGCTGCGCCGCTCGCATAACCGACGTGCGAGAGCGGGGGCTATCCATCTGATCAGCGATTGGGCTAGGCGCAATCGCCTGACACTCGGAAAAATCAAATCGGTTTTCGTGTGATTTTCATCGATTCAAAGCGACTTTCAATAACCATCTTTCGAGGTTTTGCAAAAGTTCCGTTAACTTGCAACGAACAAGCTTAAAATAAGGAGAATCCGCATGATCAAATTTTGTTCTCAGCTGATAATAGCTTTTCTGCTGTTGTCTGTTCCAGGTCTCACGCACCCTCCGTCTGGAGGTGGGGGGGGCGAAGTTTCCACCGCTAAGCGCAGAGCAATTGCGCGTCTTGACCGGCATGAACAGGTCAATCCCGAATAAGGAGTTTGAAAGCCGGATGCGCGCTTTACCCAGGCATGCTTCCGCGGCCGCAGCCACTGCCGTGTCTATTGCCAATTCCGCATCGCTTCTTCCTTGTGGCACTTCGACAGATCCCAACAAATGCACCAATGGAATGTTTATCACATTCTATATCGGGCCGAATGCCACAAGCGTGACAGGGTCGTTCAGCTATCCCTGGCCTACACAACTCTCTGACGGCTTCAGGCTCCGTTACGAGTCGTGCAAGGCTCCTCCGAACAACTCTAAAGATATGGCCATCCTTGGCGTCTTTCAGCAGGACGGCTACCAGCAAGTGAATGTTTACGTGCAAGGAGATGTATCTGGACCACCGGGAACACCGGGAGAACCATTTGGTTCGTGCAACTTGGTCACCGATGACTTCACAGCGACGTTCAATGTGTTGAGCGCTCCAGATCAACCTTTCTACGCTGCCAACGGCAATCAAGCGAACCGCTTCGAGTCAGTGAAAATGGACCGCGCCACTCCGGCCTTATTTTCTGCCAACGGCGGCGGAACTACGGGAACGGCTACGGGATACCATCTGACAGTAACTGGAGTGACTACGGATCTTCAGATCTGCAACGAGACTCCGTCGCAATGTCCAATCACTACGAATGGGCTCAGCAATTACGTGGTCTTGTACTCGACGGGCGGTGAAAACATTCAGTGTGGTTCGTTACTTGCATGTGGGGACGTGCCAGAAAGGCCCGGAATTTCCTTCAAAAACCCTGGTGGCACAAAAACTGTTGTTGTGCCGGATTTCATCGGGGAAGTTTATCTGGGAGTGGAGCAATGGAACGTTCCAATAGGTACCTTGGCGCCCGATCAGTATACTATTACAATCGTGTCCGGGGTACGCGACCTATCAATTCAGGCTTTGACGGTGAAGTTTGGCCCAGGAAACTAACCCCTTATTCCTTAGCCTCTCTGCAATCATTGCCGAGAGGCTAAGCCAATCCAAGCTAGTTTATAGGTAATGGAGAGCGTTCCAAAACGGGGGCTAACGGAAATCTCCGATTCAGCAATGTTCGCACAAGGAGCATCTTGTCGGATTTAACCGAATCGCTGGCTGATGCTGAAGCGACTGTCGGGAACGTGAAACAAGTTGTTGTGGTGTTAGCGTAATGGATGTGGAGGCAGTGACATCCACTACTGCAGCCGGTAATTGAACGTGAGCTTTCCGGCGGAATATCCCATTTCTACAAGATCACAGTGACCTCCGGCCAGTTCTTGTGCGTGGTGGTAATGATCGGGCTGATCCCGAGCAAGACGACTCTAAACTGATAGATGTTTGATTCCGGGGAGTCGGGCATGCATAGATGTTTGATTCCGGGGAGTCAGGTATGCTGTGATTTTACAGAACTTTACCCAATCTCCCCCGCTTTTTTTTCGGTCTCCTCTAGGGCGAGAATTCCTGCAGCCTCCTTCCTCTTTATTATGCTCACGAGTAACTTGTCGGGTGGAATTCAGTGGCGGTCGGATCACTTACTGACAACCCGCTGTCAGTAAAGAATGATGTTCCTGACACTCCTGACAGAGCTTGGTCAGTAGCCCTATTGTATAGTCTCCATGTAGCCTAGCATGAACATAACAATAACATCGTACATAACAAAATCCCTTGCCGTGTAGATCAGGGAGTACCCATAATGGCTGACGAGCAAAATTCCACTTATCACTTCAACACACTGGCGATTCACGGTGGACAGACCGTCGATCCCTCGACCAACGCGCGGGCTGTTCCGATCTATCAAACCGCTGCGTACAACTTCACCGACGCCGACCACGCGGCTCGCCTCTTCGCGCTGCAGGAGTTCGGCAACATCTATTCGCGGATCATGAACCCGACGCAGGACGTGCTGGAAAAACGCCTGGCGGCTATGGAAGGCGGCATGGCCGCGTTGGCGCTCTCGTCTGGACAGGCGGCCGACGCTTTCACGATGATCACACTGGCCAGCGCGGGGGACGAGATCGTCTCGACCACGTCGCTTTACGGCGGCGCCTACAACCTGTTCCATTACACGCTGCCGAAAATGGGCATCACCGTCCGCTTCGTCGACGCCGAGGACGAAGCGGGGTTGCGCGCGGCGATCAACGAAAAGACCAAGGCCGTCTACACCGAGGCCGTCGGCAATCCGAAGCTCGACATCGTGGACATCGAGAAGCTGGCCGGCGTCGCGCACGAGAACGGTCTGCCGCTCGTCATTGACAACACCATGCCGTCGCCCGCGTTGTGCCGCCCCATCGAAAACGGCGCCGACATCGTCGTTCAATCGCTGACGAAATTCATCGGCGGGCACGGGACTTCGATCGGCGGGGCGATCATCGACGCCGGAAAATTCGACTGGAAGGCTTCGGGCCGATTCCCCGATTTCACCACGCCCGATCCGTCGTATCAGGGAGTCGTCTACACTGACGCGTTCGGCCCGCTGGCGTTCATCGTCAAAGTCCGCGTGCAGGCGCTGCGCGACGTCGGCGCCTGCACAACACCGTTCAATTCATTTCTGTTTCTGCAAGGCGCCGAGACGCTGCACCTGCGCATGGAGCGCCATTCGCAGAACGCGCTCGAGGTGGCGAAATTCCTGCAGACTCACCCGCAGGTCGAGTGGGTCAATTACCCTGGGCTGGAGTCCAGCCCCTATTACGAGCGCGCGAAGAAGTACATGCCGGCCGGCGCTGGCGCGCTGGTCACTTTCGGCATTCGCGGCAGACACGAAGCGGGGAAGAAGTTCATCAACTCGGTGAAGCTCTTCAGCCTGCTCGCCAACTTCGGCGACGCGAAATCGCTGGTCATTCACCCGGCCTCGACCACCCATTCTCAGTTGACCGAAGAAGAGCAGGCGTCAACGGGCGTCACTCCGGGACTGGTTCGTTTGTCAGTCGGCGTCGAAGACATCCGCGACATCATCGCCGACATCGATCAGGCGCTGAAAGCGGCGACGCAAAAGTCCGCGGCGAGCGCCTGAATAGGAAAATTGACAGGATTGGAGACCGGGAAAAACCGGGGGCTGATCAGTAAGATTGAGGTCTCCTTACCGAAACACCTGAAGTCACATGTCGCCTGCATCCCTCCGTCCTTACTAAAGGCGCCGCGCAATAGCTATTCGCGGTAGAGTTTAAAACTTCCGCTGCGTAGTTGTCGCGATCTTCCTCATCTCGCTCTCAGGCAGTTCCACCTGATCCTTTGTCCCGAGGTCCACGCCATTCTCTTCAAACGGCGTCCGGCCGCCGCGCTGTTTGGGGGCGCGCATATCGGGGTTCCGGGAGAATGGCGCCAGGGCTCCATTCTCGACATCGGCATATTTGAGGAATCATGCTTATTGTAATGAACTCCGACGCGACTGATACCGACATTCGGCGCGTCGTCGAAATAATTGAAGCGCTCGGATTCAAAGCGCACCCGATGCCGGGCGCGAATCGCACGGCGATCGGCCTGACAGGCAACCGGGGAGCGGTTGATCCGGCTCCGTTCGCCGAACTGCCCGGCGTGGCCGAATGCGTGCAGGTGACCAAGCCTTACAAACTGATCGGTCGCGATCTGAAGCACGACAAGACGGTCATCAGAGTCGGCGAGGCCGAGATCGGCGGCGATGAATTCGCGATGATCGCCGGCGTCTGCGCTGTCGAATCCCATGAGCAGACTATGTTGACCGCTGAGGTCGTGGCCGAGGTGGGCTGTAAATGGTTTCGCGGCGGCGCGTTCAAACCGCGCACTTCACCTTACGCGTTTCAGGGGTTGGGCGAACAGGGATTGAAGATTCTCTCCGACGCCCGCGACCGGTTCGGGTTGCGCATCGTGACTGAAGCCGTGGACGAGCCGGCGCTCGATCTGGTTGAAAAGTACGCCGACGTGATTCAGATCGGCGCTCGAAATATGCAGAACTTCAGTCTGCTGAAGCGCGCGGGGCGGGCTCGCAAGCCCGTGCTGCTGAAGCGCGGGATGTCTTCGACGCTAGAAGAGTTTCTGCTCGCGGCTGAATACATCATGTCCGAAGGCAATTATCAGGTGATCTTGTGTGAGCGCGGCGTGAGGACTTTCGGCGATCACTCACGCTTCACGCCCGACCTGGCGGTGATCCCGGCGGCGCAGCGGCTGTCGCACCTGCCGATCGTCTTCGACCCTAGCCACAGCACGGGCAATCGTGAGACCGTGCTCCCGATGGCTCGCGCCGCGGTGGCCGTCGGCGCGGATGGACTACTGGTTGACGTGCATCCGTACCCCGAACGCGCGCTGTGCGACGGGCCACAGGCGCTACTCTTCGATATGTTCCGCGATCTGGTGGCGCAGGCGCGAGTGATCGCCGAGATCGTCAAACGACATTCCGAATCTCACAGCTTAGGCGCGGTTGCGAAGTAACACTGATGTTGATCACGTCGCAATCGTACATCTGAGATCGGGATCATATGTTCGATTGTGATTTGAACCACGCGTCCGCAACTGACGGTAGCGGAAATTAGTGACGATTGGTTCACTTACTGACAACTTGCTGTCAGCAAAGAACGATGTTCCAGACACTGCTGACAGAGCTTTGTCAGTAGCCCTGTTATATAGTCTCCCCGGTAACGGACTTAGGAATAACAATAACGTATTATCAATATGAATAACAAAGGTTCATACTTTAGCAATTGACCGGCGACGGTTTAAGCATGTAGCGAATGACGTCTGACTTACAACAGCGTCATTCAATAGATGGTAGCCTGATAAGAAACACAATCAGGACGCGCCATCTCCGACGCTACGACTATCGACTTGTTCGATAATCCATTTTGAGCCAGCGTTCTTTTCTTGATGTCATTCGGGAAATGGTTGCCGCTCTTCTCTCAGCCTTTTTGACGCGAACGGCAGTTCCGTAATCGTCCATCTCAACGAGGACCAGGGCACGACCGGAGCGCCCTGGGGATCAGGCGGCTCGCGGATCGAGTATGGCGTTATCGAGCGGATCCATTGAGCGGCGTTTGGGTCGTTGCGCGCCTGACAATATTTGTTACGAATTATATCGGTTTGCAATTGAGTGTGTGGGGCAAGATGCCATCTTGTCCCATGACCAAGGTCGAATCGCCTCAAGCAATCCGCGAGTGCGATTGCATACTGATATAGTAGAAGACTCCCGAAATCGCCCCCGTTACTAACCGAGCCACATTTTCCTACCATACATATTCCCTTTGCGGTCTTAACAACGGAAATATGTAGGGCAGGGAGACACCTTACATTAATTAAGCGCCTTCCAGCTATCGCCATTTAGTGGCGAGCGTTTCCAAAATCGCCTGCTGGCGCGTGAACGGCCGGCGGAAAAGGGGTTTTAAGATGCCTAAGATGAATGGAAAGAGAATAAAAACGCTTTTTATATTATTGCTTTTGATTGCCGGCGCTGTGGCTTGCGGCAGCGGCGGCGTTGCGTTTGCGATGCCGATGTTTGCGCGAAGGCTTGGGGTCCCCTGCTCGACCTGCCACACGTCGCCGCCCAGACTCAACGAAACTGGCTATCAGTTCCGCGCCGCGGGCTATCGGATGCCGGCGGAGATCGGAAAGGGCGGCGAAAAGAAACCGTTCAATTTCTTCGATTATAACGGCATACGGCTCCAGGCGCGCTACGACGCGACCCGCGCCAGGACCGGGCCGGACGCCCCACACAACAATAATTTCAATCTGTTCGCGGCGGAGCTTTATGCTTTTACGGGCTCTTGGGGGAAGTACCTCTCGTCAAACATAAAGGCCACAATCTACCCGGAAAAATCCTACGACACCGAAGACCATGTGAGGGTCGAGGGAAACATCAAGGCGACAATGGGCAACGAGAAGCGGTTCTTCGAAGTCCGCGCCGGCGTCCCTCACCCGATGGAGGGCTTCGGCGCGTCGGACGTCGCGATCTCCGACACGCGCCCATACATGCAGGAGAACGCGGCAAACTTCAACCAGACGACCTTCTTCACGCCGTGGAACTTCCATCAATCCGGAGTAACATTCGGCTACTATCAAGGGCGGACGGCAGTCAGGGCGCTCCTGCTTTCTGGCGTAAGGCTCCACAAAGACAAAGATGCGCTCGAACCTTTTGGCAGAAGGGAACCTTTTACAGACTCCTTGCCTCTCTCCAAACATAGCGGAGTCGACTTTCAATTACTCGTTAATCGTATCCTTAATTTCAATGGCGGGTCCGTTACCATGTATTACTACCACGGCAATATGAACATCCCGATAATAAACCCGGACGGGACGTTTCAACCTGACAGGGCGTTCCGAAACGATTTCGACCGTGTCGCGTTCTACGCGAGCTACCCGGTCGCGAAACGGCTGACGCTGCTCGGAGGCCTTCAGCGCGGCCGGGACGACATTGCGACTGGAGGCAGATTTACCAGCCTCGGCGCGTACACCGAAGCCGCCGTGCCGATAATAAACGACATCACACACGCGGGAGTCAGAGTCGATTATTTCGACCCGGCGCGAAATAAGAGCAGAAATGAAGTGTATGGGGTCACGACTTATGTGAACCTGTGGGTGCGCGATCAGTTCAGGTTTGTGGTGGAATATCAGCGAAGAGAGCGGAGACTGGCCCCATTGCCTAATAAGAAGGATAACCTCTTCCAAGCGCGCCTCATTTTCATCAAGTGACCGCCGTGATCGCGTTGCGGCGGTCACTTGATGAAAATGAGGCGCAGTTCGAGACCGAAAAAAGCGGGGGGAGCTATGCGGCTCGCGCTTGACCCTCGGACTACGCGTTGAATCCCGGATACCATTCGTCGAACTTCTCTCGGAATTCTTCATTTAGCGCTCGTGTCCGTACTTGCAAGAGTAGATGGGCGCCGCGACGACTCCAGCTCGTCTGTTGTTTTTTGACGAGCCATTTGCTTAAAACTTGATTCACGGCCGATTCGACAAATGCCGTAGAGATCCTCTAGCCAGCTCTCCACAATTCACCATAGTGCGGAAGATAACCAAAGCCTGACACCCCGTTGTCAGCAAAGAATGATGACTCAAACGCTCCTGACATAACTCTGTCAGGAGGCCTATTGTATAGTCCCCGGTGACAAAACTTAAAAATAACAATAACGTACCGTAACCATTTCTGTAGAGCAAATTTTCACCGGAGCATTCAGACAGTGGCGGCATGAGTGTGGGGCGAAAGTGCGCCCGGCACACCACGGCGCCGTAGTCTGTGCATGGGAGTGTCATGACCCGACGCGTAACTTTGGTCAACACGAATCAAGTAAAACCGGCAGTCGCGCCAATTGCATTTGATTATTTGCACGAACCGCTCTTACGCGCCGGATTTCAGGCCGATTTGCTCGATCTTTGCTTCTCGCAGGATTTCAAAGGAGAAATTGAGGAGTATTGTCGACACCACCGCCCCGACTTCTGGGGAGTTACATTGCGCAACACCGACGACGTCTATTTTTCTAGCCAGCATTCTTTCCTCGCCGTCATCCGAGAAATAGTAGCCGCACTGAGATGGCGCCGCGACATTCCAATAATTATGGGGGGAGTCGGATTTTCGATCATGCCGGAGAAGATATTGGAGTTTTGCGGCGCCGACTTTGGGATAGTCTGCGAAGGGGAGGTGTCGTTCCCCCTGTTACTGACCCGCCTCGTGAACAATCAGCCATACGATGATATCTCGGGGCTGGTTTACAGGTCGGGCGGACAGTTCAAACGCAACCCGGTAGCATTCGCGGACCTCGGCGCCGTGGGCGCTCATCATAGGCTGCTAGTCAACAATGAAAAATACTTTGCGGCCGGCGGACTGGCGGCGGTGGAAACTAAGAGGGGCTGTACCAGACCATGCATATATTGCGTCGAGCCTCTTGTGAAGGGGCGCCGGGTTCGATTACGCGACCCGCGCGATATCGCCGACGAAATCGAGTCGCTCGCCGACCGCGGCATTTACGCGATACACATCAATGACTCCGAATTCAATCTGGACATCCGCCACGCAATGCAATTCTGCGATGAATTGATGCGGCGCAGGCTCCAAGAACGCATACAGTGGTACGCCTACGGGATGCCCGCGCCTTTTCCTGAAGCGGTCGCCCGCGCCATGAAAGAATCAGGATGCGTCGGCATGAACTTCGGAACCGACAGCGCGAGTGACGTGATGCTCCGGATACTGAAGCGCACCTTCCGTCAAAAACACATCGTAGCGGCGGTCAATCTCTGCAAACGATACGGAATAAGACACGTGATCGAAATACTGTTCGGCGCCCCGGGAGAAACGGCGGAGACCGTCAAGGAGACAATTGATTTTCTGAAGCTGATCGAGCCGGAGCGCGTGTCAGTCACCGCAGGACTAAGAGTCTTTCCCGGGACCGAACTCGAGACACTGGTTCGCGCAGAAGGCATATCTCGCGACAACCCTAACTTATCCGGCGCGATCGATGACAACGAAGACCTGTTGAAGCCACTCTTTTATCTTTCTGCGCAGATAGCCCCCAAGCCGATCGAGTACATAGCCACATTGATAGGCGACGATGCGCGATTCTTCGGCGTGAATACCGAGAGTTTTAATTACAACGCCAACAATCTGTTGGTTGAGGCCATCGCCGCAGGGGAGCGGGGAGCGTATTGGGCGCTTTTGTCCGACATGATGGATCGCCAAAACAAACACGAACAAAACAATAGTTATTTTTCCCGTCACGGGAAACCATAACGAGAGGCGCGGATCGTTATCCGCGTCTCTTTAAACCAAGTTAAATGAGGAGGACTGCTAAAAATGAACAGCAAGCTAAGAATTCTGCGCGCGAAACTTTGGGTGGTTTTCCCGATTGCCCTTATCACGGGCATCGCCGCCTTCTCAATCATCCAGGCGCCGTACAGTAACAGGAGCGCCTGGGCGCAAGCCAACCAGGGGGTAACAAGGCCGCTGCAGTTTAAAAACATAATTGACAAACTTTCCCCGTCTTTTGAGATACGGGGGTTCTCCTTCATGCCCGGAGTCGGATTCATCGACTTCGACAATGACGGACTTCTGGACATCTACGTAACAAGCGGCAAAGGATTCCCCAACGCGCTATTCCACAACAACCAGGATGGCTCCTTTACCGATGTAGCCGCACAAGCCGGAGTCGCAGATTTGGGACAGGGCACGGGCGTCGCCGTAGGTGACCTAAATAACGATGGATTCGATGACATATACGTCGCCAACGGCTCGACCATCGGGGACGGAATAGACTCGAACGACGGTCCGGACAGGCTATACATCAACAACCAGAACGGCACGTTCCACGAGATCACCGTAGCGGCCGGAATTCAAGAGGACGGGTTCAACACCAGCGTTGCTTTCTTCGATTACAACAAGGACGGCCTGTTAGACATCGTCGTGGGTCGCTGGGTTGATTTTGACTTCAACCCTCCTAATGCGGGTAGAGATGTAGTGCCGGGCGCGCCGAGCCGCCTCTATAAAAACAACGGAGACCTCACCTTCACTAACGTGTCGGCCCAAGCGCACTTCGGGAATCCGAAATATAACACCTGGGCAGTCGCGACCTTCGATTACGACAACGACGGTGATGATGACGTGCTGCTCGGGTATGAACGCGGACCTATCGACGTCTACCGCAACAACAACGACGGCACCTTTTCAAGAGTAACTGCGGAATCCGGGGACGTGAACGCTTACGGCGCGTGGATGGGGTTGGCGGTTGGGGATTTCAACAATGACGGCAACTTCGACATCTATAGCTCGAACATCAGCGATCTGCGGATGACTCGCGATGCGTCGATCCCACCGCTCACCGTCCCGCCACCGTCCACCTGGGACAATCCGCGACCGACGCTTTTCCGCAACAACGGCGACGGCACATTCTCAGAAGCCGATAGGGCGGCTACAAACTCCCAGTTTCAGCAATTCTCGTGGGGGTGCGCTTTCGCCGATTTCAACAATGATGGATGGCAGGACCTCGCCGTCGCGATGAACCTGGCGCCAGTTGGCGTCGTCGGGCGGGAGAAGGAAGGAGCCGGCCCGAGCAGGCTGTTGATCAACAATAGGGACGAGACATTCACTGATATGACCTTTGCCGCACACACGCCCAATTTCGGCCCGGACGGAAAGTATCTCGATGGTCGAGGTCTCGCCATCGCGGATTTCAATAAAGACGGAAACGTGGATATTTTCATGCAGAATACACCTCAATTTGAGGAGCCATTTCCGTTCGGCAAAACCTTGATTCCGGGCAAAGGGCAGCCGAAGTTCTTCGAAAACCAGGGAACGGGAAATAATTGGGTCGAACTCAAGCTCGTCGGAGCCGGCCGCTCGAATCTGAATGCGGTCGGAGCCAAGATTGTCCTGACCACTCAACAAAACAACAAGCAATATCGAACTATCTACGGAGGAGGCAGCATATACGGCGCCAGCAGCCGAATAGTCCATTTCGGTCTGGGCGACGAGAAGAAAGGCGATATTGAGATTACCTGGCCCGACGGAGAACGTCAGCAAATCCGTAACGTCACTGCGAACAGAATATGGACAATCGTTGAGGGTAGTCACCGCATCGCAGACCGGTAGCCCCGAACAATTAGACCGGTTTGCGCTCGAGTGTGTGGGACAAGAGGGCGTCTTGTCCCACACACTCAAAGGCGAATCGCTACACGCAACCCGTCCGGGCGTTTGCAAACCAATACAAGAGGAAAATTGAATATGCCAAGTAAACTGAAAATCTTCTCGCTAATTCTGGCCATCGTGGCGATAACGAGCCTGACGGCCGCCTCGTCAACTTCCCGCGCCGTATTGATAAAGGCGAAGCTGGCTACGGGTACCAATCGGTTCTTGGGCCACCCCTTGCATGACTTCGGGGCGCCTATTGGCACGGCGGGCTTTTCCAACGTCGGCGCCTGGAATCCGTCCGGGACTCAGCCACTCCCACTTACCAGTGACAGTCCCGAGTCTTCCCTGCTTGTTACTTTTGTGGACCCGGGGTTCCTGGCCCTGTTCGGTAAAACGATTGATGACGTTGACCCGAATCTACTGAACGTGCCGTTGCGCGATGTGAGAATGAACGTCGATTTGAAAGGTGTTCAACGCGCCGCGCCAGCTCCAATCACAATGGCCGAGCAACTCCATCCCAGCCAGGCTTCGCCCGCCGATCCTATCACGCTCGGTCGGTGGACGCAGGCTCAGGGCTTCGCCCTTATAAAGTGCACAGGACTCGGGTCGAATGTGCAGCTAACCCTCAGGGGACTCTTTCCGAACCGGGTCTATTCGGCTTGGGGGCTGTTTGGCGGCCAGAGTATCACGCC
>Ga0075431_100004135_pt1 | contig 14162 bp, 10 predicted proteins | sample RhiMetdeltSRZDD5_FD_75297 | JGI IMG/M metagenome (GOLD analysis project Ga0075431, IMG submission 75297) | Populus rhizosphere microbial communities from Tennessee, USA - Rhizosphere MetaG P. deltoides SRZDD5 | ecosystem: Host-associated > Plants > Roots > Rhizosphere > Soil | place: USA... | reverse complement strand
CGGCCTGTTCGTCGCTACATTCGACCGGTTATCGAATCAGCACACGGGTTTTTCCTCCGAACGGATTCTCACACTCGATACGCTCGCGGCGCGTCGTCAACCGACGGCGTACTGGGATCAAGTAATGGAGCATCTACGGTCGGCTCCAGGAGTCGAGGCGGTCGCGCTCTCCGGATGGCCACTGCTGAGTGGGAATGGCTGGAATGGTTTCATCGTCGTTAACGGAGCGCCGCCAAGCGAGACCCTTTCCTACTTTTTGAATGTTTCGCCCGGCTGGATAGACGCAATGAAGATTCGTCTAATTGACGGTAGAGATTTCCGCGCGGGCGATTCGTTTCCCGGTGTGGCCATCGTCAACGAGACTTTTGCCCGGCAATACTTCGGCGGCGAGAACCCGATCGGAAAATGGTTCGAAAAGACGGAGGGAAACGGCAGCCGGCCGCGCTGTCAGATCGTGGGCCTGGTGGCCGATGCGCGCTATCGCAACATGCGCGAGCCTATCACGCCGACAGCCTACGTTCCGTTCCACGGGATTGACTCGAGCGGCGCCTGGCAGCCCAGAAGCGCGGGGACGCTCATCGTTCGCACGTCCAGCTCGAATCCGGCAGCGCTAGCCTCGCTCTTGCGGCAGGAAGTGACCAGAGCTCGTCCGGAATTCCTCGTCAGCAACGTTCGCACGCAGACAGAGCTGAACCGGTCGCACACCATCCGTGAGCGATTGCTGGCAATGCTGGCGCTCTTCTTTGCGGTCGTGGCGCTTTTACTTGCCGGCGTCGGGTTGTACGGTGTGCTGGACTATTCGGTCCTGCAGCGCCGGCGCGAAATTGGCATTCGCATGGCCTTGGGCGCGCAGGCCGCCGATGTCGCGAGGCGAGTGACCGTGGATATGTTCGCAATGGTGCTGTTAGGCGCAGTCGCGGGGGTCGCGTTTGGAATAGGATCGGTGCGATACATCGAAGCGCTGCTCTATCAGGTGAAGACTACCGATGTGCCCGTGCTTGCTCTTCCAGCGCTGGCGATTCTCGCAGCGGCGCTACTGGCCGCGCTACCTGCGGTGCTTCGCGCCGTGCGAATCGATCCGGTCAAGATGCTGCGGTCGGAATGATTATTTCGATTGCGGCGGTTTAAGGGCGCTAGCGCCCCCTTCGGCGAAGGCTTTCAATCTCCCAAACTGTTGCGTGAGCACGGCGTCTACCGGGGCGGCCCAGGTGTTCATGCCCTTTGCCGCATAGCCGCTGACCGCATAGGAGAGATCCAGCTTCGTTCCCCCGGATGCGGCTGAGAGCTCAATCTTCATGTTGCCGGCCGCTCCAATGGACTGCAGCGGACCCAGCGCGCCGGTCATGCCGAGCGTCTTGCCGGGCGCCAAAAACACGACCTCCATATGGCGCACGCCGCCCCCCTTTGGAAGCTTTTCGCAGAAACATCCCATCGGTTTGGTGTCGATCATTAGATTGCGGGCGTCTCCAGAATACGTGTGCGCTGAATCCCACCAATCACCCACATTGTGAACCAGGAGGCGATAGACCTCGTCTGGTGCGGCGCTGATCAGGAGCGTCGTCTTTAGAGTGAATCCATTGGCAGACGAGTCCACGACATCGGGTCGCGCTATGCTCGGGCTCAACGCCAAAACTAAAATGGCGATTATCGGATGGACCTTCATCTGTATCGCTCCTGGTGTCACACGAAAACCGAACAGCCTAAAGGCTATTCTACAGCTAGTGCCCGTCGGACTCGGGCTATCCGCACCACCTGGTGCTGAGCGGGCTGTGGGAGCTTCCGTTCGGCCCTGGCAGACCGCTGTTCACGTCGAGCAATCCCATCGTGAAGCGAATCACCTCCGGATGGCAATTTAGCTGGATCAGCACATTCCAGACCGGCCAGGCGCTGGCGATCACCGACGCGGAACGGGTCAGCGACACGAACGCTGACAAACGCGTCTACACGGAATGGTTCGATCGCAGCCAGTTCATCGCGCGGCCCGCGTTCACTCTGAAGAGAACATCGAGCCGCATCGCGCAGTTCACCCGAATCACCGTCACGGCGCTAAACCCGCGCAACATCCAGATATCGGGCCGCATCAGCTTCTGATCGACGGCCGGTTATGGCCGATGATAGACTGGCACTGTAAGGAAGGCCCGCGAAACAGTGGCTCGATATTGGATATCCCTAATTGTGCTTTGCGCGCCAATGGTCGCGCAGCAGCCAGATACCGCATTTTTTGAGAGTAAGATCCGCCCCGTGCTCGCGGCGAAATGTTACGCGTGCCACTCATCGAATCTGAAGGCGCCGATGGCCGAGCTGGTGCTCGACACGAAGGCAGGGCTGCTAAAAGGCGGAGTCGGCGGGCCGGTAGTCGTTCCCGGAAAGCCAGCCGAAAGCCGGCTGCTCGACGCGCTGCGATACAAGGATCCGAACCTGCAGATGCCGCCGTCCGGCAAGCTCGCCGATCCGGTTATTGCGGACTTCGAGCGATGGATCGCCGGCGGCGCGCCCGATCCTCGCGTTAGCGCGGCCACTCAAACCACTGCTCCCTTGAAGGGGATGTCCGTAGAGGACGGTCGCAAATGGTGGGCGTTCCAGCCCGTGGGGCCAACGCCCTCTCCCAAGGTGAAGAACGCGGCCTGGCCGGCGACGAAGATCGATTCGTTCTTACTCGCGGCGCTGGAGAAGAAGGGGCTGAATCCTTCGCCTGCCACCGATCCGAGAACGCTCGTGCGGCGCGCTTATGTCGACCTCACCGGTTTGAAGCCCACCTACAAGGAGGTCGAGGCATTCGCCAACGACGCATCGCCCGATGCCTACTCGAGGCTGATCGAGCGCCTGATGGCTTCACCGCAATACGGCGAGCGATGGGGCAGGCACTGGCTCGATGTCGCGCGCTACGCCGAGGACAATCCGACATCCGAGGCGACTAATCCTCCGTATCCGTTTGCGTGGCGCTACCGCGATTGGGTCATCGAAGCCACCAACCGGGACATGCCCTATGACCGGTTCGTGAAGCTGCAACTGGCGGCGGACTTGATGCCCGGCGTCGCGCGCGGTGATCTCCGAGCGCTCGGGTATCTGGGCGCGGCGCCCGTCTATCATAAGGATCAGCGTCTCTCCGAAGAAGTCATCTACACATTTCTCACTGACGATTGGGACGAGCGCGTCGACGCCGTCTCGCGCGGTCTGCTCGGCATGACGGTGGCGTGCGCGCGTTGTCACGATCACAAATTTGATCCCATCCCAACCAAGGACTATTACGGCCTGGCCGGGGTCTTCGCCTCGACCATGCGGTCGGAGCGCCCGATGTTCGACGTCGATCCGAAAATCGAAACGCGCTACATGTGGGTCCGGAACCGGCTGTTCGATCTGCGCTATTCGGCGAACCTATTGACGAACGAAGCCTCGACGGTGGAGAACTCGGCTCCGCGAGTGGCCAAATGGCAGGCGGAAATCGATAGCCTCAAAACCGAGATCGAGGCCCTGCGTGACGCACATCCTCTTCTGGTTTCGAGCCTCGAAAGATTCTGGACGCCGCCACCTCCGAGAGCGCCTCGCGAGGGCCGTCGACGGAGTGTCGCATCGACCGAACCATTCATGAATGCGGTCTACGACGCGGCGCAGTACATGGACGGAACCGATCCGCAGTATACATGGGTAAACTACCGGCCCGGAGAGGCGCGCGATCTGCCGGTTCTGCGGAGCGGCAACGTCGCTGCGCCGGGCGAGATTACCCCGCGTCATTTCCTGGCCGTGCTGTCGAAGGGTGACAACGTTTTCAAGCGCGGATCGGGACGTCTGGAACTGGCGGAGAAGATCTTCACCGATGCCGCGCCGCTTACTGCCCGCGTGATGGTGAATCGCGTCTGGGGCTGGCATTTCGGCAAGCCGCTGGTGGCGACCACGAGCGATTTCGGAACGCAGGGAGAAAAGCCAACACACCCCGAGCTGCTCGATGACCTGGCCGCGCGATTTATCGCCAATGGCTGGTCGCTCAAATGGCTCCATCGCGAGATTATGCTGTCGGCGGCATACCGGCAGTCGAGCGCCTGGCGTGCGGATGCGGCGGCGCTGGATACGCCGAACGCGCTGTTGTGGCGGATGAATCCACGGAGGCTGGACATCGAGGCGTACCGCGATTCCATGCTGCGGGCGGCCGGAACACTGGACGACCGGCTCTACGGTCCTTCCGAGGATATCGGCGCCGAAGGATTCAATCGCCGCACGGTCTATGCCCGCGTCGCACGCGGCGGCTTGAGTACTCTTCTCAGGCTGTACGATTTCCCCGATCCAACGCAGACCAGTCCGGGCCGCGATCTGACCACCACGTCGCTGCAGCAGCTATTCATCATGAACAGCACGTTCATGCGGGAACAGGCGGCGGCTCTGGCGACCAGCGTCAAAGATGAAGCTGATGACGCAGCAAAAATGCGTAGTCTGTACCGTCGCATCCTTTCGCGGGATCCGAGTGCGAAAGAGCTGGACCTCGCCGTTAGCTTTCTGGCTAAGGGCACAGTCGAGCAGTATGCGCAAGTGTTGTTGTCCACCAACGAGGAGATCTTTTGGCCATGAGCAACAGGCTGTCGCGGCGCGCGATGATTCAATCTCTTTGCGGTGGTCTTGGATCGGTCGGACTTGCCGGGCTACTCGGCAGCCAGGCCGCCCAAGCAGCCGCCAAGGGCCGATACGTTGGTCCGCGGCTGCCGGCCAAGGCCAAGCACGTGATCGGACTTTTCATGGCGGGCGGCCCGTCTCACCTGGATATGTTCGACCCGAAGCCAGCGCTGCTGAAATACCAAGGGCAGCGTCCCGGTTCGGTCGACCTGCGCACGGAGCGCCAGACCGCTGGTCTATTGCCATCGCCATTCGTCTTCAAGAAGCACGGACAAGGTGGCGTCGAGCTTAGCGAGCTTCTGCCGCAGCTCTCAACGGTGATCGACGACGTCTGCGTCATCCGTTCCATGTACACGTTCAACCCGACGCACACGCCTGCGCGGAGTCTGTACCACTCCGGCAGCATCCTGGCGACGAGGCCGTCGACGGGCGCCTGGGTTTCCTACGGGCTGGGGACCGAGAACGAGAATCTGCCAGCCTTTGTCGTGTTGACACCCGGTGGCGGCGGGGGCGGCGGATCGCTGTCGCGCGCGGGCTTCCTCCCGGCCGAGCACCAGGGGATTTCCTTCAGTGATTCGGAAATCGAGCCGGAGAAGATGATTCCCGACCTTCGGAACAAATGGTTGGACCCAGACGCGCAACGGCGGCAGCTCGACGCGCTGCAGACGCTGAACCGCTCCTACAGCGAGTCGTTCGGCGCCGACGAATTTCTCGAAGGTCGCATTCAATCAATGGAAGCGGCTTACCGGATGCAGTTCGAGGCGCTCGACGTCTTCGATATTCGCAAAGAACCGGAGGCGATCCGGACCGAGTACGGCAAAACTCCTTTCGCCAGTGGATGTTTGCTCGCCCGGCGCCTGGTGGAGCGCGGCGTCCGCTACATCCATATCAATTATGGAGCCGGGCAGGTGTGGGACGACCACAAGGAAGTCGACAAGAACCTGCGCGAACGCTGTCCTGATATGGATCAGGCCGCCGCCGCGCTCATTCGCGATTTGAAGCGACGCGGCCTGCTGGATGAAACCCTCATCGTCTGGGGCGGGGAATTCGGGCGCACTCCGGTGTCGGAGAGCGGTACCGGCAGGGATCACAATCCATACGGCTTCACCATGTGGATGGCAGGTGGCGGTGTCAAGGGCGGAATGGCCTATGGATCGACGGACGAGTTCGGATTCAAAGCCGTCGAGAATCGCGTTTCGATCCACGACCTGCACGCGACCATTCTGAACCAGCTTGGTATGGATCACACGGCGCTGACCTACCGCTATGCCGGACGCGATTTTCGGCTGACTGATGTCTTCGGTGACGTCGTGAAGGATATTTTGGCGTGAACTTGCTGACTATTCTACTGATGAGCGCGGCCGCGCTGACCCCGGAGGAGAAAGCCGCGGGATGGATACTGCTATTCGACGGCGCGTCCATGAAGGGGTGGGTCGATCCGCGACAAAAGAACCCGCCGGGGGACAGTTGGACCATCGAGGACGGTTGTCTCAAAGCGACGTCAAAGCCGCGCATCCGGGAGGACCTTTTCAGCCGGCAAACCTTCCGCGATTTCGAGCTTGTGTTTGAATGGCGTATCAGTCCCGCCGGTAACAGCGGCGTAAAGTACCGGATACAGGACCACTTCGTCGTGCTGCCGCGCGCAGAGGGCGAGCGATTTGAAGAGAGCGTGCAGCGGTCGTTGCAGCGTCGGCCGAAACAGCGATCCGTGGGCCAAGGCGAAGACTACGTAGTCGGATTCGAGTATCAGATTGTCGATGACGCCGGAAATGCCGATGCCAAGACGAGTCCGAAGCACATGACGGGCGCTCTATACGATATGGTTGCTCCGGCTGCCGCGGCCCCGAAGGCCCTCGGTCAGTTCAACCAGTCACGCATCATCGTGAATGGAAACCACGTCGAGCATTGGTTGAACGGAGTGAAGGTAGTGGACTCCTCGCTCGACTCGCCGGAAGCGATGGCAGGGGTGCAGAAGCGCTGGTCGATCGCGCCCGCCGTACTTGAAATGTTATCCAAGCAGCCGCGGAAGGATTGTCCAATCTCGCTCCAAAATCACAACGATGAAGCGTGGTTCCGCGGTATCAAGATACGGCGACTGAACTCAAAGTAACACCTGCACAACTGTGGAACAAGCTTTAGCTTGTTCGTTAGAAAAGCGCAAACCTGACGAATAAACCCGCAAGCGCGCCGCCGATAAGCGGGCCAATAACCGGAACCAGCGAGTAGCTCCAGTCCGATCCGCCCTTATTAGCGATGGGCAGCGCGGCATGGGCGATTCGAGGTCCCAGGTCGCGCGCCGGATTGATCGCATAGCCGGTAGTTCCACCAAGACTCAGTCCGATGGCCCACACCAGAATCCCAACCAGGTACGGTCCGAGTCCAGCAGCGGGACCCGTCTCCCCGACTCCCTTCGAAAAAATGGCGCTGACGACCATCACCAACACGAAGGTCCCGATAATTTCGCTGAGCAAATTGGCTCCATAGCTTCGAATTGCCGGCGACGTAGAGAAGCAAGCCAATTTCAGATCCGGATTCTCTGTCTCACGCCAATGCGGCAAATAATGTAGCCAGACCAAAGTTGCTCCCACAATGCCGCCGAGAATTTGGGCGGCCATATAGGGTCCCACCATCGAGAAATCGCCCGATCGGACGGCGAAGCCTAGCGTCACCGCGGGGTTCAAATGAGCGTCTCGACTGCCGCAAGCGATGGCGGTGAAGACCCCCGTCATGACAGCGAACGCCCAACCCGCCGTAATGGCTACCCAACCCGCGCCCTCGGCCTTGGAGCGCCGCAGCAGGACCCCGGCTACCACTCCGTTGCCCATCAGAATCAGGACAACCGTTCCCATAAATTCGCCAAAGAATTTTTCACTCATGTTCGTCGAGCCAGTCGAATGATCTTGTAACAGCTTTCTTCCAGGAGCCGTACATCGCCTCCCGTTGAGCGGACTCCATGTTCGGCTTCCAGGTTTGGTCAACGGCCCAACGGGAACGCAACTCATCGTAGTCCTTGAAGAAGCCCACGGCAAGGCCAGCAGCGTAGCACGCTCCCTGTGCAGTCGTCTCTTTGATCGCGGGGCGGACGACGGGCCTGTTCAGAATGTCAGACTGAAATTGCATGAGCAGATCGTTCTCGACCATGCCGCCGTCGGTGCGAAGAATATCGACAGGAATGCCCGCGTCCTTCTCCATTGCCTCCACCACGTCGCGGGTCTGGAAGGCAGTCGCTTCGAGGGCGGCGCGAGCCAGATGGCCCTTGTTCGTGAAACGCGTGAGTCCGGCAATGACGCCGCGCGCGCCGGACTTCCAGTAAGGAGCGAAAAGGCCCGAGAACGCGGGGACGAAGTAAACGCCGCCATTGTCTTTTACAGTCCTCGCCAGCGTTTCGATCTCCGAACTGCTCGCGATCAGCCCGAAGTTATCGCGCAGCCATTGCACCAAGGCGCCTGTGATCGCAACGCTCCCTTCCAGGGCGTATACCGCAGGTTGATCGCCGATCTGATAGGCGACCGTCGTGAGCAGGCCGCACGTCGATTGAACCGGCGTCGGGCCGGTGTTCATGAGCAGAAAACATCCCGTGCCGTAGGTGTTCTTTGCCTCACCTGTCTTGAAGCAGGTCTGGCCGACCAGCGCCGCCTGTTGGTCGCCAAGGATTCCCGCGATCGGCACACCTTTGAGGGAGTCGAGAGTGATGTCGCCATATACCTCGCTGCTCGAAGCGATCCGAGGCAGCATCGCGCCCGGGATCTGGAATGCGTCCAATAACTCCCGATCCCAAGCGAGGGTTCGAAGATCCATCAATTGTGTGCGGCTGGCGTTCGTACAGTCGGTGACGTGCAGTCTTCCTCCCGTTAAGTTCCATACGAGGTACGAATCGATGTTGCCGAACAGCGCGTCACCGGATTCGGCTCGCTCGCGTACGCCGGGAACATTGTCCAGGATCCAGCGAATCTTCAGGGCGCTGAAGTATGTGGTTAAGGGAAGTCCCGTTTTGCTGCGGAACCGGTCCAAACCGCCGTTGCGCGCCAATTCCGAGACGTAACTGTCGACTCTCGTATCCTGCCAGACCAGCGCGTTGTAGACAGGCTGCCCGGTCTGGCGATCCCATACGACTGTGGTCTCGCGTTGATTGGTGATCCCAATGGCGGCGAGATCGGCTGCGCGCAAGCTCCGTTGCTCAAGCGCTTCCTCGATGACGTCCTGTGTCCGCCGCCAGATTTCATTCGCGTCGTGCTCCACCCATCCGGGCTGCGGATAAATCTGCTCGTGCTCCTTCTGCGAAACCGCGACGATTCTTCCAGAGCGGTCGAAAATGATAAACCGCGTACTGGTCGTTCCCTGATCAATCGCGCCGATATAGTTTGACAATTCTTATCTCGCTATTCCCAATTGAAAAACGACAAGTTCGTGTTGTCCTTGATGACGATTCCCTTGGCCATCATGAGGGGATTTGCGTAGGTTGCGTTGTCGGATACCTTGTAGGTGTGTAGCGGCTCGTAAGCGGTCCCACTTGCACGGGCGACGATCAGCTCGGCGTTATTCTTCAGCAGGAACAGCAGGTCTCCCGAAATAAGGATGACGGCATTGTCCCCCTGCTTCGGATCGGTGGTCCACAACGTTTTTCCGCTCTCGGCGTCGACGCAAAAGAACATCCCGCCGTTCCGGTTGGTAAATCCAAAAATCAGATTCCCCTTCTGTACCGGAGAGCTGAAACGCATCGTAAGTTCGGTAATCTGCCACACCTTTTCCGGTGTCCAGGAGTCGCCGGATTTATTCACCTGGACCAACATCGTACCTGGGTCACCGGCCAAGATCAGCCGCTGACCGAATTTGAGCGGGGTCGGAATATTCATGCCGCTTCGCCCCGGAAAATCGATTTTCCACAGAAGGTCTCCCGATGCCAGCGAAAGGCCAATGGCGTTCTTTTGTGTGAGTGTGACCACCTGCTTAACGCCTCCCATCTCGACAATCACAGGGGAAGCGTAGGCCGGACCGTCGCCCTTCCAGATCCATTTTTGAGCGCCGGATTTGGCGTCATACGCGGCTACCGCCCCGTCATCGTTCGTACCGATCAGGGCAATAATCAGACCGTCGCCGGCAACGGGCGACATAGAAGTCCCGAATTGCGGCCAGGTCTTTTTGAAATCGTTGGTGTAATCCTTCCTCCATTCGAGCTTGCCGGTCTTGGCGTCGAACGCCGAGAGGATTCCGGATATCCCAAATGTATAGAGCTTGCCGTCGTGATAGAGGGGGGTCGACTTCGGACCTTTGCCATGGCGCGCGGCGGACTGAACCGGCTCGAAAGGCGCCGGATAGCTCTGCCGCCAGAGAACTTTTCCGTTTTCCGGGTCGATACTCATCGCGACCTCGTCGTCGCCCTGACGCGCAAATTGGAGGATCCGGCCGTTAGCGATGATAGGGGACGCGTAGCCCTCACCCACTGGCGTCGTCCATTTGGCGGTCAACTTTTCGGGCCAGGCCTTTGGCGCAATAAAGCGCGTCACCCCATCCCGGTTGGGACCTCGCCATTGTGTCCAATCCTGTGCCCAGAGGCTGGCGCCGGCTATCAGGCAAACGTAAGCTAGAATCTGCGAATACTTCGTCATTTCCCCTCCTCGTCTGAGTACGCCTGAAGTATATATTAGATGTGACGCCATTCGCCTTGCTACTGTTGTGCTTCTGTGTGGTTCTGGGCTCCCTCCGAACACGCCGGCTCGATCGGCCGCGTTCCCGCTGAAGAAAAGGGGCGACAATCAACAGAGCAGATCGCAGGGGTACCATTGCCAGCAGCTAGAAGAAACGGCGGAACTTCGCGGACTCCAACACGAATCGCGAGGAACGTGGATCCCCATACAAAATAGATAATCCCGAACGCCAACAGGGTTTTCCACCCTGGGTGATGAGTGGTGGCTTCCATGTACAAACTGAGGTCTATGGCTTGGGGATCGGTGGGACAGATGTGAACGAACCACTAGGATTAAAGCGCAGGCCGAGCACGGCCGCTGCACTTGATCCGATCTCCACGGTTCCGGCACGCCCCACGACCGTCGGGTATCGATCGGCCAAAGAGAACGAAAGATGGGCGCTGGAGCCAAGCGGCAGGTTCTCGATGAGAATCACCGTTCCCACGCCGTCGCGAACGGTTATAGGAACCACGCCCGACCCTCCGAAATTCGCGATCGCGACTCCGGTTGCGAATCCGTTTCGATTGTCGAATGGGATGATGACGCCCCGGGGAGAGGCAACGCCCATCGCGCTGACTGCCTCTGAATCCTGTCGTCCGTTGACATGACTGCGAAAGATCGCCGAAGCGCCAACACCGCTCGAACCGCTGACCGACCCTTCCACTGTGGCCCAGCCCGTGGAAACCGCGGCCGCTGTTCCGGTTGTCTCGAGAAAGCCCGATGCATTGGGCTGCAGATCAAAATGCTCTTGCTGGGAAAAACCGCCGCTGGCGATAGGCAGTGACCATCTCACGCCGTTACTCGCCCAAAAACTCAGGGTGATTCTTTGTGGCACGCTCAAAAGATTCACCACTGTGATAGTCGTTTTCCATTCGGCGCCATCGGCGATGTGAGCAATGTAGCCCGTCGATACGGCCGATGGCGGCGTGACCGGCGGAGTTACCGGGGGCGGTCCGGCGCTGACGGTGACGCCAAACTTCACCAGTATTGTGATGAGGGCCGGACCGAATGGAGTTGGCACGGCGCCTTGTGTCTGTAGTTCCACCTGCACGGGCGCAGCGGCAGAGATCGGTGTTGCAAGAGCGGAAACGATGCCGTTGGAATCTGAAGTAGCCACCACGTTCGCCAGCGAGACCGACGGGGCAGGTCGCCACGTGACTGGCACGTTCGGCAACGGATTGCCAGCAGCATCCTCCACGCGAGCAGTCAATGCCGTGGGCAATCGTGTTCCCACCGGTCCGGACTGATTGTTACCACTCAGGATGCGTAACGTCGCAGGCTGCGTCTGACTCCCAGAGGCGGGCTGCCGCACTGTCAGACTAAAAATTGCTTCGGCGGCGCTGGCCGTTCGGACTTGTACCTGCGCCGATCCGACGGAATTGCCCAGGGTAACCCTTGCCGAGACGATGCCGTTTGTGTCTGAAGTCGACACAACATTACTGAGGACGACCGATTGCGCCACCACCGGTTGCCAAGTCACGGCCACACCGGGAAGTGGATTTCCGGCAGTGTCCTCCACTCTTGCGGTAAGCGGCGAAGGCAAAAGAACGCCGGGGAGTCCCGCCTGATTGTTGCCACCGGTAATCCGAATCACCGCGGCCTGCGCCTGACTCTGCCCCACCGTAAACTGAAACGGACCAAAGGTCCGAAATCCGCCGCCGACCTCAATGCTGAACCGATCGGTTCCGATCGCTCCACCAAAGACCACAACACAGCGCGCGATACCTGTGGGGCCCGTGATCCCAGTGCCCTCTGCGCAGGCGAGCGACGGGCCGCTCGGACGATCCGGAATTAGACGGATAGCCACGTTCGGCACCGGCTGAACGCCGGCGTAAGCGGTCGAGGTCACTTGAACTTCAACAGTCGGCGGCGGTCCGCCGGCTGCCGGCGCCGACAAAACCTCACCCAAACCCGGCCTGAGGACGTCGGCCCGCACATATTCCAAACCAGTAGCGATATTAAAACCAGTGGCGGTTACGCGCATGCTGACGCTGCTGGTCGGAATGGAGGCGACGATTGTGCTTTGCGTAAAACCGACGCCGCCCTCGAACTCCAACGCGCCGACGAAGTGAACGCTAGTCAAACCGTTGATGTCCGTTACTGTTTGATTACCCGGCGTGAGATGCCCCGGGCCGGTGACGGACCAATTCACCGATACCCCCTGCAACGGTCTACCCGCACCATCTTTCGCGATGACGACCAAAGGATTCTGTGTCGCGCTACTTTGACGGCTCAATTGAGCGTCGCCCGAGACCACCGATAGGGTCTGGGCCAAGATGCTGGAGGCCAGAAGCAGGAACAGGGCGACCGGGGTTGCGATCGGTTGCGGGCGACATCGTGCCCATAACGCTGGAATGATGGCCCGCACCTTCACTCTTAGTATATCGGCTAAACCGGTCGAGGACGTTAACAGTAAAGAAAGGCAAAAGGCAAATCGCAAAGGGCAAAAGTGTGTCGGCCCACATATTTCACTCCCGCCACACTTTTGCCTTTTGCCTTGCTTTTACTTCTAGCCGCGCGTGGAGATTTGCGGCGTGTAGGCCATGAGGTTGCTTAGATCGAGAGGACTTCGGGTGAGCGTGCGGGCGGCGCTGGAGCGGATGCCGTTCCAGACCTCCAGCGGCACCTGAAGGAAATACTTCACAACCTCCGGGTCGAACTGCGAGCCTGAGAATCGGGCGATTTCGGTGCGGGCATCTTCGTAGCTCAAAGCCTTGCGGTAAGGGCGGTCCGAGGTCATGACATCGAGCGTATCGGCGACCGAGAAGATCCTGGCGCCGAGTGGAATCTCGGAGCCATGCAGACGGCCGGGATAGCCGGTTCCGTCGTAGCGTTCATGATGGGAGAGAACCACGTCGGAGGCAGGCTTCAAAGCCTCGATTCCATCGAGGATCCAGTAGCCGATCTGGGGGTGCTTCTGCATATCGACCCACTCGTCCTCGGTCAGCTTGCCGGGCTTGAGCAGGATTGCGTCGGAGATACCGATCTTGCCGATATCGTGGAGCATCGCCCCGCGGCGGATTACGTCGAGGTGGCTGGCGTCGACGCTCATTTCACGCGCCAGGTACAGGGTGTATTCACTGACGCGTTTGGAGTGCGCCTTGGTCTCGTGCTCGCGAGCGTCCAGGGCGGCGACCAGCGCCTCGAGGGTGATTTCCGAAGCGTCGTGCAACCGGTCGAGCAGCCGGCGAAGCTCCACGGTGCGCTCATTGACGGTCTCCTCGAGCAATTGCATGCGCTGGGTTTGCTCAAGCTGGTTGCGGCGGCGCTCGAGGGCTTCTTGCACGTTGATGGTGATCTCGGAGAGGCGGAACGGCTTCAAAATATAGTCGAGCGCGCCGATGCGCATGGCATTGACGGCCAACGTCAGGTCCTCGCACGCGGTGAGCATGAGAACGCCAACGGCGGGACGCGTGCGCATAATCTCGGCAAGCAATTCGAGGCCGTTCATGCCCGGCATCCGGACGTCGGTGAGAACCAGATCGAAATCGGCGTCGTTGATGAGCTCCATGGCGGCGCAGCCATTGGAGGCAAGCATCACGTCGTAGCCGACCTGCTGTAAATGCTCCCCGAGCAAAGCGCGGATGGGCGCTTCATCATCGACGATTAAGATGCGTGAGGGCAGAGCAACCATGATTAAGATTTAGATCAAATCACCAACGTTCGGCGGCAATCCCCATTGTCGATTTCCGAACGATTGTAACACGGCTTCGCCGTGCGCAACTTCATTTAATCGCTCAGTTGGCCGTCCCGAAAATGGGATTGGCTTTGCTTTGCGAAAAGCTCCGGCGCATCCGCCGTAGCGACAAAGTCCTTAACAGAGTGAATGGCTTACTCATTCTAACGCTTTGAGGCGCAGAAATGCGCGCGGGTCGT
>Ga0075431_100004133_pt1 | contig 14164 bp, 9 predicted proteins | sample RhiMetdeltSRZDD5_FD_75297 | JGI IMG/M metagenome (GOLD analysis project Ga0075431, IMG submission 75297) | Populus rhizosphere microbial communities from Tennessee, USA - Rhizosphere MetaG P. deltoides SRZDD5 | ecosystem: Host-associated > Plants > Roots > Rhizosphere > Soil | place: USA... | reverse complement strand
GCACGTTCGCCTGGCGATGACGCGGTTCGGGAAGGGCCATTAGGCACGACCTCGTCGTCGCGGGCGCCGGCATGGCGGGGCTCGCCGCCGCGGCGCACGCCACGCAGCGAGGCGCAAGCGTCTTGCTGCTGGAGAAGGGAGACCGGCCGGGCGGGTCGATGCTCCTCTCCAGCGGGGTGGTGTGGCGACACCGTGAGTTCGACGACTTCCGCCGGGAGTGCCCCGGCGGCGACCCGGCCCTCCAGCGCGCCGTCTTCGAACGGCTCGACTCGGACCTCGCATGGCTGGAGTCGCTCGGCGCGCAGCCGCTGCAGCGCGAGACCGGAAACCCGCTCACCAGCGGAGCCCGGTTCGACACGCGCCAGCTGGCCGCCGCCCTGGTGCGCGCCGCCGGGGTGGGCGTGCAGCTCGGCCGTCCGCTCGAGGAGCTGCCGCGCGACGTCCCGGTGGTGCTCGCGAGCGGGGGTTTCCACGCCGCTCCGGAGCTCATCGCGCGCCACATCACTCCGCGGGCCGGGGAGCTGATGCTGCGCGGTGCGCCGTGGAGCACGGGCGACGGCCTGCGCCTCGCCCTCGCGGCCGGCGGTGCGCAGTCGGAGGGGATGGACGAGTTCTACGGTCGCAACATGCCCGCGCCGCCGGCGCGCGTCGCGGAGGCCGACTTCGTGCGGCTCGCCCAGCTCTACGCGACGCACGCGACGGTGCGCAACCGGGGCGGCGAGACCTACCGGCCCCACACCTGGTCGGAGATCGACGTCGTGCAGTGGACCGCGCGCCAGCCCGGCGCGCGAGCCTGGTACGAGGTCACCGCCGAACAGCGCGAGGTGCGCGTCCGCGACCGGACCGTGGGTGAGATGATCGACGCCGGCCTGGCCGCGGGTGCCCCCGGCGACAGGCGCGGCGGGATCACCCGGATCGAGGTGGTCGCCGGCATCACCACGACGCTCGGCGGCCTGCGGATCGACACCCGCGCGCAGGTCGCGCCCGGCGTCTACGCGGCCGGCGCCGATGCCGGCGGGATCGCCACCGGAGGGTATGCAAGCGGCCTGGCGGCGGCGCTGGTGTTCGGGCGCATCGCCGCCGAATCGGCCCTCTCACAGTAGGTTCCGCGACCGTGCAGGACGGCTTCAACAACTCGGAACCGCTCACCCTCGGCCTGGAGGAGGAGCTGCTGCTGGTCGACGCGGACACCCACGAGCTCGCGCATGTGGCCGAGCAGGTCCTGGCTGCCGTCGAGCTTCCCGAGGCGCTGGCCGCTCACGAGGCGTTTGCCTCGGAGATCGAGCTGCGCACGCCTGTGTCCCGCGCCGTGACGGCGGCCGCCGGGGCGCTCGACTCCGCACGCTCCGCCGCGCGCGCGGCGGGGGCGACGCTGATGGCGGCCGGCCTGCACCCCGCCGCCCGCTGGGGCGACGTGCGCATGACCGACAAGCCGCGCTATCGCTCGCTCGATCAAACGATGCGCAGCCTGATCAGGCGCACGCCCGAGTGCGCGCTGCACGTGCACGTCGGCGCGCCCGACGCGGAGGCGGCCATCAAGATGCTGAACGGGTTGCGACTGCACCTGCCGCTGCTCCAGGGGCTGAGCGCGAACAGCCCGTACTGGTTCGGTGAGGACTCCGGCCTCGCGAGCGCGCGCTTTGCGATCGTGCGCGCCTATCCGCGCCGCGGCGTGCCGCGCTTCTTCCACGACTGGTCGGAATATGCTGAGACGGTCCAGGCCACGGGGGAAGCTGGGGAGTTCGACGATTACACCTTCATATGGTGGGACACCCGCATTCACCCGCGGCTCGGCACGGTCGAGGTGCGTGAGATGGACGTGCAGTCATCGCTGGAGGACGCCGCCGCGCTGGCCGCGCTCGTCCAGGCGCTGGCGAAGCAGGCCCTGGAGTCGCCGCCGGCCGACCCCCTGCCCGCAGAGGCCGTCGGCGAGTCGAGCTTTCGCGCGAGCCGTGACGGGCTCGACGCCACGATCCGGCACGACGGCCGCATGCGTCCCCTGCGCGACGTGGCCCGCTCCACGGTGGAGTCGGTCGCGGGACATGCCCGCGAGCTCGGCGCCGAGGATGCGCTGGCCGGCGTGGAGCGGATCCTGAGCGAGGGCGGCGGCGCGGCCCGCCAGCGCGCCGCGGCGCAACGCGGCGGCCTGCCCGAGCTGCTCGCGCAGCTCGTGCGCGACACGGAGGCACGTGCATGGCCGACCTGATCCTGGGACCGATGCTGCGCTACCTCGACGAGACCAGCGCGACCGTATGGGTCGAGACCGACGCGCCCTGCGAGGTCGACGTGCTGGGCCGCCGTGAGCGCACCTTCTGTGCGGAGGGCCATCACTACGCCATCGTCCCGATCACGGGGCTGGAGCCGGGGGAGACGTACCCGTACGAGGTCGCTCTCGACGGCCAGCGCCGCTGGCCCCGGGAGGACTCGGAGCTGCCGCCCTGCGCGATTCGCACCATCCACCCCGAGCGGCCGCTGAAGATCGTGTTCGGATCGTGCCGCGTCGCCGTCCCGCACGAGGAGCCCTGGAACCTGAGCCGCGACGAGGACGAGCGCGGGCGGGAGGTCGATGCGCTGTATGCGCTGGCGCTGCGGATGATCGAGAACGACCCGTCGAAGTGGCCGCACCTGCTGCTCTCGGTCGGCGATCAGGTCTACGTGGACGAGGATGCGCCCGCGACGCGCGAGTTCATCCGCTCGCGCCGCGATGTCAGCCTGGCTCCGGGCGAAGAGGTCGCGGACTTCGAGGAGTACACACACCTCTACAAGGAGTCGTGGGGATCCGACATGATCCGGTGGCTGTTCTCCACCGTCGGCGTCGCGATGATCTTCGACGACCACGACGTCCACGACGACTGGAACACGTCGCTCGCTTGGGTCGAGGAGATGCGGGCCAAGCCATGGTGGGACGAGCGGATCGAGAGCGCGCTGTCCTCGTACTGGATCTACCAGCACATCGGCAACCTGTCGCCGTCCGAGCTCGCCGAGGACGAGCTGCTGGAGCAGGTGAAGGGCGCGGGCGACGCCGGCCCGCTGCTGCGCGACTTCGCACAGCGCGCCGATCACGCCAATGAGGGCAGCCGGTGGAGCTTCTGTCGCGATCTCGGCCGGGTGCGGCTGTGCGTGTTCGACTCCCGCGAGGGACGCACCCTGGACGAGCGGCCGCGCAAGATCATCGACGACCAGGAGTGGGAGTGGATCACGCGTCACGCCGACGGCGACTTCGACCACTACATATTCGCGGACACCCTGCCGCTGCTGCTGGTGCCGGCACTGCACCACGTGGAAGCGTGGAACGAGGCGGTGTGCGCGGGCGCCTGGGGGAAGCGACTGGCCGGACTCGGCGAGCGCATCCGCAGGGCACTCGACCTCGAGCACTGGGCCGCGTTCAACGAGTCGTTCCGGCGGATGGTGCGGCTGATCGGCGAGGTCGGCTCCGGCCGTCGCGGGCGCCCGCCCGCGACGATCATCGCGATCGGCGGCGACGTGCACCACGCGTACCTGGCCGAGGTCGCATACCCGCCCGAGCAAGGCGTGCAGAGCGCTGTCTACCAGCTGGTCTGCTCACCGTTTCGCAACGCTCTGAACGCGAAGGAGAGGGCGGTGGTGCGCAACGCGGCGCGCCGCGGCGCCGAACCGCTGGCGCGCGTGCTGGCCCGGACCGCGGGCGTGCCCGATCCGGAGATCTCGTGGCGGCTGGCCCAGTCGCCGACCTTCGACAACCAGTTCGCGACGCTCGAGCTGGACGGCCGCAGCGCCGTGTTCCGCATCGAGCGCACCGAGCGTGACGAAGCCGACAACCGCAGCATCGCGACGTCGCTCGAGCGACGCCTTGCCTGACGACATGTCCGGCCGGCCGGTCCCGTTCCTCGACCTCGACCGCCAGCACGCGGAGATGCGGGTCGAGCTGCTGGCCGCGTTCGAGCGGGTGACGAGCGCGAGCGCGTTCATCCTCGGCGAGGAGGTGGAGCGCTTCGAGGAGGAGTTCGCCACGTACTGTGGCGTAGGGCACTGCGTCGGGATCGCGTCCGGGACGGCTGCGCTCACCATCTCGCTGCTCGCGGCGGGGATCGGGGAGGGCGACGAGGTGATCGTGCCCGCGCACACGTTCATCGCGAGCGCGCTCGGGATCGTGCACGCGGGCGCGGTGCCGGTGTTGTGCGACGTCGAGGACGGCACGGGCCTGATCGACGTCGCCGCAGCGGAGGCCGCGACCACCGACCGCACCGCGGCGATACTCGCCGTGCACCTGTACGGGCAGCTGTGCGACATGGCTGCGCTGCGCGCACTGGCGGAGCGCCGCGGACTGATGCTGTTCGAGGACGCGGCCCAGGCGCACGGCGCGCGCCGGGACGGCGCGCGCGCGGGGGCGCACGGGACCGCCGCCGGCTTCAGCTTCTATCCGAGCAAGAACCTCGGGGCGCTCGGCGACGCGGGTGCGATCACCACCGCCGACGCCGAGCTTGCCGCCCGTGCCCGGCGCCTGCGCGACCTCGGCCAGCGCGAGCGGGGCGAGCACGTCGACCTCGGATTCAATGAGCGGCTCGACGGCCTGCAGGCGGCCTTTCTGCGGGTCAAGCTCCCCCGGCTCGACGAGTGGAATGCCCAGCGCCGGATGCGCGCGGCGACCTACGCCGAGTTGCTCGACGGTGCGGTGCGGGTCCTCGAGGTCGGCGATCCCGAGGGCTGTGCCTATCACCTGTTCCCCGTCAGGGCATGGGACCGCGACGGACTTCGGCGTCGCCTGGCCGCCGCCGGCGTCGAGACCGGCGTCCACTACTCGCGCCCGCTTCAGGGGCATCACTCGCTCCGCGAGCGGTGCATCGTGACCGGCGACCTGGCGAACTCCGGCGCATGGGCCGCCGAGGAGCTGTCGCTGCCCCTTTATCCCGGGCTGTCGGAGGCCGACATCGAGCGGATCTCCGCAGTCTGCAGGGAGCATTCCGCCGTCCGGTGAGCGCCGGCTTGGCACCCCGTTGGGCTTGGCAGGCTTTGCGCGCAACTGATACTTTGAAGCCCAGATCCGCGAATTACGCAGTGGGGGCGTGGTAGGGATGCTTCAGGTTGGGATGGTGGGCCTTGGCTATTGGGGGCCGAGTCTGCTGAGAGCGCTGTTCGATCTCCCCAATGTGCAGGTCAAGTGGATCTGCGATCGTGACCCGGAGCGCCTCGCTCGTTACGAGCGCCGCTACCCCGGGGTCATGTCGACCCTGCGCATCGACGACGTGCTCGAGGACGACGCCGTCGACGCGGTCGTGATCGCGACCCCCGTCTACACGCACTTCTACCTGGCCTCGCGCGCCCTGCACGCGGGGAAGCACGCCTTCGTCGAGAAGCCGCTCGCGGCCTCCTCGCGCGAGGCGGACGAGCTCGTGCGGGTGGCAGAGTCGAAGGGGCTCGCGCTGATGTGCGGCCACACCTTCATCTACAGCCCGGCGGTCAGGGCCGTCCGGACGATGCTGGAGCAGGGCGAGCTCGGCGAGCTGTTCTTCGTCTCGTCGAGCCGCGTCAACCTCGGCCTGCACCAGCAGGACATCAGCGTGATCTGGGACCTCGGGCCGCACGACTTCTCGATGCTCCTCTACTGGTTCGACGAGATGCCGGAGAAGGTGCGCGCGGTCGGGCGCGACTCCATCGTGAAGGGGATCTCCGACGTGGCGTTCGTGACGCTCGACTTCCCCTCCGGCCTGCTCGCGAACGTGGAGCTGAGCTGGCTTGCGCCCAGCAAGCTGCGCCGGACGGTCATCGTGGGAAGCGAGCGGATGGTCGTGTACGACGACGGGAGCACCGAGCCGATCAAGGTCTTCAACCACGGCGTCGTGTACCAGGACCCGGAGACCTTCGGGGAGTACCACCTGTCTTACCGGACCGGTGACATCGTCTCTCCGAAGATCGACGCGGCCGAGCCCATCCTGCTCGAGCTCTCGGACTTCGTGGCGGCCGTCGAGGCCCGTGAAGCGCCGCTCGGCCATCTGGACCTGGCCCGTAATGTCGCGCGGTTGACCGAGGCGGCGGAGGAATCACTGCGCACCGGCGGGGACGTCTCGCTGCGAGGCAGGACCCGCTTCGCCGAGCTCATCGAACCGCGCGGTGAGTAGCCCCCGCCCGCTGCGGAAGGACTTCACGGCAGCTCCGCCGGTATCGGAGCGCATCTTCGAGCGCTGGCACCGCCATGGCGGCGCGCTGCCCCAGAACGCCGTCGCCTCCCAGTTCGGCCGCCGCGACTACCTGATCCGGCGCCTGTTGGCGGTGGCGGACGCGCTCAGCGTGCTCCTCGCCGTGCTCGCCATGGTGCTCGTCTCCGGGCGGGCCGGGACCACTCATCTGCTGTGGGGCCTGCTGCTCGTGCCGGTCTGGATGGGCCTGTTCGCGGTGTACGGGCTCTACAACCGCGACATCAAGCGCATCAGTCACTCCACCGTTGACGACATCCCCTGGATCCTGCACGCCGTCCTGGTCGCTTGCCTCTTGACCTGGGTCTACTTCAACCTGCTCCACATACCCAAGCTCGTCTTCTCGGACGTGCTGGTGCTCGGCGGCATCGCGACCCTGGCGATGCTCCTGCTGCGCTCGCTCACGCGGGGTCTCGCGATCCGCGCGCTCGGGCCCGAGAAGGTCCTGTTCATCGGCGACCACCCGATGGAGTTCCTGATGAACAAGATGGTCGCCCACCCCGAGTACGGGTTGCAGCCCGTCGGCGTGGTGCACGCGTCCACCGACAGCCTCGATCAGGCCATCGAGGTCTTCGACGCGGACCGGATCGTGCTGTGCGAGCCGGACCTCGAGGAGCACGAGCTGCTGGCCCTGATCCATCGCTGCCGGGAGCTGTCGCTGAAGGTCAGCGTGCTGCCGCAGCTGTTCAGCGCGCTGGGCCCGTCAGTGGAGGTCGACGACGTCGAGGGCGTGACCGTGCTCGGCATCAACCCCCCGGTGCTGTCCCGGTCGTCGCGCTACCTGAAGCGCGCGTTCGACATCACCGGCTCCGCGGTGGTGCTGGTGCTCTGCGCTCCGTTCGCGGCACTGGTGGCGGTGGCGATCAAGCTCGACTCCCGCGGGCCGGTGTTCTTCAAGCAGCAGCGCATCGGGAGAGGCGGCCGGCCGTTCTGCCTCTTCAAGTTCAGGACGATGGTCGTGGGCGCCGAGCAGCAGACCGCGGAGCTGTTCGAGGGCAGCGAGGACGCGAACTGGCTCAAGCTCGACCACGATCCGCGGATCACGCGCGTGGGGCGCGTGCTGCGACACGCCAGCCTCGACGAGCTGCCCCAGTTCTGGAACATCCTCAAGGGCGAGATGAGCCTCGTCGGGCCGCGTCCCCTGATCGAGTCGGAGGACTGCCAGATCGCGGGCTGGGGCCGCAGCCGGCTCGAGCTGACCCCCGGCCTGACCGGCCTGTGGCAGGTGCTGGGCCGGACCAACATCCCCTTCGAGGAGATGGTCAAGCTCGACTACATGTACGTGACCAACTGGTCCCTGTGGGCGGACGTCCGCCTGCTGCTGCGCACGTTCCCCACGGTGGTCACGCGCCGCGGCGCGAACTAGCGCCCTTGGTCGCGCCACCGCGGTCGATCGGGGTCGCATAGCGACCCCTAAGCACCACCGCAGGCCCGATCCGGCTCTGAAGGCGGCGTCTCCCCGACCTGATTTTTTTTCACCCGAGGGAAGAAAACCCGTGCCTCCCCCGTCTGGTGGTCGTAATCGACGACCACACGGGGGACACAATGGGTTACCGCCACTAGATACAGACAGAGACTCAGATTCGAAAAGGGGCCGCAAGGGCCCCTCTTTCGTTCAGGTCGCCTGCGCGCTCGCCAGCGCCGCGAGCGTGGCTTCCGTCGTGTCGAGGTGGGACGGCTCCGGTGCCGCGCGGCCTGCCAGCACCTCCCGCAGCCACTTGAACTGCGCGGCGTGGCCCTTGTCCTGCGACCGCGTGCGCTTCGTGTTTCGGCGGCGGCCAACGAATGTCGTGAGCGAGCGGTAGTCGTCGAGCACCGCGGCGCGGTTGCCGGCGTGGGCTTCGACGTACTCCTTGCCGGTGCCGGCCGTGCCCGACCCGTAGAGGATCGTCGCCAGCGAGCGGTCCGGGAACTCCATCGTGACCGTGAACCGCTCGGCGGCCGCCACGGGCAGGCCGCGCTCCGGCGCGGCGACACACGTCACGCGGTCGGGCGCCGCGCCCGCCAGCCAGCAGGCGAAGTCCACGAAGTGGCAGCCCTCGCCGAGCAGGCGGCCGCCGCCGTCGTCGAGGTCGTTCATCCAGTGGTCGCGGGGCAGCGGGTCCGCGTTCACGCGGTACAGGAGGTTGAAGGGCTGCCCCGCGGCTGCGATGTGGTCTCGCAGTTCGATCGCGAGCGGCGCATGGCGGCGGTTGAAGCCGGCCACGAGCGGCTGTCCGGATGCGGCGACGGCAGCCCGCAGCTCCTCGAGCTCCGCGCCGGTCAGGCAGAGGGGCTTCTCGACGAACACGGCCTTGCCCAGCTGAAGCCCGGCCACGGCCAGCGCCGCGTGGGAGGCGTGGCGCGTCGCGATCACGAGCAGGCCGGCACCCTGATCGGCGAGGGCTTCCTCGACTCCCACGGCGCGCCGGAAGCCGAAGCGGTCGGCTGCCGCGCGGGCGGACAGCCCGGTCGCGCTGGCGACCGATGAAAGGGAGAAGCCGGCCCGGGCCAGGCCCGGGATCAGGATGCGCTGGGCGTAGCTGCCGGCCCCGACCACCGTCGCCACCCCGCGGTTCGCGGCGGCGGGCGGCACGGCGCGCGGCTCCGCCGGCGCCGGCACGGGCGTCTCGTCGTACGCCAGCAGGATTCCGAGCGGAGAGCTCTCCTGCTCGACCAGCGTGTCGTACGCGGCCGGCGCCTCCTCGACCCGGACCCGCTCGCTGACCAGCGCGTCGACGTTCAGCTTGCCGGTCGCGATCAGCTGCACGAACGCCTCCATGTTGCGCCGCTCGGTCCACCGCACGTACGCGATCGGGTAGTCGAGCCCGCGCTCCTCGTACGCGCGGTCGTAGCGGCCCGGCCCGTACGAGCGGGACAAACGCAGCTCGATCTCCTTGTCGTAGTAGGCCGCCCGCGGGACGTTCATCCCGACGTCGCCGACCACCACGACCCGGCCCCGGTCGCGGCACAGCAGCGCAGCAAGCTCCACCGGATCGTCGGACGACGTGGCGGCCGTGACGATCACGGCGTCGCAGTCCCGCGCGCCCGCCGGCAGCGCATCGGAGGGCAGCCCGGCGCGGGGAATTGCGTGCTCCGCGGAACCGGCCTGCCGCGCGCGCTCGACCAGCTCCTCGGAGAGGTCGATGCCGACCACCTCGCAGCCGGCTGCGCGCAGCAGCTGTCCGGTGAGCTGGCCCACCAGGCCGAGGCCGATCACGGCCACGCGCTCGCCCAGCCGGACGTCCGCCTGGCGCACGCCGTGCATCGCGATGCTGCCCACGGTCGCGAATGCGCCCTGCTCGAAGGTCACGCCCTGCGGCAGCCGCACGCACAGGTTGCCGGGCACGTGCACGACGTCCGCGTGCACGGCGTACCCGCCGCCGCCGCATGCCACGCGGTCCCCGGGAGCGAGGTCCTGCACCCGGGCACCGACGGACATCACCACACCGGCAGCCGAGTACCCGAGCGACGCCGGCTGGTCGAGCCGGGTCCGGACCGCGTCGACAGTTGCCTTCACGCCGTCGCGGCGCGCCTTGTCGACCACCTGCCGCACCTGGTCGGGACGCGCGCGCGCCTTGCCCACCAGCGACTTGCGCCCGGTCTCGACCTTGTTCCGCTCGGTGCCGGCGCTCAACAGGCTGGAGCGGACGTCCACGAGCACGCCCTCCGGGCTGAGCGCGGGCAGCGGGACGTCGAGGACCTCGATCCCGCCGTCGCGCAGGCGCTGGGAGACCTGCTTCATGCGACGCGCCCGAGGACCGGCGCGCGCCCGCTGGCGGGACGGTCGAGGAACTCCTGCTGCCACAGCTCGAGCGTCAGCAGCGTCCAGATCCGCAGCGCGTTGTCCGTGCGGCCGGCGTCGTTGTCGGCGATCAGCCGCCTGACTGCGACGGGGTCGAACAGGCCGCGCGCCGCCACCCGCTCGGGAGACAGGAGGTCGTCGATCATCGGCCGCAGGTCGCCGACCAGCCATGAGCGCAGCGGCGCGCCGAAGCCAGCCTTCATCCGCCGGATCACGTAGCGCGGCAGGACCGGGTCCATGCTGCGCTTGAAGATGTACTTGCGCACCAGCCGGTGGAGCTTCAGGTCGGCCGGGATGCGCCCCGACAGCGCGACCAGCTCGTCGTCGAGCAGGGGCACGCGGACCTCGGTGGACGCGGCCATGCTCATCTTGTCCGTGTAGGAGAGGTTGAGGCACGGCAGGAAGGTCTTGAGGTCGACGTAGAGCAGGCGGTTGAGCCAGTGCTCGCCGGACACGCGGTCGAAGTAGTCGCGGTGGCGGCGGTATGGGTCGTGGCCGGCCAGCTCTCCGCGCAGGTCCGGGTCGAGCAGCTCGTCCAGCTCGCTCCGCTTGTAGTAGGAGCAGTACGTGAGGTAGCGCTGCTCGAGCTCGGCATCCAAGCCGCGCGCCAGCTTCAGCAGGTTGCGGCGCGGCCCGCGCAGCCGCCCGGGGCGCCCGAGCGAGACGTGTGCGTCGATGGCGCCCGCCAGCCGCGCGCGCGCGGACCGCGGCAGCGGGTCGAGCCAGCGGCTCAGCCGGGCCGCCAGGTGGCGCGGGTAGCCGGCGAAGATCTCGTCGCCGCCGACCCCGCTCAGCATCACCGTGAGCCGCTCGCGGGCGGCGGAGCAGATGAGGTATGTGGAGATCGCGGCCGGGTCCGCCACCGGCTCGTCCATGTGCCACACGACCTTCGGCAGCAGGTCCACGATCGCCGGCTGCAGCGTCTCCTCGTGGTAGTCCACGCCGAAGTCGCGTCCCACCCGGCGCGCGAACCGCACGTCGTCCGGGACGATCTCCGCGCCCATGTCCTCCTGCCGGAACCCGACCGTATAAGTGGTGACGTCGTCGGTCGCGGTCTTCATCGACGCCACCACGGCGCTCGAGTCGAGCCCACCGCTGAGGAAGCTGCCGAGCGGGACGTCCGACAGCATCTGCCTGCGGACGGAGTCGCCCACGCAGTCGCGCACGAGACCGGCCCATTCGCGCATCGGGCGCTCCTCGGGCTCGAAGCGCATGTCCCACCACTGCCGGATGTCGAGCCGGCCGTCACGGAAGGTCGCGCAGTGCCCGGGCGGCAGCTTGAACACGCCCTCGAACACGGTGTCCGGGTCGGGCACCCACAGGAACGTGAGGTAGTCGGCCAGCGCGTCGCGGCGGATCGAGCGGTGGGGCAGGACCGGCAGCAGCGCCTTGATCTCGGAGGCGAAGCAGAACGTGTCGTTCGCGGAGGTGTAATAGAGGGGCTTGACCCCCAGCCGGTCACGCGCGAGGAACAGCTCGCGCCGCTCGTCGTCCCAGATCGCAAACGCGTAGATCCCGTTCAGGCGCTCGAGCATCGCGGGGCCGTGCTGGGCGTAGAGCGCCAGCATCACCTCGGTGTCGCACTCGGTCCGGAACCGGTGGCCCTGCCGCTCGAGCTCCGATCGCAGGGCGCGGAAGTTGTACAGCTCGCCGTTGTAGGTGATCCACCAGCGCCCGTCGCCGTAGGACATCGGCTGGGCCCCGCGGGGGGTGGGGTCGATGATGCTGAGCCGCCGGTGTCCCAGCCCGGCGCCCGGCATGCCGTCGCGGGGTGCGAAGCACTGCTCGCCCTCCCCGTCGGGCCCGCGGTGGGCGATCGCGTCGCTCATCGATCGCACGAGGTCGGCGTCGCCGTGCCCGACGAAGCCGCATATGCCGCACATCCCTAGTTCCTCATCCGTGTAAAGCCCAACACCCCATGAGAATCTATTGGAGGGCCGACACGGGCGCTCGCTTTCCGGCCGGTCGCCTGCCTGCGGGCCCCGAGGACCCCGCGCCGACCGGGAAAATTGCTGGTAAGGTCGGAAATGTCCACGTTCGTGCATGTGACCAGGGGGGACGTGGCAGCCGGGAGGTAGCGGCACAAGTTTGAAGGCGTCGCGCGCATCAGCTTTAAGTGATTACGTTCAGGTCCTGCGCCGTGATGCGTGGATCGTCGCTGCGACGACCGCGCTGGTAGCGCTGGCCGCGATCGTCTTCTCGCTGTTCCAGGAGGAGCGCTACGAGTCGCGCGCCGAGGCGTTCCTGCTGAACACGACCAGCCTGCCGGCCAGCTTCCGCTACGAGCAGACCCTCAGGGACATCGACCCGGAGCGGATCGGCCACACCCAGGCCAGGATCGCCCGAGTGCCCGCCGTGGCGCGACAGGCCCTCCGTGAGGCGGGCTTCACCGACCGGACCGCCGATGACCTGCTCGACAACTCGACTGTCTCGCAGCCGCCCGACACCGACCTCCTGCGCTTCACGGTCAATGACGGCGACCCGGCGGTGGCGAAGCGTCTGGCGACCGCCTACGCGACGGCCTATGCGGACTTCCGGCGCCAGCTCGACACGACCGCGCTCGCTTCTGCGCGCCGCCAGATAGCGCGCCGCCTGCCGAACCTCGATCCTGGCTCCGGCTTCTTCTTCCAGCTGCGCTTGGAGGTCCAGCGCCTGCGGACCGCAGAAGAGCTGCAGAGCGCCAACGCCAGCGTCGTCAGAGAGGGCACCGATGCGGAACAGGTGCAGCCAAAGCCGGTCCGCAACGGCATCCTCGGCGGGATGCTCGGCTTTCTGCTGGGCGTCGCACTGGTGGTCACACGCGAGGGACTGAACACCCGCGTGCGGTCCTCCGAGGAGGTCGAGGACATCCTCGGCCTGCCGATGATCGGCCGGGTGCCGAAGCCCAGCCGCCGCCAGGAGGCCCGCGGCCTCGCGATGCTCGACTCGCCCGACGCGCCGGAGGCCGAGTCCTACCGCATGATCGCGACCAACCTCGGCTTCGTGAACCTCGACCGGGGCGCCAAGTCCATCATGGTCACCAGCGCTGTCGACGGGGAGGGCAAGTCCACCACCGTCGCGAACCTGGCGATCGCGCTGGCGCGCGCGGGCAGCCGGGTGGCGCTGATCGACTTCGACCTCAAGCGGCCCTCGCTCGACCGGCTCTTCGACCTCGACGTGGCCCAGTTCGGCGTGGGAGTCACGGGCGTCGCGCTCGGGCAGATCTCGCTGGACGACGCCTTGATCCGCATCCCGGTCTCGGATGTGGGGCCGGCCGGCAGCCTCGACGTGCTGCTCACCGGCCAGGAGCCGCCCGACAGCGTGCAGTTCGTCGCCTCGCAGAGGGTGACCGACCTGCTGGCGCGGCTGACCGCGCGCTACGACATCGTCCTGGTCGATGCGGCGCCCATGGTGCAGGCCAGCGATGCGGTCGCGCTGGGCGCCAAGGTGGACGCCGTGATCGCGATCGCGGGCCTGTCACACGTGCGGCGCGGAACGCTCGAGGACCTGAACCGGATCCTCGATAGCACGCCCGTCGCCAAGCTCGGCTTCGTCCTCACCGGTGTCCCGATGGACGATGCCTACAGGTACGCCTATCCACCGTCCGGCCCGCAGTCGAACGGGTCCGGGCTCCCCGGCCGGCGGCGGCAGCCAGCCGGTCAAACGAGGAACTAGCCCCGCCCACGCACGGCATGACCGCGTCCGCTGCGCGCAGGGTGGAATCCCGGACGGCACCGGCGGACTGGCGCCCGGCCGACCTGGTCCACGCGCTCGCGCAGCTGCCGGACGGCGTTTCGCTCCGGCTCGAGTCGGCAGGGCACGACTCCCTCCGCCTGCTTGCGCGCGCCTATGGCATCGAGGACCGGCTGGAGCTGGGGGGCACCCACGGCCCGCCGGACTGGCGCTTCGAAGGAGCGTCCAGCGCCGGCGCAGCAGGGGACACGATGGCGGAGCTCGTCGAGTCGCTGTGGCCGGAGGACGCCGGGCCATCGGCTGCAGCGCGGGACGACCGCTGCCTCGCCGGCCACCGGGTCGCGCTCGTGACGAACATCCCCACGCACTACCGCGTGCCGCTCTTCAACGGTGTCGCCCGGCGGGCCGCGCGCGCGGGCGCCGAGCTGCGCGTGTTCTTCCTCGGCCGGCCCCCACGCGCCCAGCCCTGGCTCGCGCCGGAGGATGAGCTCGAGTCCGACCACGAGTACGTGGCGAGCGCCGGGCTGCCGCGCTGGCT
>Ga0075431_100004132_pt1 | contig 14165 bp, 7 predicted proteins | sample RhiMetdeltSRZDD5_FD_75297 | JGI IMG/M metagenome (GOLD analysis project Ga0075431, IMG submission 75297) | Populus rhizosphere microbial communities from Tennessee, USA - Rhizosphere MetaG P. deltoides SRZDD5 | ecosystem: Host-associated > Plants > Roots > Rhizosphere > Soil | place: USA... | reverse complement strand
ATCGAACGTGTCGATGCTGACCTGCATCCCGGCGTCGACCAGTTCCCGAACGACGTCGGCAAGCTCGGGGAAGGCCAGGCCCGGCGTGCACCCGATATCGATCACGTCGGCGCCGGACGCGCGATATCGCTCGGCCTCACGCCTGATGTCGTCTCGCGCCAGGCGTGGAGCGTTGTTGATCTCGGCGAGAATCTCGATGTCCCAGGCACCGTATTCCTGTGCGCTGGCCGATCGACCGAAATAGCGAGGGATCTCTCTCAGGTCGGTCGGCCCCCTGGCCACGGCCACACCGACCTTCTCCTGGATCACGGCCGGATCGCCTTCGCAGAGGCCGGGAATCAGGATGAGGTCTGTTCCCTTGCTCACCGTGAGATGGCGCGCGATCCACGTCGTCGTCATCAATGCGGCCACGGTGATCCGCATCGCCGCGACCTCGCAATCAAAGGGCGCGGCCATACCGCCGAGGACGTTGCGCAACGCCGGCTCGGCGAGGAGACCCGTGACGAACAGCACGCGCCTGGGCGCCGGCGCCTCTCCCATTAACGCCCTTCGAGAGCCTCAGGGCGTCCTGAGCCCATGAACTCGACGCAACTCACGTTAGCCTTGCGCGGGTGTCGAAGGACGAGGATCGCCGCTGCGCACGAACTTGTTCGGTGTTCCTTCGAGGGCGTCGCCGGCAGCCGGACGCCATAGCGCGACGTCCTCAATCCGGCGCGCCAGCGCGAAGTCCTTGTCCGTGATACCGCCGGCGCTGTGCGTGGACAGCTTGACGGTGATGCGGCCCCACGTGACCGAGAGATCCGGATGGTGATATGCCGCTTCAGACAGATACCCGATTGCATTCACCAGCATCAGCGTCGTCGGCCACCCATCCGTCTTGTAGACGCGACGAATCCATCCGTCTTCCAAGTACCACCCGGGAAGGTCACGCAGCCGTTCAGCGATCTGCGCTTCATCGTAGGTTGTTTCTTTTCTCGGCATGTCAGTGCTCCGGACGTTGAACCTGGAGTTTGAAGTTTGCGAGTTCGGAGGTCTTGGTTAGCAGGCCTGATTGAATACCACGAAGAATAAGCCACGAAGGACACGAAATCGCCGTCCCCCGGTAAACAAGTACGTTGGAGTTGACAGGTTACATGACGGCTCCACCACCGACCAGCAGCGTCTGACCCGTGATAAACGCGGCAGCCGGCGACGCGAGGAACACGGCAGCGCCAGCCACGTCGGCAGGCGTGCCCCATCGGCCCAGCGGCGTCGAGTCAGCCACCTCAGCGCGCCGCTCCGAATTCAGGTCTGCCGCAAAAGAAGTCTCGATCCATCCGGGAGCCAGGACGTTGACGCGCACACGCGGCGCAACCGAACGCGCCAGAGATTTGCTGAACGCGAGCACGCCTCCCTTCACGGCGGCGAAGAGCTGCGGATTGGTTCCCGACATACCGGTCAGCACGTGGTCCCAACTCATGTTGATGATGACGCCGCCATCTGGTTGAGACGCGAGAATCTCGGCGGCTCGCCACGATGCGACGATGGTGCCGCGCAGGTCGACCGAGAGCAACAGGTCTATCTTCTGCAGATCGGACAGCGTGGCAGCGGGTCCGGTCAGGATGTCCGCGCCCGCATTGTTGATCCAGGCGTCGATGCGGCCGAAGGCCTCAGACACGGCCGGGCCCAGCGTGTTCAGTGCGTTGTCGTTGGCGATGTCGATCTGGAACGTCGCGGCGCGTCTCCCCAGCGCGCGAACCTGTGATTCGGTCTCACGCGCGCCCGCGACATTCGATTTGTAGGTGAGCGCCACGTCGGCGCCCGCCTGCGCGGTTCCGACGGCAATCGCGCGACCAATCCCGCTCGACGCCCCGGTCACCAGGACGACGCGGCCGGTCAGCGGCCCGGTAATCGACTCTGACATTGTCAATCGATCATAGTTCGCGCGTCGCGCGTCGAGGAAACGGAGCGGGCGGAGGGAACGGATCGACACGGAGCAACGGGGAAACGGAGGCACAACGGAGTCGCCGGTGCTCCGCTACTCCGTGCTTGCCGTTGCCTCCGAATTTCTCCGTTTCACATGTCGCAATATATGTTCTATTTATATGTAATATATATTACGCTACTGAAATGCTGAAAGAGATCCGCGCGGCAGTGAGACTCCTGTGGCGCAATCGCGGCCTCAGCGTGTTCGCGATCGCCATTCTTGGACTCGGCATCGGCGCCGCAACGGCGGTCTTTGCCCTGGTCTATGGCGTTCTCCTCGACCGTCTTCCGCTTCGCGATCCGGATCGTCTGGTCTGGATGTACAACCTGCGTACGGAGCGCGACCGAGCACCCCTGTCGATGCCCGACCTGCTCGACTACCAGCGCGATGCGAGAACGATCGACGGGCTCGCGCCGTTCATCAACTGGACCGCCAACCTGACCGGCGCTGGCGAGGCCGAACGCCTGGAGGGCACGCGCGTCGCGGCCGACTTCTTCGCAGTGCTCGGCGCGCAAGCCGTCGTCGGACGAACCCTCGATGCTGGTGACGAGCACGAGCGGTCGGTCGTACTGACAGATCGTCTTTGGAATCGACGGTTCGCTCGCGATCCCGGGATCGTTGGGCGGTCCATCATTCTCAACGGCGTCGCCTATACCGTCGTCGGCGTGTTGCCGCGGAACTTTGTGTTCCCGTTTGGTCAGGCAGAGGTCGCGGTCCCGCTGTCGCTCGACGACGACCCGCGCCGCGAGGATCGTGGCGCAAACTTCCTGCGCGTGGTGGCACGTCTCGGGCGAGACGCGAGCCTCGAACAGGCAAGGAGCGATCTCAATCAGATCGCCGTGCGACTACGACGTGAGTACCCGGTCGACGATGCGCGAAAAATTGGCGTCAGCCTCTATCCGCTTCACGCCGAGATCGTGCGTGATTACCGGCAGATTCTGTGGACGCTGTTCGTGCTCGTGAGCATTCTCGTCGGCATCGGCACGGGCAACCTGGCCAACCTCCTGCTGATTCGCGGTCTCAAACGCCAGGCGGAAATCTCGCTTCGGCTTGCGCTCGGCGCGACCCGTGCGCGCGTGGCGGCCTTGTTGATGACTGAGGGCGCTCTCCTGGCCATCGGCGGCGGAATCGTCGGCCTCATGCTCGCCTCGGCAGCGATCCCCGCCTGGCGACTCATGGCTCCGTCCGACTTCCCGCGGCTGCCGGTGATGTCCGTTCGGACGCCGGTGATTGCGTTCGCGTGCCTCATATCAGTCGTGGTCGGGATGATCGCGGGGGCGATTCCGGCGTGGGGGGCGTCACGCGAGATCGCTGCAGGCCACATGGTCACAGGCCGCATCGCCGGAAGTCGACGACAGGGCGCACTGCGACGGACGTTCGTGATGTTGCAACTGGCCGGTTCGACTGCGCTGATTTTGTGCGTGGCGGCCGCCGGCCGCGCGCTCGATACACTGGAGCGATATGACCCCGGTTTCGCGGCTGATGACACGCTCACGGTCCAACTGTCTTTGCCGCCGACGCGCTACAACACCCGCGACTCGATCGCGCGGTTCCACGATGACGTCCAGCAGCGGATCGCCACGCGGGCGCCAGCGTCTGTTGCGGGCGCGATCTCGCTACTACCCTTGAGCGGTCTGCTGTCTACGGCTGACGTCGAGTTCCCGGATCGACCAGTGCCGCCGCCGGACCAGGTCCCGCAAGCGCACTTTCGAATCGCCGGCCCGAACTACTTTCTCGCGGCGGGAATACGCATTTTCGCTGGTCGGGAGTTCGACGCGTCAGATCTGGAACGACGCGGTCCTGTGGCCATCGTGAGTCAGACCTTCGCACGTCGGCATTGGCCGAGTGCCAATGCCGTTGGGCAACATCTCGCCCTCGCACCAGCTGCGTCATATCCGGACATGCAGGTCGTAGGCGTCGCATCGGACGTCAAGCAGTTTGGGATCGATGGCGATGCCACCGCCGACGTGTATGTGCCGCTTCATCAAATGCCGGCGTTTCAGATCGGGCCGGTCGCGGCACGAATGTACTGGGTCGTTCGGGTGAACCAACCTGACGCACTCTCGGCAGGCGACCTACGCCGCATCGTCTACGAGGTCGATCCTGAAATAGCCGCCTCCAATGTACAGACACTGTCGCGAGTGCTCGCGGGGGCGATGGCCCCGACACGCGCTCACGTGCTCTTGATCGATGTTTTCGGCTACGTCGCTTTATGCCTTGCGCTCCTCGGGATGTACGGGGCAACGGCGTACGCGGCCGGTGCACGTCGTCGAGATCTGGCGATCCGCGCAGCGATCGGCGCCCGTCGCCGCGATCTGCGATGGTTGATGGTCCGCGACGAGTTCCGGCCGATCGGAATCGGTCTCGTTGCAGGAGTGGTGGCCGGCGCGGCTGCCGTGCCGGCAGTGACGCGGTCGGTGTCCACAACCGTCTCCCCTGATCGCTGGACGGCCGTCTACGTTCTGGTTGCCATGCTGCTTGTATCCACCGGCGCCAGCTACCTGGCGTCAGTCAGAGCCGGGCGCGCGGAACCGGTTGACCTGCTGAAGGACTGACTCGACGCATGGCCGGACGACGTCAATGGCTGCTGCTCGCGTTCACGATCCTGGCACGTCCATCCAATGCGCGAGTGAAGGCGTGGCGGCGCTTGCAGCAACTTGGCGCCGTGCTGTGGAGAAACGCCGTATATATCCTCCCGCAGTCCGCCCAGGGCCGTGAGGATTTCGAGTGGATTCGGCGGGAGATCGTCGACGGCGGCGGCGAGGCCACCATCTTCGCGGCCGAATTCGTGGACTCGACAGACGAGGAGGCGCTCGTGGCTCGCTTTCGACAAACCGCTCAAGCGGAGTATCGCGAGATCAAACGCGACGCGGACCGCCTCGTCTCCACCGCCCGCCAAACGCAGCGTGTGAAGGGTCGTACCTCGCCGGCACCAAAGAGCCGACGCCTGGCAACCGCGGCGCGAAACTTGCGATCTCGCTTCGATGCCATCATTGAACGCGATCTCTTCGGCGCTCTCGGCAGGCAGGACGCCGCCGAAGCGCTCAACGCACTTGAGGCAGTCGCGGCTCCGCTCAACGTCTCATCTCGCGCCGAACGGCCCCATCTATCGACGGATGCGTTCCAACGGCGGCGGTGGGTGACGCGCCCGCGTCCGGGCGTCGATCGCATGGCATCAGCGTGGTTGATCCGCCGGTTCATCGACCCGCGCGCTACGTTTGCGTTCTCGGATCAACGGCGAGACGCAGAGGTGTCGTTTGACATGTTCGGCGGCGACTTCAGTCACGAAGCCGATAGATGCACCTTTGAAGTCCTCGCCGAGCGGTTCGCGATTCGCGATCCGATAGTCACCCGAATCGGCCGCATCGTCCACGATCTCGATCTCAAGGAAACGCGATATGCCGCGCCGGAGGCGCCGGCCGTCATGCACATGGTCGAAGGCCTGCGCTTGATGCACCCCGACGATGGGACGCTGCTCGAGCAGGGAATCGGGATGTTCGAGTCACTGGCGCGATCCTTTGCCGCAACGGACGCGGCGCCTACGATGTCTCCTCCCCGAGGATCGACCCGAACAACGGCTGCCCCGCGCGCGAGGCGTAGAAGCCGAAGAGCGCGAGGCTGACGAGCATCGCGAGCGTCCAGTTGGACGGCATCGCCCGCCAATGCGAGAACTCGAGCGTCATCGGAACCGCGGCGAGCAACCTCCACGTGAACCACGCGACAACGAGCGACAGCAGACCGAACCGCATCGCAAGCAGTGTCAGCAGTGCCCCGCTGGCGAGCGGAAAGACGACCGAATACGGCATCGCCGACATGTCATAGACCGCTGTCAGCGACAAGAAGAACATCGTGACAACGATCGCCAGCCAGCGAATCCGCAACACGAGCCGGGCAATGACGATGCCGAAAGCGACGAAGAGCGCGCCGTCGATTGCACTGACGCTCACGATGAGGACTGCCCAGAACGCCGCGGCGCTGTCGCCATACATCTCCTCGCCGAAACCGTAGCGTGCATACGGTGCCGAAAAGCCAAGCGCGGGGATGATCGTCGCTTTGCCCACGTCGACGAGAATGAGGGCGAGGCCGAAGACCATTCCGATCAGCAGATCGCGGCCGACACGCGGATCGCGAATATGTCCTGTGAGCAGACGCGACCACCCCAGGAGCGCATCCGGCCAGAGCCGTCGCACGTACGGTTCGACGGCCACGTAGAGGGTCCAGAAGACCGCTCCCAGCAAGGCAATGATTCCTGCAGATCGGAAGAACAGCCCGATCTCGCCTTCCAGACTCGACGAGTGACTGGCGCGCAAGACCCAGGAAAGGAGCCCCGCAATCGCCAGATACGACGTCACGCGCCACGCGCCGCGGCGATCGGCGCGACTGGTGTGGATGTGCCGACGCGCCAGCACGCCGGCAGCGGCAATCATCACGGCGAATATCGTGAAGATCAAGGCGATGAAAATCTGATCCGCCGCCGATCGTCTTTCAGGCTCCATGCGCTCGGGATCCGTCCACGGACCGATGACATCGAAAAACACCGGCTTGCCGCGATACGCGGCCGCCTCGATGCGCAGGGTGACGTCCTTGACGGTGGGATGCGGACCCGTCCACGCCGCGCGCACATCGGCGTAGTCGGGTGGCGCCCATTGGGGCGTCACTTCGACGAACGACGACATCGACAGGCCGGCCGCCTCGAACAACGTGTTCCACGGAAGGGGCGCGGCAGGACCAGTGCTGTCGTCGAACTGCGGCGGCACCGACCGGAATCGTTGCAGCCGTCCGCGCGGATCCAGCACGACCTCGCGCATGCCCGTTTCGATCGACGGCGGATCGTCCAGTGAGACGGTGTCCTCCTCCACCGGGAGGATCTGGCGCGGACTGCTGCGGTACCAGAAGAGAATGCCCGACGGATCTCCCGTCGACAATACATCCCATCTCGTCGGCCCAAGCGCCTGCCTCCGAAGCCACTGGCGATAGTCGTCAGCGGCCATGAAGCCGGACGCGGTATCGCCGACCGAATCGGAATAGCCGAACGTCTTGATCACTTGCTCGGCGCGGTTGATCAGCACATCCGGTGGATCGGCGAGTGGCACACGGCCAGCCTCCGAGGAGCGTTGCGACATTCCCGCGAACACGAGCAGCCCGACGATGACGAACGACACGAGTGCCACGCCCCATCCGACGGCAAGCGCATGGGATTCAGCGGCAGCGGCGAGCACATCGGGTGACGGCGTCTCTCCCGCCTGGAGGGCAGCGGCAAGCGGATCTCCGCCGGGCAATGCCGCCGCGATCACGAGCGCCGATGCCGGCCGTCGATCCGGGTCACGCTCGAGGCATCGCAGGATCACGCGCTCCACCGCGGGATCGAGATCGCGAACGATCGACGAGGGTGTCGTGTGTGTTCCGGTCTGATGAAAACGCTTCAGATCCTCGAGCGTCTTGCTTTCCTGCGCACGGCGTCCGGTGAAGATCTCGAACAGGATCAGGCCGAGGGCGTAGATGTCGGTCTTGATCGATGCGGCGCCGCCGGAGAACTGCTCCGGCGCCATGTACTGCGGCGTGCCGACGAATTCGACGCTGTCCGGTTTGGCGGTCGCGATGCCAAAATCAGTGACACGGACATCCCCTTCGCCGTCGATCATTACGTTGGCGGGTTTGAGATCGCGATGAATCACCCCGCGCTCGTGCGCCGCCGCCACCGCGGCGCATAGTTGCCGTGCGATCTGCACCGCCTTGTCATGCGGCAGCCGCCCGATGCGGCGCAACAGCGAGGCGAGCGCCTCGCCGTCGACGTACTCCATGGTGAGAAACCGATGACCGCTCGCCTCACCAAGGTCGTACAGCCGGCACACGTTTTTGTGAGACACCTGCCTGGCAACGCGCAACTCGTTGTGTAACTGACCGAGCCTGGACTCGTTGTCCGCGCCGGCGGGGAGGAACTTCAACGCAACCGGCTGATCGAGAATCAGGTCCTCGGCGCGGTAAACCTCACCCATCCCGCCCTTGCCGAGGAGTGCCACGAGCCGGTATCGACCCGAAATGATGGCACCTGGTGCGAATTGAATCGGGGGTGCCGGCGACGCGGCCCCGGTCGTCGGTTGAGCATTCGTCACCGCGTTGGTGAGGAACGTGGGCTGGTCCACGGCGAGAGCTTATCAAACAGCCAGCGATAGCTCTGCTGCGCGAAATAGTGCGACGCGATGTTGACATGGCTTGATCGCACTCCTAGAATCCGTCCACTCTTGGCCGCCGATGTTTCGGCACTGGCGGTTCATTCGGGCAAGTCGGTGCTCTTCTGTGTAGTCATTGGAATCACAGCCTTCTCTTTGTCTGGAGTCAGGGGGTCGATGTGATGAAGCGACTGCTTTTCGCCGTCTTGGTGTTTTGTCAACTCCCCGCGGCTGCGTACGCGCAGGAAGCCACACTGAACGGCACGGTGACCGACTCGACAGGCAGCGTCCTGCCAGGGGTCACGATTCAGGCTCTGCACGAAGCGTCTGGAAACACTTTCGTCGCTGTCACCGACGGACGCGGCACGTATCAGATCGCCGTGCGCGTCGGGTTGTATCGAATTACGGCGCAGCTGCCCGGGTTCACGACCGTCTCGCAAAGCGGGGTCGAGGTGCTGGTGGGACAGACGGCCTCGATCAACATGCAGATGTCGCCCTCGACGCTGGCTGAAACGGTAACCGTGACCGGCGAATCACCGCTCGTCGAAACGACATCGTCAAAGGTGTCCGGGAATATCGACCCGCGCCAGATCACGGAGCTCCCGTCACAGGGCCGCAACTGGATGTCACTGGCGCTGCTCGCCCCCGGGAATCGAACCAACGCGCAGGGCGCCACACCGGTGCAGGATCGCGGCGACGTTCGCGAATTCCAGCTCAACGTCGATGGCCTGCAGGTCACTTCCAACCTCGGCACCGGGAACCAGGCCCGCTACAGCAACGATTCGATCGCCGAGTTCGAGTTCATCTCCAACCGGTTCGACGCCACGCAGGGACGCTCATCAGGCGTCCAGGTGAACGCGGTCACCAAATCGGGCACGAACAACCTGTCGGGATCGCTCGTCGGGAACTTCCGCACCAGCGATTGGAACGCACCCGATCCCGTGCTGAATCGCGTCCTCCCCTACTCAAACCAGCAGATCAGCGGCACGGTCGGGGGTCCCATCGTGCCCAACAAACTGCATTACTTTGGCAACTACGAGTACGAGCACCAGCCACTGACCTCGATCTGGCAGACACCATACCCGGCATTCAACGTCGAACTGAAGGGGACCAGAAGCGTCAAGCTTGCGGGCGTTCGCAGCGATTACGAGTTGTCCTCGAATATTCGCCTCATGGGCAAGGTGAACCACGCGATCCTGTCCGAGCCGTTCGGACCCGGAAACACCAACCATCCGTCGGGTACCAACCGCAACGAGGAGAAATCGACGGACGTGATTGGCCAGTTCACACAGGTCCTCAGCAACCGCTCGCTCAATGAGTTCAGGGCCGGCTACGCCCACTATGGCATCGACCAGGTAAGCCTGACGTCGTGGTCGAATCATTGGCAGTCGCCTAACGGCATCACGACGGATGGCCCCAACATCACCTTCCGAGGATTTCAGACCGGACGAAACAACAACCTTCCGCGCTATCGCAATCAGAACGTCTATACGTTCCGCGACAACTTCTCGATGTTCTTCGACGGCGCTGGGCGCCATGACATCAAGGCCGGCGGCGAGTACCTGCACCTCCTCGACAGCACGCGCAACTGCAACCGCTGCGGCGGCGTCCTCACCGCCAACAACGGTCCGGTGCCGGCCAACATCGAGCAGATCATGCTCGACGCATTCAATGCCGACACGTGGGCACTCAACGAGCTTTCCAGAATCTCCACCAATTACCAGGTCGGCGTCTCGGACGAATCGACGTTCCTGACTCCTTTGTACATGTGGAAGTACGGCGCGTGGTTCCAGGACGACTGGAGAATGGGGTCGCGACTGACGCTCAACCTCGGCTTGCGATACGACCTGATCTGGAACGCGTTCGCGCAGTACGTCGACTTCCCGCCGTTCTCCATGCCCGATCGACCGCAGGATGCGAACAACGTGCAGCCGCGGCTCGGATTCGCGTACCAGCTCTCCGATAGGACGGTGATCAGGGGCGGCTCGGGGATGTATTACAACGACATCCTCAATACGAACGTGTTGTGGCCGCAGAGCCCGCTGACGATCGCCGTCATTCGCGTCAACAACGACGGACGTCCCGACTTTGCCAGCAACCCATTCAATGGCCCATTGCCCACCTACGACCAGGCGCTCCAGCGATTCTGCAACGTCAACAACCGGCCCGGATGCCTGTTGCGCGATCTGCAGGAGCAGGCCCCGATCCCGGAGTACTCGCACGTGACCCACAGCTGGCAGACCTCCATCGGAGTGCAGCACCAGTTCGGCACACGCGCCGCGGTCGACATCAATTACGTGAACATCCGCAGTCGCGACGAGAAGTCGATCCAGGACAACGTGAACATCACGTTCGATCCCGCAACCGGGAATCCCTGGCCCTACTCCGATGTTGCGCATCGCGCGTTCCCAACTTACGGTGTGGTCGGGATGATTCCGCATACCGGCCAGTCCGACTACCACGGCTTGCAGACGAGCGTCACGAAGCGAATGAGCGACAACTGGCAGGGCACACTCACCTACACGCTGTCTGGTCTCTGGGATCAGGATCCACAGCCGATCAGCGGCTTTACGGAAGTGCCTTTCCCGGTCGCGAAGGATCTCGGCGGTGAACGCTCGTTGGCAGAGGGCGATCAGCGGCATCGCCTCGTGTTCAACGGCATCTGGGAAGTGGGGAAGGGGTTTCAGCTGAGCGGCATCTACTTCTACGGCTCCGGCCAGCGCTCGCAGGTCGTGTGCGGCTGCGATGCGCGCGGACTGCAGATCGCGAGCGTCGATCGCATGCGCCTCGACGGCACGATCATCCCGCGCCAGAATTTCGTGGGCGAGCCGATCCATCGCGTCGAGATGCGAGCGCAGCAACGGATCCGGCTGGGCGGACGCGCGTCGATCGCCGGCTTCGCTGAAGTGTTCAATCTGTTCAACCACGATAACTTCGGTGCGTACAACCTGACTGAGACGAGCGGGACGTTTGGACAACCGGTCGCGAGTCCCAATCTCTCGTACGCCGCACGCACGGTGCAGTTGGGGTTCAGGTTCCAGTTCTAGAGATTGGAGCGCAGTGCGCTGCTGATCTACGTCGCGTTCTTTGCGTCCGGGGCAAGCGGACTCATCTACCAGGTAGTTTGGGTCCGCGCCTTCGGCAACGTTTTCGGCAACACCATCCACTCTGCGGCGCTCGTCGTCGCCGTATTCATGCTCGGCCTCGGCGTCGGCAGTCACCTGGTTGGGGCGTGGGCCGATCGGCGCTACGCCCGCGAGCCAGGCTCGCTGCTGCGCGCCTACGCGAAGATCGAGTTCGTCATCGCCCTCCTTGGGTTCGGCATCTCGATGACGATGCCGCACCTCGGTCCGCTGGGGGCGGCGCTCTCCTCCTACACGCAAGGCGCCAACGGCTGGTACGTGCCGTCGTTGGCGACTTACCTCGCACGACTTGGCTTGTCCGTCGGATTGCTGCTCCCGATCACGATGCTCATGGGGGGGACGCTCACACTGCTGATCCGGCATCTGGTGCGAGAAGATCTTTCGATCGCACCGGGCCGGATTGCTGCGCTTTATGCTGCGAACACCGCGGGCGCGGCGCTCGGCTGCTTTCTGACCGACCTCGTGCTCGTTCCGGCAGTCGGCCTTCTTCGAACGCAGATGATGGCCGTCGCTCTCAATGTGGCGGCCGGCGTGATCGCGCTGGCAATTGCCACGGCACCCTCGAAGGGTGGGGTCAGACCCCTTGACAAGCATCGACTCAAGGGGTCTGACCCCGTCGTCTTCACGGCGATGGCTCTCGCGCTGACAGGGTTCGCCGCGCTCGGCATGGAGATTTTGTGGTTTCGCCACGCCACCATCCTGCTCGGAGGATTTCGCGCCGTGTTCGCGCTGCTGCTGACCGTCGTGCTCACGGGCATCGGACTCGGTGCGTTGGCAGGAGGTCATCTGTCACGACGGACGCAGCACACGGCCGCGTGGCTGATCGTTGCGCAGGCGGTGTTCGCCATCACTGCGATCGCGAGCGTGCTGCTGGCCGATGCGCGGCCAATCGAAGCCGCGGCGAGCGCCGCCAATGCCACGGTGCCCCGCCTGACCGAGATCGGGTTCGACGTCTTGCCTGTGCTGCTGCTTGCTGGAGCGCCATCGGTCGTCATGGGTGTCAGCTTCCCTTTGGCCAATGCCCTCGTCCAGCAGGCAGAGGCGATGGTGGCGCGCCGCGCCGGCAGCCTGTATCTCGCAAACACAGTGGGTGCCGTCTGCGGATCGATCGCAACCGGTTTCGTTCTGCTGCCGCGGCTCGGGATCCAGGGCAGTGCCGCATTCCTCGCCGGCGTATCCGCACTGGCCATCGCGCCGTTGTACTTGTGCGCGCGCTCTACACTCGCTCGTCCGCCTGTCGGCCTGCTCGCGGGTTCGATTCTCGCTGCGGGATCGACGGTCGCCGTATGCCTGATCCTGCCGGGCGACTTCGTGATCCGACGCGCCCTGGGCACCGTGAGCGGGGCGCCGCGGATCCTGGCGCAGCGAGAAGGGTTGACCGAAGTCATCACCATCACCGACGCGCGGGATGGGCGGCTGCTGCTGACCAACGGTCACGCGATGTCGTCGACCGCGCGGCTGTCGCAACGCTACATGCGCGCGCTGGCGCATGTCCCTCTGCTGATGATGGACGACCCAGCGTCAGTGCTCGTGATCGGCTTTGGCGTGGGCAACACAACGGACGCTGTTACCCGTCATCCTTCGATCCACCGCGTGGAGGTCGCCGATCTCTCGCGCGGCATTCTCGAGCACGCGTCGTATTTCGCCGACGCCAATCACTCGGTGCTCGCCGACCCGCGGGTCGCCGTATTCGTCAACGATGGACGGCAGCATCTCCAGATGCAGGCGCCGGGCTCGTACGATCTGATCACGCTCGAGCCGCCGCCGATAGCCTACGCCGGCGTCGGGTCACTGTATTCAAAGGAGTTCTACGAACTGGCGCGATCGCGGCTGGCGCCGAGCGGGTTCATCAGTCAGTGGCTCCCGGCCTATCAGGTGCCGACGGCCACGGCGCTGTCGATGATTCGCGCCTTCATCGACGTCTTCCCGCATTCTGTGCTGCTTTCGGGAGCGCAGGCCGATCTTCTGCTCGTCGGCACCGCGAGCACGATAGAGCTCGACCCCGCCCGCATCGCGGCAGCGCTCGCGCAGCGGCGCCCAGTGCATGAGGATCTGACCCGCGTCGATCTGGGTAGCGTGCGAGAAATCGCAGGCATGTTCGTCGGATCCGCGCGAAGACTCAGGGACGCTACTCGCGGTACCCGTCCAGTGACCGACGACTGGCCGTTCACCGAGCACAGCGTGCTCTCGGCGCTCAACCCCGGCGAGGATGTCCCGGCAACGGTCGTCGATCTCAGCCAGCTTCCGGACTGGTGTCCGCGGTGCTTCGCCGACGGTAGACCCGTCCCGGCGGTCGCTGGATTGGATTTGTATATGCGGCTGATCGATCTCGCATATCGCGCGTCGGCCGCGGAGGGGGCTCGCCTCGCAGAAACAACCAACGACGGCGCACCTCGACGCGTGGCCGGAAGTACTTATCTGGGCGCGATCGTTCCCGAAAGCGCCGAGATGTACAACGCCGTCGGCGTCGATCGCGCGTCGCATGGTGCCATGAATGACGCCATCGATGCCTTTCAAAACGCATTGAGAGTCGATCCGAATTCTGCGCAGTCTCACTGGCACCTCGGAGCCGCACTGGCCGAAACCGGCGCTCGTGACGAGGCGATCGCCCACCTGCAGCGCTCGCTCGCCATCGATCCGACCAATACCTTCGCGCGCGACGATCTCAACGCGCTCACCGCGGCCTCCGGCCGGTGATCAACTCCCAACTTCCAACTCCCAACTTCCAATGTCAATTGCCAACCGGTGTTGGGAGTTGGGAGTTGACAGAGGTCATCGTGCTTAGTCCGTCGATTTCCCCAAGTACGATAGTCCCCGATGGTCTCGAAGGTCGTCATCGCCGGTGCCGGGATCGGCGGCCTCGCGCTCGCAGTCGCCCTGCAACGG
>Ga0075431_100004122_pt1 | contig 14189 bp, 17 predicted proteins | sample RhiMetdeltSRZDD5_FD_75297 | JGI IMG/M metagenome (GOLD analysis project Ga0075431, IMG submission 75297) | Populus rhizosphere microbial communities from Tennessee, USA - Rhizosphere MetaG P. deltoides SRZDD5 | ecosystem: Host-associated > Plants > Roots > Rhizosphere > Soil | place: USA... | reverse complement strand
ACCTCTTGAATGATGAGATCACTTCCCGCCAGGTCCATATTTCCAACCCGCTGCCAGCTGATGACGCCGCTCTGATCGATCACATAGACATTCGGAATGAATTTCCCGCCACCGTAGAGCTTGTCGGTGGTCTTCCCGGGATCCAACAAATAGGGATACGTCACTCTTGCGGGAAATGCGCTGAGAAACTCTCCCACATCGCGCTTGGAATTCCCGGCAGAATTGACGCCGATCACGGCAACATTTTTGCCTTTCATCGCTTCGTGCACTTTTTGAAGATTCGTACCCTGCATCATGCAGGGTTCACAAATGTGGAACAGTCCCAGCACCACCACTTTGCCTTTCATGGCATCGAGAGAAACCGTATCGCCGCCCAAAGAGGTCAACGTAAAGTTCGGGGCACGTTCTCCAACCTTGAAAAATCCTGCGGCGGTTGCTACTTGTATCATGGCAAACGGCAGCAGCGCCAACAGCGACAGGATCAGAAATCTTTTCATGACGACTCCTCCTCTGGTTTGGGACATGCTTCGGGATTGATGACTCGACACGTTCCCACGCTTGGAGTCCGACCTCATATCCTAACACGTCAAAAATTTTGGGAGCAACTGGCAGGCTTTGCGTATCAGAAAAAGACCTAGACGGCCGAGCGATGATGGAGAGAATCATGCATCGTCGTTATCAGTAACCGGGATTCTCGAACCACTCGACAATGAGTCTTCGCAGCCATGCGGTCGGCGTCCATCGCGCCGCAAAACGATGCAGGGGCTGAACTATCCGATGGAGCAGACGCAGGCGTTTCTGAGAATGAAACCACGACATTCGTGTTGTCACAGCAGAGACGTCGGCACGACACAAGGCAACCCCATACTTCCACCGTTCGATCCAAGAGTCCTTCAGCATAAAGTATAGTGCTTCCGCATCGCGTTCGTCGATGCCTTGTGATGTCACCTTCAACAATCGGCGGGGCATTCTTCTTGCCAAGTCAGGAATATCTGCATCGAAATCGACGATCTGGCACACGTGACGTGGCAGAGGCGCATCGAAAACACACCGAGCGATGGAAAGCCCCATCAGAACCATCCGTTGATAGCCCCACTGGTGGGAAAGGTGTAGAACCCGGCTCCAATCCAAATTCCTCCGACGACGTATGAGTTCCGCGACGTCGCAGACCCATTTAAGATCTTCCCATGCATGCTTTGATCCGTGCACACATAAGACAATCAACAGTTCCTCCGGCGCCAGCGACATGATGGCCTTGCGCGGCAATCGCACCGGTTTGAGATGTTTCCAAAAGTGCTCTCGATCGAGACGAAAGGAGAACAATCGCCGCGCCATCGTCCATTGAAGATCTACCCGAAACATCCCGTTCTTTTTGACGAATGAATGGAATGGTTCGTCTTGTACGTCGCTGCCGTCCATATCGCGGCTGGCCAGTTGGTAGCCATGTGACCACAACACATGCCGAGCTTGCGGAATGTATGACTGCTCCACGATGAGATCCAGATCCATGCACTCCCGCAATGTCAGATCCCCATAGGCCATCACGCCAAGCGTCGGTCCCTTGAATGGGATCACTCGAATGCCCTTGGCCGCAAACGCGTCGATCAGGGTTACCAACTCGTCGGCCATGAGCGTATTGAAAATGGCGTTGGCCTGGATGTGACGTCTGAACGATTCCCGGGTCTCCCTCGGCAAGGCGGCGGGACAATAGGCCATGAGCGTGCGGTACACCAAGGGAGCCACACCATGTTCTCTCGCCAGTTGCCAGATGAAAGGCCAGTTGACGGATTCACGAACCCTATCTTGAATTTCAGTTTGGAGAGCGGCACTCATTGATGTCCGCGCCAGCAGAATGAGAAGTTGTGCCTCAGTCGTGAGATACGACAGATCACCATGAGCTGCATAGGATCTGACACGGGAGCGACGGATTCGTGAGGACACCATCGGTTGTGGCATGACCATTCCTCCGGGTCAATGTTCAGTGGCGCATTCGAAGCTTCCGCGCCTGCAATAAGGGAGTGATCAACCAAGGAAGATCGAGCACATCGCGTCCGAAGTGGAGACGATAGCAGTCGGCTTGCCGAACCAGTTGCGTCAAGGCCACAAACTCCCGTCTCGCCACGTCAGGGTCGTAGACGAGAAGACAGTGCGGAAGGATCGTCTTCAGCGCCTCTTGCTTGGAGAGGAGTTCCAGACGGCTATGCGGGGCGTCGATAATGTGCGGAAACAGAATCAGGACAGGTTGACATACGACGCCCAGGGGCCCTGGATAGACGTCTTCGACATGGAAACAGCGTTTCGGCGCTCCTGAGCGCAATACCCTGGCCGATGCGTCACGTAGTTCCGGGAAAAACTCCACCGTTCGCTCCGTGACATTGACTTTCATCGGAAAAGGCAGAAGCTCCAACCGTCCTCCTTCAGCGCGAAATAATGGGTGATCATCGGAAAGGTACCGATAACCTGATCGGAGGAGGGAAAGAAAGGTGGTGGTCTTGCCACGGCCGCTGTACCCGGGGATCAGGATACCTTGTCCATCCTTCTCCAGCGCAGTCGCATGAAACGTGTACAGGCCGCGGCGTTTCAAGAGTTCCATGAGGGCAAAATGAACAAAACTCGCCCTGATATCTGATTGCATTGAATCCGGCCGCACAAGATACCCCTGTGCCTTCGCTGACGCTCCTTCGATGACAACGATGCCCTCTGCGCGAAAATCTGCGATGAGACGGCCTTGATCCAAATATATGTCGCATGCCCAGGTGTTCCGCCGATCATCCCCAATGACCGTGCCGGATCCGGAGTACAGGTGCCTGGCGGCTCCGGTGACGAGGACCGGAATGTCTTCGCGCTTTTCCACGGCTTCGAATTGAACCTTGATCGCGCCCGACGGGTCCTGCATCCGTTGCGCGAAATGTCCGAGCAGTTCCGAGACAGAATCGGCGAGCACGGGCGAGTTCGTCGTAAACCGCAGGTCGATTCCGTGAACGGAAAGCGACAGCTCATTCATCATCAGTGTCGTCGACATCGTGCCCTCTTCTCCTCCGCTATAGGGGTCCGAGGCCGGGGGCGAACTGACCGGTCCGCAAACCGGCCAGTTCTATTCCCTGGCTCTCATGGGAGCCCGCCACTAGCTGGGAACGTTGCCATTCACGTACCGGGAGTTTACGATAGCCGTGATATCCCGAAGTAACTCACGCTTGACCAATTCCGGCTTCACGTACTCTGCTTTCTTCTGAAGCTCCATTCTTTCTCACCCCCTTTCCACTGAAAGTAACCCTTCTCCTTCCAACTGATCGATGAGTGCGAGCAAATCTTCCTCGGCTCGATCAGTCGAGACGTCGAATCGGGCACAGATGGCGTGATGGATGTCTCCTAATGTCCTACCTTCCCTGCTACATTCCCAGACCGTGGCGCCGACTGCGTTCAGGGTGTAATAGCGACCTGAACAGAGGTTGAGCAAAACCATTTCACCATCCATGGCCGTGCCATGAACATCAGGATTGCACTTGGGGGCCAGTGTTGCGAGTCTATGCCGAACATTCATAGTTGTGATCCCTTTCTTATCCAATGCCGGCGACAGTTCCCGTCCGCGACCAGTCCCGGACTAGTACGATGACAGGGGTATCGAATGCGCAATAGGAGGAGTCTAAGAACCTATGTTCGCCATGCATCTGTCACGCAACGATCGGTCAAGAACCTACATGTCAACAGGTCCGGACAATAAGCGAATGCCGGATGGTTCGCTATTACCAACCTGTGGGGAACGCACCCCCTTCTGGGGAGCGTTTCATTCCATGAATTGAATAATTGAATAGATGGGTGCGGGGTCCGAATATCCGTAAAGGCCGACCAACAGAATCGTGCGCTTTCCAGATGTCTATCGTGATCAATGAAGGTTGAGGCAGGTAAATCTCAGCGAGACCGGGACATGGCGGAGTTTGTGCCGGCAGACCCAGGGGGGATGGACGGAGATGCCGAGTGCGGAAAGGAAAACGTGACGGCGAATGTTTTCCAATGTTGCGTGGGTTCCATGAAGGGTTCGGCCGACAGCATCAGCCATGCATGGCCGTCCAAGCTTGTTCCCGATTTCCTTACACCGCAATGGAATTCCACCGGTACTCCATACCGACGTGCATACCGATAGAGACTCAAGGCGCGTGGAAAACAATTGCCCTTTCTGTTGTAAGGAAACAGAGCCAGCCAGCGATCCACATAGTAGGCGATTTCCTCAATGGCCGGACGATCGTGGGCGCGAGCGCCTTCTCCCGCATGCAACAGATCCAGCAGTCTCGGCAAACTGGTCGTCCGCAAGGCGACACGGATTGCGAGGATTAGAAGACCTGTACGTACGATTAGGTGGTACTTTCTGAAAGGTGACATGGCTCTGAGTGTATCAGGCGTACTTATACAGTCCAGAGCTGCAAGGAATCGCACGGAGGCAGACCGGCACCGCGGTTTTAGTGAGAGGCTTCGAAGAGGCCGAGCTGAAGTTCCTCGGCCCTGGTGAAAGAGATAGGATAACGTTCAGTAAAGCAGGCCGTGCAGTAATGATCGGGCTGGCCAGGTGCGGATTTGAGCATACCGTCGAGGCTCAAATAGGCCAGACTGTCGGCAGTGATATACTTTCGGATCTCTTCCGACGTATGAGAAGACCCGATCAGCTCTCTTTTCGTCGGCGTATCGATCCCGTAGAAGCAGGGTGAAACGATCGGCGGCGAGCTGATACGCAGATGCACTTCCTTGGCGCCGGCATGTCGCAACATCTTGACGATCTTACGGCTCGTCGTCCCACGGACGATGGAATCGTCCACCACGACCACACGTTTACCTCTGAGAATTTCCGGGACAGCATTCAACTTGACCTTCACGCCGAAATGACGGATGGACTGTTCGGGTTCGATAAATGTTCGGCCGACATAGTGATTGCGAATGAGCCCGGTTTCGAACGGAACTCCCGAGCCCTCGGCGTAGCCAAGCGCCGCCGGGACACCTGAATCCGGAACGGGAATCACGATATCGGCCGGCACCCACGATTCCTGTGCCAACTGCCGGCCGAGCGCTTTCCGGATCGTGTAGACCGCGCTTCCTCCGAAGATCCGGCTATCGGGCCGGGAGAAATAGACATACTCAAAGATGCACATGGCCGGCGTGGTCTGGATGAAGGGACGGTAGCTGGTGACGCCTTTTTCATTGAGCACGATCAATTCACCCGGCTCGATTTCTCGTACATACTCCGCGCCCAGCAAGTCGAACGCACACGTTTCAGAAGCAACCAGCCAGGCGTCGCGAAATCGCCCCAGACAGAGTGGCCGAAACCCATAGGGATCGCGTGCTGCAATGAGCCCGTCGTCCGTCATGAGGACGACCGAAAACGCGCCGCGCACCTGACTGAGCGCATCCATTACGCGAGCCAGCAAGGTGTCCGCGCGCGAATGCGCGATGAGATGGATCACGACTTCCGTATCGGAGGTCGACTGGAAGATCGCCCCGTACGCTTCGAGTTCGTTCCGTAACACGGTCGCATTGATGAGATTGCCGTTGTGTGCCAGCGCCAAATTGCCGAGCGCAAAGTTCACCGTCAGCGGCTGGACATTTTTCAGATCGCTGCCGCCAGCGGTGGAGTAACGATTGTGTCCGATGGCCATTGAACCGGGCAGCCGGTTCAATTCCCGTTGAGAAAAAATATCGGCCACCAATCCCATACCCTTGTGGGCGTGGAAGTGCTCTCCGTCGCTGGCGACGATGCCGGACGCTTCCTGACCGCGATGCTGGAGCGCGTACAGACCAAGATAGGTGAGATTGGATGCTTCCTTGTGCCCGTAAATGCCGAACACTGCGCACTCATCATGAAACTTGTCAGGTGCAACCATGGGGAGTGCTTTCATCATAAAGTAACCCGCCTATGCTGCACTCGTGAGTGCCCGCTCAAGAGCATGGGCCCACCGGTCGAATAACGAGACAAGATCGACATCGATCTTCGCTCCAGGTCCCGAGGGAACATCGTCGAGCGTCACAACACATCGATCACCCCCGACTGTTCCGATCTTCGAGGCCACCACGCCCATCTCTCGTGCAGTCTGGAGGACACGTTCAACCTCATCCGGCTTAGCCGACAGGATCACGCGCGATTGGCTTTCCCCGAAGAAGAGGGCATCCCTGCGAAGACGACCGAGGTGTAATTGTACCACAGCACCCAATCGCCCGCTCGGCGCCGAGATGCAACTTTCAGCGAGCGCGACGGCGAGACCACCATCCGAACAATCATGTGCCGACTGGACCAGCCCACGACGAATCAAAGCCACGGTGCAGGCCTGCACCGCTTGCTCGGTCTCCAAACTCAGGAACGGCGGAGACCCTTGCTCGCGATGATGCAGTATTTTCAGATACTCCGTCCCACCCAGGTCTTCTCTCGTGGCACCCAGGAGAATAATGATATCTCCAGCTTGCTTGAACCACTGCGTGACAGCCCGATCAGCCTGTTCGATGAGTCCGACCATTCCGATCATCGGTGTGGGATAGATGGACAGGTCGTTCGTCTCGTTATAAAAGCTCACGTTGCCGCTGACAATCGGCACATTCAGCGCCTCGCACGCGTCCTTCATTCCTTCGATCGCCAGGACAAACTGCCACATGACTTCCGACCGCTCAGGATTACCGAAATTCAGACAATCGGTCACACCGACCGGTTCGGCGCCGCAACAGGCGAGATTCCGTGCACATTCCACAATGGCGATCTTCGCGCCTTCGTAGGGGTTGAGCAAACAGTACCGGCTGTTGCAATCCACGGACACGGCCAACGCCTTATGGGTACCTTTTATTCGCAACACCGCCGCGTCGGAACCGGGTCGAACCATCGTGTTCGTTCGCACCATATGGTCGTATTGTTCGTACACCCAACGCTTGCTGGCGACGGTTGGGGATGCCAGCAACGCCAGTAGGGCCGCGTTCGCGTCCTTGAGATCCGGCAGTGCATCATAATTCAACGCCTGCAGCATGTCTTGATAGGCCGGAGGCGAACTGGGCCGGTCGTAACGAGGTCCTTCGTCAGCCAAAGCTTTAGCAGGAATTTCGGCCACAATCCGGCCCTGATCCTTCAGGACGACCTTGCCCGTATCCGTGACATGGCCGATTACGGCAACATCGAGATCCCACTTGCGGCAGATCTTGATGACCTCGTCTTCCCGGCCAGCCTTGGCCACCATGAGCATGCGCTCCTGAGATTCCGACAACATCAGTTCATACGGTGTCATCCCCGGTTCACGCCGCGGCACATCGGCCAGTTCCAGTTCCACGCCGGTTCCCTCGCGCGACGCCATCTCACAGGACGAACTGGTCAGCCCCGCCGCCCCCATATCCTGAATACCGACGAGCAGATCGCCCGACATCAGCTCGAGGCAAGCTTCCAACAGCAGCTTTTCTGTAAACGGATCACCCACCTGTACGGTCGGGCGCTTCTGCTCCGATTGGTCATCGAAGGAATCCGAGGCCATCGTCGCCCCATGAATCCCGTCCCGGCCGGTCTTCGAGCCAAAATAGATCACCGGATTCCCGACTCCAGCCGCTTTGCCCAGAAAGATTTTGTCCTTGCGCGCGATACCGAGACAAAACACGTTGACGAGCGGGTTCTGCGAATAGATGTCGTTGAACACGATTTCGCCGCCGACCGTCGGCACGCCCATGCAATTGCCGTATCCCGCAATGCCTGCGACGACACCCTTTACCAGATGCCGGTTTTTGGCCGATTCCAATTCACCGAATCGAAGGGCATTCAGCAGGGCAATCGGTCTGGCGCCCATGGTGAAGATGTCACGTAAGATGCCTCCCACACCGGTTGCGGCACCCTGGTAAGGCTCGATGAACGAGGGATGATTGTGTGACTCCATCTTGAAGACGGCACAGAGCCCGTCGCCGATGTCGACCGCGCCCGCATTCTCGCCCGGCCCCTGCACCACCCTTGGACCGGTCGTGGGCAGCTTCTTCAGATGGATGCGCGAACTTTTGTAGGAGCAGTGCTCCGACCACATGACGGAGAACATGCCTAGTTCCGTCAGATTCGGCTCGCGGCCGAGAATCGCGACGATCTTTTTGTACTCGTCGTCGGTGAGATTATGCTGAGCAATGAGGTCTTTGGTAAATGTCTGTTCGACGGGCTTCATTTCTCCGAGCCTTCTCGTTTCTTCATAATATTGGACACGTGCCGTTTGAGGGAGGGAATGCGCTTGGAGACCACTTTCCACACAATCGGCAGGTCGACGCCGAAATACTCGTGAACCAGCACGTTGCGCATCGCCATGATTCCCCGCCAAGGAACTTTGGAATGTTTTTTACGAACTCTGGAGACAGACTACGAGCTGCCTCGCCGATGATCTCCAGATTCCGAATGACGAATCTTGGATGATCGACTGTTCCAAAGATTTCGCTTTTCCACCCTGTCACTTGTGTCACGAGCGCACCCCCGATGCATGTGAACCAAACACACGGAGTTGTACCACTCCGTGACGTCTCGCAATCCGACGAATATCCCGTGAATGCTTTTCCAAGAGAATGCTTCTCACTTTAGCCTTTGTTTGTTCCTACCCTGCGAGGAGATTAGCAGGGTCTCTCAGATATCGCTTCCCTGAAAACATTTCGAGGAACTTCTCGTTCTCATCGTATGTGAGCCCATATTGCGCGAGGACGCCCAGTGTATCTCTGATCATTGAGAGAACTTTCGAAGCACCCCTCTTACGGTTCTCGCGGAGCGACCAGTAGCAAGCCAATTAGCGCCGCTTTTTGCAAGAACACCTTCGACAGTCAGTGCTGGTTCTCCCCAAGGTATCCGCGGCTTCTTCGGATCCAATTTTAGGACTCCGACAATCCCATGTTGGACGCTGAGAATTTCGAGGTATTCGTCCTCCAGATCGGCCAGTTCCTTAACGAAGCTGACCTTAACATCATACAATTCCTGCACGAAAACTACACCAAGCCGCCATGGCATTAACTCTTTCAGCACCAGGTTATCTCTAGCGCGAAATTGTTCTTGGTAAATTTGGTCGCACAAGGCATCCAAACTAGCCAAGGCCTCCTCGGCAGACGCCCTTTCGACAACCACGGCCCCCTTAACTCTGTATTCCTTGCTCAAGGTTCCAAGAACCTCGGCCTTGAGTTCAAATGGAGGATACATTGTTCGAAATGCATAATTGCCTGAGTCGTCAAATGCGCCAAGGAAATTATGGCGAGATCCGATCTCCTTATAAATCAATCGTTCTTGCGCTTCTTTTTCCCGAAAAATCCCAGCAGTCCGATTATGAGAGAAATTGACCATTCCGTGAACAAATACGATCAGCTCCTGCATTATTTCAACCCATAATCCGCTTCCATTCGTGGTTTGAGTCGCGCAATCACATGAAGGCCCGTCACCCGTTTTCTAATCTACACCGGCGAGGATGTGGCCAGAGGGACATTGCCGAGAACGGTCTTCCACTACTCCATCTTTCTCAATCTCGCAGCCTGAGACCGTTCCAGTGATGGCCCAAGCATGCGTCGCGAATCACACGAGGGCTCGCAACCACTCACTATTCTAGATTGGCGTGAGGGTGTGGCCGGAGCGACATTGCCGAGAGCGGTCGGGCCCCCACGAGAGTGAGCCAGGAAGGAAAGCTGGAACTGACTGAGAACCTGCGGTCATCGACCGCAGCGAAGGAATTCCAGAAGGTTTCCGCCTGGTGAACTCCGAAAGGGTGACCGCGTAGGCACAGGAGCGCTGCCATGCCCTCACCCTGTCCCCACCATCTTGGGGTGCATCTTTCCCTTCTTCAGCGTATCCAGTGCGGAAAGGAAAATCAGCCGGCCGTCGTCGTTGCCCAGCACAGCCTCCGCGCTCCGTTCCGGATGCGGCATCATGCCGAGCACATTGCCTTGTGCGTTCATGATGCCAGCAATATTGTCGAGCGAGCCGTTCTGACAGGCTCCGGGCGTGACTTTTCCATCCGCGGTGCAATAGCGGAAGAGCACCTGCGCGTTCGCCTGCAACCCGGCCAGCGTGACCGGATCGGTGTAGTAATTGCCGTCGGCGTGCGCGATCGGGATCTTCAATACCTGGCCGGACTCGCAGCGATTCGTAAAGCTGGTGGTCGCGTTCTCCACCTTCACATACGCGTCCTTGCAGATGAAATTGAGCGAGGTGTTCCGAAGCATGGCCCCCGGCAACAACCCCGCTTCCAGCAGGATCTGGAATCCATTACAAATCCCGATGACGAGCCCGCCCCTTTTCGCAAAATTCTGCACCAGGCCCATCACCGGAGAAAATCTCGCGATGGCGCCGGTGCGAAGATAGTCCCCGTAGGAAAACCCGCCGGGCAGGATCATCAGGTCCATGTCGGATAACGACGTCTCCTTGTGCCAGATCATGTCGACCGACTGCCCGAGGACGTCTTTGAAGACGTACTGGCAATCGTGGTCGCAATTACTGCCGGGAAAAACGACGACACCGATACGCATGGTTATAGTTTTGAGTTACGAGTGTTCAGTTATGAGTTATTACAGAAATTATAAATTAGCCATTCCTGGGCCTCCCGAGAAACTCAGAACTTAGAACTCAGAACTTAGAACTCATAATTCAGAACTCGAACTCAGCGTTCGCTACTACCCGCTGAGTTCGTACCTGTATTCTTCGACGATCGTATTAGCCAGGAGCTTTTCGCACATCGCCTTCACCAATTGGTCAGCCTTGCTTTTATCCGCTTCGTCGACTTCGAGTTCCATATATTTGCCGACCCGGACATTCCCGGCATTCTTGAATCCCAGCAAGTCCAGAGCGTGCTCGATCGCCTTCCCCTGAGGATCGAGGATTCCCTGCTTCAACGTCACGTGAATCTTGGCTTTCACTCTTCCTCCTCAGCGGATGTTGAAACAGCCCTCCTACTTCGTTCTCGCATCATTCAGAGGCTCAACGTACCCAAAAACGTACGCCTCGCCTCTTCATTCGCTGCGGCCTCGTCTGACGGCTTTTTGAACATCCTTGGATGTACTCGTTCCTATCGTCATTGCCATCTTTGATAGGAGGCCGTATCGGCACTTCAACTGAGCGTCAAATTGCTATTTCTGATGCCTACTCCTTACTGATTTTCCCGTTCCGGGGTTTTGGTCAGACTGTTGACATATTTCCGGATCCAAAGAATGACGCCGACCGTCCCAAAGCCACCTAACGATAGAGCGACAAACGCCCACCGCCAGGGGGAATCGGTCAGATGATAGGCCATCAGGCCAACGGCCCCGGCCCACACCAGGATCGCCACCACCAGACCGTACTGCATGAACAGCTCAAGAAACCGAGTCATCATCCTTTCCCCCACCAAAACAAAGCGGGCGTACAGACAACGGGATGGCCGAGGTATGTTCTGCGACTTACATGAGAGCTCGGGTCACTGCACCGGGCTGAACAGCTTCGGTCCGTGCAATACGGACGGCGCGCGTTGTTCGAAGTTTCGTTTGCCTGTCGGAGCAGACATAGCTCGGCCCATCCGTCATCCGCACACCCTCTTCAACACCTCCTGATACGCCTCCTCAATCTTCCCCAAGTCCTTTCGGAATCGGTCCTTGTCCATCGACTCGCCTGTCCCCATATCCCAGAAGCGGCAGGTATCGGGTGAAATCTCGTCCGCCAAGATGAGCGAATTGTGGTGGATGCCGAATTCCAGCTTGAAATCGACGAGCTTCATCCGGCGCTCACGAAAAAATGGCAGGAGCAGCGCATTGGCCTTGGTGGCCAGATCTTTTACTTCACGCACCATGCCCGGTGTCGCCAGCTTCAGTAACCGGACATGTTCATCGGTGATCAGGGGATCGCCCAATGCGTCGTTTTTATAATAGAACTCCACGATCGGCGGCTCAACGGCCTCGCCATCCTTCAGGCCCAGCCGTTTCGCAAGACTACCAGCCACGACATTGCGCACCACCACCTCGATCGGGACGATGGTCACTTTCTTCGTCAACATTTCGCGATCGCTCAGTCGCTGGATGAAGTGTGTGGGGACCCCTCCTGCTTCCAACAAGCGAAACAGCCGCTCCGACATCTTGTTGTTGACGATCCCCTTTCCCTCGATCGTGCCGCGCTTTTGACCGTTGAACGCCGTGGCGTCATCCTTGAAATAATGCACCACCTGATCCAACTTATCCGTCGCGAAGATTTTCTTCGCCTTCCCTTCGTAGAGTTGCGCTCCGATCGTCATGCGTTATCGTCCCAATGTTCCGAACAGCTCATCCCACGACCTCACCGTGCCGATGAGTGTCGGGTGGCCGAACCGTCTGTTGTGTTTGTTTTCCTTGACCTTCTCCAGCGCAATAATGAGCTGATGAAAATCGTCCATCCTGGAGGTCTCAAAGTAAGTAATGAAGTCGACATCGTCCAGTCCGCTGGAGTGATAGAGTTTCCGTTTCACGGTCTTCAAATAGGGCAGCGCTGCCTCCGTGTGTTCCTGCATCAGTGCCGTGCGCTTGTCCTGGTCGAGCCCCCACCATTCAGCATCTTTGCGGATAGGAATGACGATCGCATAGGTATCTGGCCCCGGATCGCTAGGCGCTTTCAGATCGTTCTTGAGCGCATCGGGAAACGCGGGCACATAGTTGGCCTTCTTGGTCATCCCGTTCAGCACGAGTGTAGTGTTCAGATGTTTCCCGACACCCGTGGCCAACAAGTCAACCAGAAAACTCTGAATATCCCCGAGCTCCCTGGCGTGGACGCGAACCATCACATCGGCGTGATCCGACAGCCCGCGCAGCAGAAAGGTGTCGATGGCCAGCTTGTCGCGATATTTGTCGAATACAGCCTTGGCTTCGGAAATCGCTGCAAGACGAACCGCCTTGTCCATGTTCCACCAATCATGGTATATCTGAAAGGCGGAGAAATTCCCATAGACGCCTGGTTCCGACAACAACTTGTCGCGTTCCTCGGCTATGGCCGTTCCAGCCACGATACAGGCCATCGCATATACCGCTCCCATCAGATTGAGACGTTGCACACTCATGCTGTTCTGCTCCTTTTCCTGTGAGTGCCTCCTGGACGAGAGGGCCCGAAGACTCGCCGATAAATCTTGTCCAAATGCCGCAGGTAATAGGATGGATCGAAACAGGCCTTGATTTCGGCCGGCTTCAAATGCCTGACGATGAACGGGTCCTTTCCCACCAACTCGGAGAAACAGATGCCGCCCTTCCATGCCGCCATCGCATTGCGCTGTACCGCTTCGTATGACTCCTTGCGCTGCGCTCCCTTCTCGATCAAGGCCAGCAGCAAGCGTTGCGAGTACACGAGACCTCCAGTGAGCTCCAGATTCTGCTTCATCCGTTCAGGGTAGACGACAAGGCCTTCGATCAAGTCGGTCACCCGCGCCAGCATATAGTCCAAGAGGATGGTGCTATCGGGCATTACGATCCGTTCGACAGACGAATGGCTGATGTCACGCTCGTGCCAGAGCGCCACATTCTCCAAAGTCGCCAGGCTATTGGCACGGATGATGCGGGCCAACCCGCAGAGATTCTCCGACACAATAGGGTTCCGCTTATGCGGCATGGCGGACGAACCCTTCTGCCCGACGGAGAAAAATTCCTCTGCTTCCAGGACCTCCGTCCGTTGGAGATGCCGAATTTCCGTAGCAATCTTTTCGATGCTGGCAGCCGCCAGGGCCAGCGCCGAGAGGTAGGCCGCATGGCGATCGCGCTGTACCACCTGATTCGACACCGGATCGGGTTTCAGCCCGAGCTTGCTGCAGACGTACTCCTCCACTTCCGGTCCCTGATGCGCGAAGGTCCCCATCGCACCGGACAGCTTGCCGACGGCGATCTCCCCACGCACCCCGCGTAATCGCGCACGGTGCCGGCACATTTCCTCATACCAGATCGCCAATTTGAATCCGAAGGAGATGGGTTCCCCGTGAATGCCGTGGGAGCGACCCACCATGACAGTGGCGCGATGCTCGAACGCACGGTGTTTGAGGACGTCGATGAACTCTTCCAGAGTCTGTAGGATGAGATCGAGCGCTTCCTTCATTTGCACCGCAAGCGATGTATCGACAATATCCGAGGAGGTCAGTCCCATGTGCAGGAAGCGGTGCTCCGGACCGACAGAAGCGGCCAGCGACTCAAGGAACGCGATGACATCATGTTTCGTGACCTGCTCGATCTCGGCGATGCGTTCCACATTGATCCTGGCCCTCTTT
>Ga0075431_100004121_pt1 | contig 14193 bp, 12 predicted proteins | sample RhiMetdeltSRZDD5_FD_75297 | JGI IMG/M metagenome (GOLD analysis project Ga0075431, IMG submission 75297) | Populus rhizosphere microbial communities from Tennessee, USA - Rhizosphere MetaG P. deltoides SRZDD5 | ecosystem: Host-associated > Plants > Roots > Rhizosphere > Soil | place: USA... | reverse complement strand
CCAGCCAGGTCCGGGTAGATCGCGCCGCACAGATCGCCGAACTTGTTAGCGACGACCTTCGGGCAATCGGCGGCGAGGATCAGCCGCAGGTCGACCATGTTCTGGTCTCGACCGAAGCGGCGGAGTGTCGGCGGGCTTGAGCTAGGGGTGCGGGCATGCACGCCGAACTCTTTGGTTGGCTCCTGAACATCGTGTTGGTGGCGCTGACGGCGGCACTGCTGCTTAGCATTGGCGGCTGGTAGTCGATCCTGGCGATCTTCGGGCGGCAGGCTGCTAGGATCGGAGGATCAGCCGCAGGTCGACCATGTTCTTGTCCGGCCCGTAGCGCTCGATCAGCGTGCTCTTGCGGTACTGGCCGCGCATGTCGGACGGGTGCTCGGGACTCCAGTTGCGTCAAGCGTCTCGACGATGACCAGTATCGATCAGCATCCGCGGCAGATGCTGCGGATCTTGCGGTCTAGCGCACGATCTTTTTCCGCCGCTTCCGCCTGCTCCCTCGTCCACTCCGGTGAGCTCTGGTCAGGCGTGCGCTTGTGATCGGCCGGCACCGGTTTCCACCGCTCAATCCGGCGTCCGACCGAATCCATATCGCCGGTCTGGAGACTGCGGCTGTCCCCTTGCGTCCGGGATCGCGCCCGCCGCTCGGCCGAGGGCGTCACGGGCGCGCGAGGCTCAACTCCGTCGGCCTGGGGCGGCCCCAGTTTCGACTTTTGCGCATGCGCGGGACCGCTGAAAGCAACCGATCCCGCGATGAGAACGAGCGCGACTATTAATGCACGCATGGTCGCCTCCCACGGGCTACGAAATGCCACAAGCTTTACATCCATTTTCTTGCTGCCATAGCGGGACCGTACCACAAGCCCTAGCGGCTGGCGTTTGTCGCGCGAATCGGTGTGGGATGCCGAACATGTCACGTTCAAGGTCGAGCAGTGGTCCAAGGACTTCGCGGGCGTCACCAAGCTAATCCTAGAAACCGCGGTTCCCAACGAAGCGCACGCCGAATTTGATCGGGTGGTGAGGCACCGGCCCCGTGGCTGGTACACGGTTCGGTGGGGAATCCAGGTGATGCGAGAGCATCCCCGGACACAGCCGCAGAAATGAGCGGGGTGCCAGCAATCCGGCCCGGGTCTTAGGGTGTTCAGAATTGGACAGACTCCGTTAGCCCTCGGCGAGGAACCGACCCCAGCTTGTGGGATTGGCAAAGAGTGGTTGTGCGTGCGAGGCCCCGATGGATAAGGCTACTGAGTACCGCCGAAAAGCGGAATATTGCCAGCACATGGCAGAATCAGCGTTCCGCGAAGAGCAGCGAACAGAGTGGCTTCGCTTGGCCGAATCCTGGCTACGAATGATCCGACCGCACGATCACGTACCAAGCAGTCGACAGCCTGAGTAGGTCGTGGGCGCCCCCCAAACCGATATGTGCGCGGCCTGAAACTTGGAGGGAAACACGGCCCACGACAACGACGACGCTCACAGCAGGAAGCTCGATGCGGCGGGACTCATCCTTTGCGATGCGATTGCCAATGCGCTCGACCGGCTGCGCCAGGAAATGCCGGGCTTAACAGCAGAGGAGACAGCCGTCGTCTTTGAGACGACAGTGAAGGTAATACGACAGTCCGAAGGCTGGCCACCATTCGAGGCGTCGCAAAAGGCAAGCGACTGACCCCGCATCGTGGGGTCCCCTCCCGAAGCCCACCGGCCGGCCCGGCGGGGCTCTAACCTCGCGCGCGTAGCCCCTATCACGGTAGAGTGTCCGGCGGCATTGCGAGGCGTAGCGGGGATTGGCGCCCGTGCCTGATTATCGCGTCTACACGTTGGGTGAAGGCGGCCACATTAAAGGCCGAACCGCCGATGGTCACGCTGTAGAGGTTTGGGAATATGACCGCCGCATTGCGCTGATCGACGGCAAAGACGGCTCGGCTACGCCTCGCGCTGTACGCTCAGCCACCGCCGCTCCCAATCGGTCATAGTGGAGCATTGTTCGCGAGCCCGTTCCCGCGCTTCATCAGCATCGCGGCAGGTGGCGGTGAACGGCAAGCCGCTCGGCCTTCTTTCGCAAAATGAACACCCGCCAGCGCGGGGTGATTACTTCTTTGGGCTTCTTCATGGGCAGCAAAGATAGGCGCGTCTGCTAAGGAATCTGAGTCCCGAATCCGGCGCCAAGGAAGTGGCCGCTGGTGCGCCTGATGCGTTGGGAGGACGCTGGCGCGTTGTGTGGGTTCATCGCGACGTTGCCGACGTCCGGTTGGCCGCAACCCCCGGCGGGCGCAATTGCCTAATTGGTTGCCTGTGCCGCGGCAGGTTGCCTAAGCCCCGCACTGCGGCGAAGCCCCCCTGGCGGGTCCAGTGTTCCGACTCGCCAGGGGGCCAGATTTTGCCCGCCTATGCGCCTTCCGCCCAAGGCCACCACGGCCACGGCCGGCCCTCGATTGGACGCACCAGCGAGGCGCCTGGGGCGACGGCAATAGACCGTGAACAGCTTGCTACCATTTTGCTACCCAACTCGGTAGCACGGGGGGGCACGAGGCATCCTAGCGCGGCGCCCCGCACCCGGGTTTTCCTAGATAAATCAACACTCGGCGGGACGGGACAACACGAGAACGGACTCGCCTCATTTAACGGCACCTTAAACCGCCCCCACTAGCGTGCGGATCCTGGCCTCGAAGCCACCGGACGGGCGAAGCCATGGCAGCGACACGGCGGAGGGCAGGCGAGCGCCGGGAGCCGCTGTTCGACGCGACCCCGACGCCGGGGCTCGATCTGCGGCCGGATCCGCGCGACCGCGCCGGCGGCCCTGCCGAGGAGCGGCGCGGCAAGGGCGATCCGCCGAAACGACGGGCGCCGAGCGCGCGCGAGCGCCGGAGCGGCGATGACGAGCGCGCCACGCCGGTCCGCGCCCGTGCCGGCGATGAGCGACGAGCGCCGAACGCCAGGATGAAACGCGGCCGCGGCCGCGGCGGCGGCGGTTCGCGCCGCCGCTCCGGGCTCGGGCGCGTGCTCTACTGGACGGCGGTGCTCGGGCTGTGGGCGGCGATCGCGGCCGTGGCGACGGTTGCCTGGGTGGCCGCCCATCTGCCGCCGATCCAATCGCTGGAAGTCCCAAAACGGCCCCCCGGCATCCAGATTCTCGCCGCCGACGGCAAGACGCTCGCCAGCCGCGGCGAGATGGGCGGCGCCGAGGTCCCGCTCAAGGAGCTGCCGAAATACCTGCCGCAAGCGTTCATCGCGGTCGAGGATCGCCGGTTCTACGAGCATTTCGGCATCGACCCGATCGGCATTGCGCGCGCGGTTGTTGCCAACCTGATGCGCCGCAGCGTGTCGCAGGGCGGCTCGACGCTGACGCAGCAGGTCGCCAAGAACGTGTTCCTGACGCAGGAGCGCACGTTCACGCGCAAGCTGCAGGAGGCAGTGCTTGCGCTCTGGCTCGAGCGCAAGTTCAGCAAGGCGCAGATCCTCGAGCTCTACGTCAACCGGGTCTATTTCGGTGCCGGCGCCTATGGGGTCGAAGCCGCAGCCCAGCGCTACTTCGGCAAGTCCGCGCGCCAGGTGACGCTCGCCGAAGCCGCGACGCTCGCCGGGCTGGTCAAGTCGCCGTCGCGGCTCGCGCCCACGCACAATCCGAAGGGAGCGGCGAAACGCGCCGAGATTGTGCTCGCGGCGATGACCGGCGCGCGCTTCGTCACCGCCGATGCCGCCAAGGTCGCGCTTGCCCGCCCGGTTCATACCGTCAAGCGGATCGGCGGCGCGTCCGCCAACTACGTCGCCGACTGGGTGATGGAAGTGCTCGACGACCTCATCGGCCGAGTCGAGGAGGATGTCGTGGTCGAGACCACGATCAATCCGACGCTGCAGGCCGCGGCCGAGGCGGCGCTGTCCGAGGAGCTGGCGCAGAAGGGGGAGAAGTTCGCGGTCGAGCAGGGCGCGCTCGTCGCGATGACCCCGGACGGCGCGGTGCGGGCGCTGGTCGGCGGCAAGAACTATGCGGACAGCCAGTTCAACCGCGCGGTGGCGGCGAAGCGGCAGCCGGGCTCGGCGTTCAAGCCGTTCGTCTACCTGACCGCGCTCGAGCGGGGCTTGACGCCGGAAACGGTGCGCGACGACCGTCCGATCGATCTTAAGGGCTGGCGGCCGGAGAACTACGGGCGCGAGTATTTCGGCCCGGTGACGCTCACGCGCGCGCTCGCGCAATCGCTCAACACCGTCTCGGTCAGGCTCACGCTCGAAGTCGGTCCGAAGAGCGTCGTGCAGACCGCGCACCGCCTCGGCATCGCCTCCAAGCTCGAGCCCAACGCCTCGATCGGGCTCGGCACCTCGGAAGTGTCGCCGCTCGAGCTCACGGCCGCGTTCGCGCCGTTTGCGAACGGCGGGCTCGGGATCGTCCCGCACGTCGTGACGCGCGTGCGCTCGGCCGGCGGGCGCACGCTCTACCGGCGCACCAGCCCCTATCTCGGCCGCATCGTCGACGTCCGCCATGTGGCGATGATGAACGCGATGCTGCAGGAGACGCTGCTGACCGGCACGGCGCGCAAGGCCGAGCTGCCGAACTGGACCGCCGCCGGCAAGACCGGCACCAGTCAGGATTTTCGCGACGCCTGGTTCATCGGCTACACCGGGCACATGCTCGCCGGCGTCTGGCTCGGCAACGACGATGCCTCGCCGACGCGCAAGACCACCGGCGGTGGACTGCCCGTCGAGATCTGGAGCCGGTTCATGCGCACGGCGCATCAAGGCGTACCGCCGACCGAGCTGCCGGGCACGGCCGTACGCGCGCCGGTGCCCGCGCCTGCGCTGCCGTCGTTAGAGGCGCCCGCCCGCCCGCTTCCGCCGGTCGCGATCGGCGCTTCTCCCCGACCGACGCCATCCGACGGCATGACCCTCGACCGCTGGCTGATCGATAGGCTGTTCGGGCGCCGCTAGAGTTCGATCGCCGCCTACAGATCGGATTCGTCCGATATCGGCGGCTGCGCGCGGCCGGCGTCGGCGCCGTTGCCCTGCTCGCCGTAGCGATGCAGGTCCTTGCCGTGCACGTCGAGCCAGGCCTTGGCACGGCGCAGGTCGGGACAGATCCGCTCGACCAGGCGCCAGAACCGCGGCGAGTGGTTCATCTCGACCAGATGCGCCACCTCGTGGGCGGCGATGTAATCGAGCACGTGCGGCGGCGCGAAGATCAGCCGCCACGAATACGACAGCACGCCGTTGCTCGAGCACGAGCCCCAGCGGCTCACCTGGTCGCGCACGCCGATTCGTTTGATGGCGACGCCGAGCTCGCGCGCATAGCGTCGGCTTACGCGCTCGACGTCACGACGCAGCTCGCGCTTGCAGAAATCGGTGATGCGGCGCGTGATATGCGGCGCTTCGCCGCTCGCGCAGAGCAGGTGACCGCCGTCGCCATCCTGCTCGGTCCAAACGGTGCCGCGAACGCCTTGGCGATGCACGATGCGGTGCGGAACGCCGCGGAACGGCACGATGGCGCCGTGCTTGAACGCCACCGGCTCGGGCAGGCGTCCGAGCCGTGCCGCGATCCAGGCGCCGTGCTTGCCGGCGAACGCCGTTGCTTCCTTGATGCTGCCGCGTGAGGGCAGGGTGAGGACCGCTTCGCGGGTCGCCGTCTGGATACGCAGCGTATAGCGGCGTGCCTGGCGGTGGCGCCGCAGCCGCACCCGATAGACGGCGCCGTCAAACGGCACCTCGATCGTGCGCGGTTCGACGGGCCGGCGAAGCAGCGGGGATCGAAGCGACATCGAACGCCGAGTGGCAGCGGGGAATCGCGCGCGATTCTGCCACAACGGCGGCGCGCCTGACTATCCTCGCTTCGAGGCCGAAGCCGCGATCGGTCCCTCGTGCGACGCGAACCCGTTGCGGCCGCCGGCGCCGCTCTTGCCATTGCCGTTCTTGCGCGCGCCGCGGGCGCCGCTGAGGTCATAGGCGCGAATGAAGTCGCGGATGCGCGGGGCGATCTCGGCCCGGTAGCGCGAGCCGTTGAACACCCCGTAGTGGCCGACCTCGCGCTGCAGATAGTGTGCCTTGTTGTCGGCCGGGATGCTCGTGCACAGGCGATGCGCGGCTTGCGTCTGTCCGACGCCGGAAATGTCGTCGTTCTCGCCTTCGATCGTCAGCAGCGCTGTATGGCGGATCTTGCCCGGTTCGACCGGGATGCCGCGGTGCGTCATCTCACCCTCGGGCAGGGCGTGGCGAATGAACACCGTCTCGACGGTCTGCAAATAAAACTCGGCCGCCAAGTCCATCACGGCCAGGTACTCGTCGTAGAACTCGCGATGCTTTTGCGCCGAATCGCCGTCGCCGCGCACCAGGTGCATGAACATTTCGTGATGCGCGTCGAGATGACGGTCGAGATTCATGGTCATGAATCCGGAAAGCTGCAGGAAGCCCGGATATACGTCGCGCAGCATGCCGGGATTCGGAAACGGCACCTTGGTGATCACGTTGCGGCGGAACCACTCGATGCCGCGCTGCTCGGCGAGCTTGTTGACCACGGTCGGGTTCGAGCGGGTGTCGATCGGGCCGCCCATCAGTACCATGGCGGGCGGCCCGTAGGGGTCGTTGCGCGCCGCCATCAGCGACACCGCGGCGAGCACCGGCACCGAGGGCTGGCACACCGCGATCACGTGGGTGTCGCCGCCCAGGGCGTGTAGGATGGAGATGACGTAGTCGATGTAATCGTCGAGATCGAAGCGCCCTTCGGTGAGGGGCACCATGCGGGCGTCGACCCAGTCGGTGATGTAGAGGTCGTGATCGGGCAACAGTGCCTCGACCGTGCCGCGCAGCAGCGTCGCGTAGTGTCCGGACATCGGCGCGACGATCAAAACCTTCGGGTCACGCCGCGGCCGCACGGTCATGCGCTCGAAGTGCACGAGGTTGCAGAACGGCCGCTGCCAGACGATCTGCGGATGCACCGGGATGCGTTCGCCCCCCACCAAGGTCGAGTGGATGCCCCATTCCGGCTTGCCGTAGCGGCGCGTGGCGCGCTCGAACATCTCGCAGCCGGCGGCGAGGGATTTGCCCACAACGGTGTAGCCCCAAGGATTGACCGGGTTCTGCAGGAACAGCCGCGTCGCGTCGGCGGCGGCCCGGAACGGGCTCAGTGCCGCGTGCTGCAGCTCGTAGAAATGATAGAGGGGCAGGCTTTCCATTTGCGACCGTCACCTCTCCAACGACAACGGCTACCGCCCGCCCGACGCGCCCTCACGGGTATCGGTCGCGTCGCGCCGCGTTCCGGCAGTCATCTGGAGCGAGCCCCCGGGCCGCCATTTGCTGCGGTGCGAAATGTAACCATTTCATGACGCAATTCAATCATGTTGTCACTTAAGCCACAGTTAACCATTGGGCGCATGCGGGGGACGCATGGCGGCCGAGGAAGCGGGATTTTTCCGAATCACTGGCCCCGAATCACTGCCCCGCGCGGCATTGCGCTGCAAAATCGCCGCGCTGGCAAGGCTACTCCCCGGTCTGCAGCAGCGAGCCCTGCCGGCGGGCGCTGTTGAGCAGCGCCAGGAAGGCGACCGCCGCGGCGGTGAAATACAAGGCATTGAGGGCGAGCGCCTGCAGCATCAAGTCCGGGCGGAAGACTTGGCTGATCAGGAGCGCCCGCATGCCCTCGAACACGTAGGTCGGCGGCAGCGCCCACGCGACGAGTTGCAGCCAATCGGGCAGCACGCTGACCGGATAGTAGACGCAGCTGAGCGGCAGCAGCACGAACATGATGCTCCAGGCGAAGGTCTCGGCGCCGAGGCCGTTGCGCAGCACCAGGCCGGAGACCAGGATTCCCACCGCCCAGCTGGTCAGCATCAGGTTGGCGAAGAACGCCGCCAGCGCGAGGCCCAGCCCCCACACGTTGAAGCCGAAGAATGCGATCGCCATGAAGCTCACCGGCACCATGCCGATGGCGAGCCGCACGATGCTCATGATCATCAGCGCGGCGATGAACTCGACCGGCCGCAGCGGGCTCATCATCAGGTTGGCGAGGTTGCGCGACCACATCTCCTCGAGGAACGAGATCGAGAACCCGAGCTGGCCGCGGAACAGGATGTCCCACAGCATCACGGCGCCGATGAAGGTCGCGCCGGCGCGCGCGACTAGGCTGGTGTGCTCCACCAGATAGGTCTGCAGAAAGCCCCACATCACCATCTGCACGGCCGGCCAGTAGATCAGCTCCAGCAGCCGGGCCCAAGAGGACCGCAACAGGTACCAATAGCGCAGCACCATCGCGCCGACGCGGCGTAACGAGAAGCTCATTGCGCCGCCTCGCTCAAATGCGCGCGCCCGCGAGCGACGTCGAGGAACACCTCCTCGAGCGTGCGCCGGCCGTAGCGCTCGAGCAGGCGCGCCGGCGTGTCGTCGTCCACGATGCGGCCCTGCTTCATCATGATGACGCGGTCGCACAGCCGCTCGACCTCGCTCATGTTGTGGGAGGCGAGCAGCACGGTCGCGCCGCGCGCGTCGCGGTAGCGCTCGAGCCGCCCGCGTACCCAGTCGGCGGTGTCGGGATCGAGCGACGCGGTCGGCTCGTCCAAGAGCAGGATCTCGGGCCGGTTGAGCAGCGATTTCGCCAGCGACACCCGCGTCTTCTGCCCGGATGAGAGCTTGCCGGCGGGCCGGTCGAGCAGATCGGTGAGATCGAGCTCGGCCGCCAGCGCCGCGATGCGCTCGGCCAGGTCATCGACGCCGTAGAGCCGACCGAATACGGTGAGATTCTGCCGCACCGTGAGCCGCATCGGCATTTCGACATAGGGGCTCTCGAAATTCATCCGGTGCAACACCCGGTAGCGATGCCGCGTCATGTCGCTGCCGAGCACCGACACGCGCCCGGAGGTCGGCATCACCAGCCCCATGATCGAGGCGATGGTCGTGGTCTTGCCGGCGCCGTTGCCGCCGAGCAGCGCGGTCATCGCGCCGGGCGTCAGCGCAAACGTGATGCCGTCGACCGCGGTGACGGCCTTGTAAACCTTGACCAGCTGCTCAACGGCGACCGGCGCTTGTGAGTGTATGCGCGGGCTCATGGGCGCGGCAGATGTGGCCCGCCGATGGGGCGGACGCAAGGCTCGATGGCCAGGAAGGGTGGCGCGCCCGCGTTAGCGGCCGGCGGCGGAAGCCGGTAGACTGCCGGCATGCTCGCCCGCCCGCCGCCGCAGTTGCAGCATCCGCGCCAGCACGTGCGGCTCGACCGGCTGGTGCGTCTGCGCTGGCTCGCGGTCGTGGGGCAGACCGCGGCCGTCCTCGGCGTGCATTACGGCCTCGAGTTCGAGCTGCCGCTGTGGCCGTGCCTCACCGCTATCGCCCTCTCCGCCTGGCTCAACGTCGCGCTCAGCCTGCGCGATCCGACTGCCCAGCGCCTGGGGCCGGATCAGGCGGCCTGGCTGCTCGCCTTCGACATCGCGCAGCTTGCGGCGCTCCTGTTCCTGACCGGGGGGCTGCAGAACCCGTTCGCCTTGCTGCTGCTCGGCCCGGTGCTGATATCGGCGATGGCGCTGCCGCCGCGCTACACGCTGATGCTCGGCGCGTTCGCGGTTCTGTGCGCGACCGCGTTGGTGTTCACGCACTACCCGCTGCCCTGGGAGAGCAGCGATCCGCTGATCATGCCGCCGCTGTTCATGTTCGGAATCTGGCTCTCCATCCTGATCGCGATCGGGTTCATCGGCGTCTATGCGTGGCAGGTGGCGGAAAGCGCGCGGCAGCTTTCCGACGCGCTGGCGGCGACCGAGCTCGTGCTGGCGCGCGAGCAGCATCTCTCGCAGCTCGACGGCTTGGCCGCCGCGGCCGCCCATGAGCTTGCCACCCCGCTCTCGACCATCGCGGTGATCGCCAAGGAACTCGAGCGCGGGCTCGCGCCGGGGGACCCCCAGACGGACGACGTCCGGCTGCTGCGCGAGCAGGCGCAGCGCTGCCGCGAAATTCTCGGCAAGCTGGCGGAGCTGCCTTCGGAAGGCATGCCGTTCGATCGCACCCCGTTGTCGGCGCTGATCGAGGAGGTGGTGGCGCCGCATCGCCATTTCGGCATCGAGATCGATGTGGTGCTGCCGCCCGAGCGCGCCGGGGAGCCGATCGCGCCGCGCAACCCCGCGCTGCTCTACGGGCTCGGCAACCTGGTCGAGAACGCGGTCGATTTCGCCAAGACGCGCGTCGAGGTCGCGGCGCGATGGAGCGCGCGCGAAATCGCGCTCACCATCGCCGACGACGGACCGGGCTTCTCTCCGGAGGTCATCGACCGGCTGGGCGAGCCGTACTTGACCAGCCGGCGCCGGCGCCGCGAGGCCGAGGATGAGCCATCGGGCCTCGGCCTCGGTTTCTTCATTGCCAAGACGCTGCTCGAACGATCGGGCGCGAAGCTCGCGTTCGCCAATCGCACGGTGCCCGAGCATGGCGCCGTCGTGCACGTGCGCTGGGACCGGGCGGACTTCGACCAGACCGGCAGCGGAACCACCGCGCAGCAGATCACGGACCTTTGAGGCGACGGCCGCATGGCTCTAATCTGCGGCAACTCTTAAATTCCTGCGAGGGGCGGACATGATCGGCACTTCTCGATTGCCGCAATGGAGCGTTCGATGAGCGACTTGGCCGCCCAGATACCGGGTGATCGCTCGCTGCTGATCGTGGAAGACGACAAATCTTTCCTGCAGCGGTTGGCACGGGCGATGGAAGGCCGCGGGTTCGCGGTCACCATCGCCCAATCGGTGGCGGAGGGCCTGCATCAGGTCGAGACATCGGCGCCGGCGTTCGCCGTCATCGACATGCGGCTCGGTGACGGCAACGGCCTCGATGTCGTGTCGGCGCTCAAGAAGCGGCGGCCGGACGCGCGCACGATCGTGCTCACCGGCTACGGCAACATCGCGACCGCGGTCAATGCCGTGAAGCTCGGGGCGGTGGACTATCTCGCCAAGCCGGCGGATGCCGACGACGTGGTGGCAGCGCTGCTTGCGTTCGAGGGCAGGAAGCCGGAGCCGCCGGAGCACCCGATGTCGGCCGATCGCGTGCGCTGGGAGCACATCCAGCGCATCTACGAGCTATGCGGCCGCAATGTCTCGGAAACCGCCCGCCGCCTCAACATGCATCGCCGCACGCTGCAGCGCATCCTGGCGAAGCGCGCGCCGCGTTGACGGTGTAGGATGGGCAGGGCGCCGGCGGCGCTCGTGCCCACACCACAGCAGAAGGTCAAAACAGCTTCAGTCCCGGGGGCAGCGGCAACCCGCCGGTCAGTTGCTTCATCTTGTCCTGCATCATCGTTTCCGCCTTGCGGCGCGCGTCGGCATGGGCGGCGACCAGGAGATCCTCCAGGATTTCCTTCTCCTCCGGCTTCAACAGCGAAGGATCGATGCTCACCCCCCTGAGATCGCCCTTGCCGTTCAGTCGCACGGCGAGCAGGCCGCCGCCGGCGGTGCCTTCGATCTCGACCTGCTCGAGCTCGGCCTGCAGCGCCTGCACCTTCGATTGCAGTTGCGCCGCCTGCTTCATCAATCCCATGAAATCAGCCACGCGGCGTCCTTTTCGGCGAGTGCGCTTGAGGCCAACGGTCAGTCGTCGTCATCGAAGTCATCGAGCCGCTCGTCGGCGCCATAGCCCGCCTCGTCGGTCGGCGGAGGTTCGGGCCCCGAGCTTGCCGGCAGGAGCGCGGCCTTGCTCGCATCGCCGTCGTCGCGGCCGCGCACGTCGATGATCTGGGCGCCGGGAAAACGGCTGAGCACCGCCTGCACCAGCGGGTCGGCGGCGACCCCGGTCGCAAGCTCCTGCTGACGCAGCTCCGCCTGCGCCTTGAGGGTCGGCGCGCCGGTTTCGCCCGAGACCACGACCATCCAGCGGCGACCGGTCCAGTCCGCGAGCTTGCGGGACAACTCGTTGATCAACGCCTTCGAGGCACCGGGTTCGAGCGCAACCTCGAGCCGGCCGTCCTCGATCCGCACCAGGCGCACATCGCGTTCGAGCGCGGCCTTGAGCATCAGATCGCGCTTCTCCGCCGCGAGCGCGATCACGTCCTCGAAGCGTCCGATCGCGATCGGCGCGGCGGCGCTCACGGCGACCGGCTCGATCGCCAGCGCGGCGCGCGGCGCGGCCGCGGTTGCCGCCGTTGCGGCCGCGGCCTCGGTGCCGCGCGCGGCTTCGAAGCGCGGACGCGCGCTGGCAGTGCCGCCGCCGGTCGATGCGGGGAGGGGGCTCGACGCGCGCGCCGGCATCGATTGCACGCCGTCGCCCAGCGTGCGGATCAGGTCCTCCGGCGCCGGAAGATCGGCCACATACGCGATCCGCACCAAGACCATCTCGGCGGCGGCCAGCGGCTTGGCGGCGCCCTGCACTTCCGGAATGCCCTTGAGCAGCATCTGCCACGTGCGCGACAGCACGCGCATCGACAGCGCTGCGGCGAAGTCACGCCCGCGCCGGCGCTCGGTCTCGGCGAAGGCCGCATCCTCAGCCACCGCGGGAACGATCTTGATGCGGGTGACGAAGTGCGTGAAATCGGCAAGATCGATGAGCGTGACGGCCGGATCGGCGCCGGAATCGTACTGGTCGCGCAATTCGTTGAGCGCGCCGGCAACGTCGCCGCGCATCAGCGCTTCGAACAGGTCGATGACGCGCGTGCGATCGGCAAGGCCGAGCATTTGCTGGACGTCGGCGGCCCGCACCGGTCCGGCTGCGTGCGCGATCGCCTGGTCAAGCAGCGAGAGCGCGTCGCGAACCGAACCTTCGGCCGCCCGCGCGATCATGGCTAGCGCCTCGGGCTCGGCCTCGATCGCCTCCTTGCGGCAGATACCGGCGAGGTGGCTCACGATCGTTCCAGCCTCGACGCGCCGCAGGTCGAAGCGCTGGCAGCGCGAGAGCACCGTCACCGGCACCTTGCGGATCTCGGTGGTCGCGAACACGAATTTGACGTGCGGCGGCGGTTCCTCGAGCGTCTTGAGCAGCGCGTTGAAGGCGGCGCCCGACAGCATGTGCACTTCGTCGAGGATATAGACCTTGTAGCGCGCGCTCGCCGGCGCATAGCGCACCGCATCGTTGATCTGACGGATATCGTCGACCCCGTTGTGGGACGCCGCATCCATTTCGATGACGTCGACGTGCCGGCTCTCCATGATCGCCAGGCAATGCGGCCCGAGTGCCGGCATGTGGATGGTCGGCGCGGTGACGCCGGGGCCCTCGTAGTTGAGCGCGCGTGCGAGGATGCGCGCGGTCGTGGTCTTGCCGACGCCGCGCACGCCGGTGAGAATCCAGGCTTGCGGAATGCGGCCGCCCTCGAACGCGTTGCGCAGCGTGCGCACCATCGCGTCCTGCCCGATGACGTCGTCGAAAGTGGCGGGCCGGTATTTTCGCGCCAGCACCCGATAACTGCCGCCGGGTGCGGCCGCATGCCCAGGCCCGAGATCGAAACCGGTCTGGGAAGAGCCGCCGCGGGTCTCGGCGTCGTTCATGATGCCTTCCGTCCGCCGCGGCTTGAGACGCGCGTCACGTGATTTTTCGAAGGAGTGGGAGGCTGACGAGCGACCCGAACCGGAGCTCGTTAGGGCTGCTTCCTTCCGGACCTGACCCGGTTGGCGAGTGGCCCGTCCACCGCCAACCTCCCGCATCCTATATCGGGCCAGGCGCCGGAGAAAGCAAGGCAGCCTCCATGCTAGGCTGCGGACAACTTTCCGCTCGGCCAAGGGGCCAGCAATGCTCGGCCAATCCGCTTCCTGGTCGCTTCACCCGCAGCTTGCCCGCGCCGGGGTGGCGCTTGGTGATTTGCCGTTGTCGCGCGTGCTGGTGATGAACGACGCCAACTATCCGTGGCTCGTTCTGGTGCCGCGTCGTCCCGATCTGGTGGAGATCATCGATCTTGGCGAAGCGGACCGGATTGCGCTCATGGCCGAGGTTTCCGCGGTGGCCGCTGGCCTCAAGCGCGCCACGCGATGCGACAAGCTCAACATCGCCGCGCTCGGCAATGTCGTGGCGCAATTGCACGTGCACGTCATTGCGCGTTTTCGCAATGACCCGGCGGGTCCGCGCGCCGTATGGGGGCAAGTTCCCGCGCGCCCCTATCCGGCGGCCGAGCTCGAGCGGCTGATGCTTGCGCTGCGAGCCGAGCTGGCGCTCGGCTAGTGTTGTGACTCTAACACTTGTTTCACCCGGACCACCTTTTCGAGGATTTGGCTCGCAGACTTGGTCCAGACGAAGGGCTTGGGGTTGGCATTGTGGTTCTCCAGGTACTCCAGG
>Ga0075431_100004120_pt1 | contig 14194 bp, 15 predicted proteins | sample RhiMetdeltSRZDD5_FD_75297 | JGI IMG/M metagenome (GOLD analysis project Ga0075431, IMG submission 75297) | Populus rhizosphere microbial communities from Tennessee, USA - Rhizosphere MetaG P. deltoides SRZDD5 | ecosystem: Host-associated > Plants > Roots > Rhizosphere > Soil | place: USA... | reverse complement strand
GGCGCCATTCGCATGGCACCGAAATAGTTGGTGGTTAGTGGTTGGTGGTTGGTGGTTGATGGTTAGTTGCGCGATGATTGAGAAGCGATGCTCACGTTGTTGACCGGCGCGGCTGCCGGACTCTTTCACGTGCTCTCCGGCCCCGATCACCTGGCTGCCGTGGCGCCGCTGGCTGCCGACGAGCGGAAGCGCGGCTGGCTCGCCGGCTGCACGTGGGGAATCGGTCACGCGTCGGGCGTCGTGGTCGTTGCGATGATCGCCGTCCTGTTGCGTGAGATGCTGCCGTCGATCGACGCGGTCTCTGCGTGGGGCGAACGCGTTGTCGGCGCGGCACTGATCGCGATCGGCCTGTGGGCGCTCGGACGCAGCGCGCGCATCGAACGGTCGCCGCACAGCCACGGCCGCGTCTCACACAATCACCTGCATGTCCAGGCCGGACCGGCCTGGGTGCGACGGCTCGGACACGCACACGCATCGTTCTGCATGGGTGTGCTGCACGGCGTGGCCGGCAGCTCGCACTTCTTCGGCGTGCTGCCGGCGCTGGCGCTTCCCTCCGGTACCGCAGCGCTGATGTATATCGGGGCGTTCGGAATCGGCACCGTCGCCGCGATGACGGCGTTCGCAGCAGCGGTCGGCTGGCTGGGCCTGCGCACCGGTACCAACCCTCGGCTTCATCGCGCGATGATGACGGCCGCCGCGGCGCTGGCGATTGCTGTCGGGGGTGTGTGGCTTATCGCGCCATCGATGTCCGGCTAGAGCCGGACCCTACAAGCCAGTCCGGCTAAAGCCGGACACTACGAGCCAGTCCGGCTAGAGCCGGACATTACAAGCCAGTCCGGCTAAAGCCGGACATTACGAAGACACTCCGGCTAAAGCGGACGCTACGGTTTGATGAGGCTGCCCGCATTCACAGCCGCGTCGTAGAGCACGAAGGCCTCGCGCGCCTGTGCCGTCCGGTCTCCGGAAAACGACACGTCAGTCGCCTTCCGTGCGGTGTGAATCGCCGACATCATCATCTGATGTTGATCCATCGACGCCGCCGGAGCGCGCATGGCGAGCAGTGATGTTTCGACGGTCGAGAGCGTATCGTCGAGGGCGCGCAACACATCGGGCGAACCTGATTTTGCCGCCGACATCAGAAACGGCTTGACGGCGCCAAGGCGTTCCACCACGCCGCGCAGCTGCTCGGCGTACTGCTCCGCTCCCTGCGCGTCGGCGCGCGCATCGACGACGGGAACCACACGGCTCACTGGTGCGTCGGCTTGAGCCGCGGCCGCCGCAACAGCAGCCGGTTTCGGCGCGACGACGTCGGGAGCAATCATCGGCCAGGTCAGATCGACGTAGATGCGACGGCCCTCGGCGCGGACGTTGGCGCGCGCGAACTCGGGCACGGTGACGTGGGCGCGCAGGAAGTCGCCACTCTCCGACGCCTGCACGCCCTCGATGGACACGCGCTCGACCAGATGGACGCCCTCGGGCGCGCTCCACTGCTGCGATTCGATCTTCGTCGTCATCGGCCCGACGTCGAGGTCGAGTACGTTTTCGACGCGGCGCGACCGCACCTGCCGCGGCTCGAGCGGGAGCTCGAAGACCAGCGACAGCCGATCGGGCGCGCCGATCAACACCACGCTGGGATTCCCTTCGGCAACCGTCGCCTCGACCTCATTTCGCGGCGCATTCCGCAGCGACTCGTCGACGAAGATGCGTGCCGCTGCGAAGCCCGAACGCACCAGACGGCGCTGCACACGCTCGGCTTCGTCGAGTGAGATGAATGGGCCGACCATCGCCTGATGCAGTTGGCGGCGGCCCGGCGACACGCGTGTGAACGCCGGGAACCCGAGAGTGCGGACCCGGTTTGCGGCGAAGCCCGCGCCGTCGCCGCTGTCGGTCGTCTGAATGGTGACGCTGAAGCTGGCGCCGGTGTCGAGCGTCGGTGCCTCGGGAAGCTCCTTCCACGCAAACATCGACGCCATGGCCGGCTGCGGCGCCATGAAATAGAGGAAGCTGCCCGCGCCCAGCACGAGCACCAGCGCGGCCGCGGCCGCGGTCTGGCGCTTCAGACGCAGATAGCGCATGTGAACGTCGGGCACCGAGTAGCCGCGGTTCACCTGCTTGATGCCCGGCCGCTTCATGAACTGGCTGAGCTGATCTTCGTTCAGCAGCACCACGGCGTACTGCTGCTCGGGCTCGAGCACCGCGTCAGGCTGCGAGTGGCGCTTCAACACGGCCGATCCCTCGCAAATCATCCACGAACAATCTCACGCGCTTGCCACTCGGCTCGAGGAGATACAGACGATCGCCGACGTTGACCTCTCGGTCGCGCAGGCTGCCTGCCGGAAGTTCGACCACCGCGTGCGCGGTCGGATCGACGGCGATACGCCAGGCGGGCATGTCACGTACGACCTTCACCGCGCGTCCATCTTCGTCGACGAAGACCACGTCGATGTCGAAGCGCATGAACATCGTGTGGATCGAAAAACACGGCGCGATGATCAACGCACTCGACGGGTCGAGACTGGTCCGGCCGAGCAGGCCCTTGCGGCGATCGCGCCGCGTGACCGCCACTTCGATGCGATCGGCCAGCGCCTGGTCGGTGCGCTGATTCACGAGCGCAAGGGCGACGGCCTTCATCAGCGGACCTCGATTGGCCGGCGCTTCTTGCGCGACGGCTTCGGCGGCAGGCTCTGGGCCTTGTCGTCATCCAGGAAGTACGCCGCACACGCCGCGTCGAGATTCTCGCGATTGAGCGTCGGCTCCTGACCGCGGTATCGGCACAGCGCCGTGACCTGGTCGAGCAGATCGCGTGGATGACACGCCCGCAGGTGCCGGTTCGTCGGCAGGTAGTGGCGGCGGTGCAGATACGCCGCCATCACCGGATGGAACACCATGTCGCGCCGGCGGCAGTTCATTTCGAGAATGCGGGTGAACTGCTCGATTGACGGATCCTCGACGTGAATCTTGTAGGGAATGCGGCGCAGGAACGCCTCATCGGCGAGCGACGCCGGATCGAGGTTCGTCGCAAAGACGGTCAGCACGTCGAACGGCACCTGGAACTTCTTGCCGGTATGCAGGGTCAGGTAATCGACGCGGCTCTCGAGCGGCACGATCCATCGGTTCAACAGGTCTTCCGGACGCATGCGCTGGCGGCCGAAGTCGTCGACGAGGAAGATGCCGCCGTTGGCCTTGAGCTGCAGTGGCGCCTCGTAGAAACGCGCCAGCGGATTGAACGTCAGGTCGAGCATGTCGAGCGTGAGCTCGCCGCCGACCATGACGACCGGGCGCCGGATACGCACCCATCGCCGATCCTTGGGCTCCGCGGCGATGACGCTCGTCGGATTGACCTCGAGATCTTCCAGCGGCTCATGGCTGATCGGATCGAACATCGTGACGATGTGTCCTTCGATGTCGATGGCGTACGGCATGTACATGTCGCCGCCGAGCGTTCGGCCGAGACCTTCGGCAAGCACGGTCTTGCCGTTGCCTGGAGGTCCATAGAGGAAGATGGCCTTGTTCGCGTTCGAGGCGGGACCCAGCTGCTCGAGGATGGTGTCGGCGACGATGAGGTGGCCGAACCCGGCACGCAGACGCTCGCGATCGATGTAGCCGCGCGACGCGGCAAGCGCGCGCATCTGTTTGACGTAGCTGGCGAGCGGTACCGGCGCCGCCCCGGTGTACTGGTTGATCTCGAGATACTGCACCGCCCGGCTCCGGCCAAGGTCGGTCATCGCATAGCGGTAACTGGCCGATGACGTGCCGGTCGTACCACGCACTTCGATCAGGCGCTCGAAGCGAATGCGCTCGATGATCGGCTCGAGAATCGCAAAGGGCAGCCGCAGCCGGTCGGCGAGCATCAGGCCGGTCGCCTCACCGCCATAGAGCGTCTTGACGATCAGCTGTTCAATCTGGTCGGCGCCGAGACCGGTGTCTTCCAGCTTGGATGGCACCGGCGGGGCCGGCGTACGCGTCGCGTCGAGCGTTGCTGTCGTCATTTCTGCGCCAACGGGAAGAGGACCTGCACGAACTTGATGGCCGCCGGGCCGATGGTGACGACCCAGATTGCCGGGAAAATACAGAAGACGAGCGGGAAGACCATTTTCACGCCGGTCTTGGCCGCCGCCTCCTCCGCACGCTGCCGGCGCTTCGTGCGCAGCGTATCCGAGTGCACGCGCAGCGACTGCGCGACGCTGGTGCCGAACTTATCGGTTTGAATCAGCATCGCCACCAGCGACGACAGATCGTCGACGCCGGTGCGATCGGCGAGGTTGCGCAGCGCATCGGAGCGTGAATTGCCGGCACGCAGCTCGAGGTTCACGAGGCGCAGCTCGTCGGAGAGATCCGGATGCGCGAAGGCCAGCTCGGACCCGACACGCTGCAGCGCCTGGTCGAGACCGAGACCGGCTTCGACGCTCACCACGAGCAGGTCGAGGGCGTCGGGCAGCGACAGGCGAATCTTGTGCTGCCGCTTCTTGGCCATGCGCGCCAGCACCATGGCCGGCGCCACGTAGCCGAGCGCCGCACCGGCGAGCGCGAGCAGCACGTTGGGCCTGGCGAGGAGCGGCGTGGACAACACGCCGAACACGAACAGCGCGCAGCCGAGACGCGCGCCGATGAACACCGGCAGCGCTTCGGGGCCGCGATAGCCGGCGGCCAGGAGACGTCCCTTCAGCTTGCCCATCTCCGACGGAGACGTCGGCGCGTACTTGCTGAGGCGCGTGAAGGACTTCTTGAACGTCTCGCTGTAGCGCGAAGGCTCCTCGGCAGCCGCCGCGCCAGTGAAGGCGCGCAGCTCATCGAGGCGCTGCTCGATGACACCGCCGCGCGCCGGCGACAGCACCATCGCAAAGCCGGCGACGAGCAGCGCGATGAACAGGAATCCGAGCAGGGGTAGAAGCAGTAGCACGCTACACCTCGATCTTGATGACCTTGCGGATCCAGATGTAGCCGATCGTCTGCATCACGATCGCGCCCATAATCATCATCTGGCCCATGTGCTCCTCGAAGAGCAGCTTCATGTGCTCGCGGTTGATGAACGTAAGGGCGATGCCGAGCGCCGCCGGCAGCGCCAGGAGCACGTATCCGGTGAAACGGCCATGCGCCGTGTGCACGCGGACCTGACGGAGGATCTTGAACCGCTCGCGGACGACGTGCGCGAGGTTGTCGAGAATCTCGGCGAGGTTGCCGCCGGTGTCGCGCTGAATCATCACCGCCGTCACGAAGAACTTCACGTCGAGGAGCGGCACCCGCTCCGCCAGCTGGTTGAGCACGTCGCCCAGCGGCAGACCGAAGTTCTGCTGCTCGAATGCCTTCTTGAACTCGATGCCCACCGGCGCAGGCAGCTCCTCGGCCACCATGCCCATCGCGGTCTGAAACGCGTGGCCGGCGCGAATCGCGCGCGACAGCAGGTCGAGCGCCTCGGGAAACTGCTCCTCGAATCTCTTCATCCGCTTCGTGCGCTTGTGCCGCAGCCACCCGAACGGCAGGAAGCTGCCAATCAGCGCCGCGATCAGCCAGAAGATCGGCACCTTGATGAACAGCATGCAGACGATCCCGCTGACCAGCGCCGCCAGGATCATCGCCAGCATGATCGCGCTGGGCGTGGTCTGCACGCCCGACTGCTCGATGAGCGTCGCCAGCGACGAATTGGCGCCGCCAAGCGCCTTGTCGATCGCCGGCAGCGGCCCGGTCTTCACCTGGGTCACGAAGCTCGGCGTGTCGGGCAGGTCGGTGCCGGTCGGCCGCGACACCTCGCGCAGACGGCGATCCAGCCGGCGCGCAGCGAGATACTCGGGTAGCTGCTGCAGCCGGTAGAAGGCCCCGAAGACCAGACCCGTGACGAGCACGAAAACGATCAGTGCCGCCAACATCACCGCACCTCCCACACCCCTTCGAACATGTCGGTGGGCAGCAGGATGCCGGCGCTCTTCATACGTTCGGCGACCTTCGGCCGCACGCCGGTGGCTCGGAACCGCCCCGCGACCCTGCCCTCCTTGGTGACGCCCTGCTTCTCGAACACGAAGATGTCCTGCATGGTGATGATGTCGCCTTCCATGCCGGTGATCTCCGAGACCGTGGTCACCTTGCGCGTGCCGTCGGCGAGACGCGTCTGCTGCACGACCAGCTGGATCGCCGAGGCGATCTGCTGCCGCATGGCCTTCTCGGGCAGATTGGTCGCGCCCATGGCGATCATCGTCTCGACGCGGGTCAGCGCGTCGCGCGGCGTGTTGGCGTGCACCGTGGTCAGCGATCCGTCGTGACCGGTGTTCATCGCCTGCAACATGTCCAGCGCTTCTTCGCCGCGGACCTCGCCGACCACGATGCGATCGGGACGCATACGCAGCGCGTTGACCACCAGCTGGCGCTGGCGGATGGCGCCCTTGCCTTCGACGTTGGCCGGGCGCGTCTCGAGCCGGGCGACGTGATCCTGATGCAGCTGCAGTTCGGCCGCGTCCTCGATCGTGACGATGCGCTCCTTCGAGGAGATGTAGCTGGAGAGCACGTTGAGCAGCGTCGTCTTGCCGGCGCCGGTGCCGCCGCTGATCAGGCAGTTCAGCCGCGCCTTGACGCAGTTCGACAGGAAATCGAGCATCGGCTGTGTCATCGCGCCGAGCGCCACGAGGTCTTCCGCCCTGAGCCGTTCGGCTGGAAAGCGGCGAATCGAGAGCAGCGGGCCGTCGACGGCGAGCGGCGGAATGATCGCGTTGACGCGCGAGCCATCGGCCAGACGGGCATCGACCATCGGCGAGCTGTCGTCCACACGGCGGCCGATGCGGCTGACGATGCGATCGATGACGCGCATGAGGTGCGCGTCATCCTGGAAGGTTGCGGTGACGCGCTCGAGCACGCCCTTCCGCTCGACGAACACGTTGCGATACGTGTTGACGAGGATGTCGTTCACCGACCCGTCGCGCAGCAGCGGCTCGAGCGGCCCGAGGCCGAACACGTCGTCGAGGACTTCAGCAAAGAGCGTCTCGCGCTCGGTCAGGCTGAGCGGCGTGGACTCTTCAGAGAGCAGCAGCCCGAGCAGCGAGCGGATCTCGCCTTCGGCGCGGGTGCGATCGGCGTTGGCCAGCGCTTCGAGATTGAGGCGGTTCAGCAGCTTGCGATGCACCGTGCCGCGCAGCTCGAGATATTGCTGGCGGACCGGTTGGTTGACGGGCGGACCCGCCGGCGTGTTCGATTTGAGCGGCAGTACCTGATTCGCGGGAGCAGCAGCGCGCATGGATTATCACCACATGGACGCCAGGCGCTGCAGGCCCAGCGGAAGAGGACTTCGCTTTACCGGCGCCGCGGTTTCGACCACCGCGTTGGGGTCGAGCAGCCGCCGGGCAAAACTATCGAACTGCGAGGCCAGTTCGCTGTTGCCGGCCGTGGCCAGCGGCACGCCGGAGTTGAGCGCCGTCGACACGGTCTTGTAGTCGCTGAGGAAGATCTGCGAGATCGGATGTCCGAGTGCGCTCTCGATCTGCTGCGGCGGAATCGGATACGGCTCGGCGGCGCGATTGAGCAATACCTGGACACGATCGCCGGACGCGCCGAGCTGACCGATGCGATCGAGCAGCCGCTGCGCGTTGCGCACCGACGGCACGTCGGGATTCGCCACCAGGAAAATCGTGTCGGCCGTGTAGAGCGTCGCCACCGCGCACGCATTCATCTGCGCGCCGGCGTCGACAATGATGTGCTCGTACTGCCGGCCGAGGATCCGGAACACCTCTTCGAGCGCACCGCTGTCGGACGCGCCGGGCCGATCGAACAGATCCGATCCGGCCAGAATCTCGAGACCCGACTTGTGCTTGACGACGATCTCCTTGATGAACTCCTGATCGAGCCGGTGCAGGTTGTCGAGCGCATCCAGCATCGTGTAGCGGCTGCGCACGCCGAGGAACAGCGTGACCTCGCCGAGACCCGCCTTCAGATCGACGATCAGCGTGGGCCGCTTCTTCTGGCGAGCGATCTCGACGGCGCAGTTCACCGCCAGCGTCGTCGTACCGGCGCCGCCCTTGGCGCCGAAGAACACCATCGTCGTCGCCTGCGCACCTGTCGACGGGGCCGCGGCGCGGCGCGCCGAGGTCCGCCGCAGCGCTTCATCGAACGTCTCGGCAGGAGGCGGCCACGCAAAAAACTCGTTGGCGCCGGCCCGCATCGACTGAATGACCAGGTCGGCGTCCACGGCCGCCGCGATCGTGAAGATGCCGGCGTTCGGCCATCGTGCGCGGAGCTGCTCGATGGCGGGCATCGCCGCCGACTGGCTGAAACGAATGTCGACGATCACGACGTCCGGGCTGGTCGCCTGGGCCGCGTGCTCGTCGATGAGACGAACGGACACGGCGCCCGAGCGGAGGCGCCGTGCGATACCGGTGACAAATTCTTCGTCGTCGCTGACGATCAATCCATTGAGTTGGGCCACTGCAATCCGCCTTCCGCTTCTTCCGTTACCTGGATGATCGCCTGGCGAGTTCAGCCTGATACGCCGCTTCCGAGGCTCGCAGCCGCTCTGCCGCGGCGTCGATTTGGAGCTGCCGCTCTTCGAGCATCGCCGCCTGACGCTTGGCCTCCTCGGCCTGCAGCTTCTCCTCGGCATCCTTCTTCTTGGCGTCTTCGGTCTCTTGCTTGGCCCGATCCTTGGCCGCCTGCTTCTCGGCCTTGGCGCGTGCCTTGGCGAGTTTTTCCGCCAGCTTGCGCTCGTCCTCGGCGCGGCGCGCCTCTTCCTGCTGCGCCTTCTTTGCCGCCTCGGCGTCGCGCTTGGCCTGCTCCTTCATCTGCTTGTCAAGGCGCTTCTGATCGACCGGATGCTGCTGCGCCTCGATCTCGGCCTGCTTCGCCGCCGCGGCTTCCGCCTGTTGCTGTGCGGCGGCCTGCGCGGCGACCTGGGCGGCGTTGGCCTGTTCCTGCGCCGCGCGCTGTTGCTCCTGCGCTGTGCGCTGTTGCTCGGCGGCAGACTGCTGCGCCTCGATCTGTCGCTGCGCCGCGGCCATGGCCGCACGCTCGCTCGCGTCGAGCGTTCGACCCTGGGCGGGCGACACGGCCGGCGCCGGAGCCGTCGCATCCGCCTGCGAACGTGCCGCCGGGGTGAACGCCGGCGGTGGCATCGGCCGGGACTGCTTCTCGCTGACCGGCGTCATGAACGTATCCGGCGTCCGCGGCAGCTGATTCGTCACGCCCGGTGAATCGGTCGCGAGAATCTCCGGCGTGATCATCACGACCAGCTCGGTCTGGTCCTTCTGCGCCACCTTGCTGCGGAACAGATACCCGAGAATCGGAATGTCGCCGATGCCCGGAATCTTCTGCATCGTCGACTGCATCTGGTTGTTCATCAGACCGGCGATCGCGAACGTCTGTCCGTTGCGCAGCTCGATCTCGGTCTCGGTGCGGCGCGTCGAGAGCGCGGGGATGCGGAAGCCGCTCAACACCACGGCGTTTCCGAAGTCGAGCGTGCTGACTTCCGGTCTGACCTTGAGGTGCACGCGGTCGCCGTTGATCACCGGCGTGAAGTTCAGCCGGATACCGAACTCCTTGAACTGAACCGAAACGGCGAGGTTGGCGCCGGAGCCCTGCGCGACGGGAACCGGGAACTCGCCACCGGCGAGGAAGCTCGCCTCCTTGCCGCTTTCCGCCACCAGGTTCGGCTCGGCCAGGCTCTGGAACAGCCCGCGCTGCTGCATCGCCTTGATCAGCGCGCCGAGGTCGTACTTCTGGTTGAAGAAGAACAGGTTCAGGAAGTCGCCGAAGTTGATCTTGCCCTCGGCGCTGGTGACCGGCGCGCCGAAGTCGCTGCTTTCCTTCGTCCACGCCAGCTCGGAAAAGGTCGGTCCCGGGACCTGCGGCGTCGCGATACGGCCGATGGTGTTCTTCACGCCGGTCGGACTCGTGAAGTAGGTGGCGCCGAGCTCGCTGATCGCGCTGCGGCTGACTTCAGCGAAACGCACGCGGAGCATCACCTGCTGCGCCGGCGGCCCAGGCTGAGCCGAGAGCAGCGTGACGACGTCCTCTTTCTTGTCGACGTAGCCGGCAGCCACGGCAATCGCCTTGTCGGCGACTTCCTTGCGTGAGACGCTGCCCGACAGCACGACCGCCTTGCCATTGCTATGCGCGGTGACGTTCTCGCCGGGGAACAGCGTTCTCAGCTGATCGTTGAGCGTCGCCAGATCGCGCTGCACGAAGATCTCGTAGCGCTTCACGCTGCCGCCGCGGTTCCACACGAACATCGAGATCGCACCGGGCACCTTGCCGTGCACCAGCAGCTGATTCGGTGACGTCACCAGCGCATCGGCGACGTCGGCGCTGGTCAGCGACACGCGCGAGATCGGCGCGCCGATGTCGATGAGCGTCGAGCGGCCCACGGTGAGGCGAACGGCGTTGGGATCGCTCAACGCCTCGGGCTCGCCGGCCGGAACGGCGCTGGCCGGCATCGCGGCGAACGTCTGCGGCGGTGCCACCTGTGCGAGGGTCCCATGCGGTGTCCCGAAGACACCGATGATGAACATCTGGACGCCGCACGCGGCGGCCCACTTCTGCTGCCCTGTCATTCGCATCGTGCTACTCCTGCGCCACGACTTCTTGCGCGCGCTTGTCGCCGCGGATGATTTCCACCGTCGGGGCCGGCGCTGGCGGCGGGGGGGCTGCGGCCTGCTGCTGGCGAGGGGCTGGACGGGCCGACGCGACGCGGCGGACCGGAGCGGTGCCGGCCATCAGCGGGGCCGGACGAATCCCGGCCGTCGCTGGTGCCGTCTTGTCCAGCGGGTTACGAAGCGCGAGCTGGATCTTGCCTTCGGTGCTCGCGAGAGTGAGCTTCTCCGCCTCGTCGGGGTTGACGATCAGGGTGACCACGGCCACCTGGATCGGCTTGTTCTTCTCGTCCTGCTCGATCTTCGTGCCGGCAGCCACCACCTGCACGTTGGTCAGGATCACCTTCGAGGTCATGTCCTGCTGGTTCTGCGTCGGGTTCATCGTCGCAACGACGTCCACTCGAGTCCCGGGCAGCACGTAGCCGGCGACGCCGACGACGTCGTTGACGCGGACCGACAGCGCGCGCTGTCCTTCCGGGATCACCGGCGGCAGTCCGGCGCCGGCTTCCTTCGACGCCAGCTTCGAAGGCAGGAACGGTTCGTTGCCCATGACCGGCATGATCAGACCGCGGCCGATCAGATCCTCAGGCTTGCTGAAGGAACCGGCCGGCACGGCGTTGCTCGGCCACGGCACCGCGCGCAGATCTTCCTGTTTCAGCTCCGCGCCAATCTGCAGATCGTTCGCAGCCACGATGACGGAGCTGGTCGGAATCGACGCCGTACCCGGCGTGCTCTTGGGCACGCTCTGCATGTACTGGTAGGTGCCGTATGCGAAGGTCCCACCAGCAGCCACTGCCAGCGCCAGCACGATGAAAACGCGGATGCGAGCCATAAGTGACGAACTCCTCTATCGCTGCAACAAGTTCCGAACTGGCTGGGGGAAACTCGTAGTGTCCGGTTCGAGCCGGACCGTGCTCACCACGACAACGCCGCCATCACGACGCCAATCGCGATCGCCGGCGCGTAGGCAAAACGGTTGTCGGCCGCCGGCGATTCGATCGCCGCCACAGCCGACGCTCGATTCGCCACCAGCCGTGCGGTCGCGCCAATCGTCTGCGCCAGGCGGCGGCGCCGCAGCGCGACGATCAGCGCAATCACGCCGCCGGCGATGGCGGTAAAGAAAAACGCGCGGACCGTCGTCGACGGTCCAAGCAGGGCGCCGGCCGCGGCGAACAGCTTCACGTCGCCCGCGCCAGTCGCGCCAAACATGTTGCCCGGCAGCATGAAGGCAAACCCGAGCAGGCAGCCGATCAGCGCGCCGCCGATGCCCACCGTGCCGAGTTGCGCCGCTGCCAGTCCGAGTCCCACCATCGCCAACGAGCCCGTCAACGCGTTCGGAATCCGCCGCGTACGCAGGTCGATGATCGACGCCAGGCCCGTGGCCCCGGCGAGGATCGCGACGACGAGCGCGTCAGATGGCATCTGTGGCAGTGGCAATGGCATCCCAGAACACCGTCTTGATCGTGGTACCGACCTGCGTCACTGCCGAAAGAGCAACGAGAACGATGAGCGCGACGAGCAACGCATACTCGAGCAGATCCTGTCCGCTGTCCTGCGCGCCGAACCGGCTCCACAGTCGATGCATCATGCGTTGAAACATCACGCGCCCCTTTCAACAACTCGCGAGAGATTCGCGTGAGGGGGAGGGTGGACCATAGGCCCACCCTCGTCATGCCCCTCTCCGTTCCGGCCTCAGTTAGGGCGTCGCCTTGTCGAGGTCGCTGGTAATGCGCGTGAAGATCTCCTGCACGTTCGTGCCGGTCGACGTGACTACGCCGACGCAGACGAGCGCGATGAGCGCCACGAGCAGCGCGTACTCGAGCAGGTCCTGACCCGACTCGCCGTACCCCAACTTCACTCGAAGGTAGTCAACGAGATTCTTGATGTTCATGACGTCCCTTTCCCTTGCGCCTGTTCGTCAGGTCTCAACTACGGCGTCGCCTTGTCGAGGTCGCTCGAGATGCGGGTGAAGATCTCCTTCACGTTCGTGCCGGTCGACGTGACCACGCCCACGCAGACCAGTGCGATCAGCGCCACGAGCAGCGCGTACTCGAGCAGGTCCTGACCCGACTCGTTGATCCCCAACTTCGCGCGAAGGTAGTAAACGAGGTTCTTGAGGTTCATGACGTCCCTTTCCTTCAGGCGCGTCGTCGGTAGTGACGCGCGCTCCTTGTTTCGAATGCGGCCACCCGTCGGGGCACGACCGCGACCACGCTCTGATAAGCGCAACGGATGTGCCACGCCGCTCGAGCCGGATGCCGCAACGAGGACAAGCGACTGTCGTTCCACAGGTTTAGAACGCGATGCAGACAGACCCCCGGTGTGCACGAACGTGAGGGTCTGTACGCGGCCGCGCCGCTCAATTCGTAATCGCCGACGCGCATTTCGTGGCTGTCGGGCGTGTCTCGAATGAAATCACTCGCCGCGTGCGGAATCGGCCCACGTGACCAATGCGAGCCGATTCGTGAACGACACGAGACGCGAATTCGTAAGCGCAACTGCGGAATTGGCGGCTGACGCGGACGCGCCGCCGGTCGCATGAGAGGAGCGGAACGCGGCTAAACCCGCATGTGCATTGACCGTACTGCGTGATCGCGGCGACCCGGAACGTGGCTTGCGATCACCTCGGTTCGTTGGAGTGTCGTTGAGGGCTGATGCGGATGCGACGCGCGTTTGGCGACGCCATGATCTCACTTAGTTCGGTGGCACTGCTGCTGATGCTGCTGGTCACGATCGATCCGCGCGTCCGCGAACAGGTGTCGGGGGTCTGGGGATCGCCGGGCGGAGGAACAGCCGTCATGAGCGTGAGGGGCCAGATAAGAGAGGTCACGTCCATCGTGCTCTCCGCCGCGCGGGATAACGGCGTCGACAATGCGCCGCTCATGTTCTTCGCACTCACGGCGACAGTGCTCACGTTGTTCATGCTGCGAACTTAGATGCAACTCATACTTGCGATCGACAGCGATCCGCGCCGGTCGGAGCAACTGGCCAACCTGGTCCGCGCCAGACTATCGGTGGACCTCGTTCAGGCGGCGTCCGCCGGTGAAGGATTGCACGCGCTGAAGGATCGGATCCCGGATCTGATCCTGACCGCGCCGCTGCTGTCGCCGTTCGATGACGGCGTGCTCGACGAATATCTGCGCGACCTTGGCGCGGCAGCGGCGCACGTCCAGACCCTGCGGATCCCGATGCTCAGCTCGGGACCCAGGAAGAAGTCGGCGGCAGGACGTCTCTTCCTGCTTGGCCGCAAAAAGAATCAGACATCGTCAGCGGCGCCCGACGGCTGCGATCCAAAGGTCTTCGCCGACGAGATCGCGCATTATCTGACCCGCTCGCTCGAGGAGCGTTCCGCCTCCGCTCACGCGACGGCAGACAGATCGTCATCCGCCGACGCTACGGTCATCACGACTCCGGACGTGGGCGCGCGCGGCGTGTTCACTCAGCCGGTTGCCGACGAGTGGGGAGTGCCGGAAACATTGGTCGAAGAGTTCCGCGAATCCGACGTGTCGATCGCGGCGCCGATGCCGTTGGAGCCCGTGGTCGAGCCGGTCTTCGAAGAGAGGCATGTGCCCGGATCGATCCTCGACCTGCGGCCGCCAATCGTCCATACACCGCAACCGCGGGTCATCGCA
>Ga0075431_100004116_pt1 | contig 14201 bp, 8 predicted proteins | sample RhiMetdeltSRZDD5_FD_75297 | JGI IMG/M metagenome (GOLD analysis project Ga0075431, IMG submission 75297) | Populus rhizosphere microbial communities from Tennessee, USA - Rhizosphere MetaG P. deltoides SRZDD5 | ecosystem: Host-associated > Plants > Roots > Rhizosphere > Soil | place: USA... | reverse complement strand
CGGTAGGATTTTCCAGGGACAGGATCGACCAACGGTGTCCATTGGATCTCATTCAGATTGGTGACGACACCCGGCTGGAGAGACGGCATCACACCCTGATCCGGAAACGTCTCGTCGACGCCTGACGTGTTCTGCCCCGCGAGAGCGAGATGATCGAGGCGCACCGGCGAATACACTTCGAACGCCTTCCAGCCATTCGGACCGGCGGTGACCGATCGCACCGCACCAGGCTGAAGGTAGAGCACGTGATCTTTCATCAACTCCGCGGTCTTGCCGCCGAATTCGATCGTGGCCGATCCATCCTCGACGATGACGATCAGCTCCTCGTCGAGCGTCTGTGCCGGATACGTGACGCCGGGCTGCATCTCGACACGTTCGAGCAGTGCACCGCGGCCCCAGCCGAGGGTCGCGACGACGCCTGGCGCGACCGTGATGGATGGAAGGCTCCTCCGTTCCACCGGCTCGCCATCCGCGAGCGCCATCGGCACGGTGACCCGCGGTAGGTCACGCGTGCGTGCGGTGAGTTTGTGCTGATCGACGACACGCTGGTTGCGGTCCGCCCACTGCGGCTGGCCGCCCGAGCAGCCGGCGATCAGCAGCGCGAGCCCCGCCAGAACGTATGTGCAGCGAGCCGTAATCATGAGGAGCACCATGAGTCCGTACACCCACGGCAAGGGCGCCATCCTAACCGCGCTCGACGTGGTGCGGCATCAAAAGTCAGACAAACCATGTTGCACAATACGCAATAGCCTGTGCGAGCGATATGATACGACGCTTATGTCCCAGAACAGATGGCTGTTTCGGCGACACATCACAGCGGTCGTCCTTCTCGCGACGGCGGTCGCGGTGTCGGTAGCGGCTGCGGCGCAGTCCACCACTGATACGTGGTGGCCCGGGTACGGCAACGGTGCGGACAACTCCCGCTATTTCGCCTCGCGGCAGATCACCAAGTCCAACGTCACACAGCTCCAGGTGGCCTGGACCTATCCTTTCGGCGACACCGGCAGCGGTCCGATCGTCGTGCGAGGCGTGATCTACGGCCGCGGACGGAACGGATCGCTCGTCGCGCTCGACGCCAGGACCGGAAGGGAGCTGTGGGTCCGCGAGAACATGAACGGGATGACGAGCCGCGGCATCAACTACTGGGAAAGCGCCGGCGGGAGCGACCAGCGTCTGATCTTCGCCATGGACAGCCTGCTCCAGGAGCTGGATGCGAAGACCGGCAGGTCGGTGATGTCATTCGGTACCAACGGCGTCGTCGATCTGCGAGTGGGCATCGACGGCCGCGATCCGGCGACACTCGGCAACGTTCAGTCGAACACGCCCGGCGAAGTGTTCGGGAATCTGATCATCGTTGGCAGCGCCACCGGAGAAGGGTATATGTCGCCACCCGGCGACATTCGCGCCTACGACGTCGTCGCTGGCAAGCTCGTATGGACGTTCCACACCGTGCCGCGACCCGGCGAAGTCGGGTACGACACCTGGCCCAAGGACGCCTGGAAGTACATCGGCGGCACCAACAACTGGGGTGAGATGACCGTGGACGCCCGGCGCGGCATCGTCTACATCCCGCTCGGATCGCCCACCTACGATTTCTACGGAGCCGATCGGATTGGTGCCAACCTGTTCGGGACGTCGATCGTGGCACTCGAGGCGCGCACCGGCAAGCGCCTGTGGCATTTCCAGTTCGTGCATCATGACCTCTGGGATCTCGACCCCAGCGCTGCCCCACAGCTGACGACCATCCGCCACAACGGCGTCAACAGAGATGTCGTTGCGGTCGCCACCAAGACGCCATGGCTCTACGTGTTCGACCGCGTCACTGGCGAACCCGTCTGGCCAATCGAAGAGCGTGCCGTTCCGCAGTCCCGGATGGCAGGCGAAGTGAGCTGGCCGACACAGCCGCGACCGACCATCCTGCCACCGTTCGCCAAAGACTCCTTCGGCGTCGACGACATCAGTCCTCACCTTCCAGCCGACGAGGCGGACGCGTTCAGGAAGCGTCTGCTGGCCGCCAACAACCAGGGCGTCTTCACGCCAATCAGCTTCGCCGATACGGTGCACGTGCCGACGAGCAATGGCGGCGTGCTCTTCGGCGGCATGGCTGCCGAACCGACAACGGGTTCGGTCTACCTCGTCACGCATGACAACCCGGGCATCCTTCGCTTACTGCGTCCTGGCGAGAACACCGGTCGCGGAGGCGCTCCTCAGACGCAGCCCGGACAGGCTGTGTATCAACAGAACTGCCAGACATGCCACGGCGCGGATCGTAGAGGCACGGACACTGGCGTGCCGTTGGTCCATGCCACAGCGGATCCTGCCAACAACATCGTCGCGGGCACTGCGCGTTTCGATGCGGCGGCGATCCGCGCGGTTGTTGGCGCGGGCAAGGGACGCATGCCTGCGTTCCCGCACCTCGCGACGACGGATGTCGATGCGCTGGTCACGTTCCTGACCACTGCCCCTGGAGCTCGCGGACTGGGTGCAGGCGGACGCGGCGGGCGCGGAGCGACCGCAGGGTCTGGTGCGCCGCGAGAGCTGATCGTCGGATCAGGGTCGGCATGGACGCGACCCGATGCCGGCGGGCGTGGTCGCGGTGCACTGCCGCCGTATCCGGAAGGTGTCGCACAGTTCGACCGGCCGGTGATCAACGAATACAACACCGTCGGCAACCGCATCAGGCCACCGTATACGTCGATCGTGAAGTACGACTTGAACGCGCCTGGCATCAAGTGGCGCATCGGCTTCGGCGATGATCCCGCGCTCGCCGCGCGTGGCATCACCGGAACAGGCGTTCCCGCGTTGCTCAACGGCATCATCGTGACGGAATCCGGCCTGGTGTTTGGCGCGGGCGGCGACAATCAGATTCGCGCCTGGGATAGCGAGACTGGCCGTCAGCTCTGGGTATCGCGGTTCGGCGGCAACTTCGTCGGCTCCCCCGTGATGTACGAGATGGACGGCAAACCGTATCTGCTGATCCCGGCGGCGAGTACGCCTGGTGGGCGTGGCGCCGCCGCGACGTCCCCCGCGGGCGCGCCTCTCGGCTGGGTCGCCTATACGCTGCCGCGGAAATAGACCACGGCACCCTCACGCGGTCACGAGACCCGATTCCTGTCTATGCGGAGATGGGCAGCGTGAATCCCGTGTTTGTTCTGCCGGGTGCGCTCGCCGAGCGCGCCGGATCGGGGCGCCTGGTCAATGGCGAGATGACAAACGCCTCCTGCTAATCGCTGATGTAGAGGCCGGCTTCAGCCGGCCTTTGCGGGCCGCCTAAAGGCGGCCCCTACGGAGCGAACTGACTGGCTGTGGCGATCTGGCGAACCGCGGGATCGCCGAGCCGCTCGCGAAGCTGCGTGAGATACAGGCTGCGCGGCGTGACGTGCCTGTCGAGCGACTCGATGTGGCCGTTGTCCTTGGTTGCGTCCTGCAGCGGAACGTTGAACACCACGGCGTTGATGCCGATGTGTCCGAACGAGAAGTTCTGGGCCGTCGGTGGCTTCTGCACGAGGAAGTCCCCCTGGCAGTTCCAGAACACGGTGTTGGCGCCCGCCCATCCGATGTTGATGTTCTTCCAGAATCGCGCGGTGAGCGGCGCCTGGACGTTGTCGTACAGCGTGCCGGTCGCCCATTGCTCGTGCGGTTCGCTCGATGAAAACGGGCTGGTCGCCCGGCAATCGAGGAACACGTTTCCACTCCCGGTGGGTTGACCCGTCATGAACGAATGACGGCCCTTGTCGGAATGGCAGCGTTGCACGAGCGCGAGCTGACCGCGCAAGGCGAAGGTAAACCTGCGCGCGCCCATTCTTCGCGAGATCGGCTCGCGCGACACGCAGTCCTGCACCGTGATCCACTTGGACCCGCGTTGCGTGCCCACCATGCTGTTCACGAAATGCAGGGCCGTGACGTTCCGGACCCATCCGTTCTTCGCGTTGTCGAAGACAACCAGGTTTCGATAGTGATCCTCGTCGGAGTAGTACTCCTCGGCCACGTAGTTCGGACGGTCCATGTTGCCGTATTCCCGCGTCCGCTTCGTCGGATCGAATTCAGAGATGCCGCGCAGGTTCTCCACGCCGACCTTCTCGATGCGCCCGGCATCGGTGTACTTGATCAGTTCGCCGCCGCCCCATCGCGTCTCGATCGCGCACGTGATTGGCGCGTCGACGGTGATCGTGTTGCGTTGAACGTCCACGACGACTCTGTCCCAATCGATAGTGAACGGACGCCACCGGCTGGCCGGTGTGTCGCCATTCATGCCAACGGCGTCGATCCACGCCTGATTGCCATGACGACGCACGACGACGGTGTCCCCGGGCTTGAAGCCTCTGGCGGATGCCACTCGAAAACTTCGCGCACCGACCGGCACGTACTCGTCAGTGAGCGCCTGTCTCGTCTCGTCGTGTGTCGTCACTCCCGATGCACCGGCGATCACAATGAGGGTTCCCTGAGTTCCTCCGCCAGGTGCACCCTCCGTGCGGCCGGTCCCGGTGCCGATGAGAACCGTGCCGGAGTCGCCCATGCCGTCTCCGCGCAACACGACGCCGCTCGCCTGAATCCTCACCGGAATCGCCATCCGGTAGTAGCCGGCCTTGAGGCGCACCGCGCCGCGGAGCCCGTTTGCATCAGGCGCACGCGACGACACTCTGTCGATGGCCGCCTGAATGTTCTCGCTGTTGTCGCCGGCAACCGGCCATACCGTCTCTCTGACGGGCACATTCGGAATCGCAACGCCGCCGCCACCGTATCCGGCGTGAGACGCGTCATGGATCACGTTGCCTTGCTCGTCAGGCACGTAGACGAGCTTTCCTTCGCTGCCCGGATAGATGCGCGACACGGTTGGATCCAGGTCCTGGGCGTGCGCTCGCGACAGAACCGCTGGCGCCAGCGCCAGCTGCAGGACTTGCCGTCGAGATAATGCGCTGCGCATGCGTCGCTCCTCTGGAGTGAATCGCTCAGACGATGGCGACCGTGTTCTCCAACGTGCCGATACCCGATATCGTGATTCGCACCGAGTCGTGTGCTTCGAGGGTGAAGGAATCCGGCGGGACGACACCGGCTCCGGTCAACAGTACGGCGCCGTTCGGGAAGTGCTGGGACCGGAAGAGATATTCAACCAACTCCTCGAACGGCCGTTTGATCTGTCCGGCTCGCGTCTCGCCGGCAAACACCAGTTCGCCGCCACGCCTGATTTCGAGCTGAATAGTCCACTGGCGCGCCTCGTCTTCTGTCGGGCCAACGACCATCCACGGACCCACCGCACAGGAAGCCTTGTAGATCTTGGCCTGGGGCAGGTAGAGCAGGTTCTCTCCTTCGATGTCCCGTGAACTCATGTCGTTGCCGATGGTGAAGCCCACGATCCCGCCTGAAGCGTTGATCACCAGTGCCAGTTCGGGCTCCGGAACGTTCCACCGGGCATCTCGCCGGATGCCAACCGCCGCGCCTGGCGGGACGACCTTGTCCGGAAGCGATTTGAAGAAAATCTCGGGACGCGGCGCATCATAGACACGATCGTAGGCGGTGGCACTGAACTCGGATTCCTCCATGCGAGCTTGCTTGCTTCGGAGATACGTGACGCCTGCGGCCCACACTTCCTGTGATTCGACGGGCGACAACAGCCGAACGCTGTCGAGCGGGTGCTCGGGAAGTGCGGGCTCGGTGAAGCGCGTGAGCTGGTCCGCGAGGTCCAACCGCTCGAGGAGATCCGTCATTCGATGCACGCCGGAGGCAGTGAGATCGAGGACGACGTCGCCGGTCGCGATCAGGCCAACCCGCACCTCCCGGCTGTTTGCAGTCGTGAATCTGCACAATTTCATCCAGCACCAGCCTGCCTCAGATGAATTCCAGCACCGCGGCACGAAATATCAAATTCCAATCAAACAGCGGCTTCCCTGCCGGCCGCCAATCGTCCGCCATTAAATTGGTCGGCGATTCTCTGAAGGAGCCCCTTGTGCGCGCTGTCATTGTCACGGTCTTGTGCGTCACCGTCGGAATCGCAGGCCTGCTCGCGCAGGCACGAACCGGCACGCTGAGCATCTACTACATCGACACCGAGGGTGGGCAGTCCACTCTCTTCGTGGGCCCCGCCGGCGAGTCGCTGCTGGTCGATACCGGCAACGCCGGCGAACGTGACCTTGGCCGAATCGTCGAGACTCTCAACACCGCTGGCGTCAGGCAGATCGATCACCTGTGGACGACGCACTACCATGGCGATCACATCGGTGCGCTGCTCGCGCTCGCCAGGCAGGTGCCGATCGCGCGCTTCTACGATCACGGCAAGCCTCACCCCAACGACCGCATCGTCGCCGCCGCGTTCCTCTCTGCATACGACGAGCTCACGCAAGGGAAGCGCACGATCGTCAAGCCTGGAGACAAGGTTCGGATGACCGGCGTGGATATCACCACCGTCGCCTCGGCCAATCAGTACATCCGAACGAACCTGCCCGGTGGCGGCAGCCAGAATGCCTCGTGCGAGGGTGTGCGGCAGAAGGACGAGAGCGCCTACATCGATCCCGACAACGGCGAATCGGCTGGCTTCGTGCTGACGTACGGACAGTTTCGAACTATCGATCTGGGCGATCTCACCTGGAACGGCGAGCTCGATCTGATGTGCCCGACGAACCGGATCGGCACGGTGAGCGTGTATCTGACTTCGCATCATGGACTGGAGCGATCAGGATCTCCTGCCCTCGTTCATGCATTGCGGCCCCGGGTAGCGGTGATGAACAACGGCACCAGAAAAGGCGGTGCCGCTGACGCATTCCGCGTACTCCACGAGACTCCAGGTCTCGAAGACCTCTGGCAGCTGCACTGGTCGCACAACGCCGGGCTCGACAACGCTCCGGCGATGTTCGTGGCAAACGTCGATGACAACGCGACAGTGGCCAACGTCCTGACGACGCCACCGCCGGCGGCTCGCGGGGGTGGACCTGCTCCACCTCACTCACCCGCGCATCTGGTGAAGGTCACCGCTCGCCAGGACGGCACGTTTACAGTCGTCAACACCCGCAACGGTTTCAGCAAGACCTACCGGGCGAAGTGATGACGATGAGGCGGAACCGCCGATGACGTGGTCACAGGTCTACGATCCATTCGGGAATCCACTGATCTCGACCGCTGTCGCCGCTCTGCCCGTACTCACGCTCTTCTTCGTCCTGGTGGTGTTGAAGAAGCGCGTGTGGGTGTCTGCGCTGAGCGGCTTATTGATGGCTGTCGCGCTCGCTCTTTTGATCTTCGACATGCCCGCGGTGCTGGTGGCGACGGCGGCGGCACACGGCTTCATCTTCGGCGTCATGCGCATCGCCTGGATCGTCGTCGCGTCGATCTTCCTCTACAACGTCGCCTCCACGACCGGACAGTTCCAGGTGATGAAGGATTCGATTGCCGGCCTGTGCGTGGATAAACGTCTGCAGCTGATCCTGATCGCCTTCTGCTTCGGCGCATTCCTGGAAGGGACCGGCGGCGGCGGCGCGCCGGTGGCCATCGCCGGATCGTTTCTCATCGGATTGGGCTTCAACCCGTTTCAGTCTGCGACGCTGTGCCTGATTGCCAATACCGCGCCGGTCGCGTGGGGCGGCGTGGGCAACCCGATCCGCGTCCTCGCCGGCGTGACCGGGCTGCCCGAGATGCAATTCAGCGCGATGGCCGGGCGCATCCTGCCGCCGCTCTCGCTGGTCCTGCCGCTGTGGCTGGTGCGCAGCATGGTCGGCTGGCGCGAGACGTGGCAGGTGTGGCCCGCGTTGCTGGTCAGCGGAGCGTCGTTTGCCGGCATGCAGTTCTACTGGTCCAACTTTCAGGAGCCGGGGCTCGTGGACATCGTGTCGGCGGTCTTTTCACTGCTGGTGATGGTCGCATTTCTGAAGTTCTGGAAGCCGGCCGACGTGATTCCGGTCAGCGGCGAATTGGCCACGTCGGCCCGGCAGCATCCGACACGTGACGTCCTCAAAGGCTGGTCGCCGTTCATCGTCGTGTCGGTATTGATCTTCGTGACTGGCTTGCCGTCGATCGGCAGGTACTTGAACTTCGACGCGCTGAGAGCACCGATGCCGTTCCTGCACAACGCGGTGCTGAAGATGCCGCCGGTCGCCCCGATGCCGACTCCGGAAGATGCGACGGTCAATCTGAACTTCCTCGGAATTCCTGGTACGGTCATCTTCATCGGGGCCGTCATCGCGGCAGTGCTCGCGGGACTGCCAGTACGAAAGACAATGCGCCTGTTCGGGGAGACTGTCGTGCAGATGACGCCGTCGCTGCTCGCGATCAGCTGCATGGTGGCCCTGGCGTATGTCACGCGTTACTCCGGCATGGATACCGTCCTGGGATTGAGTCTGACGGGCACGGGCGTGCTCTTTCCGTTCTTCGGCACGCTGCTCGGATGGCTGGGCGTCGCGTTGACTGGCACCGACGCAGGTTCAAACGCCTTGTTCGGCAACCTGCAGAAAGTCACGGCCGAGCAATTGAACTTGAGCCCGATCCTGATGGGAGCGGCCAACTCGACCGGCGGAGTCATGGGCAAGATGATCGACGCGCAGTCCATCGTCGTGTCGAGCTCCGCCACGCATCAGCAGGGCAACGAAGCCGCCATCTTCAAGGCGGTTATCGGACACAGTATCGTCCTCGCGTCGCTGGTCGGCGTGATCGTAATGTTCTACGCGTACGTCATGCCGTCGCTGATTCCGTAAGCGCGTCAACGCTGGAGGGAAGACACATGAAAGGCGCTGCGATTCTGATGGGCACGCTGTCGGCCATGCTGGTGGCGGCGGTATCCGCGGCTCAGTCACCGGCGAGCGAGGTGGATGCGCATATTGCCGCAGCTCGCGCCGCCGCCGGACAGGAGTACCGCGCGACGTTCGTGAATCTCTGCCTGCCCGCTGCCCCTCGTGGCGGCGGTGCCGGTGCGGCAGGCCGAGGCGCACCTGGCCCGCGTGCCGGGGGCGCGCCCGCGACGCCGGATCGTTCGGGCTGGTACGCGTCGCCGTATAAGGTGTTCGACAATTTCTACTGGCTCGGCACGCGGCAGCATTCGTCGTGGGCGCTGCGCACCACGCAGGGCATCATCATCATCGACACGAACTTCGCGTGGGCCACACAGCCGGAGATCATCGACGGCCTGACCAAGCTCGGGCTCGAACCGCGCGACATCAAGTACGTCATCATCAGCCACGCGCACGGCGACCACGATCAGGGTGCGGCTGAACTTCAGAGTCGCTACGGCGCCAAGGTGGTCATGGGCGCGCCCGATTGGGACGCCACGCTGCAGCGGCCAGCGACGGCAGCCGGCGGGGTGCCCAAGCGCGACGTGTCGGTAGGACCCACCGGTACGAAGATCACATTGGGCGACACGACAATCACCATCGTGCCGACGCCGGGGCACACGCCGGGCACGTTGTCCTACGTCTTCCCGGTGAAGGATCAGGGCAAGACGGTGATGGTCGCCTATTCGGGCGGCACTCTCACAGGCGCCTTCGGCGCCGACGCCGCGCGATGGGACGAATACGTCGCCTCGCAGAAGAAGATCGCGCAGGTGGCCGCGGAAGCCGGCGCCGTCGTGATGCTCTCCAACCACAGCGAGTACGACGGTGCTTATACCAAGGCGCGCCTCGTCCCGCTGAAGCGTGAACCCGGCGAGGCGCATCCCTTCATCGTCGGCGAGGAAGGCGTGCAGCGCTATTTCACCGTGATGGCGGAATGCGCGCTTGCCTCGAAGCTGCGTGTGGGCGCGAAGTAGGCAGTCGCCTCGCGCGGCCGATCATGGCTCGGCGCTGAAGGTGTGAACCATCACGTGACGATAGGTCTGTCCGGGTTTCAGGATGACCTGATCTTGCCAGGCTGGCACGTTGATGGCGTTGGGGAACTTCTGCGTCTCCAGGCACAGCGCGGCGTATTGCATGTAGGTCGTGTTCTTACCCGTGACCGAGCCGTCGAGGAAGTTGCCGGTATAGAACTGGACTCCGGGTTGATCGGCCGAGACGGTCATGACTCTCCCGGACTTGGGATCCTTGAGACGAGCCACCGGGCGTAGCTGGTTCGGATCGCCGTTGACGACAAAGTTATGGTCGTAGCCGATCGGCGAACCGCCGGCCTGCTTCAGATCCTTGCCGATCGGCTTTGCCCTGGTGAAGTCGAAGGCTGTGCCCTTGACGGGTTTAATCTCTCCGTAGGGCACCATCGGCGAGCCTGGTGTGTAGCGGTCGGCATTGAGCGTGAGCTCGTGATCGAGGATCGTGCCCGAGTTGTGACCGCCGAGATTCCAATAGCTATGGTGAGCCATGTTGACGAGCGTCGTCTTGTCGGTCGTCGCACTCATCTCGACCCTGAGCTCGTTGGCGTGAGTCAGCGTGTAGATCGTTTTGGCGGTGACGGTTCCCGGATACCCTTCTTCCCCATCCTTCGAGACGTAGGTCAGCTCGAGCCCAGGACCGTCGGCGGTGTCGACGGTCCTGGCCGTCCAGACCACCTTGTCCCAGCCCTTCTTGCCGCCGTGCAGGTGATGGGGTTTGTCGTTCGGTTCGAGCGTATAGCGCTTGCCCTCCAGCGTGAACTCCGCATTCCCGATGCGATTAGCCACGCGGCCGACGATCGCGCCGAAATACGGAGCGCCCTTGACGTAGCCGTCGAGATTCTCGAAGCCGAGCACGATGTCTGCGAGCGTCCCTGCCTTGTCCGGCACGTGCAGCTCGGTGACGATCGCGCCGTAGTTCGTGATCCTGGCAACGAGCCCGTTCTTGTTGGTCAGCGTAAAGAATTGCACCGGAATGTTCGTCGGCTCGGATTGTCCACTCTTCGGCGTGGAGCAGGCAACGACGACGAGCGCCGCCAGAATCGCCACACGATGCACGCTCAGTCGAATCACTTCCGTTCCTGCCTCCACGAATCTGCTGCTGCATTGTAGCGACACACGAAAAGGGCGGTCGGGTTTTGCCCTCTTTGCGCCCGCGGTGCAGCGTCGCCGATCGCCCGGTCACGTTGACTCGGTGGCCGCTCCGTTGTTGCAAAGGCACGGCAGAGGGAGCAGACTACCGCGCTATTACGTCGTAGCCACAGTTGACGGCAGATGGCCTGCGAGGTCAGGAGGAGCTGAGATGTGCAGACGGATCCGTACACTCGCGACACTGGCGCTGTTGATCGTCGTTCCTTCGCTGGCATCTGCGCAGGCGCAGATCACCGGTACGGTCACCGACACGTCGGGTGCCGCGCTGCCGGGAGTCACCGTCGAGGCCTCGAGCGCGGCCCTCATCGAGGGATCCCGCAACGTCGTCACCGACGGCCAAGGCCAGTATCGCCTCGTCGATCTGCGCCCCGGCCTCTACACCGTCACGTTCACCGTCTCAGGTTTCAGCACGTTCAAGCGAGATGGGATCGAGCTGCCGGATAACTTCGTCGCGACCATCAACGCGGAGATGCGGCTGGGAAGCCTCGAAGAGACGATCGTCGTCACCGGCGGGTCGCCTATCGTGGACGTCCAGAGCGTCCGGCGTGTGACGGTGCTCGGCGGGGACACGCTCAGGGAGTTGCCCGTCGCGCGCACCTACGGATCGCTGCTGCAGATGAACCCGACGGTGACCGCCACCGAGAACCGCGACGTCCAGACGACCCCCGGACGGCAGTTCTTCAGCGGCGCAGGCGGCCGCGCGAATGAGGGCCGGGTTGAAGTGGATGGCCTCAGCGTCGGGCCACCGACGGCCGGCGGCGGGTCCAGCAGTTACAACGCCGACGTCGGCAATGCGCAGGAAGTGACGCAGACGAGCTCCGGCGGACTCGGCGAAAGCGCGGTTGGCGGACCCAGTATCAACATCATCCCGCGCACCGGCGGCAACGCGTTCCGCGGCTCGATGTTCGTCGCCAACGTCAGCGACTGGATGGTCGGCGACAACCTGTCGCAGGAGCTGATCGATCGCGGCCTTCCCCGCTCGGGTGACCTCGAGACGCTGTGGGATTACAACCTGGGATTCGGCGGGCCGATTGCCAGGAACCGGCTATGGTTCTTCACGAACCTTCGCGACCAGGGCTCCTATCGATCCATCCCGGGCATGTATGCCAACCGCAACGCCGGCGATCCGACGAAGCGCACGTACGAGGCGGACCTCGATCGCCCGGCGAGGGGCGCCGGGAACTGGCGCACGACGAGCGTTCGCCTGACGAATCAGTTGACCGCGCGCAATCGCATCGGCATCTTCTGGGATGAGCAGATCCCGTGTCATGGCGGCAGCTGGTCGCCGGACGTCGAGGCGTGCCGGAGGCCGAAGGACAACTACGTGCTTGGCGGCTCGCCGGGGTCGTCGTCTCCGTTTTCGACGGCGACGATTGCACCGGAAGGCTCGTCGTATTCAGGGTCGAATCACCTGCGTGTTCAGCAGGTGACCTGGACGTCGCCACTCTCGAGCCGCGTCCTGGTCGAAGGAGGGTTCGGGACGTACTTCAACTACTGGGGCGGCGCCGAGATTCCTGGCAACCCGACCCGGGACATCGTCCGGGTGGTGGAACAGTGCACGAATGGCTGTGCGGCCAATGGCGGGATTGCCGGATTGACCTACCGGTCGCAGAACTGGGCCGACAACGTCCAGAAGCAGACGAATTGGAAGGCGTCTCTCTCGTTCGTCACGGCTCGTCACAACTTGAAGTTCGGGTACCAGGGATCGTTCAACTACACGGACGGGCATCCCAACACCAACTCGCACAACCTGCAGTACCGCGTCGACAATGGGGTGCCCAACCAGCTCACGCAGAACATGTCCGGCGCATACACGACGAGGAACCGGGTCCCGACGACCGGTGTGTATGTCCAGGAGCAGTGGACCGCGCGGCGCGTGACGTATCAGGGAGCGCTGCGATACGACTACGCGTACAGCTACTTCCCCGAGCAGCGGATTGGAGCGAACCGCTTCCTGGCCACCGACGTGGTGATTCCGCCCTCGCGAGGCGTGACCGGATACCACGACCTGACCCCACGAGGAGGCGTCGCGTGGGACGTGTTCGGCAACGGCAGGACGGCGCTGAAGGTCAACGCCGGCAGGTACCTCCAGAACGCCGTCGCCGATAACCTCTATTCGGGCACCAACCCGCTCGGCGCCATCCCGATCAGCGTGACGCGGTCGTGGATCGATGCGAATAACAATTTCTCGCCAGACTGCAGCCTGGTGGATCTTCGTGAGCAGGATCTTCGGAGCACCGGCGGTGACGTCTGCGGGACCGTCAGCGACCTGAACTTCGGGACCCCGGCTCCCAGCATCAGGTACGACCCGGCGCTGCTCGGCGGGTGGGGCGTGCGGCCTGGCGACTGGCAGGTCGGCGCCTCCGTGCAGCAGGAAGTCCTGCCGCGCGTGTCGGTCGAAGCCGGTTACTACCGCCGCTGGCTGGTGAACTTCTCGGTGGAGGACAACCTGGCGGTCACGCCGGCGGATTTCGACCGCTTCAGTGTCCGAGTGCCCGACGATCAGCGGCTGCCGACGGCAGGAGGCACGATAGGTGGCCTGTACGACGTGAGCCAGGCCAAGTTCGGCCAGGCGGACCGATACGCGACGCTGGCGAAGAACTACGGTGGCCAGACCCAGATGTACAACGGGTTTCTGACGACGGTCTCCGCGCGTCCGACCGGCACGCTCACCATGCAATTCGGCATGAACCTGGGGACGACGCACTTCGATACCTGCAACCTCCGTGAGGCCCTGCCGGAAACGGCGCCGCTGAATCCCTACTGCGAATGGCGTACGGGAATCGAGGCGCGCATCACTGCGCTCGCGGCGTATCTCGTGCCAAAGGCGGACGTGTCGTTGTCGGCGACGTTCCGCAGCGATCAGGGCCAGCCGCTGGAGGCGAACCGCGCGTTCTCGACCGCGGAGATCGCCCAGACCCTCGGCCGGCCGCTGTCGGGCGGCGCGAGGAACGCGACGGTCAACCTGATCGAACCCGGCAGCATGTACGGCGACCGGCTGAATGTGCTGGATATGCGCTTCGCCAAGATTCTGCGGTTTGGTCGAACGCGCACGAACGTGGGGTTGGACGTCTACAACATCCTGAACCGCAATCCCGTCATCACGAACAACTTCACGTTCGTACCCGGCGGCACGTGGTTGCGGCCGAATTCGATCCTGTCGGCTCGCTTCATGAAGTTCAGCGCCGTCGTCGATTTCTGATTTGACGACTCAGTAATGGCAGCTCTTTGAATGAACGCTTACCTGTCCACGAGGCGCAGGTCCAAACCGCCGACC
>Ga0075431_100004115_pt1 | contig 14205 bp, 14 predicted proteins | sample RhiMetdeltSRZDD5_FD_75297 | JGI IMG/M metagenome (GOLD analysis project Ga0075431, IMG submission 75297) | Populus rhizosphere microbial communities from Tennessee, USA - Rhizosphere MetaG P. deltoides SRZDD5 | ecosystem: Host-associated > Plants > Roots > Rhizosphere > Soil | place: USA... | reverse complement strand
CACGTGCACTTCATCAACAAGCAGTACGTCGAGATGCGGCAGTGGTACGAAAAGGCCCTCAACGCGACGATGCGTACGGGACCGAACACGTTTACCGACTTCTTCACCGGTGCCGATCTGCCTGGCGTGGGCTACATGCTCAACTTCTTCCGCTGGGAAGGCGACCAGTCGATCACGCACCAGCCGACTGCCGGCCGCGTGTATGACCATGTCGGATTCGAAGTGGCAAACCTCGAAGCGTTCACGAAGCAGATCGAGGGCAAAGGTCTCAAGCTGACGAAGAAGTACGGCAAGAACGGCGACATGAACGACATCATGAGCGCGTCGCTTGTCGATCCCTGGGGCGTTTCTATTGAGCTCACTGAAGGGCTGAGGAAGGTCCAATGACACGTCGACGATTTGCTCTCGTTGCGCTGGTTCTCGTCACGCTCGCGGCCAGCGTCTCGGCACAGTCGCCCAAGCGCATGATGGGTGGTCAACTCGTGCTCGAGGATCAGGGAAGCTTCTTCGTCGGCGGCGTCGCGAAGATCACCAACTACGCGGCGATACCGGTGGCGCCGCCCGGGCAGCAGCCGCCCCCGCCCACGCCGCAGCAAATCACCATCGGCCAGATGTACGTCCAGTTCCAGATTCCGGCGAAGCGATCGGCGCCCGGCTGGCCGGTGATCATGGTGCACGGGTCCACGCACACGGGTGCGGCGCTCGAATCGACGCCCGACGGCCGCGAGGGCTGGTATCCCTACTTCGTCCGCAAGGGCGTCCCGACCTACGTCGTCGATCAGTCCGGCCGCGGCCGCTCGGGATTCGATCAGTCAGTGCTCCACGAGGCCGAAGCGCGTCTGGCGAGCGGCGACGTGAAGGGTGCCGCCGAGTTGATCCCGAGCTTCGGAAGAATCACCGACAACGGTGCGTGGACGGCCTGGTTCGGACACCTCGTTCCCGCCGGATCGACGGTGCTCACCGGCACGCTCATCCCGCACGGCGCCGCCGGTGACCCGCAGCCGAATCCCGACTCGTTCAAACACGTCGCGCCGTTGTTTCCGCTCGATACCGTCGACGAAGGATTGGCGTCACGGACCGGAGCGATCGGTCCGGCGCCAAACGGCCCGCGCGCGCCGTACGCGCTCGAGTACTACAAACAGCTCGTGCCGAACGCCGAAGTGACGTTGCCCGGTTCGACATGCGCGACGTGCGATCCGTCGACGCTCTCGCCGGCCAATACCTGGACGCCGCAGAATCTCGCGCTGCTCGTCGAGCGGCTCGGCGGCGCGATCGTGGCGACGCACTCGCAGTCGGGCATCATGGGGCACCACATGGTCCGCATTCTCAAGGAACGCGGCCATCTCGATCTGGTGAAGGGTTTGATCACGGTGGAAGGCGGGTGCTCGCTGCCAAACAGCGGGCTGACGGCCGCCGACTTCGACTCGATTCCCTACCTCGCGATCAAGGGCGACTACGCCGCTACGAGCCAGCAGTGTCAGGACACGGTGGACGCGATCAACAAGCGCCGCGCGTCGAAACAGGGAACCGCCAAGGCCGAGTACATGAAGCTCGACGAGATGGGCATGCTCGGCGTGACGCACATGATGATGCTGGATCGGCGAAATCTCGAGATCGCCGACCTCATGCTCAATTGGGCCGGGAAGAACGTGCGAGCCAGGAAGTAGTTAGTGGTTGGTGGTTGGTGGTTGGTGGTTGGTGGTTGGTGGTTGGTGGTTGGTGGTATTAGCCCAGCCGGATAGCCCAACCACTAACCGCCAACCACTAACTACTGACGATCCGAAGACCGATATACTAATCACTCTCACCGCGAGGCCCATATGAAGAGGTTGCACGTGCTGGCCGTGGTTGCGCTACTCGGTGCCGGGGCGACGTCGGCCGCGGCCCAGGGAGTGACGCTGGAATTCCGGGACGGCAAAGTGCGCCTGGCCGCGCAGAACGTGCCGGTCAGCCTGATTCTGTCCGAATGGGCACGGCGCGGTCGCACGACCATCGTCAACGGCGAGCGCGTGCCGGGGCCGCCGGTCACCCTCGAACTCCAGGACGTTCCCGAACAGCAGGCGCTCGATATCGTGCTGCGCGGTGCCAGCGGATATCTCGTCGCGGCACGCGATGCGGCAGTCGCGGGTGCCTCGTCATTCGATCGGATCTACATCCTGCCAACGAGCTCGCGGCCCACGACGACCGCGGCACCGGTGCCGCCGCAGCAGGCGCTGCAGGTGCAGGACAACTTCGATGACGACGAACCACCGCCTGGGCCTCGACCGCCAAACGTGGGTCCGGGTGCGCGGTTGCCGCGCGACGTCGGACCGGTCAATGCTCCGCGACCGCCGGTCGCGATCGACGACGGCGATCAGGACAATCGCCCCGGGCCGGCACCGGTCAACCCGTTCGGCGTTCAGCCCGGCACGGTGCGTCCCGGTGTCGTCACCCCCGGGTCGAACACTCCCGGCAATCCTGGCGTGATCACACCCGCTGTGCCCCAGCCGAATACGCCTGGCACGATCGCGCCAGTGCCGCAGACGAATCGACAGACCAATCAGTAGAAGCCTGTCGTTCAGGTCGTTCTCGTACAATAAGGCGCACGTCGAGGCCGCTGTGAGGCGGCCCGGCGTTCTGCGTCTTCATGTCTGACATCGATCGCTTTCGTCCCGAGGACCGTCGTGGTGTGGACACGCTGCATCGGCGCATGCACGGCGCTGATGCGGCCGAAGCCACACGCTTCCGCTGGGACTGGCAGCATCGCCGGAATCCGCACAACGCCACCGGTCAGCCAGGAATCTGGGTCGCGCGTGAAGGGCCGACGATCGTCGGCCACTATCAGACGCTGCCGGTTCGTCTGTCGCTCAAAGGACTCGAGGTGGATGGTGCGTGGGGCACCGACGCGATGATCGCGCCCGAGCGCGATCGCCAGGGTCTCGACGAAGCGTTGCTGCGCGCGTGGGACCGCAACAGCGGCGCGGTGCTGGCAATCCGTCTGTCGGAAGCGTCGCGACAGGTCCTCGACCGGCTGCACTGGCCCGAATCGCACAGCGTGCCATCGCTCGTGAAACCGTTGACCCGCCGCGCGATGCGGACGCCGCACCTGCCGGTCGCATTCAATCGTCTCATTTCGGCGGTGACGCACCCGCTCGTGCAGATCGTCGCGCGCTCGCGGCCACTGCGCGCCGAGTGCGAGCCGATCCGCCGCTTCGACCACGCCTTTACCGCGCTCTGGGAGCGGCTGGCCGCGAAGTTCGATCTCTCGGTGCGGCGCGACTCGCCGTATCTGAACTGGCGCTACATCGAGCCGCCGCATGTCCGCTACTCGGTGGTCGCGCTCAAGCGTCACGGCGAGGTGCACGGCTACGCCGTCTACCGTCATCGCCACGAGCCGCTCGGTCGCGTCACCATGCTGGTCGATTTCCTCGTCGATCCCGATGACGTGTCGGGCTTGAAAACGCTGCTACGCTGGGTCGATCGCGCGGCCGCGGCCGAGGATTCGGACAAGGTACGCTGCTCGGTGATGCACGGCGCGTTTCGCCGCGTCCTGCGCCGTGCCGGCTACTTCAACGTCAAGTCCACGCTCGATGTGTGCGTGAAGGTCAACGCGGTACAGGTGCCGAAGGGGTTCTACGACGACACCGACGGCTGGCACATCACCAGCGGCGACTCAGATCAGGATCATTAATGAGCCTCAATGACAAAGTCGCGGCGGACATCACCGCCGCGATGAAAGCCAGGGATGCGGCGCGGCTGTCGGCGTTGCGGATGCTGAAGGCCGCCATCATGAACAAGGGCGTCGAAAAGGGACGCGACCTCGACGATGCCGAAATCCTGCAGGTCGTGTCGTCGCTGGTGAAGCAGCGGCGCGATTCGATCGAGCAGTTCAGCAAGGCCGGCCGCACCGACCTGGTCGACAAGGAAACCGGCGAGGTCGCCGTCCTGGAGGCCTACCTGCCGCCGGCCGCCACACCCGAGCAGATCGACGCGGCGGTGGCGGAAGCGATTGCCGAAACCGGCGCGGCCTCACCGAAGGACATGGGCAAGGTGATGAAGGCCGTCATGCCGAAGCTCGCCGGCAAGAACGCCGACGGGAAAGCGGTCAACGAGGCTGTCCGCCGCAAGCTTGGCGCCTGACTCGAACTCCCCGCCCCAGCAGGCGAGCCAGCCGCGCCTGGCGCGTTCGGCCGCGGCCGCCGCCGCCGCGACCATGTCGAGCCGCGTGCTGGGCCTGGTGCGCGAGATGGTCCTGGCGCAGTACTTCGGCACCACTGCCGCGATGGCGGCCTACAACGTTGCGTTCCGCATTCCCAATCTGCTTCGCGATCTGTTTGCGGAAGGGGCGATGAGCGCGGCGTTCGTGCCGACGTTCACGAAGTACCTGCACGGGTCCGGCAAGGAGTCGGCGTGGCGGCTCGCCAACCTGGTGATCAACGCGCTCGCGGTGATCACCGGCCTGTTCGTCCTGCTCGGCATCGTCTTCGCCGAGCCGCTGGTCCGGCTGATCACCGACAACGAGTACACGCGGGATGCCGCACAGGTCGCGCTGACCGTGCAGCTCGCCCGTCTCATGCTGCCGACGCTGACGTTCATCGCCCTGGCCGCGGCGCTGATGGGGATGCTGAACTCTCTCCATCACTTCTTCGTCCCCGCGTTCTCGCCGGCGATGTTCAACGTCGTCACGATTGTCTGCGCGTGGTTCGTGGTGCCGCTCATGCCCGGTCTCGGCATCGAACCGATCGTGGCGATCGCAGCCGGCACATTCCTCGGCGGTGTCGCGCAGCTGGCGATCCAATGGCCGACGCTGCGCTCGGAAGGATTCAGATACCGTCCGCTGCTCGACCTGCACGACGAAGGATTGAAGCGTGTGCTCCTTCTCATGGGTCCGGGAACGATCGGGCTCGCGGCAACGCAGGTGAATGTGCTCGTGAACATGTGGCTGGCGACGAGTCAGGAGATCGAAGCCGTCAACTGGCTGAACTACGCGTTTCGTCTGATGTATCTCCCCATCGGATTGTTCGGCGTCTCGATCGCGACGGCGGCGCTGCCGGCCGTCTCGCGTCACCATCAGGAGGAGGATCTCACGGCGGTTCGCACCACCGTGACTGACGGGTTGTCGCTGATGACGATGCTGAACGTGCCTGCCACGTTCGGGCTGATGGTCCTCGCGGTGCCAATCGTGCGGATGCTCTTCGAGCATGGCCGCTTCACGCCCGCCGACACCCTGGCGACGGCGGCCGCGCTGCAGTACTACTCGCTCGGCCTCGTCGGCTACTCCGTCGTGCGCATCACCTCACCGATGTTCTATGCGCTCGGGCGCAACCGCATTCCGGTCATCGTCAGCGTGGTGACCGTACTGGTGAACGCGGCGCTGAATTACGGGCTGGTGCAGGTGATTGGCTATCGCGGTCTCGCGCTCGGGACTTCGATCGCCGCGCTCTTCAATGCCGGCACGCTGCTGTTCCTGCTCCGGGCGCAGCTGCACGGTCTCAACGGCCGGCAGCTGTTCTCGTCGGTGTCGCGCATCGCGCTCGCATCGATCGCCATGGGGGCGGCGGCATTTGCGTCGTTCCGCGCACTCGAACGGTGGCTGCCTGGCGACGGCGAGATCATTCAGATCGTGCGACTCTTTCTCGTCATCGGCTTCGCGCTGGTCGTGCTCGCCGGCGGCGCATGGCTGCTCCGCATCCGCGAGTTCAATCAGGGCGTCGCACTCGTCAGCCGGCGCCTGCGACGATCCCGCTGATGGCGCGCCAACCGTCCGGTTGGCCGCGCCAACCTTCCGGTTGGCGGGCACCGTTCGGACTGCACCGCACGATCGTGCTGCTGGCCGCGACGCACTTCGTCGTGGACGGCTACGGCAACATCCTCGCGCCGTTGCTGCCGCTGCTCATCACCGACCTCGATCTGACGCTCGCCGCGGCGGGAGCGCTGCAGATGTGCTTTCAGCTGGCGAACTCGGTGAGCCAGCTGGCCTTCGGCCACCTTGCCGATCGCTGGCGGCCGCGTGTGCTGCTGCTGGCCGGGCCGATCCTGTGCGTGACGGTGCTGCCGCTCCTCGGCCTCGCACCCACGCCGATTGCGCTGGCGATGGTGCTCATTCTGGGCGGGCTGGGTGGAGCGGCCTTCCATCCGCCAGCCGCAGTACTGGTTCATCAGCGCGCCGGAGAGCAGCGCGGCCTGGCGATGTCCTTTCACATTACCAGCGGCACGCTTGGACAGGCGATCGCGCCACTGGCGTTCGCGCCGTTCGTCCAGCGTTTCGGACTTTCAGCGACGCCATGGCTCATCGCGCCTGCGCTCGTCGTCCTTGGCGCCGGGCTGCTCCGCCGCATGCCGGCGATCGAGCGTCTGCAGGAGACGCCCGGCGCCGGCGGATTTCGCGCGCTCCGTCCCTATGCGCGTCCGCTGACACTGCTCTACCTGATCGTCGTCCTGCGCACGCTGACGGCGATGAGTTTCTCGACCTTCGGCCCGGTCATGCTGACGGATCGCGGGCTCACGCTCGCCCAGGCGGGCACCGCGGTATCCGTGTATCTGTTCGCGGTCGGACTGGGTGGCTTCTTCGGCGGGCCGGCGGCCGATCGCTTCGGCCCGCGCCGCGTGATCATCCTGTCGCTCGTCTCCGGGGTGCCGTTTCTCGCGATCGCGCCGCTGCTGTCGGGCGGGCAGTTCGTTCTGTCGCTCGCGATCGGCGGATTCCTGCTGCAGTCGACACTGCCGGTCAACGTGACGTTCGCCCAGACGCTCGCACCCATCAGCGCCGCAACCGTCTCCTCGCTGATGATGGGGTTCGCCTGGGGTATGGCCGGCCTCATCGTGCCGTTCGCCGGCATGCTCGCCGATCGCATCGGCATCGATCGAATGTTGATGGTGATGTCGGCTCTGCCGCTCGTCGCCGCCGCGCTGGCCTGGCGGCTTCCATCCGAGCCCCGGACTACCCCGTTCGCGGTCACGCCCTGAGCCGATTCCCTTCTGTCCTGCACCTTGTCGGACAGGGGGAATTCATGACGAGACCGGGTACGGCAGTCGTCCTCGCCGCCTGTCTGACTGCTTCGACAGCCGCTGCCCAGGAAACGAGGGCAACCCTGCTTGTCCATGCGACAGTCCCGCGGTGGGATGCAGCGGCTCATGTCACCTGGTTGGGTGAACACCGGCCGAACCAGTCCTTCGAGTGGGATCGCTGGTTCGGCGTCGCCTCGGGTGGCGGAAGCATTGGCTACTACTGGACCACGCACCTCAAGACAGAGATCGACGTGTCCACGTCCAGCCAGGGTGAGCTCTATTCCGTCGAAACCATTCCGATTCCGGGCACGACAACACCACTGTTCGTGCAGCGCGACCACGAGTTCCGTCTCACGACGGCCTCAGCCGGGTTGACGGGGCAGTTCTTCGACAACGCGTGGTTTCATCCATTCGTTGGCGCCGGCGTCGAGCTCGTGCGTGAACGGGAACAGATCGAAACGGTGTCCCCGATATTTTCGCCGCAGGGTCCGCGGCCGCCTTCGGTTCCGCCACCGTCCGATGACACCCAGGTGCGATTCAGCTGGCGGCCGTACGCCGCGACCGGATTCAAGCTGTACGTGTCGGAGCGCGCGTTCATCCGAACCGACATCCGGACCTCATGGTCCGACGAGGGATTGACGGCGCTGGCGTGGCGGAGCGGCATTGGCGTGGATTTTTGAGAAAGGGTGACGAGCAATGCGCACAGCAATGCCTTTGATGATTCTCGTACTCCTCTGCTCGCGGACCGCCGCCGCCCAGACACCGTCAGAAATCTGGAGGGACTTTGCGAAACACGTCGAGGTCGGCACCGAGCTCAACGTTCGGCTGAGCGACGGCCAACGCGTTCGAGCCATGCTGGTCGGCGTGCGCGCTGACGCGGTGCTCCTGCAACCCAGAACGCGCATCCCCGTGCCGGTCCAGGCGGTTCCCTACGACGCGATCGTGCGGATGGAACCACGCAAGGCCAGCCATGGCGCCGGCAAGGCGGTCGCCATCGGCGTCGCCAGCGGTGTCGGCGTGTTCTTCGGAATCATGGCGATTCTGTTTGCCGCCATCGGCGACTGAAGACGATCGAGCACACGCCAACGGATATTGCCGATCGGGCACCAGTTGGCACAGACTGGATGGATGCGAGGGCGCTACCCCGGACCCTCGGGGATTTCCTATTCGTTCGGTCCAGGCCCACTGACGCCGGCGATCAAGGCGATCATGATCGCCAACGGGCTGGTGTTCATCGCCACGTTCTTCCAGCCCATCCTCAAGCTGCAGTTCGGCGTCACACCCCAGCACCTGTTCGAGAACTTCGCCGTCTGGCAACTCGTGACCTACATGTTCGTGCACGGCGGTGCCAGTCATCTGCTCTTCAACATGCTGACGCTCTATCTGATGGGCGTGGAGTTGGAGCGGATGTGGGGCTCGAGATACTTCACGAAGTTCTACTTGACGTGCGGTATCGGCGCCGGCGTCACGCAAGTGCTGCTCGGACTGCTACCCGGAGGTCTCGGCGACCAGTTCCGCTATACGTCGACGATCGGCGCCTCCGGCGCGATCTTCGGGATCCTGCTCGCCTACGCGATGTACTTCCCAACGCGCCCGATCCTGATGTTCTTCCTGTTCCCGGTGCCCGCGAAGTACTTCGTGATGATCCTGGGCGCGCTGGCGCTGCTCTTTGCCGCCGGGGGCGGGGGCGGGGTCGCGCACACCGCGCATCTCGGCGGACTGGTCACCGGCTACCTGTATCTCAAGCGCGTCCGGTTGAACCTGTTCTCGGAGATTCAGTATCGCTATCTGAAGTGGCGCATCAATCGCACGCGTCGCAAGTTCGATGTGTACTCCGGAGGCCGCCGCGACGACATCGACCGGCGGGTCCATTAGTGAGTCTGGTCTATCCGCCAGCTCACTTGTGTTGGAGGCTTTTGCCCGAGACGGTCGTCGAACCATCGCCCGTCCCCGTTGGAAAGGCGTTGCCTACACTACCAAACACAAGTGAGTTCCGAGGTTAAATGCCGACACCTGTTCATCGCTGGGACGAAATCGCGCTCGAGAAGATCACGGAGATGATCTCGCGAAAGATCGTCACCGGCGATCGCGAAATGCTCGCCCAGACCTATCTGAAACGAGGCGCCCAGGTCCCGATGCACGCGCATGACAGCGAGCAGATGACATACGTGCTGCAGGGCGCCCTCCGCTTTCTCGTCGACGGTGAGGAGATCATCGTCAAGGAGGGCGAGGTTTTGCATATTCCGTCCGGCACGCCGCATCAGGCCGAGGCGCTCGAAGACACCTTCGAGCTGGACGTGTTCAGCCCAATCCGTGCCGACTGGCTTGCTGAGCCCTAGCGGCCGCTCGGAACCAAGAACGAAAAACTAAGAACGAAGACCTCGGACACAGAGTGGCTGAATATGGCATCAGTCTTGATCGATGGCTTCCGTTTCTGCGTTCTTGGTTCTTCGTTCTGAGTTCTTCGTTCCAAGTGCGATAATTCGGATCGATGAAGGGTTCGGGCGTGGCCAACGGCGCGGACACTCGCGCCCACGCAGGCACAGCGCGAAGCGCCCAGGCAGGCACAGCGCGTAGCCGCGAACACGAAGGGCTGACGCGCGACGAGCTGCTCGCCGCCTATCGCCTGATGCTCCTGTCGCGGAAGGTGGACGACAAGGAGATCCTGCTCAAGAACCAGCAGAAGGTGTTCTTCCAGATCAGCGGCGCCGGCCACGAGGCCGTGCTCGTCGCTGCCGGGCTGCAGCTGCACCCCGGTGAGGACTGGATCTTTCCGTACTACCGCGACCGTGCCCTCTGCCTGACGCTCGGCGTGACGCCATTCGAGATGTTCCTCGCATCGGTGGGCTCGGTCGAGGATCCGGCGAACTCCGGCCGGCAGATGCCGTCGCACTGGGGTCACCGCCGTTTCAACATGCCGTCGAAGAGCAGCTGCGTCGGCACACAGTGTCTGCATGCCGTCGGCTGCGCCGAGGCGGGCCAGATCTACGCGAGAGAGACGGCAATCGAGGACCGCGACACCCGCTATCGCCCCGACGAGGTCACGTATGTCTCGATCGGCGAAGGCGGCACCAGCGAGGGTGAGTTCTGGGAATCGCTGAACACCGCCTGCCAGCGCAAGCTGCCCGTTGTCTATCTCGTCGAGGACAACGGCTACGCGATTTCAGTGCCGGTCGACGTGCAGACCGCCGGCGGCGACATCTCGCGTCTCGTCGAAGGGTTCCCTGGCTTGCGCGTGTTCAGATGCGACGGCACCGACTTCCTGGCCAGCTATCGCACGATGCGCGAGGCGGTGACGTACGCGAGAGAGCGAAAGGGTCCGGTGCTCGTGCACGCCACGGTGACGCGGCCCTACTCGCACTCCTTCTCGGACGATGAGCGGCTGTACAAGACGCCGGGTGAGCGGGAGTCGGAAGCCCGCCGCGATCCGTTGCGGCGCATGCAGCAGTTCCTGAAGAGCGAGAGTCTGGCCACCGATCAGGATCTCGCCGACATCGCCGCGTCGGTCGATCGCGAGGTGAACAAAGCCGCCGACGACGCGCTACGGGCCCCCAAGCCCGATCCAGCAACCGCCAGCGACTTCGTCTTCTCACCCGACATCGACCCCACTTCAGACGATTTCTCCACCGAGCCCAAGCTGCACGGCAAGCCCGACACGATGGTTGCCGCGATCAACGCCACGTTGAAGGACGAGATGGCGCGCAACCCGCGGATCGTCATCTTCGGCCAGGACGTCGCCGATGCCAGCAACAGCGAGGCGTTGTCGCTCGTCACGGGCAAGGGCGGTGTGTTCAAGGTGACCCACGGCCTGCAGCGGCTCTACGGCGATACGCGGGTCTTCAACTCGCCGCTCGCCGAAGCCAACATCGTCGGCCGCGCGGTGGGCATGGCGTTGCGCGGCTTGAAGCCAGTCGTCGAGATCCAGTTCTTCGACTACATCTGGCCGGCGTTCATGCAGATTCGCGACGAGCTGTCGATGATGCGCTACCGCTCGGGCAACCACTGGTCGTGTCCAGTGGTCATTCGTGTGCCGATCGGCGGTTATCTGCGTGGTGGTGCGCCGTATCACAGCCAGTCGGCGGTGGCGATCTTCGCGCACACGCCGGGGCTGCGTATCGTCCTGCCGTCGAACGCACAGGATGCGGCAGGCCTGCTGCGGACGGCCATCCGATCCGACGATCCGGTGCTCTTCTGCGAGCACAAGCACCTGTACCGGCAGACCTACAACAAGGGCGCGTATCCGGGGCCTGACTACATGATTCCATTCGGCAAGGCGAACGTGCCTCGCGATGGAGCCGACGTGGTGGTCGTCACGTGGGGCGCACTCGTGCAGCGGTCGCTGCTCGCCGCGCAGCAGGCCGAGCGTCAGGGCATCAGCGTCGCCGTCGTCGATCTGCGCACGCTCATTCCCTACGACTGGGAAACGATTGCCGCGTACACGAAGAAGACCAGCCGGGTCATCGTCGCGCACGAGGATCAGTTGACGGCCGGCTTCGGCGCCGAGATTGCCGCCCGCATCTCGCAGGATCTGTTCGAATACCTCGATGCGCCGGTCACGCGTGTGGCGGCGCTCGACTGCCCGGTCGCCTACGCGCCGGACCTCGAGGAGGCGATCCTGCCGGGATCGGCGGACGTGCTGAAAGCGATCAAGTCGCTTGCGGCCTATTAGCCTCGTCATCCTCGCTTCCATCATCCTGGCCTCGCATCTCGACGCCGCGCTGCGTGTCGAGACGCTGCGTTCGGCCGGCAGCCTGCCGCCGCACATCGTCGGCGGCTACGCGGAGGCGATCAATTTTCAGCAGGATGCCAGCGGCACCTACTTCGTCTTCGATCGGCGAGGCCACACGGTCCACACCGTGGACGCCGACAAGACGACGTCCCGCAAGATTCTGGAGATTGGACAGGAGGACGGGCGCGTCATCCAGCCCACCGGCTTCGACCTTGCGTCCGACGGCCGATTCGTCGTCGCCGATGTGCCACGCGCGCAGCAGCGGGTGCAGACGTTCGATCGCAGCGGCAAGCTGCTCACCGGCTTCTTCCTTCCCGGCGCACCGGCGGCGCGCGTCATCATGGGGAACCTGATGCTGAACGGCGCCGGTTCGGTCCAGCATACCGGCTCGACACTCCTCATCAGCCATCCCGAAAGCGGCGCGCTCTTCACCGAGTATTCGCAGGGCGGCTATGCGCAGCGCAGCATCGGACGACTGCGCACCAGCGGCTTCGAAGAGGACCGCGACGTGCACGTCGCGATGAATGCCGGGCTGCCGCTGGTCGATCCGACCGGCGGGTTCTACTACGTGTTCATCACCGGCCGGCCGATCTTCCGCAAGTACAGCGACACCGGTGCGCTGCTCTTCGAACGTCATATCGAAGGCCGCGAGCTGGACGCGGTCCTCGACAGTCAGCCGACCAGGTGGCCGCGCCGCCGCGTACAGGATCGCGAGGTGCCGCTGGTGACGCCAGTGGTCCGCGCCGCCGCGGTCAACGCCAGCGGCGAGTTGTGGGTGTCACTGTCGGTGCCATACACCTACGTCTTCAACAGCGACGGCGACAAGGTTCGAACCGTCCAGTTCACCGGCGCCGGTCTCATCAGTCCGACCAGCTTGTTCTTCAGTCGAAGCGGCAAGCTGCTGGTCACGCCCGGGTGCTACGAATTCGACCCGAAATAGGAGCCGCCCGGTAATGTAGGGGCCGCCTTCAGGCGGCCCATGAGCTATATGGTTGATCTCGTCACTCTCAAGCGATTCGACTCACCTGACGAGACGCGCGTGCTCGTCAAAGGCAGGTTCGAGCTGATTCACGTCGGGGGCATGACGATCGGCCGCGCGACGTACGAGCCCGGGTGGAAGTGGTCCGAGCACGTCGGACCGGCTGTCGGCGCGACCCGCTGCACCGTGGAGCACGTCGGCCTGGTGCTCTCAGGCGCGGCGACGGCGGCATTCGATGATGGGAGTGTCATCGAGCTTCGGGCCGGACAGTGCTTTCACATTCCGGCGGTTCCGCACGACAGCTGGGTCATCGGCGACGAGCCCTATGTGTCGCTCCATTTCCTCGGCGCCGACCGCTACGCCACCAAGGGTTAGCCACCGGTGCTGACGGCGTCCAGGCTCACTCGCCGCTTTGGCGATCGTGTCGCGCTCGAGGACGTCTCGTTCACGCTGGAGCGAGGTGAGATCTTCGCCCTGCTCGGTCCCAACGGCGCCGGCAAGACGACCACGCTTCGCATCCTGGCGGGACTGATCGCGCCCTCGTCAGGTTCGGTCGACATCGACGGCCAGCGCATGGGGCCGCAGTCCGCGCCGCAGCTGCGCGCGCGCATCGGCTTTCTGACAGAGGCGCCAGGACTGTGGGATCGGCTGACGGTGCGCGACAACCTGCTCGTCTACGCGCGCATGTACGCGCTGCCGTCGCCGGGCCGAGCCGTGGACGAGGCTCTCGAGCGCTTCGAGATCGCCGACCGCGGCGGCGACCGCGCCGCGCAGCTGTCGAAGGGTCTGAAGCAGCGTGTCGCGCTGGCGAGAAGCCTGTTGCACGACCCGCGCATCGCGATGCTCGACGAGCCGACGTCGGGCCTCGACCCGGCGAGCGCCCGCGACGTGCGCGACGTGATCCTGAGTCTGCGCGCGCAGGGCCGGACCATTCTGCTCTGCACGCACAACCTCGCTGAAGTCGAGCGCGTGGCCGATCGGGTCGCCGTTCTCAGCCGGCGTCTTGTCGCCCTCGGCACACCAGCGTCGCTCCGTCAGAAGCTCTTCGCGCCGCGCGTGCGCATCGAGCTCACGCACGCCGCCGAGCCATTCGCCGCGGCGCTGCGCGGAGCGGGACTCTCCGACGTCCGCGCCGACGGCACGGTGATGTCCGTTGGCATGGCCAGCACCTCGCTGACCACACCCGACGTCGTGCGCCGCCTCGTCGAGGCCGGCGCCGGCGTGGAATCGGTCGTGCCGGAGGAGCCGCCGCTCGAGGACGTGTATCTCAAGCTCCTGCAGCCGGAGGACGAGGCGTCATGAGCCGCGTGCTCGCGCTGCTCGGCAAGGAGATCCTCGATCTTCGTCAGAACCTCGCCATCTTTCTGCCGGCGATGATCGTGACGGTCGTGGCGATTCTGATCCCGGTGTTCGTCGCCGTGATCGTGCCGGCGGTGACCGGCGAACGGCTCTCGGACTCGGGCGATCTCGAGATCGCCCTCGAGATGTACAAGAAAGATCCCTCGATGCG
>Ga0075431_100004111_pt1 | contig 14211 bp, 18 predicted proteins | sample RhiMetdeltSRZDD5_FD_75297 | JGI IMG/M metagenome (GOLD analysis project Ga0075431, IMG submission 75297) | Populus rhizosphere microbial communities from Tennessee, USA - Rhizosphere MetaG P. deltoides SRZDD5 | ecosystem: Host-associated > Plants > Roots > Rhizosphere > Soil | place: USA... | reverse complement strand
GCGGTCACGAAGATCATGATCCCCGGCCTCTGCGAGGGGGACACCGGCGTCCTGGCGGAGCGCTTCGGGATCCCCATCGAGAAGGGGCCCGCCGACCTCAAGCGCCTGCCGAGCTGGTTCGGGCAGGCCGAGGCGCGCGCCAGCTACGGCCCGCGCGACATCCGCGTTTTCGCGGAGATCAACCATGTGCCAACGCTGAGCCGCGACCGGGTGATCGAGCTCGCCGGCCGCTACCGCGACTCCGGCGCCGACGTGATCGACCTGGGCCTGTCGCTCGGGCGGCGCTGGCTCGACGAGGGTCCCGGGGTGATCGCCGAGCTGCGCGAGCGCGGCTTCGCCCTGAGCATCGACACGCTGGACCCCGAGGAGATCCTGATGGCCGACGAGGCGGGGGTCGACTACGTGCTCAGCCTCAACGGGTCGAACCGCGACCTCGCCGAGCGCCTGCGCGCCACGCCCGTGCTGATCCCCGACACGCCCGAGGACCTGGCCAGCCTCGACGCGACCATCGCCCACCTCGACGGCCTCGGCAAGCCCTACCTCGTGGACCCGATCATCGAGCCGATCGGCACCGGCTTCGCCGCCAGCCTCGGGCGCTACCTCGACGTGCGCCGGCGTTATCCCGGGGTGGAGATGCTGATGGGCATCGGCAACCTCACCGAGCTGACCGAGGCCGACAGCACGGGCGTGACCGCGGTGCTGATCGGCTTCTGCCAGGAGCTCGGGATCCGCAACGTGCTCACCACCGAGGTGATCGAGTGGGCCCGGGGCGCGGTGCAGGAGGCGGTGCTGGCGGCGCAGCTCATGCACTTCGCGCACGAGCAGGGCACCCCGCCGAAACACGTCGACGGACGGCTCCTGACCGTGAAGGACGAGGACCTACGGCCCTACGCGGAGTCCGAGCTGCGCGAGCTGCACGCGCAGGTCACCGACCCGAACTTCCGGATCTTCGCCGACAGAGACTGGATCTACGTCTTCAATGCCGAGCGCTTTGTGATGGGCACCGACTTCAACGAGATCTTCGACCAGCTCGGGGTCGACGAGCCCACCCACGCCTTCTACCTCGGCAAGGAGCTGATGAAGGCCACGATCGCTCGCGCCCTCGGCAAGAACTACCGCCAGGAGGCGCCTCTCGACTGGGGCTATATGACCTTCGAGGAGCCTCGCCGCAAACGTGTGCGGCTCACGGCGGGCCGGTCGACGGCGCGGCGTAGAAAGTAGTATTTTCCGGCCCCCCAAAGAATCGACCCAAGAGGGAGGATGCGTGGCCGCGACTGCCGAAGAGCTTCTGGGCAAGCAGAATGGCGCAACGCTAGGTCGAGTACTCGGGCGCGGGAGCGTCGGAGAGGCGGAGGAGGGATCCGACGGCACGATGAGTGCCACGGTGCGGATCCCGGAGGACGAGCTGGTGTACGAGCCCGGTGTCCTCGTCCTACCCCACGGGGGTGTGCTCGAGCTCACGCTCATCAACGACGACAAGAACACACACTGCGCGGTTCTACCGAGCAATGGCGACACCCAGTTCCTCTGGCTGGTCAACCACTCGAAGGGCACGGCAACGCTCGAGCTCGACGGACCGGGGTACTACTGGTACGGCTCCACGACCGGCAACGACGAGGGGCGTGGGCTGACCGGAGCGATCGTCGTCCAAGGGGACGTGCCGGACGAGGCTCGCCTCGACCGCCCGCCCCAGCCGCAGGTCTAGACCGCCGCCACGCTCACCATCGAAAGGAGTACTCGATGGCAACCGAGTACGTAGACGCAGGAAGTGCCATCCCTTACGCCACCCTCAGCACCTCGGTCGGCAAGGCGCCGCCGGTCGCCCAGGGCGTGACGTACGACCGGATCCTCAACGCCCGTGAGGAGCCGCAGAACTGGCTGACCTACTACGGCGCCTACAACGGGCAGCGTTACAGCCCGCTCGACCAGATCAACGCGAGCAACGTCGGGCAGCTCACTCCGCAGTGGGTGTTCCAGGCCGGCAACACCGGCCTGCGATCGGGCGCGACGACGTACGCGTGGGAGGCCTCGCCGATCATCGTGGACGGGGTCATGTACGTCTCCGGCTGGGACGGCCAGCTGTGGGCGCTCGACGCGACGAACGGGCAGGAGCTGTGGCGCTACAGGCACGCGTCCCCGTTCGACGTGTCGCTGTGCTGCGGCAACGTCAACCGCGGGGTCGCCGTAGCCGAGGGCAAGGTCTTCATGACCACCCTGAACGCCCACATCATCGCGCTCGACGCCGAGACCGGCAGGAAGATCTGGGACAAGCCGTTCGGCGATGTGCGGGCCGGCGAGAGCGCCACCGTCGCTCCCCTGGTCGTGAAGGACATGGTCATCGTCGGGAGCTCCGGCGGCGAGTTCGGGGTGCGCGGCCACACGGACGCGTTCAATCGCGAGACCGGGGAGCACGTCTGGCGCTGCTACATGATCCCGAAGCCCGGGGAGCCCGGGTCCGACACCTGGCCCGCGGACGGCGAGGCCTGGCAGCGGGGCGGCGCGAACTGCTGGATCACACCCAGCTACGACCCCGACCTGAACCTCCTGTACTACGGAACCGGCAATCCCTGTCCGGACTTCGACGGAGGGGTCCGCGAGGGCGACAACCTCTTCACCGACTCCGGTGTCGCCGTGGACGCCGACAGCGGCGAGATCAAGGCGCACTTCCAGTACACCCCGCACGACCTGTGGGACTACGACTCCGTGATGGAGCACCTCCTGTTCGACCTCGATGGGCAGAAGCTCGCCGCTCACTTCGACAAGAACGGGTTCCTGTACATCCTGGATCGCACTGACATGTCGCCGGTCCGGGTGGTGCCGTTCGTCGACCGCATCGACTGGGGCGAGGTCGACGAGAAGGGCAACGTGACGCCCAAGGTCTACCCCGACAAGGAGGGCGACCCCGTCCACTTCTGGCCGGGCCCGGCTGGCGCCAAGGAGTGGACGCACGCCTGCTACAGCCCGGATACCGAGCTCCTGTACGTCCCCGTGCAGGACGTGGGCGCGACGGCCACGCGGCGGCGCAGGGAGTTCAAGGAGAGCATCCCGTACTGGGGCGCGGGGGTCGCCGTGGACGCCGACGACCAGACCGGGTACGTGAGCGCCTACGACCCGCGCACAGGCCAGGAGCGCTGGCGCTGGACCAGCCCGAAGGACCTGTGCATGTGCTCGTCGCTGCTGGCCACGGGCGGCGGCCTCGTGTTCGGGGGCGAGCCCAGCGGGGAGTTCAACGCGTGGAACGCCGAGAGCGGTGACCTGCTGTGGCAGTTCCAGTGCGGCAGTGGGCACCACTCCAGCCCGTCGAGCTACAGCGTCGACGGACGCCAGTACATCGTCGCGCCGAGCGGCTGGGGCGGTTGGGCCGAGGGCTTCCTGCCCAAGATGCTCGGGTCGGGCCACGGGAGCGCGCTGTTCGCGTTCGCGCTGCCGGAGTAGGAGCGTTGCAATCGCTAGCTCACCAATGAGGGTCTGGAGTTGAGAATGGGTTTCTTGCTTCTAGGTATCGACAGCTTCATCGCCTGCATGGCCATCGGAGCGATCGTCGACAGACGCTGGCGCCTGCCGCTCGCGGCGGCCTTCGGCGTGGCCGACGCAACCGCGTTCCTGATCGGGGCCGGCCTCGGTTGGACGATCTCCGGCGGCGTGACCGCGTTCCTCGAGATCGGCACGCTGGCCGCCCTGGGCGTCTGGTTGGTCGTCGTCGCGGTCGGCACGCGGCCGATGGCCGACCTGTGGCCGCTGTGGATCGTGCCCCTGGCGCTGACCATGGACAACATCGCCTACGGCGCGGCCAGCGACTACTCGGGCTCGCTCGTCGGGCACGCCGTGGAACAGGGTGCGTCGAGCGCGCTGCTCGCACTCGCGGGTCTGTACGTGGCCGGTCTGCTTCCGCGCTTCGTGCCGGCGATGGAGCGCCGGGCGGTCGCGGTCCGGTTCGCCGGAGCGGCTCTGCTCGTCGCGACCGGTGTGTTCATGGTGATGGGCTGATCGTCCGGTAAGGTTCCTTGCATACCCCAAAAGGGAGTGATTCGATGATTCGGAGTAAGCCTGAGATTCAGGTCGCCGACCTCGGCGCCGAGGCGACGAGCGGGCCGACGCGTCCCCAGTGGACCAAGCCCGAGTTCGAGTACGTCGACCTCTGCTGCGAGGTCACGCTCTACCTGTATCACGAGTAGTAGCTACATCCCTCCGCAGCCGGCCGAGCCGGCTGCCTCGGGCCAAGCAAAGCGGTCTGACGTGGCCTCGGGCGCCCTGCCTGAGGCCGCGTGCTGATCGTTCGTCTCGTGATCATTCGCGTCCTCGGCTCGGCCGCCGGCGGGGGCTTCCCGCAGTGGAACTGTCGCTGCGATACCTGCGAGGCGGCACGGGCGGGGGTGCGGGCGCGCCCTCGCACGCAGTCGTCGCTGGCGATTCGTGGCGGCGAGGGCCCGTGGTTCCTCGTGAACGCCTCGCCCGACGCGCGCCAGCAACTCGAGGCGCTCGCACCGGAGCAACCCGAGGGCGTCCGGGCGCCTCCCGTCGCGGGCGTGCTCCTGACCGACGCCGAGATCGACCACACGGCGGGGCTCCTCCTCCTGCGCGAGTCGCAGACGCCGGTGCACGTCTTCGGGGATCGCGGCGTCGAGGCGGCGTTGAGGCGCGGCTACCCGGTGCTGGAGATCCTGGAGCGCTACTCCGGTGCCGAATGGCACACGCTCGAACGAGGGGAGTCCACGCCGCTGGAGGGCTCGAGCCTCACGGTCGAGCCCTTCGCGGCGGGCGGCGACGCGCCGCGCTACCTCGACGGATCGGGCGTCGAGCTCGAGGCCAGCGGCTTCGTGTTCACGGACGGCGCGACCGGCGGCGTGGTCACGTACGCGCCCGGCCTCGCCCGGCTGGACGACGAGACACTCGCACGGCTCGCCGCGAGCGACCTCGTGCTCGTCGACGGGACCTTCTGGCGCGACGACGAGCTGGCCCGCCTCGGCATCTCGGAGCGGAGCGCGGGCGACATGGGACACCTCGCGCTCTCGGGCCCCGGCGGCTCCCTCGAGACGCTCGCGCGACTCGAGCGGCCGCGCACGGTGCTCGTGCACATCAACAACACGAACCCGATCCTGCTCGAGGACTCTTCCGAGCGGGAGGCGGTGGAAGGCGCGGGCGTGGAAGTTGCCTACGATGGCCTCGAGATCGCGCTATGACCGAAACGGAGTTCGTCGCCAAGCTGCGCGCGCAGGGCACGCGCTACCACAACCTGCACCCGTTCCACCGGCGGATGGACGCCGGCGAGCTCACGCGCGGGGAGCTGCAGCGCTGGGTGGCCAACCGCTTCTACTACCAGAAGTGCATCCCGCTGAAGGACGCGGCGATCCTGTCGAACTGCCCCGAGCTCGAGGTCCGGCGGGAGTGGATAAGCCGCATCGTCGACCACGACGGCACGACCGAGGGGACGGGCGGCATCGAGTCGTGGCTGCGGCTCGGCGAGGCGCTCGGCGTCTCGCGCGAGGAGCTCGTCTCGGAGCGGCGCGTGCTCCCCGCGGTGCGCTACGCGGTCGACGCCTACGTGAACTTCGCGCGCCAGAAGCCCTGGATCGAATCGGTGGCGTCGTCGCTCACAGAGCTCTTCGGCCCGGCCGCGATCCGGGTGCGGCTCGAGGCGCTCGAGCGCCACTACGACTGGATCGACCCTGCCGGGCTCGAGTACTTCCGCTCCCGGCTCGAGCAGGCCCCGCGCGACGCGCAGTACGCGCTCGACCTCACCGTCGAGCGCTGCCGCACGCGCGAGCAGCAGGAGGCCGCCGTCGCGGCGCTTCGCTTCAAGACGGAGATGCTCTGGGCCCAGCTCGAGGCGATCGAACGCGGCGACACGCAGCCTCCGGGTCCGGACGCGTGAGCCGCCCCCGGCTCGTCACCGGCGCGCGCCTGCAGTACGACGACGTGCGCGAGGAGCACCTGCTGCTCGTGCCTGAGGGGGCCGTGCGGCTCAACCCGACGGCCGCCGCAGTCCTCGAGCTGTGCGACGGGGAGCGCTCGGTCGAGGAGATCGTGAGCACCCTCGCGGCGCGCTACGAGGGCGCCGATCTCCGCGATGACGTCGAGGGGCTGGTCGACGGCCTGACGCAGAGGGGGCTCGTGGTCGATGCAGCAGCCTAGGCCCGCCACGCTGATCGCCGAGCTCTCCTACCAGTGCCCGCTGCACTGCCCGTACTGCTCGAACCCGCTCGACATCGGCCACGAGAAGTACCGCAACGAGCTCGAGACCGAGCACTGGATCCGCACGTTCCGGGAGGCGCGCGCGCTGGGCGTCCTTCAGCTCGCGCTCACTGGCGGCGAGCCGATGCTGCGCCGCGACCTCCTGGAGCTCTGCGCGGGCGCGCGCGAGGCCGGCCTCTACTCGTCGCTCATCACCGCCGGGGTCAACTTCACACCCGAGCGCGCCGAGGCGCTCAAGTCGGGCGGGCTCGACCACGTGCAGATCTCGATCCAGAGCCCCGACGCGGCAGACAACGACCGCATAGCCGGCAACCGCTCGTTCGCGAAGAAGATCGCGGCCGCGCGCCTCGTGAAGGAGCTGGACTTCCCGCTCACGATCAACTGCGTGCTCCACCGCCAGAACCTCGACCGGATCGAGGAGATCCTCGACCTTGCGCTGGAGCTCGGCGCGCAGCGCCTCGAGCTCGCCAACACCCAGTACTACGGCTGGGCCGTGCCGAACCAGGAAGCGCTCATGCCGACCCGGGAGCAGCTCCAGCGGGCCGAGGAGGCGGTCGGCCGCTTCCGCGATCGGGTCGGCCCGAAGGTCGACGTGCTCTGGGTGCTTCCCGACTTCTACGAGGATCTGCCCAAGCCGTGCATGGGCGGATGGGGGCGGACGGCGATCGTGGTCGCCCCGAACGGCGACGTGCTGCCCTGCCATGCGGCGTCGACGATCCCGGGCCTCGAGTTCGCCAACGTCCGCGAGCATCCGCTCGAGTGGATCTGGAACGAGTCCGACGCGTTCACCCGCTTCAGGGGCACGGGCTGGATGCAGGAGCCGTGCCGCACCTGCCCGCTCGGACGCCAGGAGGTGGACTTCGGCGGTTGCCGCTGCCAGGCGCTTCGGCTCACGGGCGACGCCGCAGCCACCGACCCGGTCTGCCGGTACTCAGCGCATCACGACCGTGTGGTCGCGGCCCGCGACTCCGCGCAGACGGACGAGCTCGTCTACCGCGCGATCAAGCGGCGGGTGCGGACCTAGCGACTGCTTGCTCGGCCGACCGGCGCGGCTTGATGAGCCCGACCGCCACCAGCCGGTGGCGACACGCCGTCGCTATGTGCTCACGCGTGTCGTTCGGAAGCACCTCGCCCCAGGCCGCGGCCGCCTCGTCGGCGAGCCCCAGCAGATCGTCGAGGAGATGCTTGGACGGCTGGGACTCGACCAGGCAGCGCAGGCCGAAGCCGATGTGCCAGCGCTCGTCGAGCTCCACACGCTCGACCCCCTCGCGCACGCCGGGGAGGTCGTCGTCGGCCAGATAGGTGCGCAGCGCGTGATGCGCGGCGTCGAAGATCGTTCCCTCGAGCACCATGTGGTAGAGGGCCACTCCCTCGCCAAGCCCGGCGCGGCCCGCCGCCAGCTCGGCGGCCATCGCGGGCAGCCGCTCCTCGAAGAGCTCGAGCACCGTGGCCGGTACGTAGGCCCGGGCCGCCTCGCGCCGCTCGTCAGGCGTCTCTCCCGGCAGCCCGAGCACCTCGGCGGCGATCCGGTCGAACATCAGCGCATGCCGGTCCTCGTCGCGGCGCTGGAGGAAGAAGACCCAGGCCATGAGGCTCTCGTGGGAGGCCAAGCTGGCGTTTCTGGCAACGTCGGCGAACGGCGCGATGTGCTCGGAGACCGCGTCCTCGGCCACGCGGAAGCCGGCGAGGAGCGTCATGAGGTTGTCGCGCCGCTCGTCCGGAAGCTGCGGCCAGGCCCGCGCGTCCGCGGTGAGGTCGATGGTGGCCGGATCCCACTGCAGGCGGGCCACGACCTTCGAAAAGAAGCTCGGCCAGAAGGTGCGCTTGGGGAGGACGAAGTGTCCGCCCAGCGTGCTCTCCCAGAGCTGCCCCTCAGCCATAGCCTCGAAAAGGGTATCCACCCGCCGGCCGGGTAAAACCACGCCCTGAGATGTCGGCACGGCCCGCTCGAGATCCGGGGTCGGTCCCGGTGGGGTACGCCCGCTCGGCCCCGGCCTATGAGCGCGGGCGCCCGGGCTACCCGCAGGCCGCGGTCGACTTCGTGGCCGAGAGGCTGCGCCTCGGCCCGGGACGCACGGTGGTCGACCTGGCCGCGGGCACCGGCAAGCTCACTCGATCGCTGCTCGCCACGGGCGCCGACGTGGTGGCCGTGGAGCCGGTGGCGGAGATGCGGGCACTGCTGCCGGAGGACGCGCGGGCGGTGGACGGGACGGCGGAGGCGATGCCGCTCGACGCCGGGAGCGCCGACGCCGTAACAGTTGCCCAGGCCTTCCACTGGTTCGACGGCGACGCCGCCCTGGCCGAGATCCATCGAGTGCTGCGCCCCGGGGGCTGGCTCGGCCTGGTCTGGAACCGGCGGCGGATGGACGACCCGCTGAACGTGGCGATCCAGGATCTGCTCGCCCCGTACCGCGGCCGCATGTCGGCGATGCAGACCGGCGCCTGGCGTGACGCCTTCGAGCGCAGCCATCTGTTCGGGCCGTTCGAGGAGCGCGTGTTCGCGAACCCGCAGTCCCTGGACGCCGACGGTCTGGCTGACCGGATCGCCTCGATCAACTTCATCGCGGCGCTCGAGGAGGAGGAGCGGGCGAAGGTCGTCCGGGCCGCGCGCGCCCTCGCCGGGCCCGCGGGCGCGACGATTCCCCAGGACACCGAGGTGCAGATCACCGAGCGAAAGGAGCGCTGACATGGCCTACACGAGAGAGCAGGTCCGCGACGCTGTGGAGCGGGCGGGCGACGAGCACTGGCAGGCGCTGATCCGGCATCACGAGGATGCCTATCCCGCCAGCCGCCCCACCCCGGGGGACGTCTGCCGGGCCGAGGGCGAGCGGCTTGGCCGGCTCGGTCTCGAGGACTCCGGCAACCTCGAGCTGGTCGAGACGCGCGTCGAGCGCACCGATTCAACCGTGCGCCTCGTCCACGTGTTCGAGTACGGCCCGCAGAAGGCCCGCCTGCTCACGGAGCCGTTCGAGGGGTACGGCGGCGAGGGGGAGTGAGGGGCGCCCGCGCCGGCGCGAGCTGCGGCGTCAGTCCACGAGCCTGAAGGCCTGGGGGCCGAAGTTGCAGCGCACTACCCGACCGTCAGGCTTGACGATCTTGGCCCGGCCGCTGATCGACCCGACGGCCACGTGACCGTCAATGCTGCCGACGACCGTCTGAGTCTCCTCGAACCTGCTGCCTCCGTCCTTGTACCTGTCGACGATCGTCTTTCTGAACCCGCCCTCAGCGCTGAGCTGAATTGGCTGGAACTCCTCGTAGCCGGCGTACAGGGTGCTCGAGTACGATCGCTTGTTCGAGCATCGATCGGGGGCCACCGCCCACTCGATCAGGAGCGCGGCGACTGAGCTCCGTCCCGGATCTACCCGCAGCCACGCGGCGTACTGGTCCTTCAGCCCCCCGTACGTGACGCCCGGAGCGCCTTGGGTCTGCCCGGTGGAATCGCTCGCGCCGGCCACCACGGTCGCGGCCAGTGCCAGGGCCACGGCCGCGAGACCGACGAGTCTTTGCCTGTTGGTCATCGTGTTACCTCCACCACCCGGCGAGCCAATCGTCGTCTCGGGGATCCCCGAACCATGTCGTTCCTCCGATCTGTGCCTGACCAGGGGTTGCCAGGCTCAGCGCAGACTCCCGGTCGGGCCAGGGATTCGCATCAGGGAAACCCCTGATTTCGGTTATCGACGGCCTGGGCAACCCCGCTGCTCTACAGCAGCGCGACGGGCGAGAACTGGGCGGTGAACATGAAGCGGCGCGACGCGAACTCCGACTGCCACGGCGGCCTCGACATCGGCTGCTTCGCCGGGCCGGTCAAGGTGTACGCGCGGGACAAGTGCGTGCAGTTCCGGGGTCCACTGCCGCTGAGCCGGCCGAGACTAGATCAGCCAGAACGCGGAGCTCGCGAGCAGGAAGATGAGGAGGACGGCGCAGAGGACCGCGTAGATCGTGAACGTGAGGCGCTCCTGGCCGTTCATCTGCGGGACCGCGACCGGATCGGCGAATGTCGTGTGCTGGCCCAGGGTTGTCATGGTCGTCGAGCCTACGTCGCGTCGTCGCGGGCCTGTGTGAGACCGCGCACGCGGTGCGCGGCTGTCAGCGAAGCTGCCGGAACACGTCGCGAACCTCGCGTACGAACAGATCCGGTTGCTCGAAGGCCGCGAAGTGGCCGCCCCGGTCGAGCTCGTTCCAGTGGCGGATGTCCGTGAAGCGCCGCTCCGCCCAGCGGCGTGACGGGCGCTGGATCTCCTTCGCGAAGATCGAGCAGCCCGTGGGCACGTCGATCGTCTCGGTCACCGAGCCGGAGATCCACTCGTCGACCTGGCGAATGCTCTCCCAGTAGAGACGGGCGGACGAAGCGCCGGTGCGGGGGAGCCAGTAGAGCATGAGGTTGTCGAGCAGCTCGTCGCGCGTGAGGGCGTTCTCGGGGTGGCCGTCGCAATCGGTCCAGGCCTGGAACCTCTCGACGATCCAGGCGCACAGGGCCACGGGCGAATCGGCCAGACCGTAGCCGACGGTCTGGGGCCGGGTGGCGTGCACGCGGGAGTAGCCGGACTCCCACTCGGCGGCGTGCTCGAGGGATGCGAGCGCCGCCCGTTCCCGCTCGGTGAGGGCGTGGAAGGTGGCGGGGTCGGGCGGCGCGAGCGGCGGGGTCAGGTGGATCCCGGCCACGTGGTCGGGGTCGCGCTGGGCGAGGGCCGCGCTGATGCTCGTGCCCCAGTCGCCGCCCTGCGCCCCATAGCGCTCGTAGCCGAGCCGCGCCATCAGCTGCTCCCAGGCGCCGGCGATCCGCTCGATGCCCCAGCCGGTCCGCTCCGGCTTGTCGCTGAACCCGTAGCCGGGCAGCGAGGGGCAGACGACGTGGAACGCGTCGCGGGCCTCGCCGCCGTGCGCGGCCGGATCGGTGAGCGGGCCGATCACCTTCAGGAACTCGACGACCGAGCCGGGCCAGCCGTGAGTGAGGACGAGGGGGAGGGCACCCTCGTGCGACGAGCGAACGTGGAGATAGTGGATGCCGAGCCCGTCGATCTCGGTCCGGAACTGGGGGACGGCATTCAGCCGGCGCTCGGTCGCCCGCCAGTCGTAGTCCTCCGCCCAGTAGCCGCACAGCTCGTTCAGATAGGCGAGCGGCACTCCCTGTGACCAGTCCTCGACGGTCTCCGCCTCCGGCCAGCGCGCTCGTCGCAGGCGCTCGCGAAGGTCCCGAAGCTCGGACTCCGGCACGGCGATCGCGAACGGCGTGACCTCATTCCAGTCCGTCATCGGGCATAGGGTCCACCCTCGTATGGACTACGGCAAATTCGTCAAGAAGCTCGAGCTCCCGGCCGAGTTCAGCGCGCCGACAGAGCTGACCTACGAGGGCCTCGCGGCGAGGGCACTCGCACGGGAGCATCTCGACGACGACGTGCGCGGGATCAACGCGAGCATCGAGCTGATCCAGAGGACCCGGGGCGGCGGCTGGCCGACCGAGCCCGTGACCGAGGAGTTCGATTTCGTCGACCTCGTCTGGCACGAGCTCGAGTTCCGCGACGGGTTCTCGTTCGCGTACGCCGTCTACGACGCCGCGAACCGGTACCTCGGCTGTTGCTACCTCTACCCGATGGGGCGGCGCACCGAGCTCTCGGAGGAGCGGCTCGGCCACGACGTCGACGTGAGCTGGTGGGTCACGCCGGACGCCTACGAGCGCGGCTACTACGAGAAGCTCTTCCACGCCCTGCGCCACTGGGTCACCGAGGCCTACCCGTTTCGCGCGCCCTACTACTCAAACGGCGAGATCCCAGACGAGGAGTTGGCGAGAAGCCCCTGGAAACCGGCGGGTTCGGGCTAATGCCGACCGCATCGGGAACCGATAAGAACGTGGGAGCAACTATGGATCCCAATGCGCGCACCGTGAACTACGGCCTGGCAGGCGGCTACTTGGACGCGACGAAGCACGTCGAGCGTGCCAAGCGCACAGTGATGCCGGAGCCGAATCCCTCCGACATCGAGCGGATGCTGCAAGACGCCGAGGCGTGGGCGAACGGCGCGTCGGAGGCGTGACCTCCTGGGTCTGGATCGGACTCGGCGCCGCTCTCGCTCTCTACAGCGCCTTCGTGATGTGGCTGTTGGTGGTGGGACGCCGCAGCGACGCGCGGGCCTGGGCCGGACTCATCCCGGATTGCATCGTCCTGGTGCGGCGGCTCCTGGCGGATCCGCGCGTCCCCCAGACGCGCAAGCTGTGGATCGGCGCATTGCTCGCCTATCTGGCGATGCCGATCGACGTGATCCCGGACTTCGTTCCCGTCGCCGGGCAGCTGGATGACGCGATCCTCGTGGCGGTGGTGCTCCGCTCGCTGGTGCGCGCCGCCGGGGAGGTTCCGCTGCGCGAGCAGTGGCCAGGCCCGCACCGGACGCTGAACCTCATCCTGCGACTCGCCGGAAGCCCGCGCTCGGTCTTGGACGCACATTAGGCGGACTTCCAGGCGCCGCCGCGGGCGGCCTCGGGACCAGGTCGAGGCTCTGCCTCTAGTGTGCCCAAGCAGCTCATGAGCACCAATCTCGCCATCGCCGGCGCCACCGGGTGGACCGGCAGCGCCATCGCCCTCGGGGCCATCGACGCCCCCGGCCTCACACTGAGGAGCGCGATCGCGCGCCGCAGCGCCGGTCAGGACCTGGGGACCGCCCTCGGGCGGGACCCGCTTGGCGTCCCGGTCCATGCGAGCGTGGGCGAGGCGCTCGCCGGCGTCGACGTACTCGTCGAGTTCACTTCCCACGTGCACGCCAAGGCGATCGCCTTGGCCGCGATCGAACGCGGGATCGCGGTCGTGATCGGATCGAGCGGGCTCACAGCCGACGACTTCCGCGAGATCGACGCGGCGGCCCGGGCCGCGGGCGTCGGCGCTGTCGCGGCCGGCAACTTCAGCCTGACCGCGGCCATGATGCTCGCCGGGGCCGAGCTGGCCGCCCGCCATCTGGCGAGCTGGGAGGTCATCGACTACGCCAAGTCCAGCAAGCCCGACGCGCCGAGCGGTACCGCCAGAGAGCTGGCCGAGCGCCTCGCCGAGGTCCGCGCCCCGCAGGTCGATTACCCGGTCGATCAGGTCGCCGGGCACCCGGACGCGCGCGGCGCGACCATCGCCGGCACGCAGGTGCACTCCGTTCGCGTGCCGAGCTTCGTCGTGTCGACCGAGATCGTGTTCGGCGCCGACGACGAACGCCTGAGCATCCGCCACGACGCCGGCGGCACCGCCAAGCCCTACGTGGACGGAGCGCTGCTGGCCGCCCGGCGCGCCCGCGGCCACGTCGGACTGATCCGTGGCCTTGACCGCCTTCTGCTGGCCAACGACTCCCGCGTCACGACCTAGAGAGCTCTCGAACTGCAGCCCGACCGCTTCGAGTGTTGTCGGGCCAGCCGGCGCTAGGGTGCGTGCGATGAGAGCGCTTGTGACGGGCGGCGGCCGCGGCATTGGAGCAGGGATCGCGCGGGCGCTGGCGGGCGACGGCTGGGAGGTTGTCGTGGCCGCGCGCAGCGGCGCGCAGGTGGAGGCGGTGGCGAGTGAGATCGCCGGCGAGTGGAAGCAGGTCGACGTCTCCGACCGCGGCTCGGTCGAGCGGATGGTTGCCGAGGCGGGCGAGCTTGACCTGCTCGTCGCCAACGCGGGTGTCAGCGAGGGTCATGCGCGGCAGGCGTCCTGGGAGATGGACCTTGGCGAGTGGTGGCATGTCTACGAGATCAACGTTCTCGGCGTTCACCTGTGCTGCCGCGCCGTCATCCCGGGCATGCTCGAGCGCGGCCGCGGGCGGATCGTGATCACCGGCAGCGGCGCGGCCTACCTGCCCGGCGGCCAGAGCACCGCGTATGCGCCGAGCAAGGCTGCCGTCTGTCGCTACGGCGAGATGCTGGCCAACGAGCTCGCCGGACGAGTTCCCGTCTTCTTCTTCAGCCCCGGCTTGGTGCGGACGGACCTGACCGCGGGCGGGGTTCCCGATGACGCGCCGTGGACGCCACCCGAACTCGCTCCGGAGCTCGTGCGCAGGCTCTCGACCGGC
>Ga0075431_100004110_pt1 | contig 14214 bp, 13 predicted proteins | sample RhiMetdeltSRZDD5_FD_75297 | JGI IMG/M metagenome (GOLD analysis project Ga0075431, IMG submission 75297) | Populus rhizosphere microbial communities from Tennessee, USA - Rhizosphere MetaG P. deltoides SRZDD5 | ecosystem: Host-associated > Plants > Roots > Rhizosphere > Soil | place: USA... | reverse complement strand
CCAGGATGCCCCAGTCCGTGAAGGCCAGCGACACGAGGGTGGCAATCAGCGCGGACACGAGGAGGACGTCGCGTTCCGGTGACTGCAGCATTTTGTGGAGCGTCATGTCATCCACCCCTTATCTGTGATGGGACCCCCGGTCAACGAGGATCCGTTGGTTGTTTCTGCCTTTTCTTCGGTCTGGTCGTCGCTGTTTGGGCGCGGCGGACCCGCCTCCGGAGTCGAGGTGCAGCACCCCGTAGCCCAGCGAGGGACGAACGACCTTGACGCTGGCGAGGACCGCCGGATGCTGGCGTGGGTCGACGAGCGGGAGAAGGGTTTTAGGTCATGGTAGTCTCCTGTGGACAGTCACGCGTGGGGACGCGGATGAGAGTGCGCGCCGACGCCCAGCCTTATCTGGGTGCGCGGACCTATCTGGTGGGGTCCGGCGACATGATGGCCGATGGGGTGTTCCCGGCGATGGCTGCGGCCGCTCGTTCTTTCCGGGACGTCCACCGGTGGTGGCGTCAGGGGGATAGCGGGAGCTGGCCGCGGGCACCAGCTGAATCGAGGGCAAGGCGCGCAGTATCCGCATCAGGCAAGCACCTCCTGCCCGGCGACTGGTGTGAACGCGGCATCGCCGAGGTTGCGCAAGATGTGATGGGCGCGGCGGGTTAGCTTGAGGAGTAGACGGTGATATCCAGCCCGGCGAAGCGGACCGCCTGATCCGATTTGGTAAACCGGCGGCAGTCGCCCAACTCGGCCCAGATGATCGCGGCACACAGCCAGCCGACACCGTAGAGGCGTTGCAACGCTTGGCAACCGGGCTGGTGGCGGGCGAAGCTGACCAGCTGCTTACGCAGCGGGTCGATCTGAGCGGTAAGCGCATCGATGGCCCTCAGCGCGGTATCCATCGCCTGGCGACCCGCCGGCGACAGGTCCGCCGCGGCCAACGCTGATCGGCCCGCTTCGGTCAACAGTCCTCGCACCGCCGGTACACCCTGGTGATACAGCTGGGCGTGGATGCGCTGCTGCCAGGCCCGGCGCTGGTCCATCAAGGGGCAGTAAAACCTGCCCAGCGTACGGATCTCCAACACCTGCCGCGGCGGTACCCACGACTGCGGCAACCGGCCCTCGGCAAGCAGCTCACGGATCAGCCGCGCATCCGCCCGGTCGGTCTTGGCCCGCTTCTTCCGCCCCCGCGCCGTGGCCGTGTCGGCCGGCTCCGCGACATGCGCCTGCGCACCGGCTCGGGTCAACTCTTCGGCGATGAACCGCCACCCGGTGCAGCCTTCCACCGCGAATGCGACATTGGCGCGGCCGGTAAACCGCTGGCTGAGCTGGTCCATAACCCGGGCAGATGACGCACCCAAGTGTTCTTTCCTGGACCCGTGCACCCCTATGGGGGCGGCTTGAGGGGAACAGTCACTTCCTGCCCGCCTTGGATCTGCAACGGGGGTTGGCCAGCGGGGCGAACGGTGACGGGCGCGGCGTTGCACGGTGAGGCCTTGAGAGTCACGTCGCGCTGAGTCGCCGTGACGTGAATCTGGTGCCCGCGGTAGGTCAGCAGGGTGTGCAGCTTGCTGATCGGTTGGGGTAGCCGCGGGTTGAGCCATAGGGCGTCCTGGCGCGTCTCCACGCCGAGGTAGCAGCTCTCGGCCAGGTCGAGCGTACCGGCCATGGCACCGATGGGGACGCCGTCGCGGGTGCTGCCGTGCTCGGTGTCGCCGATGTCGGCGAACAGCGCCTCGGTGAAGCACTGCCAGGAGGCGGACCGATCGGTGCGGGCCTGCACCCACGCGTACACGACGCGGCTAAGCGAGGATCCGTGGACGACCTGGTTAACGTAGAAATGCACGGTTCGTAGCAGCGCCGGCGCCGGCCACTGGTAGCCGAGCCCGGCAAGCAAGTCACGCAACTCTTCGGCGGACAGCAGATAGAGCAGCATGAGCACGTCGGCCTGCTTGCCGATCTGGTAGTTGTTGGGTGAGTCGCCCTCGGCGGCAAGGATGAGGTCCAGCTGATCGAGATCGCCGTAGCGGGCGGCGTAGCCGGCGAGATCGAACGGTGGGAGTTTGTCGTACCCATCGAACTGGCTGATGATCCCGTCGTCCTGGAACGGCACATACATGCGAGTGGTGATGTCCCGCCAGCGGGCCAACTCCTGCTCGTCCACGTCGAGCACATCGGCCAGGCTGTCACCGTCGCGGCAGGACAGCAGGTCGACGACCTCCACGGCGCGGTGCAGCAGCCACACGGTCATCACGTTGGTGTACGCGTTGTTGGCAAGGCCCGGCGCGTGGGCACCGGCGTGGGCGGTGTGGAACTCGTCCGGGCCCATCACCCCGGTGATCTCATACCGGCCCGTGGCCGGGTTGTGCCAAGCGAGATCGGATAAGAACCGGGCGATCTCCACGATCAGCTCAGCGCCGTAGGTACGCAGGAAGTCCAGGTCGGCGGTGGCTTGGTAGTACTCCCACACGCTGTAGCCGATGGCCAGCCCGACGTGCCGCTGCCGGGCGGCGTGGTTCGGCAGCCACATACGGATGCCCGGTTCGTAGAGTTCGCCAGGCGTCTCCTCCCGCCCGTCGCTGCCGGACTCCCACGGGAACATCGCCCCCGCGTGCCCGGCAGCGGCCGCGGCGTCGCGCGCGGCGTCGAGTCGCCGCCACCGGTACAGCAGCAGCGCCCGGCTGGCCTCGGGCAGGTGTAGGGCGAGGACCCGGTGGACGAACAGCTCGTCCCAGAAAACGTGGCCGCGGTATGCCTCCCCGTGCAGACCCCGCGCCCCGACCCCCGCGTCGACGTCGACCATGCTCGGCGAGGTGGAGACCAGCAGGTGAAAGGTGTGCAGGTTCACCGCGAGCAGCGGCGCCGGCCCATCGGTATGCAACTCGATGTGGCAGCGATCCCACAACCGTCGCCACGCGCCGACGTGGGCGGCGAGCAGATCGTCGAACGGGCGCGCCTGCGCCACGGCCTGCCGGGCGGCCGCCACCGGTTCGCTGATCGCACGGTCACGGGAGGTGTAGTAGGCGGCCACCTTCTGCACCCGCACCGGCTGACCTTCCCGCACCGAAACCGCGTACGTTTCGTCGGCTCGGAGGGCGGGCATCGTGGCGCGGCGGTGGACGGCGGCCGGAGCGCCGGCCACGAACACCTGCGTGCGGGTAGCCACGCCGACCTCCACCCGGGACTGGCTGGTTCGCGTGCGCCACCACAACGCGCCGGGGCCGTCGTGGCCGTGCCCTTCGAAGCGTAGGTGCCGGCCGGCCAGCGGCGCGTACTGGGCGACCTGCTGGTTGGCCACTCGCCCGTCAATGGCGGAGCGCACCTGCAGGATGCCCGACCAGTTCTCCGCAATGAACGTCGTCTCCAGCGCGGCGATGTGCGGCGCAGCCATGGACACCAGCATTCTGGACACCACCGTCGTCGCCCGGCCCGTGCCGTCGATATGCCGGTACCGGCGGTGCACCACACCGGCGCGCAGGTCCAGGCTCTGCCGGAACTCGCTGATCCCAGGCCCGTCCGGGACCACCCACCCCTGCCGGTCGGGACGCCACCGAAGCACCAGCCAGTTCGGCAGGTTGACCAGACTCTCGTCTTCATGCACGTGGCCATGCACCCGGCTGACCAGGCGGTTGAACACCCCGGCCGCGTACGTGCCTGGATAGTGTGATCCGTCGGCACCCGCCTCCGGCGCCGCGCCCCGGCTGGCCAGGTAACCGTTACCCACCGTGCACAGCGTCTCCCGGACCCGCTCCACCTGCGGATCCACACCCGTGTAATCCAGGATCCACCCGGCATACTCGGCACCCGCCTCGGGCGCCAGCCCGGCGGGCCACCGCCGGGGCCACGTCACATGCTGGTCGACCGTGACGCCGTCCAGGTCAGCGAGTACCCACTGCGCGCCGTACGTGCGCAACTCGGCTTCCCGACCGCCGGCGCGGTCCACGCCGATAACCAGCCCGAACCCGGCCCGACAGCCCGCCTGCGCACCGGATCCGGTGTCCTGCACCACCGCCAACCGCGCCGGATGCGCAGTCAACAGGCCCGCGGTATGCAGCAGCGCGGCCGGGTCGGCAGGACCAGACGGGCCCGCCGGGTCGGCAGGACCAGACAGGCACGCTGGTTCGGCGTCACCGCCGTCGACGACCACAGCGAACAGATCGGCCAGCCCGGCCGCCACCAGCTGCTCACGGCCGTCCCGGCGGCCCGTCACCACCGCCGCCGGCACCTGCACCTCCCGCAGCGACGACACCAGCCTTACCGCGTCGGGATATCCGCGAGGCCCGGAGCCGCTGTCACTCAATACGGTCTCCAGGTTGAACACCACCGCATCCACGCGGTCGAGCGGCAGGCGCCGCTGGCTGGCGGCGCCACGTACATCAAGCACAACGGTGTCGGTGGACTGCTCGTTCATCACGACCTCGCACGTTTACTCCCGACGCCCGACCCATTGCCATTGACGGGGTCGACACGCCAACACCGTCAGGCGTTGCGGACTTTGCCCAGTTGCTCGTCGATCGCTTCGGTTGACAGGCTGGGCCGGCCACCAAGATGACCCACGGTGGCTGCCGCCGCGGCGACTGCAAAGCGTGCCGCCTCGCCTGGCTCGTGCCCGCGCAGCAGGGCGGCGACCAGACCCGCAACCAGCGCGTCGCCCGCGCCGGTGGTGTCGACCACAGGTGTGTCTACCAGCGGTATCAGTGCCTCACCGCCCTGCCAGATGAATCCGTTGCCCCGGCTGTTGATGGCCAACGCGACCAGCCAGGGTCCGCGTCGCAGTAGCTCCCGGCCGACGCGTATCGCGGTCGCCGCGTCGGTGACCGGGGTGCCGGTTAGTCTCCCGGCCTCCCGGGCGTCCGCGCGCACGATGTCGGCGGCGGCCAGCAGAGCGTCACGCTGGTGGCCATCCCTGGGCGCGCCGTCCAGCAGCACCCGGGCCCCGGCGGCGTGGGCGCGGTGTGCCGCCGCAAGCGCGGCGGCGGTCGGCTGCTGCAGTTGCACGAGTACCGCCGAGGCGGTGTCCAGCGCTTGTGCTGCCGCGATATCCGACTCGGTCAGCAGAGTGGCCGGCGGCATGCTTTCCAGGTAGCGCCAGTGCCCGCGACGGTCGACGATATCGACGACCAGGGCGGTCTCGGTCCCCGAGCGGCGGACGACCGGCGACGTGTCAATGCCGTCCGATCGGGCCTGATCCAGTACCCGCCGACCGACGTCGTCGTCGCCGACGACCCCGAGCAACCCGACCGGTACGCCGAGCTGGCTAAGCCCCACCGCTTGGTTGCCGCCCTTGCCGCCCAGCATCTCCCGCCGATCCAGCACCGGCGTCGTCCCAGTCGGTGCGGGTACCTGGTCCACGCCGAGTACCAGATCCCGCGTGATTTGCCCGACAACCATGACCTGCACACTGGTTGATACCCGCTTCGCACGCCTGATCACGAGACGGTCCCTTATGCCTCGGAAATCAGAGTGATCATCAGCGCGGTCGACGACCCCGCGCCGCGCTGAGCAGCCCCGTTTAGGGCCATAGGTCCCTTCCCGAACGCCTTTGGACCACGCAGACTGGCAGTGTGATCAAGGTCTTTCTGCTCGACGACCACGAGGTGGTCCGGCGCGGCCTGCGGGAGCTGCTGCAGGCCGAAGGTGACATCGAGGTGGTCGGCGAGTCCGGCTCGGCCCTGCAGGCGATCCACCGGGCCCCGGCCCTGCGGCCCGACGTCGCCATACTGGACGCCCGGCTACCCGACGGCAGCGGCATCGACGTGTGTCGAGACATCCGGTCGGTTGACCCATCGATCAGGGCTCTGATCCTGACCTCGTTCGAGGACGACGAGGCGCTGTTCGCCGCCATCATGGCCGGAGCGGCGGGCTACGTGCTCAAACAGATCCGTGGCCACGACCTGGTCAATGCGGTGCGGCGGGTCGCGGCCGGGCAGTCGCTGCTGGACCCGGCGGTCACCCAGCGCGTCCTGGAGCGCATCCGCAACCCGCACGAGCTACCGGATCAGCTCAAGGCCCTGACTGAACAGGAACGCAAGATCCTCGGCTATGTCGCCGACGGTCTGACCAACCGGCAGATCGCCGCCCAGATCTTCCTCGCCGAAAAGACCGTCAAGAACTACGTCTCAAGCCTGCTTTCCAAGCTTGGCCTGGAGCGACGCACTCAGGCGGCCATCCTCGCTGTCAAGCTTCAAGACGCGCACTCCAGCTGATAGTGCGCTAGTGTCCCCCGCCTTAAGTTAGATATATAAATTGGTAGAATAATTTGGCAGGTTCGGCTGGTGGCGAGGACGGGACGGCCAACGGCCGTATTGAATCTGTCTGATGTGGAGCGTGACCAGCTGGTGCTGTGGTCACATGGTCATGGGGTGTCGCAGCGGGTGGCTTTGCGGGCGCGGATCGTGTTGGCATGTGCACTGCCGGGCGCTTTTGGTAGCGGTCGCCGAGGATCTGGGTATCGCTGCGGACACTGTGGTCACGTGGCGTCGCAGGTTTATCAAGGCGCGGCTGGATGGGCTGCGCGATCAGGAGCGCCTGGGGTGGCCGAAGGCCGTCCTGGTTTTGTCCGATGTGGAGCGTGAGCAGCTGATGCGCTGGGCGGCGAGCCAAGTCGTCGCAGGCTATGGCGTTTCGGTCGCGGATCGTGCTGGCGTGCGCGCAGCCGGGCGCCTCGAACCTACAGGTTGCCGCCGAGCTGGGCACGACAGCGGGCACGGTGGCCCGCTGGCGGGGCAAGTTCACCCGCCGGCGTCTTGACGGACTGGCTGATGAGAAACGTCGCGGGCGGCCGCCCTCAATCCTGCTCGACAAGGTAGAAGAGATCCTGATCGCCACATTGGAACAGACCCCGGCCAATGCCACGCATTGGTCGCGGACGTCGATGGCACAACACAGCGGTCTGTCGGAATCCACCATCGGCCGGATCTGGCGCAAATTCGAGTTGAAACCGCATCTGACCGACGTTTCAAACTGTCCACCGACCCGCTGTTCATCGAGAAGGTGGTCGATGTCGTCGGGCTCTACCACAATCCGCCTGAGCATGCGGTGGTCCTGTGCGTGGACGAAAAGTCAGGGATGCAAGCCCTGGACCGGTCTCAGCCGGTGCTGCCGATGATGCCCGGCATGCCCGAACGGCGCACCCACGACTATGTGCGTCACGGCATCACCAGTCTGTTCGTCGCATTCAACATCGCCGACGGCACCGTCATATCCGCCACCCACCGCCGGCGCCGGGCGATCGAGTTCAAAAAGTTCCTGATCGCGATCGACAAGGCGGTCCCCGCCGACCTGGACGTGCACCTGGTCTGCGACAACCTGAGCACGCACAAGACTCCCGCGATAAATACATGGCTGGACAGACATCCCCGCTTCCACCTGCACTTCGTCCCCACCGGCAGCTCGTGGATGAATCAGGTCGAACGCTGGTTTGGATACCTCACCGACCAGCTGATCAGACGCGGAGTCCACAAAAGCGTTGCCGCCCTCGAGAAAGACGTCCATAGCTGGATCAAACTATGGAACCAGGACCCGAAACCGTTCGTGTGGACCAAAACCGCCGACGAAATCCTCAACTCCCTCGCCAGATGTATCGCAAAGATTTCCATCTAATAATTAAGGCGGGGGACACTGGCCGGGGACCACTGCCTATGGCGCCAGGCGGAAGGGTGGGTACCGGTCGGTGACCAGGGTGAAGGCGTAGGCCAGGACGCGATTGTGCCAACGAAGCACGCCCTCGACGAAGTTGAACATCGCCCGGGGGTACCGGCCGGTGAACAGGATCGCGAACCAGGCGAGGACGACGACGACGAACGCGGCGAGTTCCAGGAACAGCAGCACGACGTAGTGCGGGATGGCCAGCAGCCACTTCACCAGCGGTAGCCAGCGGTTCAAATCTCTTGGCACGTTGGGGTATTCGTAGTCCAGGCGGACCGACTGATGCTCGTCGGTGGACGGGTACCGGTCGTCCATGAGCGCCAGGTAGGCCATCACGCGGTTGGCGAACCGCTGCAGCTCCAGGTTCCAGTCGAACCACCAGCGCGGGTACTTTTGCCGGAACAGAATCATCAGCAGCGGGGCGAAGAAAAGGAGTCCACCCGCCCCGGCGATCACGATGCCGGTGTCCTCCCGCCCGTCGTCCCACCGCCCGTCGTTCCACTGCCAGCTGCCACCGGCCACGGCACCGAGCACGATCAGGATCGGTAGGGCGACGAAGATGCGAAACAGGGTGGTGACCCGGTTGAGCGGGCGATCGGGATACTCCACCGTTAGCTGCACTGGATAGCTGTCGGGTTGCATTGTGTGCCTCCTCAGGTCGTGGGTTTGAGCACGCGCAGGACCGGGTCCGGCTCGGTGCCGACCGGTTGCAGGCGCAGCTTCGCATCCAGCACCATAAGCCGGTGCGGCAAGACGGTGAGCGGGTTGAGGTCGAGCTCGGCGACCTCGGGCAGGTCCTCGGCGAGGCGGCCCAGGCGGCACAGCAGATCCTCCAGCGCCTGCGTGTCGGCGGGCGGGCTGGAACGGTATCCGGTGAGCAGAGCCGAACCACGCAAGCGCCGCCACATCGCGGCCGCGTCCAGATCGGTCACCGGGAGCAGCTGCAGGCTGCGGTCGCCGAGCAGGTCGGTGTGCACGCCGCCGAGGCCGACCATGACCAGTGAGCCGAACAGCGGGTCGTGCACCACGCCGGCGACCAGCTCGACGCCGCCGCGGCACATGGGTTGCACGGCGACGGTCGGGTCGGTGCGGCGCAGGGCGGCCGCGATGGTCTCGTAGGCGTTGGCGACCGAGAACGCGTCGGGCAGGTTGAGGCGCACCGCGCCCAGGTCGGTCTTGTGCACGATGGCGGGGTCGGCGGTCTTGACCGCGACTGGGTAGCCGAGATGGTTGGCGGCGGCGACCGCGCCGTCGAGGTCGGTGGCGATCTCCGTGGAGACGACCGGGATGCCATAGCAGGCAAGGAGTTCGGCGGCCACTTCCCAGGGCTGCCAACCCTGTTTACCGTCCACGATGGCACGCGCGGAGGCGGTGTCCACATTGGGCAGTGACGGTCGGGAACCAAGCGGCCGGCGGCGCCACTGCGCGTAGGCGGCGGCCCGGCCCAACGCGGCGACGGCGGGTTCGGGCAGTCCGAAGACTGGCACGCGGCGGGCGCCCAGCGTGGCCGGCGGGTCGGTCACGCCGACTAGCACCACGGCCGCCGGGATCGCGGGCGCGGTATCCAGGCTGGTCGCGATCGCCGCCAGGGCTTCATCCGGGGAGTTTGATCGGGTACCCCCGAAGATTGTCAGAAGCAAATCCACATCGCCGCTGGACGCCAGGGCGGAGATGGCCTGTCCCAAGCGTTGCGGCGACGCACCGGCGCCCAGGTCGAGCGCGTCGACCGGCATCTGCAGACCGGCCGAGGCGGCGGCGTCGGCGGCAAGCACGTTGAGGCCACCGGCGTTGCCGAGGATGCCCAGCCGGGTCCCGGCGGACAGCGGCTGGTCGACCAGCGTGCGGGCGGCGTCGAGCATCTCCCCCAATGTGTCCGTGCGCACCACGCCCGCCTGGGCGAACAGCGAGTCCACGGCGACATCGGGCGCGGCGGCGGCCGCGGTGTGCGAGGCGCCTGCCCGCTGCCCGCTCACCGAACGCCCGCTCTTGACGGCCAGCACTGGCTTGCGGCGCGCCAGGGCGCGGGCGGTGCGGGCGAATTTCCTTGGATTACCAAACGATTCGAGGTAGAGGGCGACCGCCCGGGTCGCGGGGTCGTCGAACCAGTAGGCGAGCAGGTCGTTGCCGCTGATGTCGGCCTTGTTGCCCAGCGACACGAAGCTTGACAGGCCGGTACCGGTGCGGGCGGCATGGTCGAGGAAGGCGATGCCGACCGCACCCGACTGTGACGCTACCGCCAGCCCGCCCTGGTTCAGAGGTGTATCGGCGGCGAAGGTGGCGTTGAGCCGCACGGCAGGGTCGGTGTTGAGCAGGCCCAGGCAGTTGGGGCCGAGGACGCGGATGCCGCCGGCTCGTGCTACGCGCAGCATCTCCTGCTGGTGCTCGATGCCGGCCGGGCCGTCCTCGCCGAACCCGGACGACAGGATGATCGCTGCACCGCCCTTGGCCTGGCGCAGCACGCCAGTCACGGCCGGGGCGGGCACCGCGATCACGAGCAGGTCCGGCGGCTCGGGCAGCTCGGAAATGCTTGGATAGCACGGTATCCCGGCGATGAGTGTCGCGTTCGGGTTGACGGCATAGACGGAGCCGCCGAAACCGTACTCGACGAGGTTGCGCAGCACCTCGTGCCCGACGCCTCCGCGCCGGCGCCCGGCCCCCACGACGGCCACGCTGCGTGGGGCCAGCAGCGGGCGCAGCGAGCTGCGCTCGGCGACCCGGTCCCGCCCGTCCAAAGCAGACAGGGCCAGCTCGTCGGGCGTGGTGGGAATCCCAACCAGGTTGACGCCGCCGTCGTGGCGGACCGGCCGCCCTGGCGCGAGCCCGGCCGCGACCCGGGACATGCCCGCGTTTTCGGCCAGGACCTCGCCCACGAGCTCCTTGATGCCGTTGCGCCGGGCGGCCGCGGCAAGCTGCTCCAGCAGCAGGGTGCCCACGCCACGGCCGTGCCAGTCGTCGGCGACGAGCACAGCGAACTCGGCCTTCTCGGGCTCGGCCAGCCGCTCCCAGCTGGCCACCCCGATGACCCGATCGCTGTCGCCGGCGAGCATGGCGCAGTGGTCGTGGCCGTCGGGGCGGGTCAGGCGCGCGACCTCCCCCTCCAGCTGCTCCGGGCCGGTTGCCGAGAAGAACCGCAACCGCCGGCTGTGGTCGGTGGCCTCGCTGTAGAGCCTGCGCAGCGCGGCGGCGTCGGTGGCGCGCACGGCGCGCAGGTGAAGGATGCGGCCGTCGGCGCTGAGCACATCGGACATGCCTCAAGGAAACCGCCGGTGGGCCCTGTGCTGCCAGAGCGCAACGCCCTGCGGGAGCCGGGCCCAAAGTCCCTATACATAGGTTTGAGGGGCCGGAGTAACCCGGCCCCTGACTGGTGTGTGTGGCTTACTTGACCTTGACCTTGCCGTTGCCAACGGCGATCGGGATGGTCTTGCTGGTATGCACGGGCTCACCGATCGTCGTGGTGATCTCAAGGATCCCGTTGGTGTACTTGGCGGAGATGGTGTCCTCCTTGGTACCCGGTGGTAGGGCGATGGTGCGGTGGAAGGTCCCGTAGCGGAACTCCGACCGGCCGCCCAGCGCCTCTTCGCTCTGCTCCATCCGCACCACCGCCAGACGCAGGTAGCCCTCCTCGGCGGTCACCTCGACGTCCTTGGCGGGGTCGACGCCGGGCAGCTCGGCGCGCACGTAGAACTTGTCGTCCGCCTGGTACTCCTCGATCCGGATCACCGGCTCAAGGAACGGGAACCAGGACAGCTCCGCCAGGTCCGGCCACGCCAGGGTGCGCTTGCGGGTCAACAGCATGATGTTCACGTCCTTTCTCACAGTCCAGTCGTCGCAGCGGCAACGCTGGTGTCGTCGTACTCCCAGGTCAGCTGGTCCACGACGCGGATGACGCCGGGGACGGTCTTGGTCACGTGCACGGCCAGCTCGGCGGTCGACTTGCGGTCCAGGTTTCCGGTCAGCGTCACGACGCCGTCGTGGACTTCGACCTTGACCGTGAGCGGGTCGATCCACAGCATGCGGCGCAACACGTTCTCGACCACATCTTCGTGCAGGTCATGGTCGGGGCGCAGGTACATCTTGAGCAGGTCGCCGCGCGTGACGATCCCGACAAGCCGGCCCAGGTCGTCGACCACGGGCAGGCGCTTGACCTTCCCCGACTCCAGCCGCTTGGCGGCCACCACCACCGAGGTTCCGGGTTGGACGGTCACGGCCGGGCTGGTCATCAGCTCCATCGCGGTGGCACCATCGGCCTTGGCGCGGTTGACTTTCCTGGTGCCCCACTGGAAGACCCGCTGCGCGCTGTCGCCGATGAACTCGACCTTGTGCAGCAGGTCGGCCTCGGAGACGACACCGATGACCCGCCTGGACTTGTCGACCACCGGCACGGCACTGATCCTGTGCTTGGCGAGGGTGGCGACGATGCCGCCGTACGCGGTGTCGGCAAGGACGGTGACGACGTCGGTGGTCATCACGTCCTTGACCTTCCATTGCCTCATTGTTTCCTCCTTCAATCCCACCTCAAGCTATGGCTCACGCTATGGCGGCCGGACGGGGGCGGTCAGAGGCGTACGACCCGCAACCCCTGTGGCCAAGGACTCTTCTTCGACGCCGCGACCGGGCGTCCACTGGGCGTATGAGCGGCGACAAGTACGTCATAGTGGTCGGGGTCGACGGCTCCGAGAGCGCCCGGCAGGCGCTGCAATGGGCCGTGCATGAGGCACACGGCCGGGGCGGCACGGTCAAGGCCGTGACCGCGTGGCGGTGGGACTTCCCCGAGTTGGCCTTCGGCGACACGCTCAGCAAGGTGCGGAAGAAGGCCGAGGCGATGCTCGCGCACGAGGTGGACTCCCTGCCGCACTACAAGATTTCCGGGATCCCGCTTGCCATCGAGGTGATGGAGGGCCGCCCCGCCAATGTGCTCGTCGCCGCCTCACACGACGCGGACCTTCTGGTGCTGGGCAGCCACGGCCACAGCCGGACGCTGCACCGCGTGCGGGCTTCGGTCACCGAAGACTGCGCGCGCAACGCGACCTGCCCCATCGTGGTCATCCCGGTTGGCTGGGCCACACAACGGCAGCACGCCGAGGCCGGCCGGCCGGAGAGTCTTTCCGCCCAGCCGCAAAGGACCGGCGACCCTGTGCATCCGCTAGCCCCGCAGGCGACCCTTTAGGCGGCACCCACGTGCCGATCCCTCCCTTGTATGGCCGGGTCTCCGCCAACGAACGCCCGCAGAGACCCGGCCAGTCTGGAGGCATCACATGGACCACGACCCGTTGCGCGCCGCCGCCGAGACGGCGCTTCTGGCGCCCTCCATCTTCAACACCCAGCCCTGGCGCTGGGTCATCCGCAGTGGACGGTTGGAGCTGTGGGCCGACCGCACCCGGCAGCTGGACGCGGTCGACCCGGGCGGGCGGCTGCTCACCATCTCCTGCGGTGTGGCCCTGCACCACGCCGACATCGCCCTCGGCGGGGCGGTCGTCAACCGCCTGCCCGAACCCGACCAGATGGCCGCCCTGAGCCCGCCGTCCGGTGCCGTCCCGGACCCGAAACTGCTTGCCGCGATAAGGAACCGGCGTACCGACCGGCGTGCGTTCACCCGTCAGCCGGTGTCCCCGGGAGGATTTGGGCGCGATAACCGATGCTTGCGAACGCAAGGGCGCGCACTTCTACGTCGTGCGTTGGGACCAGGTTTCGGCGATGGCGCTGGCCGCCGTGCGAGCCGGGGCGTTGCAGCTTTCCGACTCCGGTTACCGGGCGGAACTGATGGACTGGACTCACCGTCCTGGATGGAGCGGCGATGGGGTACCCATTGAGTCCACAGTGGACACGGTGGCCAGACGCGTGCCGGTCAGGGATTTCACCCCCTTCGGCGGGAACGCGGCGCAGGCCGGGCCGGACACGGACCTCGGCGCCACCTACGCGGTGATCTTCACCGATGACGACACACCGCTGTCATGGCTGACGGCCGGCGAGGCCCTGTCGGCGGTGCTGCTCACCGCCACCGCGCTGGGCCTGGCCACCGCTCCGATCAGCGACGTGACCGAGGTAGCGGCCACGCGCGACGAGCTGCGCCGGATAATCGCACCGCAACAGGGACACCCGCAGGTGACTGTCCGGATTGGACACCCGGCTGGCGGTAACCCGCCGCCCCGCGCCCCGCGGCGCCTGGCAGACGAGGTGATCACGCCTCTCCCGTGAAGGGGTGCGAGCGGAAGTAGCCCGCCGTGGTCTCCACATCATCGTCGTAGTCCCAGCGCAGCTGGTCGCGCACCTCGATGACGCCGGGCACGATCGCCGCCAGGCGCGCGACAAGCGTTGCGGTGCTTCGCCTGTCGACCCGGCCGCGCAGCACGACAATGCCGTCGATCACATCTACCTCCACCGCCAGCGGATCGATCCACAACGTGCGCCTGAGCACGCCGTCGGCGATCTCCTCACGCATCTCGGAATCCGGCCGGAGGTAGACGCGTAGCAGGTCCGTGCGGGAGACGATGCCGATGAGCCGGCCGTCGCCGTTGACCACCGGCAGCCGCTTGATGCGGTGCCGGTGCATGAGCTTGGCCGCCTCCGCCAGCGGCG
>Ga0075431_100004109_pt1 | contig 14216 bp, 13 predicted proteins | sample RhiMetdeltSRZDD5_FD_75297 | JGI IMG/M metagenome (GOLD analysis project Ga0075431, IMG submission 75297) | Populus rhizosphere microbial communities from Tennessee, USA - Rhizosphere MetaG P. deltoides SRZDD5 | ecosystem: Host-associated > Plants > Roots > Rhizosphere > Soil | place: USA... | reverse complement strand
CCGATCTCGTCCCAGGTGTGCGCGAAGATGCCGCGACTGCCGAAACGGCGGAGGGCTTCGTCGAAGTGGAAGTTGAAGTGGCCGTTGACTTTCACGCATTTGGCGATAATGGAGCCTGAGAAGTCCAGGGTGTCGCTGCCGCCGCCGGACATGTTGAGGATGGCGTTTGGGGCATAGAGGACGCCGCAGAAGGAGCTGTTGCCGGAAATGCTGACACTGACGTTCTCGAACATGCCGAAGTACTTGAAACGGAGTGCGTCGGTATTTCGGTTTGCCACACCGGAGATGGAGGCGTCAGCAGCATAGACGTAAAGCGTTATGCTTGCGCCGGGTTCGATAATGCAGCCGCGCATTGTCATGTTCCTTTTCACCACGAGCGAGGCGGTGGCATTGCTCTTGACGTAAATGGTGCCTCGCACGTCGTCGGTGAAGAAGAACCCTGTGTCGAGGACGTACTCGTAACTTCGATAGTCACCGGTTCCGCGTGGCGCCTGAACGCCGATGAGTGGCGGTGACAAGTCCGGCCATTCGGTGTTGGGGACCGCCTCGTAGTAACCGGGCTGGATGCCAGGGCCACTCCAGGTGAGATCGCCGACCGTGGCATTGGGACCCATTTCATAGGTGGTGTCGCCGCCGGTTTTAAGTTTGCCATTGATGTCTGCGTTGCCGATATCGAGCGAATTGACTCCGCCATAGCAAACGACATCGCCGCCGGCCTTGACCTTAGTGGGATCGTAGGTCCCGCCAGGGCCGCTGAAATTGGGATTCATGGAGTCGTAGCTGTTGAAGCTGATGCCGTTGCCGGTGAGGTCGAGGCACTGCAGCGCCTCGATAGCTGCTGTGAACAAAGGCATGTTGGTGCACTGGACGCGCACCTGACGGAAGATGCTGTACTCGGTTTGCAGCGGGGCACGAATTCCGGCGCGGGAGACGATGACCGGATCCCAATTTGTGGTAATGGTGACGTGATAGTAGCCGTCTTTGAACGGACGTGTCTTTGCGTAACGAGGGATGGGAGTGCTGGTATCGAGGGTCCAGCCGGAGCTGGCGCGGTTGCTGGGGGAGTGCTTCAAATGCGTGAGCGCTTCCTCAATGCCGGCCTCGACAATGGGCAGAACGGCATTCCAATTCTGGGATCGGCCGGTCATTTGGCCTTCGCTGGTTGCGAGTCTAATGATCCCCAGCAAAATGACGCCGAGGACCAGGCAGACCACCAGGGTGAGCATGATGGTGTGCCCTTGCGAGTTTGGTGATGTGATGCGCGTTTTCATTGTTTCCGAATCACGACTTTCGCCGATTGCATGGTTGTGGTGTTGGCCTTGAAACCGAGCAAATAGCGGGTGCAAACCCAGTTCATCTGAACGAGCTTGCAGTTCGCGGGGACCGCGGCCGGGTACACATCATACGGGCCGGTGGTGGGCTGGTGTTGGAAGAGATCGAAACGGAGGTAATCAACGTCCGTCAAAACGGTTTGCTGGGCATCCTCGGTGTGCAAGCGCAGGATCGGCTTGTCCGGCAAATCGGGGCGGTGCACGAAGGTGGTGAGATTGGTGCCGAGGCGCAGCACAATGGAATTGGTGGTTGACGCCTGGACCGCGTCGCACTGGCGGATTTCGCGACTCATCCGATCCGCGGCCAGACGGCTCTTGGTATCGAGGTCCACGGAATTGGTAAGGAACGCGACCGTGCGCATGAAATTCGTGGCCAGGTTCACGCCCGCCACCACGACGATCGTGGCGAGGATGACAAAGAACAGGATTTCAATCAGGCTGAATCCTGCACGGCGATTTAGCTTAATAGACATATTTGAAAAGTCCGTGTTTGGAGATCAGGGTGCTCATGGAACGGGTGCGTTTCATCTTGCCGGTGTCCCAGGTGAGCTTGACAGTAACCATCCGCATGTCGACGGCGTAAGCCTCGGTGAAGGGCGCCGGCTCGATAAGAATCTCGGTGTCGAAGACGCGTGCAGTAGCGTCGTTGCCCGCCTTGGACGGATCGTCCGAGTAAACCGGAACATCGACCACCCCGCGCTGCATGTAAAACGGATCTTCTTCGATGATTTTCTTCCAACCGTACAGCCGAAGCGTGTCCAGTTTTTCGGCCATGATCTGGGTGGCGCGAAGATTCTCGCGCGAGAGTTGGACGGAGAAAGTGGTGGTCACGAGGCCCGTATAGAGGGCCATAAAGATGAGGCCCAGCAGCGCCATCCCTATGGTCGCTTCCAACAGGAAGAACGCCGCGTTTCGCCGCTGGCGCCTGCTGTTTCGAGCTATGGCTATAGTTTTCATCGCAGGTCATTTATCAGCATGCCGGTTGCCACTTTTGGGGGCTTTAGTATTGGCCAGAGCAAGGGCTTTTGGCTGGAAATGTCCCATTCCGAGACAATGTCAGTCCCAAGGGTGGACGGCTTCGCAGTTTTGAGAGGGGATGGTTCTTTTGGGACGGAATGGGAGAGTTCTGGTCCTGGTGATTGAACCAACGTTACAACTTCGCAGAGCGATCGAGCCCACGTGAGCGCGACATTAGGTCCTGTCTCAAATAGGTCTTGAAAGTGATCACCCGCGCCGATGAAAGTGACTGCCGGTGCAAGGTGCTTCAGCATCTCAAGCCGACTCAGTCTGATGTCCTGCAGTTCGTCTACAATCAATATCGGATATGTTCTTGCCACCCACCTCCGAGTGGTCTCGTCCGAAAGGAGACGCGCAGCGCATTCGCAGACGCCTTCGAAGTCAGTGACGGCCAAGCTGTTGACGTCCGGAACAAGTTCTCGGGCTAATGTCCGCCTGCGACACACGAGATGCCACGCGAAAGCATCGAAGGTGGTGCAGAAGAATTGCCCTGGTGGCAGGCTGCGGCGCAAGCGCTCGCTTAGGAGAGTCGCTATTCAGACCTGACGGAACGACCTAAAGGTTTTGTCCGGCTGCTGGTCAGCGTGATTGTGGGATCGGCGGTTGCAGGATGTGCGGGACTTTCCCGTCGCACTGACGGGCGCGGCTTGTGCAAAGCGGGCATGTGTGCCAGCGATTCGGGTGTGGAACCGTTCTGGATTGAGAGGATCGCAAGGCGTACGAGTCTCAGCATTTGGCAGGCAGCTCAGGCAATTCGGCCATGCTCCAAAACGCTTGAAGGTTTTTGAACAGGTTCTGGGTGTCCTCCAACTTTGAGGGTTTTACGAAGTAAGCATTTGCGCCAAGAGTGTAGGCCTCACGCACGTCCTGGGGCTCGCGGGAATTGGTGACAATGATGGTAGGGATCACGCAACACTCAGGATGCTCTTTCACCCAGCGAAGCACTTCCAAGCCGGTGAGGTTTGGCATTTTGAGGTCGAGGATCAGCATCCGCGGGAACGGGTGCTTAATCCGATCGGCGTAAATCCCATCGCCTTTCAGATAATCGAGAGCTTCCTGTCCATCGCGACAGGCATGAACTGGATTTGGTATTCCCGCTCGCTTTAGAGCATGTCGCAGCAATGCGATGTCATCTTCGCTGTCGTCGGCGATTAAGATGTGCAAATCGAGGTTAATGAAACGCAGGCTACAGGCTGGCGGTTGCGATGGTCAAGGGCTGAGTCAAAGGACGGAAAGGATCAGAGAATGGGCGGCAGAAGAGGCTAAATTCTAAAGGCCGAAGGACGGAAAGGACCAGGACTGAAGAACGGATGGGTGTCCGCCGCAGGGGCGCGCCGTAAATAACCAATAACCAGAGAGGTTCCAAAGCTCCAATTTCCAAAAAGATTATGCGAGTGGAGGTTGAGATGTATCAGCGGGAGGAGGGATCTGATCGGGAGCTTGCGGCTCACCTTGCGGCGGGGCGGCCGGTGGTCCAGATAGTGAAGCTTTCAGGGTCGGGGCGAGCTGAACGAAGTCGCGGAAATCCAAGGGCTTGATGAGGAAGGAACTGGCGCCGAGTTGGTAAGCCCGTTGGACATCGACAACACGATCCGAAGTGGTGAGCACGACGACGCGAAGGTTTCGGAGCGTTGGCTGCTCGCGAATCCATTCCATGACTTCGAAGCCGTTCTTGTTTGGCATTTTCAGGTCGAGGAGCAGGAGAGTCGGCAACGGGTACTCTTCGCGATTGGCATATTTGCCGTCGCCGTTGAGATAGGCGATGGCTTCGGCACCATCGCAGACGAAATGGAGCGGGTTGAGGAGGTTGGCGTAGCGGAATGCGCGCTTAATAAGGATAACATGATCGTCGTTATCCTCCGCCACCAGGATGGTTTGGCCGTGAGACATTGTCTTCAGCGCATCCGACATATGGCTCCCAGGGTTTTCCTAAAGTACTACGTTATTACTCGCGGGGAAGGTGGGGAAAACACCTGATCTGGACGGACACGGACTATTTCGGGGATGGCGGCAGCCGATGTCCGTCGGCTGCCGCCTGCCCATATCCCCACCCACTTTACCGCTCAATTATGAATACGTGGGTTTTTGGAAAATCTTTCAAACAAGTGAAAAATGTTTTGGGAAGAATGGGACGGATGGGACCGATGGGACGGCTGAGATCAGCCTCCGGATTTGGAGATTTCCTGGAATTTGCGGACTTCGAGGGTGAGGGCTGAAGCGGAACGGACCAGAGGGCCGGTGACGCGGACGCGGCCGGGGTCTTTGCACGCGACCAATTTTGCGAAGGCTTTGCGTTCGGCGCGGGTGGGCGGTTCGGCGCGCTTGCGCCTGGTGTCCCACTGAATCTTGCGGGTGAGCGGCGCCAGCCGGAGGAGCGGCCCGTTGTCGCTAGCGCGCAGGACAAGATTGGTTCCCTGAACTTCCAGAGTGCCGTCCACCATGGCTTCGACGCCGCGGACATCGACGCCGACGTTCATGGCGCGAAAGTTCTTAGCGAAGAGGTCGGGGTCAGGGGTCCAACTTTGGCGCATGTGCAAGTTGAAAGTTTGGGTGGCGGTGTCCGGGCGTTGAGGAATCGCCTCGATGGCGTCGGGCAAATTGAGGCCGTTGCGAATCTCCGCCCAGCAGCCACCCACGCCGTACGGGCAATGGGTGGTTATGCCGAGGGTGACGGTGCGAACCTGACCGCTCGCGCCGGCTGAGATGATGCAACCAAGCGCAAAGATGCTTAGAGCTTTCCAGTGGTTCATGGCGCGGGATAAAGCTGCGTTTGCGGAATGACCTGCCGAGTCTGGCTCGGGCTGGACCAGAGCAAGCGGGCGACGGCGCCGCCAGCGTTCTCGTAATAATCCATCTGGATGCTTACGCGTTGGCCGGCAGTGAGCGCGATGCTGCCGGTCCATTCGGTTGGACCCTGGTCGAACCAGCGGTCGATAATAAGCTGGCCGTTGACCCACAGGCGGACGCCGTCATCGGTGATGGTATGGAAGGTGTAGGTTTCGTTGAATTGGCCCTGAACGTCGCCGGTCCAGCGGATGGAGAACGTATCGGCGCCCATGCCGGCGACGGGAGAACCATTGGCGAAATCGAAGTTTACGGTGGCATCGGTGCGAGTCTTCTTAAGCGTGGTAAAATCGACGTTGTTGTAGTATTGGCCTTTCAAGCCGGTGCCGGTCCCAGGGGGTGGAGGGGAAACTGGCGTGGCGCTGGCCTGGGAGGAGTTAGGCCCTTCGCCGGCGGAGTTGATGCCAGAGACAACGTAGTGATAAGTCGTGCCGCCGGTGACGGCAGTGTCGGCATAGCTGGTGCCTGCTACATTGGGAGCGATGGTTGAGTAGGGCCCGCCGGAGGTGGTGGAGCGTTTCACGTTGTAGCCAGTGGCGAGGCTGGCCGCGTTCCAGGAGAGATTGACCTGGGCGACTACGCCAACCGCAGTGAGACCGGTGGGGGCGGGCGGAGGGGAACTGAAACCGGACACGCGCAGGAAGGGCGCGACGGCCGGCACGCCGTTGTTGTTAACGATCCAGAGCAAATGATAACCCGGCGGGACAATGTTCGGGCTGGAAGGAATGGTGACATTCAAGCTTCCTGCGGCTGAGGAGAAAGCGAGCGGGACATAACGCTCGTTCCAATTCTGCGCGTGAGTGAGCGAGCCGATCGCGGTAATCGCCACTTTGCTGATGCTTGAAGCGTCCGGTGTAGTGACGGAAATGGTCGAGCCATATTGGGCGGTGGACGGGGCGGAAGAGATCGTGGGCCGCGCGCCGGAGAAGAGATAGGGCGGCGAAAAAATCTGGGCGGTGGGATGATTGTCCCCGCCGGCCGAGAGCACGCGGCCATCGGGCAGCAGCAATGCAGTGGAGTGATAGCCGCGATATTCGGCTTCGAGCGCCATGGTAGTCCACGCCCCGTTCACGGGATTCCAGAGTTGCGCCGTCTTTGAACCATCATCGGTATTAAACTCGGGGGAAGCACTACCACCGGTGCACAACACCATCCCGTTTGGCAGACAGGTAACGTTGTTTTGACGGCGAGGGCCGGACATGGGGCCGGTGAGCGTCCAAGAGGGCGAGGCGACGTTAAGGTTGATGATTTCAGCACTGGCAGTGGGCGGGTCGCCGCCGCCGGCCATCATGATCTTCCCAATGTCATACATTGCGGCCGAGCCGTAGTTTTCACGTCCGCCGACCTGCTGGACAGCCACGAGCGACCAGGAGCCCGCGCCGCTGGTGTCGAGGTAACGAGACGTTTGGGTGGCGAAAAAGACTTTGCCGTTGGGGGCGAGGAATTGGCGTGGGTAAAGGGTGATGCCAAGGACAGCATTATTGAGGTTGCGCCATGTGCCGGTGGCGATCTGAAAGACCTGTGGGAGATCGTTGACGGTGTAGTTCATGTCGTAACTGCCGGAAGTGACGAGGACATCGCCGTTGGCGAGAGTGGTGCAACTGGGATACCAACGATTGTTGTTCATGTCCGGCAGAGCGGCCCAAGTGTTAGCGACGGGATTGTAGATGTAGGCGCTGTTGATGCCGATGCCGTTGCGGCGATTATGCCCGCCGGCCACAAAGAGGCGGCCGTCCTCGAGAAATGAGTGGCCAGAACAAAATGGATTTTCTCCCATCTTTGGCAGCGTGGTGACTGTGCCGGTGGCAGGATCCCAAAGGCGCGGATCATCACCGTAAGGCCACAACATGACCTTGCCTGTGGGCAGCAAATGCATGTGCACCGCCACAATAGGCCAGGACATGACCGGACCCCATTCTCCGACGGCCGATGGTTGCGCGCCAGTGGGGACGGAAGCGGTGGTGAGCGCGATAACCGCAAGAATACATGTATTTTTAGTCATAGCGTGTGTTTTGTTTTGGCCTGCGTGGTTAATTCCAATGCCGCGATTCTCTGCAATCCGGTTGTACCTCGCTATACGATTCCTGCTGAGTTTTTTCGTTTTTCGCGCATGGCGGGCTTGCGGGTTCAGGCTTGCAGTGAAAGACATCAACGGTCCATTGTTGCGGCGGGATCAGGGAACAATGAAGGGACCGGAACTCATTGGGATGACGTGGGAACTCAGCGCCGGGCGGCTGAAGGAGCAGCGCTGTTACGGGACATATCGCGAGGACATGCCCGAACCGGCGTTTCGTTTCAACGTGCTGTTTGTGAAGCACGATGGCGCGTTCAAGATGCATTCGCACGAATACTCCGAACTGGTGATCGTACTGGGCGGACGCGGCGTACACCTGACGGAGTACGAAAACTACGCGCTAGAGGAAGGCGATGTATTCGTGATCACCGGGAATACGCGGCACGGCTTTGCGGATGCGCAGAACCTCAAGTTATGCAACCTGCAGTACGATCCGGAGCAATTTCTGCGCGGCCAGCGGGGGCTGGACAACATGATGGGTTACCACGCGCTGTTCGACCTCGAGCCGCGTTCGAACAAGCCGGACCACTTCAATGAGCGGCTGCATCTTTCGACCGATGAAATGGTTTATGTGACATCGTTGCTGGCGACATTGAAGGCAGAATTGGACTGCCGAAACGAGGGGCGCGAGGTGGTAATCAAGAGCACATTCCTGCTGTTGGTGACGTATCTATCGCGGCGTTACGCTTCGCAGAAGCGGGATCACGGAACGCCACTGGTGCGGATGGCGAATGTGGTAGCGCACGTCCAGAAACATTTTCGGGAGCCGCTGCGCGTGCGTGACCTTGCGCCGCTCGCGCACTTTTCGCAGAGCCAATTCCAGCGCATCTTCAAGCGCACTTACAACACCACGCCGCAGAAGTTCGTGCAACAAGTGCGCCTGCACGAAGCGGGCGAGATGCTTAAGGACCCGAATCGTGACATTACCAACATAGCATTCGAGACCGGGTTTTCGAGCAGCTCAATGTTTTCGATGCAGTTCAAACGCCATTTCGGCCAAACGCCTTCAGAATATCGGCGCGCGAAATTGGCCGAACTGACACCCCGAGCAGGCGAGCAGCGACTGCCGACGAACGGCGGCATGATGCATTTGCCGCGGGAGCCGGCAGCTATTCGCAGCGCGTCGCGCGCTTTCCAAGGCTGACGTTGTTTGGAGCCTAGAGTTCGTTACAGGTTTACGTGGTTCAGACATGAATCGACGCCGAACATACGGCTACCAAAACAGCCCGCCGCCCGATGAGCCAGAAAGTGACTTGCGGTGTGATGTAAGGCTGTAATAATGGACTCATCCGACGGCAGAACGTTTCTTTCAGCGGGTTGCCCCCAACCCCTCCCTCGGCGTCTGTGGCCGCGCAAGTACGCTGCGCCGATTCGAATACTGCTTTCATGGCATCGATCAGATCGAGGAATTCCTCCGGCCGAAGATGTATGCCAATTTCTGACTGGTCATCGGTGGGACTCCTCCTGAGGAGGATCATGCGGATTGCGAAGCCTTCAGTATGGTCTCGGCTGGGCCAGAACGAATCTTGGCGTTGAAATCCAAAAGAATTTCATGATCGTGCTCCGGTTTAAGCGGGAGTTTGACGTAACCGGGGTATTGGTTGCTGCATTGGGACATATGGTATTCGTCGTGGTTATAACAGATGATAGTTGTAAAGTCGACGTTATAGGTACGAGTACGGCGGGACGGGGTGAGAACAGAGCCCGGATGGTGATGAGCACACCCGGGCTGATGACGGAAGTACCTATGCAGATTGCCCTTGCGGCAAGGATGCCGCCACTGAACTCGCAAGACGGGCGGGCAAACAGCAGCCTCTCACCACCATGACCAGAAATCGACTTTGAAAAAGCGGACGAAGCGGCGGCCGATGATTTCCAGGAGGCGTCTTTCGCCGCAGTAAATCTTGGCCTGGCCACTCATCTCGGGTTTCAGGAGGAGTTTTGGATTTTCGAGTTCGGTCGTGACGCGGACGGTCCGATCGGTGCGAGTGTCATCGGGTTCGTTTGCGACTGGGGCAATCGCAGCAACGCGCGCTTCGAAACTGTGGAGGGGATAAGCGCGGGCTTTGAGGATCACCTTCTGGCCAACGCTGACTTCAGCGATCTCTTTTTCGGGGACGGCAATTTCGACTGTGACTTTGCGGAGTTCGTGGACTTCGGTAATGAGGTCGCCTTTCTTGACGGCCTGACCAATTTTGTCACGAATATGATAGGTGGTGACTGTGCCGTCGACGGGACTGTGTACTTTGAGAAGGGTGAGTTGTTCCTGGACGTACGCGAGATGGGCGTTGAGGCGGTTCAACTCGGCGGCGGTGGCTTCGATATCCTCGAGGCGGCTGCCGGCCTCGAGAAGCTTGAGCTTGTCCTGGGCTTCCTGCATCTCCTTTCGGCGGAGGGTGACGCGTTCCCTGGTAAGTTGCAATTCCCGGTCAGAGAGGATGTCGGCTTTGTACAAGTTCAGGTCCATCTCGAGGTGAGTGATAGAATAATCGAGGAGTTCCTGAGTTTTAGTAAGGATGGTGCGGGCCAACCCGATTTCCTCGGGGCGCGAACCGGCCTCGAGGAGCCTCAGACGCGCCTCGGTTTCCCTGATTTGGGCGGTGGTCCTGGCGAGTTCGGCACGCCAGTCACGATCGGAGAGCTGGGCGATGAGGTCGCCCTTTTTGACGGTTTGTCCTTCGTCCACGTGAATCTGCTGGATGATGCCCTCGACTTCGGCACGGATGTCGCAATTATGGACGGGCAGAACATAGAAAGCGCCAGCGATTCGGAGGTCGGTTCGGATGAAGTATAAGGCGGCGAGGACACCGATGAGGACGGCAAGCCGCAAACCCCGTTTGGCCCATTTTTTCATATCCCAGCTCCGCGATTCCGCGCGCCCTTGCGCGAGAGAGTTTTTCAGTGGTGCATGAAGCGCCTGCGCGAGGAGAATTGTAAAGACGGCAAAACCCCACCCTTGAAAGCGGTCGGTGGCAAAGCCAAAAAAGTTCCAGGCAATGAGAGCCAGGAAGCCCCAGGAGTAGGTCCAGGCGAGGATGCCGTAGATGAGGAAGATACGTCGCTCGCGGGGGGTTGGGGGTTCGCCGGTCCTGGGCTCCATACCAAGAACGCGGCGCACAATATTTCCAAGAAAGCCAATGGCGCGCTGACGGAGGTTTGGAATTTCCAGCCAGTCGCTCAGGAGATAGTAGCCGTCCAGCTTGATGAGGGGGTTCATATTGAAGAGAGACTTGATGGCGGAGGTGCTCATAATGATGAGGGCGAGGTGGTTGATGATGGTTTCCTGGTCGGTGACCCACCATAGGAACGTGGCCATGGACCAGAGCGACAGCTCAAAATAGGCGCCGGCGAAACTGACCCAGAGGCGCTGAGATTTTTTGGGGAAGAGCCAGGCATCGCTGACGTTGCAGTAAAAGGCGGGCTGAAAGTAGATGAGCATGAAACCCATTTCGCGGACGGTACCGCCGAAGTGCTTGCAAGTGAGGCCGTGCGCGAATTCGTGCATGGTGACTACCACCAGCACGGTGGCGTACATGGCGAGGAACGACTCGATATTGTAGAGGCGTGGAATGTCGCGGGCGATTTCGTCCCAATGCATGAGGCTAAAGGCGAGACCAGAAGTGATGAGGGCCGCGGAGAGAAAGACGAATGCGCGCGTGAAGCAAAACGACAGCCGCGCGTGCAGCCAGGTGAGGAGGCGGTCGGGATCGAGCCCGGGAAAGCGGAGATACAGGAGGGTGCCGCGCACGCGCTTAGCGGCGGGCGGTTTTGCGGGTTGGGCATCGGTGGTCTCGAGCAACCCGAGGCGGCGGAGTCTGGCGATGAACTGTTGGAGGGTTTCTGCCGGAAGCGGCGCGTTAAACTGGTCCTCGACCGCCTTTTGAATCTGTTCGGGCGTGGATTGGCCACCGAGCCGGCCGAAGATGAACGCTTCGATTTCGCCAAAGCGGAAGAACCGTGCGGTGCGAGGATCTTTGACGACGAGGCAGGTCGAATCGCCATTCGGCTGATAACTTTGCACCAGATCGCTTCGCAACCGGGCGGCCAAAGGTTCACTGGCTTGCAGCGCAGTCATGTGAAAGCGGCAGGCCATTGAAAATCCAATGGCCTGCCCGAGCTTCGGTAACGCGGTCCGGGTGGGCCTACTGTTGGAGCCAAAAGGCCCACCCGTTAGCGCCTGCTACTTATCGTTGCTTGGATTGGTAGCGGGAACTTCGTTCGGGTTGCTCTGGCCGGGCGCATGGGCCGGGTTGCCGGAAGGGAACTGCCCCGGAGGGAAGTTCGCGTTCGACGGAGCGATGCGTTCTTCGAGTTCTTCGACTTGCAGGGTTATGGTTTTTTGGTCTTTCATTTTGTTTCCCTTCTCTTGTGGTTATACGGTCTGACCGAGATTTACTCGCCCTTGTTCCAGCCGCCGGGCGCGTGCCCCGAAGGGTTCAGGTAATCGACGGCCTGTCCGTTGGCAGCGTTATCCGAGTTCGGTGTGTTGCCGCCGGGATTTGTGAGAACGATCGTCGGTGCGACGCGTTCTTCGAGTTCTTCGACTTGCAGTGTGATGTTTTTTTGGTCTTTCATGCTATTTCCTTTCCCTTGTGCGTTGTTTGCGATGGTTCAGTTGCAGTTAGGCGTTTCGTTCCGATATTCAAAGTATTCTCGCCCGGTTGTTGTTGCTGCCTGTGCTCTTCGACGTTCCTGAATATGTAATTGGGTTATAGGATTTCACGACAGATTCTCTGCGTTCTGTTTGCAATTGTTATGAACGTCGGTTCCGCTCACGGCTCCAACGGGAACGGAAGTTCTCAACCTGAGAACGCGCGACTATTAACCGTTTGCCGAAAAATTACTAGGTGGGTAAATACCCCGGGAACTTCCCGGGGCCGGCAACCGACGACGGCACGCAGAACGCTTTCTCGACGACACGTGCGGAATTGCGGATGGGTTTATGTTGATGGTTGAGGTTGATGGACAGGACGAGCGGTGGAGATCGGGAAATCGGGGTGCGCCGCAGCCGATCAGGAGGGATGCGCGGATCGATGAGGGTTTTGCATGGGGAATAATTCCCGGATCGGGATCAGGGGTTGCCTTCAGCGAATGTTTTGGGGCGAATGGGACTGATGGGACGAATGAACGGAATGGACGAAGTGGACTCAGTGGACAGGGGTGGATGGTCCGAGCGTTGATTGGCGTTTCTCAACTGCGGATGAACTGCCGTGGATGACCAAAGGCCGCGAGGGCTTTTGCGCGCTCGCGGCCAAAGGTTATTGCTGGATTGTTTTGGAGACGGGTTTCTAGTTGCTGCAGCTCGTCTGGTGGATCTGCAGGTTACCCGTGGTGATGGTCACCGGGTCCGCTGCGCTGGCTCCAATCTGCATCACGACCGTGCTGCCAATCATGACTTTCAGATAGAGCATGTCGCTGCCGCCGCCTCCCTCCGCGTGGTCGATGGCTCGGGCCTCGAAGGTAACGGGAACCTTGTCCGACCCATCGCCTCCGTTCCTACTCACAATGCCTTCGCCATGGAAGTCAATGACGTTGACCGTAACCCTGGGGGACCTGGTGGGCACGCCGGAGCAAGAGTCGACTATGATGCGTTGCCCCTGGAAATGCAGGCCGGTGTAGTGGTCAACCACGTTCCAGTTCCCGCCATCCGCTGCTTTGGGACTGCACCCAGGATAAACGACTCCGCCGAAGCTGTAGTTTGGGACGTTTTTGCTCTTGTCGACCGTGCCGCCGCCCGTCAACCAGCACGGGCCCGGAGGCGGGGCCTCGGAACAGAAATCCCCGCCGAGATCGAAGGTAAGGAGAGGCGGGGCGTCGCTGATGACCTTAATCCTTTGGCACAGAGGGCTAAGCGTGGCCCCTGCAGGCAGCGTGGACGGATCGATGCACACGGTGTAAGTGTCGAAGCCGCCGACGGTTATATTAGCAACGCCGACGTCATCCGTCAGAGCGCAACCCTGGCCCTCGATGCACACGAGAATGCCGGCGCGCGTCGTGTCGTTGGGACATGCGACTCTGACACTGACAACACAAGCGCTGGCGGTAACGACAGACAAAACCAACGCAAACAAACCTGTGGATAATTTGCTGAACGATTTCATAATTTCCCCATCTTATTGTTATTTTTTTAAGGTTAAAACACATCCAAGCCCCGCTCATAAACCGTCCGGAACATCAATTGCGCGCACGCGTTTGCCAGAACTCCAAAGCAAATACGTGAAAACAATCCCTAGACCTCAGGCCTAAGCGGCTGTTCTGGAACGGGAACTCGTAAATGATTTGTATCCTTATTGGAGCGGACCTGTCAAGACATCGTTGTTTGTTCCCCCGGGAAATGCCTGGGTTAATGGACGCCACGTTGACGAAAAGATGGGCCGGGCCTTGTTCCAGCCAGATGGTTGTTTGAGGTCCCGAGGTTGCATGCTGAGTTCCTTAACTTCTTATCCTACCATCGTCCCAAAATACGCACGTCTCCGGACAGTATGTTGCCGTTGGCAGAATCTCGCCAATTTCCAATGCTGTCACGATAAGCCATGAACTGGTGTCCATTGTGTTCCACCAGGACGTCTTTTCCGACCGGTGGTAATTGATCGCCTTGACTGTTCCCGCCGTCCTCTGCTGGAACTTTGCCGTCCATATACAAATATTTGAGCGCGCCTTCATCTGTAAATACGTGGGTTTTTGAAAAATCTTTCAAAGAATCGGAAAAATATTTTGGGACGAATGGGAGGAAGGCTAAAGGCGAAGCGAAGCGAGGGCCGGACGAACGTTAGAGAGAAGCACCCGGCTCGGGTGCCTGTTTGCTTTGGCGTTTGCGGTCCTGCTTTTTCTTTTGGTTCTTCACGGATTTCCGGGGGAGCAACTTGCGGCCTTCCTTCGCCGCGTTCCTTTCCCAACCACTTGCACATTCAATTCTTACAGGTGCCTTACAGCTCCTTACAGGTACCTTA
>Ga0075431_100004103_pt1 | contig 14225 bp, 9 predicted proteins | sample RhiMetdeltSRZDD5_FD_75297 | JGI IMG/M metagenome (GOLD analysis project Ga0075431, IMG submission 75297) | Populus rhizosphere microbial communities from Tennessee, USA - Rhizosphere MetaG P. deltoides SRZDD5 | ecosystem: Host-associated > Plants > Roots > Rhizosphere > Soil | place: USA... | reverse complement strand
CACGATATTCATTCAGAAGAATAGTGTTGTAAGGTCGCACCGCATCAGCCTTTATCCGGATGCAAACCAGAAAGTAGTTTTCTTTTCCGTTCGGGGTGAAGAAGGAAAAGTATACCAACTCTATGTTTTCGACATTGAAGGCAGACTTGTTAAGCAGGCAGAAACAAGAAACAAACAAACAATACTCGTAAAAGGAATAAAGAAAGGATCTTATTTTTTTGAAGTGTTCAGCGACGACAAGCGTATTGGCAATGGTCAGATCGCAATTCGATAACTAAAAAATATTAAAATGCTAAGTCAGTAAGCTGCGGGGAAATTCTTAAAATCTGATATCCGGTTGAGTCAAAACCTGGTCCGTTCCCTATTAATAAACCAAGTACCCTGATAACAAAGATTTTTTTAATCACTCCCTGCAACTGCTTGCTGAATGCATTCTTATCGTTCTGGTTTCTATCCAGTATCCTCGAAGGCTGGCGATGAAAAATTGCCGGCCTTTGCTTTGGGGGCAGAACGCAAAAGGCAGAAGGCAGATAAAACAATTATTTCTGCCCTGTGCCTTCTGCCTATTTCTCCAGTTCCGGCTTCAGAAACCTCGCCGTATGGCTTTCCTTAACTTTCACCAGCTCCTCCGGCGTGCCCTCAAATAAAATCCTTCCGCCACCATCTCCACCTTCCGGCCCGAGATCAATAATATGATCCGCAACCTTTATCACATCAAGATTATGTTCAATTACCAACACAGTATTCCCGCGGTCAACCAGCTTATTGAGTACATTCAGCAGATGCTGAATATCCTGAAAATGTAAACCTGTTGTTGGCTCATCAAGAATGTAAAACGTTTTTCCGGTATCTTTTTTACCGAGTTCGGTAGATAGCTTCACTCGTTGCGCTTCACCCCCACTCAAGGTCACAGCCGACTGTCCAAGTGTAATATATCCGAGACCAACTTCCTGCAGCACTTTTATTTTACGATAGATATACGGAACCGCTCCAAAGAATTCCACAGCTTCATCCACCGTCATGTTCAACACATCGCTGATAGATTTTCCCTTGTAGCGTATCTCCAGCGTTTCCCGGTTGTACCTGCGGCCATTACACTTTTCGCAATGTACATACACGTCCGGTAGAAAATTCATTTCGATCACACGCATACCGCCCCCTTCACAAACATCGCAACGCCCACTCTTCACATTAAAAGAAAACCTGCCGGGAGTGTACCCTCTTATTTTGGCCTCCGGAACAGAGGCAAATAGCGTTCTGATATCGGTAAAGAAACCGCAATAGGTAGCCGGATTACTCCGTGGTGTACGGCCAATGGGCGACTGATCCATCTCGATCACTTTGTCGATCGCTTCAAGTCCTTTTACAGATTTAAATTCCAGTGGAGAAAATTTCGAACCGTATGCATGTTCACTCAGGATCGGGTACAGTGTTTCATTAATTAAAGTAGACTTCCCGCTTCCGCTAACGCCTGTCACAACAATCAACTTTCCCAACGGAAATTTCACATTCAGCGATCTCAGGTTATTCCCGTTTGCACCTCTCAGTTCAAGGAACTTTCCGTTGCCTTTTCTTCTTTCGGCAGGCACCGCAATCGTTCTCTCTCCAAACAGGAACCGCGAAGTTTCCGAGTCTGTCTCGTATAATTGTTTGGGATCCCCTGCTGCAACGATCCTTCCGCCGTATTTACCCGCGCGCGGTCCGATGTCTACAAGATGATCAGCCGAAAGCATTATCTCTTTATCATGTTCCACTACCAGAACACTATTCCCAATGTTTCTGAGATTTTTCAATGCATCGATCAGGCGCTGGTTGTCGCGCGAGTGTAAACCAATGCTGGGTTCATCCAGGATATACGTAATACCCTGTAGCTGCGATCCGATCTGTGTGGCCAGCCGTATTCTTTGTGATTCTCCTCCGCTGAGTGTCCTGGCCGAACGGTTCAATGTCAGGTAATTCAATCCAACATCAAGGAGAAATCGAAGGCGCTCACGTATTTCCTTCAACACATCTTTGCCAATTGTTTTTTGTTTTTCGCTGAGGCGATTCTCAATTCCGTCGAACCAGGTTACCAATTTATCGAGATTCATTTCACTTATCTCAGCTATGTTTTTTCCATCCACTTTAAACCATAAACTCTCTTTCCTCAATCGTGCGCCACCGCATTCAGGACATGTTTTCAGTTCCATAAACTGTTCAACCCACTCTCTTAAAGCTTCGGTTGTACCACCATTGAACCAACGTTTAAGCTGCGGAACAATGCCTTCATATTCTTCGAGGTAAACATTGCCATGTGTATTTATTTCGTTGTAGTCGATATCTACAGTTCCTTCACCTTGTTCGTTTCCATAAAGAATAAGATTGATGGCTTTTTGTGGAAGTTCTTTTACCGGCTTATTAAGGTCTATCTTGTATTTACGGGCAAGTTGCTGAACCTGTTTAAATGCATACGCTTCGCGGGCTTCGCCTAAAGGAACAAAAGCGCCTTCATTAACGCTGTATTCTCTGTCGGGAATAATCGAATCGATATTAACCTGGTATATGTCGCCGAGTCCCTTACAGGTGGTGCAATAGCCGTAGGGCGAGTTGAAAGAAAAAGAATTTGGTGACGGTTCTTCATAACTTATACCAGTGTCTTCACACATCAATGTTTTACTGTACTGAACTGTTTTATCAAAATCATTCAGTAAAATAAACATCAGGTCTTTTCCCGTTTGCAGCGCCTTTTGAACGCTTTGGCTTAGCCGCACTTTCATATCGGGCGTAACAGTCAGCCTGTCGATCACTACTTCAATGTCGTGGATCTTGTATCTGTCGACCTGCATTTTCGGTACGAGATCTTTTATTTCTCCATCGATCCGTACCTTGAGATATCCTTTCTTTCTCACATCCTCAAAAAGTTCACGGTAATGACCCTTTCTTCCTCTCACCAGAGGAGCAAGCACTGTGATCTTTTTTCCCTGGAACTTTTGAAATATATTCTGAACAATTTCCTCTTCGCTGAATTTCACCATCAGCTTACCCGTGTTGTAGCTGTAGGCGTCTGCGGTTCTCGCATACAACAACCTCATGAAGTCGTACACTTCTGTGATGGTTCCCACTGTCGAGCGGGGATTCCGGTTCGTAGTTTTTTGTTCTATTGAGATGACGGGTGATAGTCCGGTTATTTTATCTACATCTGGTCGCTCCATATCGCCTATGAATTGGCGGGCATAGGCTGAAAAGCTTTCCATGTAACGGCGCTGGCCCTCATTGTATATTGTATCGAAGGCAAGGGATGATTTTCCGCTTCCGCTGACACCCGTGAATACTACGAGTTTATTTTTGGGAATGCGCAGATCAATGTTCTTGAGGTTGTGTTCACGGGCACCGAAAACTTCAATGTATTCCTGGCCGTTTGGTTCTATAGCTTGTGCTGCGGTTGCTTTACTTTTTGCCATGAGGACCGCGAATTTACTAAATAATTTGGTAAGCAGGGGACCTCATTCGCCGCGGCATTATCCATTAACAATTTCCCCTCCATTCGGATGAAGAATTTGCCCCGTCATATATGACGAATCATCACATGCCAGGAACAGATAACATGGCGCCACCTCGGCCGGTTCCCCTGCGCGCTTCATAGGCACGTCACTCCCATGCTGCGCAACGCGTTTAGCATCAAAACTAGACGGGATCAGCGGCGTCCATATCGGGCCAGGAGCAACACCATTCACCCTTATGCCTCTATCAGCAAGGTTTGTAGATAAGCTGCGTGTAAAAGCAACGATAGCACCTTTTGTTGAGGCATAATCAATCAGTGTCGGACTTCCCCGGTAAGCCGTAACAGAAGTAGTGTTAATTATGCAGCTGCCCTTCTGCATATGCGGTAACGAAAACTTTGTTACCCAGAAATAAGAAAAGATGTTCGTTGAAAAAGTAGCGAGCATTTGCTCGGTAGTTATATCTTCCAATTTTTCAGCAGCCCAATGCAGCGCCGCATTATTTACAAGTATATCTATCCTGCCATACGATTTAATTGTCTTATCAACGGCCTTACTGCAATTATTCTCTTTCGACAGATCGGTGGCTATCAACAAGCACTTCCGGCCATACTTCTCTACGTTAATTTTTGTTTCGTTTGCGTCGTCATGTTCATTCAGATATACAATTGCGATATCTGCCCCTTCCTTTGCAAATAATACAGCCACTGCTCTGCCTATGCCACTGTCTCCACCCGTTATCAGAGCCACTTTATTTCTTAGCCTGCCACTGCCGAGATAACCGGGCTGAAACTCAGGTTTAGGCTCCATTTTAGACTCTTTACCGGGCCTTGCCTGGTGTTGGGGTTTCCTGATCTGCTTTTTTGCACCTTTTGCCATTTGTTCGATTTTATTGGTTTGGTGCAAATCATATTCCATCCGCGTGTTACCTTCCATGTATAATATTATCCCGTTGATATGGTTACACTGGAGAATGATCATCTAAAGGTTGAGGTGAAAACAAAAGGTGCAGAGCTCGACAGCCTTTATTCAAAAGAAACAAAGCTGGAATACCTGTGGAGTGGTGATGCAAAATTCTGGAACAAGAAGTCGCCGTTACTGTTTCCAATCGTCGGAACTTTAAAGCAGAACACCTACTTCTATAACAATAAGCCTTATGTATTAACAAGGCACGGCTTCGCACGCGACATGGAATTTTCTGTAACCAGTCAGGCCGGGAACACCGCAACATTCACCCTGACAAGCGGCGAAACCACCTTACACAATTTCCCTTTCCCGTTCCAGCTTGATGTGATTTATTTACTTGAATTAACTACGCTCCATGTAAAATATAAGGTTACAAATTCCGGTAACGATAACATGTACTTTTCAATCGGCGCGCATCCTGCCTTTCGGGTGCCCCTTGAAAAGAAACTGGACTATCACGATTATTATTTTGAGTTTGAACAAACAGAAGATGCTTACAGGTGGCTGATCTCAAACCAGGGGCTGATAGAGCCCGTCACAGTTCCTTTTCTCATAAACACAAACATCCTTCCTATCACGAAAGATCTTTTCCGCAACGATGCACTTGTCTTCAAATATCTGAATTCACACAAAGTAAAGTTGAAATCCAACCGGTCAAAGCATGGCGTTGAAGTGAGTTACCCCGGATTTCCCTTCCTGGGTTTGTGGGCCGCACCCGATGCAGACTTCGTTTGCATTGAACCATGGTGTGGCATAGCCGACAGCTCTGCAAGCAAACAGGAATTTATTAATAAAGAAGGAATCAATCTGCTGACGCCGGCGCAGATATTTGAAAGAACGTGGAGCGTACGGGTTTTTTAATTATCGCTGAACATACACGCTTACAGTTCCGGCTGTTACAGGAAATTCACCCCACCCACTCTCATCGATCATTACCTCTGCCTTATTCTTTTGCAATACATCGTAAAATGTTTTTCCTGCGTGACGCTTTCCAATTTCCATTTTTCGCATCGAGTGATCGCCATTCGATAAAATGACCGCGCAGCCAGACTTTTCATTTTCGTCGGTACCTTCCCTGGTCCAGCCAATGCAATTCATCTCGTCGAAGTAATCTCGCTGTTCACCGTACGCATACATTTTTCTTGCCCCTATCAGCGTTTCAATTCCCTCACATTTTTCTAAAAATATCTCGTGATCCTTGCCATCCCTGCCTTTCCCAGTATAGTGCGCGCCATAAACATCAGGATAGAACACACACGGATAACCTTCGCTCCTTAAAAGGATCAATGCGTATGCATGAGGCTTGAACCATGCTTCAATGGGCGCCTCCAATGCCTGCAGTGGTTGCGTATCGTGATTATCCACCACTGTAACGGCTTTATCAGGACGTGCCTTAACGAGTGTTTCATCGAAAATCTGCCTTAGGTCATAGTGCTTACCCTTACTGGATGCGTCATAAAAATTATGATGAAGTGAGGCATCGAACAGCGACATACGGTTGCCAACAGCGTCCAGATATTTTAATAGCAATGGAAGATCGCCGGGCGCCCAGTATTCTCCAACAGCAAAAAGATCGGGCTTAAGGCTGCGCGCGTGATCGAGCCACTCGATCATAAACGGTGGTGCGATGTGCTTTACTGCGTCGAGCCTTACACCATCAAAGTTTATTTCATTCATGAACCATGCTGTAAATCTTTTCAGCTCTTCGCGGACCGCAGGATTCCGATGTTCAATGTCACAGAACATCAGGTAGTCATAGTTTCCTTTTTCATCATCTATAACTTCTTCCCATCCTTCTCCATATTCATTAAGAATACTGAATACAGCATACTCACCAAGATCATGTGCATAATCAACCCCGGTGAAACACCTGTGATCCCAAACGAACTGTGAGTATTGGCCGTTTCTTCCCGGGAAAGTAAATTTTGTGAAGGCATCAATTTCAATCGGATCGCTTTCAAATTTATTGCGGTCGTCTTCGTTCACCTTCCTCACCCACACCCTTTCGGTTTCGTCTGCACCGCCCATGTGATTTAAGATAATATCGGCATACACGCCAATACCTTTTTCGTGAAGCTCTTTTACGGCCCGCTTTAGCTCTGCTGCTGTTCCGAACTTTGTTTTTACCGACCCTTTCTGATTAAATTCGCCGAGATCGAAAAGATCATAGAGGTCATAACCACTCGACGCAATCCCATCTTTTCCTTTATGTGCCGGAGGAATCCACACCGCGTTAATTCCGAGTTGTGAAAGATAGTCCGCCTGATCTCTTAGTCTATTCCAGAAAGTACCATCATTGGGAATATACCAATGAAAATACTGCATCATCGTTCCATTTACCATACAATCAATTAATTGCAATCATCATCCAAAGGTTTTTTATTGGTATTTAACTTCTTTTGAGGAATTAGTTCTACTAAAATTCATTATTAATTGGCCATTTAACACAGGTTTACATTATTGCATCCTAATTTTTTCTCCGGCCCGATCCTTGGACAACAGTCAGGTTCACACTCCTTATCAATATCAATGTTAAAATCTTAAAGTCTCATGAAACTAAAAGCTGTTTTCCTGGATAAAGATGGGTCTATCATTCCTACCATTGCTTATAATGTTAACGGTAATATGGTTACACTTACCGACAAAGTTGTAGAAGGATTACAGACACTACAGTCAAATGGCTTTCTTCTGGTGATGGTATCTAATCATACAGATATGGAAAATGGCTTTTTTTCAATGGAGCAGCATAATGCAGATGATGAAAGAATTATCAGGATGTGTTCGAAAGTTGGTATCTACCTCGACGGATTTTACTATTGCCCGGATCAAAAACCTTTGCCCGGAGTGTTACAAAAAGTAGCTGGCGACATGCAAATTGAACTATCTGATTCGTGGATGATAGGAGATGTTCTTGATGATGTGGAAGCCGGAAATCGTGCCGGATGCAAATCAATTCTCATTAATAATGGCAACGAAACTGAATGGAAACCAGGTGAAGACAGGATACCCGATTTTTTTGCAAAAGATCTTGCCGAAGCAGCAAAATACATAGTTGCTGCAGCGAAAATGACAAATAGTAAAAAGATGATAAGCCACGAAGCAAAATATAATGTGCATTGAGATGTTTCCTTAAAACCGGACGTCTGACAGGTAGCATCAATTGCTAATTTATTATATATCTAATATATTAAAGATCAATATGAATTAAACGTTTTACTGATCTCGTAAACACTAATTACTGAATTCGTAAGCCAGTAACACTTCACCGGTTCTAAGTTTGGCGTTCAAACGCTATTTAATGAAACATTTAATAACAGGATCCGTATTAGCACTGGCATTATTCACATTTTCATCATGCGACAAAGACGGTGACGGTCCAAACATCACCCCCTACACCATTCCGTCATCGTACTCTTTTGATAATACCGATTTTACTACAGCTACGGCACACGTTAAAATGCTCGACGGCATCAATAAATACATTGCCAAAACACAGTCGAGCATGGATAAGGTTCCTCTCGATCAATCTAAGATCGACAACATGTGGACAAACACCAGCAATCCTTTCGACTCAGCATGGCTGAACACAACAGGAACAAGTCTTTCTGAAGTTATCGCAGACGGCCCCACATTCAAAGGATACCTCGATGCATTGGTTACATTGAGCGCAAAGGATCTTACTCCGGCAGCACAAGGCAGCGAAGGTTATATTGCAAGAAACGCAGGCAAAATTCTGGTTAGCGGTAACGGCGTTGAATATGCACAGGCGTTCCAGAAAGGAAGTATGGGCGCAGCCTTGTTTAAAGAAGCAATGGACCTGCTCGACAAGGTTCCTTCCTCTGATAATAATACAATTGTTGCAGGACAGGGAACAGAAATGGCACACAACTTCGACCTGGCTTTTGGCTACCTTTCTTTGCCAACTGATTATGACACGTCCGCGGAGTTTGCCGCGAATAATAAGCCGGCTCTTCTTTTCTGGGGTAACTATCTCCGTGAGAGAGGCCTTTATATTCAGGCAAATGAAGTTCTCTGGAAAGCATTCCGTACCGGACGGGCAGCAATCGTAGCTAAAGACATGGTGGAGGTAAATAAACAAGTTGCAATAATCAAGGAATACTGGGAGAAGCTTGCAGCGGCTGCAGCATGGGCATATATCACTATACCACAGTCACAGGCAGGCAACCTCGCTTCACAGTTTCATGCATTGTCTGAAGGATTGGGATTCGTTGTTGCACTTAAATACCGTTCATCAACAAGCAAGCTGAGCGATGCACAATACCAACAGTTGGTAAGTATACTCGGACCGGATGCTGATCTTTATGATCTCGTCAATGATCCGTCGTTTATCCAGCTGAACGCAGCAAAAGAAATTTTAAAAGCAGCATATGGTCAGTTGCAATCAGAATAATGAAAAATAAACTCTTAACAGCGGCGCTATTTATTTTGCTGTTTTCATGCAGTAAAAGCACATCGGAACCTAACCCGGGTAATGAAAACCCGGGAACTTTCGATAAAAGCGCAATGCTGATCAACTACGCGGATAACGTTATTATTCCGTCATATCACCAGCTGCAGGAAAATGTAAATGCACTGGTGGCCGCCGTGAATGCATTTGCTGACCATCCTTCATTAGAAGCGCAGAATGCAGCTCTGATTGCTTTTAGCCAGAGTTACGTTCGATATGAATATGTTGAAGCTTTCAATTTCGGACCTGCCGGCACAGCTCAGCTCGATTATTACCTTAACTTTTCGGGAGGCTTTGACTACAGCTTCACAGAAGACGGCGTACTTGCAGGCTACACGGTTGACAGCATATCAATTGAAAATAATATCGCGACCGGCAATTATGATCTGACTACATACAACAGAAACAACTTTTATTCACAGGGATTTCCCGCATTGAACTACCTGCTGTTCGGACCCAATGCTATTGAAAAATTCGGAAACAATGCGGCCAGCAGAGCTAAATATCTGAAAGATGTTGCACACCGAATGAAAGAGCTCGTTGACAAAGTTGTTACTGACTGGTCCACATACCGCGGCTCATTTGTCGCTAATACAAAGAGTGATGTTGGTAGTCCTATTGGTAATATGGTAAACATGCTCGCTTACCAGATGGACATGATGAAAGGTCCGCGCATAGGATGGCCGTTCGGAAAACAATCAAACGGGATCGTGTTCGCATCAAAGTCGGAAGGATACTTTGCAGGAATCGGTTCTCAGCTTGCAAGGGCTAATATCAGAAGTTTGAAAAACGTTTACCTTGGCGGCTCAGGAAGTAAAGGAATTTCCGCTTACCTGGTATCTCTTAAAAAAGAAACACTTAACACGGATGTGCTTGCACAGTTTGACATAGTCATAGCGAAGCTGGATGCCATACCCGACCCGCTTTCAGAATCTTTCACCAGCGATGCCAACAAAGTTGAAGACGCTTACAAAGAAATTCAAAAGTTGCTGACGCTTTTAAAAACGGATGTATCATCTGCGCTTGGCGTACAGATTTCATTCATGGATAATGACGGAGATTAATAAACCCGTTTCCATTGTTCCACTTGTAAGGTTCAGGATAGTATTTGGATTATTAATGTTCGTGAGCCTTGTCCGGTTCTGGACCAGGGACTGGATTGACACCGTTTACATCAAACCTTCATTTCACTTTTCATATTCCGGATTCGAGTGGATAAAGCCACTCGGCAATCCCGGCATGTACATCCTGTTTATTTTTGTGATCGTTGCGGCGCTGTTCATCGCGCTCGGATTTTTTTACCGCATCGCCGCAGTTGTATTTTTTCTTGGCTTCACTTATATCGAACTGATCGATGTAACAACATACCTGAATCACTATTACTTTATAAGTCTCGTCGCATTTCTGATGATATGGCTACCTGCAAACAGGAAGTTGAGTTTAGACGTGTATTTAAAGAGGACCACCAAATTGGAAGCGGTGCCCGCATGGACAATCGGAATTATCAGGTTTCAGCTTGCTGTTGTTTATATATTTGCCGGGCTTGCAAAACTTAACTACGACTGGCTGATTGAAGCACAGCCAATGAAAACATGGCTCCCGGCAAAATCACATCTGCCGGTTGTTGGTACGCTCATGTACAAGGAATGGGTGGCTTACCTGTTCTCGTGGTTTGGTGCGGTGTACGACCTGTTCATTGTATTCTTTCTTATCAATAGAAGAACCCGGCTTGTTGCCTACTTTTTTGTTGTAATCTTCCATCTTGCTACGGCACTGTTCTTCCCCGGCATCGGAATGTTCCCATATGTGATGATCGCGAGCACGCTGATTTTTTTTCCGGGAAAGAATATTGATGATTCCCATGTGGAAACATCTGTCAGGTATCCCCGGTTCGTTCCATATGCATTATTGATCTACGCGCTGATACAAATACTTGTGCCGTTGAGATTTTTGTTATATCCGGGACATCTGTTCTGGCATGAGGAAGGCTTCAGATTTTCATGGAGAGTAATGCTGATGGAAAAGGCAGGCGCAGCGTATTTCAGGGTAAAAGAAAAAAGTTCAGGTCGCAGATTTGAGGTAAGCAATTCAGAGTTCCTGACTCCATTGCAGGAAAAAATGATGAGCACGCAGCCTGATATGATCGTGAAATATGCAAAGTATCTTGCAGATGTTTATAAAAAGCGAGGTGTTAAAGATCCAGCGGTATACGCGGAGATCTATGTTACATTAAATGGCGAGAGGTCGAGATTATTTATAGACTCAACTGTTAATCTCGCTGAGCAAAAAACAGGATGGCATCATTATAATTGGGTGCTGCCATATAAAAAAACAAAGTGAAGATGAAGTTTTGTTTAAGTGCTGCGATATTTATTTTATGTCTTACCAATGCCTTTGGACAGAATTACGATACACTGACCGAGGTGCAGGTAGTATCGCCCAGAACGCTAACCGTGTCGGGCAAGCTGAGAGACATAGAAGGAACATCTGTTTATGCCGGTAAAAAAACCGAGCTGATACAGATGAGCAACATCAACGCAAACCTGGCAACGAACAACACCAGGCAGATATATGCACGTATTCCCGGACTTAATATATGGGAATACGACCGTGGCGGCTTACAGTTAGGAATCGGAGGAAGAGGGCTCAGTCCAAACCGTTCTTCAAACTTCAACGTGAGGCAGAATGGTTACGACATAAGTGCCGATGCACTTGGTTATCCCGAAAGTTATTACACACCATCGGCGGAAGCGCTCGACAGAATAGAAATTGTGCGCGGCGCGGCAGGACTTCAATACGGCCCGCAATTCGGGGGTCTGGTAAACTTTGTTATGAAAGAGGGACCCGAAGACAAACGCTTCGCTTTTACATCGCGTCAGACCGGTGGGAGCTTCGGACTGTTCAACACATTCAACAGCATCGGCGGAACGGTAACAAACAACAGGCTGAACTACTATACATTTTATCAGTACAAGAGGGGAGACAACTGGCGACCAAACAGCCATTATACGCAACATAATGCATATGCACATCTTGCTTACGATGCAAGCACCAGGCTGAAAGTAACAGGTGAATATACTTTGATGAGTTACCTGGCACAGCAACCCGGCGGATTAACGGATGATCAATTCTACCTGGACCCGTCGGTTTCTGTAAGGTCTCGAAACTGGTTCAGTGTCGACTGGAACCTGATCGCCTTAAAATTTGATTACCTGTTTTCCGATAACACGAGATTAAACTGGCGCAACTATACATTGCAGGGCAGCAGAAAAGCGCTGGGAATACTATCGTATATCAACAGACCCGATAATGGCGGTAACCGCGACCTGCAGGCAGACAGGTACAATAATTTCGGATCCGAACTGCGCTTCATTCACAGGTACAAGTTAAGAGGGAACAACAGGAACACATTTCTTGCGGGTGTTCGCGTATACAGAGGTCTTACTTACAGAAAGCAGGGCGACGGAAATAATGGCGCAGATGCAGAATTTACATTCAATGGTACTGAACCCGATAAATTATCATTCAAATTTCCCGGAAGTAACGTTGCACTATTTGCAGAAAATATTTTTCAGATCAATAAAAAGTGGACAATTACTCCCGGCGTGCGGTTCGAGCATATCAATACAAAAGCCGACGGATACTATTATAAGCTGAATATTTTCATTCCGAGTGAAAAGATTGCAGAGTACAGATCAAATCCGCGCTCGTTTACCTTATTGGGATTGGGAACTGCATGGAAGTTTGATAATGGAACCGAGTTATATGCGAATGTTTCTGAAAACTACCGCTCGATAAACTTTAATGATCTGCGGGTAGTGAATGCCAATGCGAAGGTTGATCCCGAACTTCATGATGAAACAGGATTCAATGCCGACGCCGGTTTCAGGGGTAACTACAAAGGCTGGCTTTATCTAGATGCAAGTGTTTTTTACCTGCGCTACAACGACAGGATCGGTTCGATCTTTACCCGGGATACAAGTTTTATGACTTACCGTTTGCGTACTAATGTTGCTGATAGCAGGAATTATGGACTGGAAGTGTTGCTTGAAGGAGATGTTCTTCACGCGATAAATGGGCCCGCTTCAAAATATAAATTGAATTTGTATACAAGCCTGTCGCTCATAGATGCGAAATATATGGGCTCAAAAAATTCGGCTTTCGCAGGAAAGAAGGTTGAAAATGTGCCGCCGGTACTCTTCAGAACCGGATTTTCCTTCGGCAACAAAAAGTTTAACGTCACATACCAGTACGCTTATCAGGCTAAGCAATATTCCGACGCAACGAATGCCGAAACCACCCCTACAGCCGTGGATGGCGCAATACCTTCACTGAGTGTGATGGACGTTAGCGTTAGTTACAATTGGAAAAAGTTTACGCTTTATTCGGGTGTTAATAATCTGACAAACAAAAAATATTTTACACGGCGCGCTGATGGCTATCCGGGGCCAGGCATACTTCCGTCGGATATCCGGAACTGGTATGTTACGTTGCAATTTGCATTCGCGAAGTAAGGCGTAAATCGCGTATATTGAAATACAATATACAGATCATGAACACCGGTTTTTTATTCATTTCGTTATTATTGGCTCAGCTGATTACTGCAGCTCAGCAACTATCACGGGTTTCTGTTGAAGGAAGCCGGTTTGTGGCCGATGGCAAGCCAATTATTTTTCACGGCATGAGTTCCAGCGATCCTGAAAAACTTTTGCGCGACCAACACTGGAATAAAGAATATTTTGAAGTGATGAAAAGCTGGGGTGCCAACCTCGTGAGATTTCCTGTACATCCTGCCGCCTGGCGAAAACTGGGTAAAGAAAAATACATTGCATTGCTTGATGAAGGCATAAAGTATGCCGGCGACCTTGGCATGTATGTGATCATCGACTGGCACAGCATCGGAAACCTGAAAACTGAAAAGTTTCAGAACGAAATGTATAATACTACCCGAAAGGAAACAATGGAGTTCTGGGACATCATGTCGAAAAAATTCAAAGACAATACTACTGTGGCGTTTTTTGAATTATTCAACGAGCCGACAACATATGGCGGAAAGTTGGGTGAGTGCACATGGGCCGAATGGAAAAAGATGAATGAAGAAATGATCAAAGTGATCAGAGACAATGGCGCGCGAACCGTTCCACTTGTAGCAGGCTTCAACTGGGCATATGATCTCACACCTCTTGCAAACGATCCTGTAAATGCCGAAGGAATTGGATATGTCAGTCATCCCTATCCGATGAAAAGGCCAAACCCGTGGGAAGAGAAATGGACTGCAGACTGGGGTTTTGCAGCAAAGACATACCCGGTTA
>Ga0075431_100004095_pt1 | contig 14233 bp, 12 predicted proteins | sample RhiMetdeltSRZDD5_FD_75297 | JGI IMG/M metagenome (GOLD analysis project Ga0075431, IMG submission 75297) | Populus rhizosphere microbial communities from Tennessee, USA - Rhizosphere MetaG P. deltoides SRZDD5 | ecosystem: Host-associated > Plants > Roots > Rhizosphere > Soil | place: USA... | reverse complement strand
CGCATCGATGTCGTATTTCAAGCCCGCCGCGTGGCGTTGATTAGCCTTTCACAAGCGGGAGACCCATGGAAAGGGAATTCGGGAAAATCCCTTTTCATGAACCTTTCACACGCGGGAGACACATGGAAAGGACTCCAGGGCAAAAATCCCTTAGCGTGATTCAAGTCATCGAGTTTGTGATCGGGCGCTGGTAGGTTGAGAACCTCGGGCTTCGATGCGAACAGCGGAAGTAATGACGCAGCAACCAACAAACATTCGCGCAGTAGCTCTGCCGGCGGAGCACGGCGGCTGGGCGCTGATCATCGAGCCCATCGCGCTAGGTCTACTGGTTGCACCATCAATCGGCGGATTGTTTATCGGCGCAGGATCTCTTGCCGCTTTTCTCGCGCGACACCCACTAAAACTCGCCGTCGGCGATCGTCGTAAAAACCGCATTCTGAAGCGCACGTCATTAGCTGACCGGTTTGCATTGCTTTACGTAACACTGGCCGCTCTCTTCTTCACGACCGCAGTTACGACCCTGCCGCGAGAATTTCTTTTGCCGCTCCTCATTGCTGGTCCATTGCTGTTCGTTCAGTTCCTATACGACGCCCGCGGACACAGCCGCAAACTAATTCCTGAATTGGCGGGAGCACTGGCTGTCGGGTCTATTTCTACGGCAATTGCTTTAGCTGGTGGATGGTCCCGGCCGACCGCATTTGCACTCTGGATCATCGTCTCCTGTCGTCACGTGCCGACGATCCTATACCTGCGCGTTTTGTTAGGCCGCAGGCGGCAGAAGCAGCGTGCAACAGTCAACGGAGCAATGATTGTCGTTCAGTCGTTACCGCTGATCGCCGTCTACTTTCTGCTGTTCTTCAAGATCGCACCGGCGATTGCCATCGTGGTATTTGCGATACTGTTTGGCCGCGCCCTCATCGGACTTTTCAACCAGACCGAAGCCACCCCTAAAACTCTCGGCATTTCAGAAATCGCTTTCGGCACGTTCACGGTTTTGATGGTATCGGCAGGTTATCGCTTTGGATGGTGATTGCGCGTTCCGAAGAGACGTGACGGTACTCACATCCTTGCGGAAATTTGCTCATCGCTGCGTAGCTTTCCTCAGTTAACTCTTGTTACTGCTGTGACTTAAGTCACGCCGTCAGACATTCCTCTTTCCAAACCCGGCCCGAAAAAGCGTTAACTCGCCCCCACGCCAGTGGAGCATGTCTTGCGAGCATCAGAATGAATTCCTGCTGGTGGTGTGTGGGTGACCAAATATACGACGCTTATCCCGGACATTGAATTCTGGCAAGGCATGATTCCTTGCCAGGCTGCTTGTCCCGTTCACACAGACGCCGGGCGTTACGTTCAGTTAATTGCGGAAGGCAAGTACAAAGAGTCGTACCTCGTTGCTCGCTCGCCCAATCCGTTTGCTTCCGTCTGTGGCCGCATCTGTGCCGCACCCTGCGAAACGTCATGCCGGCGTGGGCGAATCGACGCACCGATAACGATTCGGGCCCTGAAGAGGTTTGTCACTGAGAAGTATGGCGTCGAATCGATGGACCCCGACACGCAGGATGAATTGCGCGTCGATGGCGGTGATGTTGGCAACAAGCATCGCTGGCATTTGCCGCTGCTTCAACACAGCCGCGCAAACGTCGCGCGTGGGCAGAAGGTTGCCGTGATAGGCGCTGGGCCAGCCGGCATTTCCGCTGCGCACGATCTTGCTTTGATGGGATATCGCGTTACGGTGTTTGAAGCGAGTAATCGCGCCGGTGGCATGATGTATCACGGCATCCCGGAATTTCGCCTCGCCCGCGCAATCATCGACAAAGAAATTCAGAAGACCGCCGATCTCGGCGTTGAGATCAAAGTCAACACACCGCTAAACGAGAACTTTGGCATTCAGGAACTGAAACGCGAAGGCTTCGAAGCCATCTTCATGAGCGTCGGCGTGCAAAAGGGACGCGATATGAAGATCGAGGGCGGCGACCTCGACGGCGTAATCAAAGCAATCGACTACCTGATCAATATCAATAACGGTTACCGCGTGAACCTTGGACGCAAGGTCCTGGTGATCGGCGGCGGTTTCGTGGCGTTCGACGCCGCACGTCTGGCACTCCGCGCTGCGATGCAGGAGCCGGAAGAGGAAACTGGCCACGATGTGAAGACGGCGTTAGACGCCGCGCGCGCAGCGGTTCGTGCCGGTGCAGTGGAAGTTTACATGGCCAGTCTCGAATCGTTCGCAGAAATGCCGGTGATGCGGACAACTCAAGGCCGCGAGGAGTTTGAAGAATCGAAGCGGGAAGGCGTTCGCTTTCTGCCACAACGCGGCGCCAAACGGTTCATTGGTGAGAACGGCCAGCTGAAAGCGGTGGAGTTCATGGGCGTGAAACGCACCTATGACGAGAACGGCCGTTTCAATCCTGTTTATGACTTCGAGCTCAGCGAAACCTTCGCAGCGGATTCGATCATTCTCGCCATCGGCCAACAAGCGGATCTTTCATTCCTGACCCCAGACGATCGGGTCGAGTTGACGCCACAAGGAACTATCAAAGTCGATCCGGAGACGCTCGCGACGTCAGCGCCGGGATTGTTTGCCGGCGGCGACGTTGCTTTTGGTCCACGCAATTTGATTGAAGCGGTTGCTAACGGAAAACGCGCGGCACTTTCCATCGACGATTACCTGCGCGGCGTGAAGGGTGATTTGGTGGTCAATCTTCGTATCGAGGAATTGCGCACACGCTCATATCGCCGGCCGGAAGACTACGAAAAATGCGAGCGCAAAGCGCCACCCACTATCTCGCTCGATCGCCGCACCGGAATCTCTGAAGTCGAAACTGGTTTCACGGAAGAAGAAGCAAAGCGACAGGCGGAGCGCTGTCTCTACTGTCATATTCAGACCATTTATGACGCGGAGAAGTGTGTGCTCTGCAATCGCTGCGTCGATATCTGTCCGGAATATTGTCTGAAGCTCGTGCCGCTCGAAGAACTCGATCTCGATCAGCAGCTCAAGGATCAAATCGTCGCCAACGAAGGGATCTCATTGACCGGGCCGCTGTCCGCGATGTTGAAAGACGACGAGAAGTGCATTCGCTGCGGCTTGTGCGCCATTCGTTGTCCTACCGACGCCATGACCATGGAGGTTTTCTATTATGAGGAGCAAGAAGTCAGGGCTGGCTAACGCCCCGACCCTCGAAGGCAAACCGGAATCCCCTGACGAATCGGTCAAGACCGCTAAAACCGATCTCACCCGGCGGAAGTTGATTTCCCGTGTCGGCCTGGGCGCTACGTTGCTGGCAATCGGTGGTCAGGCGTATGCGTTCCTTCGCTCGTTGGTTCCGAACGTTCTCTACGAAAACCCGCAGCGTTTCAAAGTCGGCACGATCGATCAGTTCAGCCAGGGGCCACAGTTCATCGACGACAAGCGCGTCTTCATCTTCCGCGACAAGAATACATTTCATTGCATCTCCTCGACCTGCACGCATCTGGGTTGCACGGTGAAGATGAACCGGCTTAGTCAGCCGAAGACAGTAAGCGTGCGTGGCCGGCAGATTAACGAGCAGGTCGAGTTTGCGTGCCCGTGTCACGGCTCGAAATATTACGGCGATGGGACCAACTACGAGGGTCCGGCGCCCACGCCGTTACCCCATTACAAAATAGAGATTGCGCCGGAAGACGGACAACTGGTCGTGGATACCTCCCAGGTTGTGCCAGAGGATTTTCGTTTGACGGTCTAAGAGCTATGAAGGAAGAAAGTATGAAACAAAGAATGAAGGTTCGAATATTAAGCACGACGGTAGTCCTATTAGGGAGTTTGTTCTTTTCCGGAAACGTGTTCGCGCATTGCGACACCATGGCTGGTCCAGTCGTCAACGCAGCGCAAGAAGCTTTGCGAACACGAAATGTAAATCTCGTACTGATCTGGGTTCACGAGAATGATGAAGCAGAAGTAGAAAAGAGTTTTCGGCAAACGCTGGCCGTCAGGAGACTGAACCGGCAGGCCAGGGAACTTGCCGACAAATACTTTTTTGAAACCGTAGTGCGACTGCATCGCGTCGCAGAGGGCGAGCCTTACACCGGCCTGAAACCTCTGGGCACTGATCTTGAACCAGTCATTCCGCTCGCCGATAAATCGCTTGCGGCAGGTTCGGCAGACGAACTGCTGAAATTGTTTCCCGCCGCCGCTCACGCAAATATCCAGGCTCGATTTCAGGAGACGCTAAAGCGACGGCAATTCAAGTCTGACGACGTGCAAGCCGGACGCGTGTACGTGAAGGCTTACATCACGTTTATGCATTACGTTGAAGAGTTACATGAACACAAAGCTGAAGAGACGAAGATCTAACGCACTTAGCGAGGAACAAACGCGATGGAGATAAAACGCTCAATTTGGCCCAGGCTCCCGGACCCAAAGCGAACCTGGAGCAAGGTTAGATGGACCTGGCAACCCGCTACTTATCGCGAAGCGGGCGACTCCGTCGTCAAGAATTTTCTGCTGCACTGGTTTCCATCGAAAATAACCCGCCAGAGTATTTCGTGGAACTATTCGTTCTGGTTGGGAACGATCTCGGCGGTACTGTTTCTCATCCTAGTTCTCACGGGCATCCCCTTGATGTTTCTATACGTGCCGTCAGTCGAGAGAGCGTATCTGTCAGTCAAAGACCTGGAATACACGATTTCGTTTGGCTGGTTCTTGCGGGGACTGCATCGCACTTCGGCGCATTTGATGGTTGCCGTCGTGTTCCTCCACATGGTCAGAGTCTTTCTGACCGGCGCTTACAAGAACGGCACAGCAGTAAATCAAAACCGTCCGCTTAACTGGATCATCGGCATCGTCCTGCTGCTGTTCACGCTGCTGCTGTCGTTTACGGGCTATCTACTGCCGTGGGATCAACTTGCGTATTGGGCCATTACAGTAGGCACGAATATCGCCTCATCAGCGCCCGTTGTCGGCGAGAAATTACGCTTTTTCTTACTCGGTGGCCACACCATCGATCAGAACACGCTCATTCGTTTCTACGTCTTGCATTGCTTTTTCCTGCCGTTGGGTGTGTTGCTGTTGTTCTCTTATCACATGTGGCGCGTGCGAAAAGACGGCGGCCTTGCCGCTGTAGATCAGCTTTCGCTCAACCAAAAGAAGGAAAACGTGGTCCCGCTTAAGAGCAAAACGTATTCGCTCTTGGGAATTACCAGCGGCCGGACCGTTCACGTCGAAACGTCGATCGTCGATGCTGACAAGCACACGGTCATGTCGTCGCCGAACCTCACGAGACGGATCTTCATGGTGACACTCGGCACCGCGGCGGTCTCTGTGCTGTTGACTATCTTGTTCCGTGCGCCGCTTGAAGAGGCGGCGAACCCCAACGTGACGCCGAATCCCGCGAAGGCGCCGTGGTACTTCCTCTGGTTACAGGAATTGGTCACGGACACGACCTTCACCATTGCCGGCTTCACCATCAACGGCGCCCTGATCGGCGGAATCATTGTGCCCGGCGTTCTCGTGTTGGCCGCTATCGTGTGGCCGTATCTCGATAAGTCTTCCGTGCGTTCGGCGGGCGTGTGGTTCGCCACCGAGCGGCGCAAGCAGAACATTATCTTTCTCATTATCGTCGCGGCGATTCTCATCTTGACGGTGATTGGAACGTTTATGCGTGGTCCGTTCTGGAACTGGTATTGGCCATGGGAAGGCTGGCCCACGATGCCGCGGAAACTTTAGGGAGGCGTAGCGTGATCTTCAGAAAACGTTCGGCAGCAAAAGACTCGGCAGCAGGAAGTCCTGCGCCGCCCGGTCACCAGGACGCTGCAAAGCACTCATTATGGCGCAACGCATTTCGCAATGACTCACTTCTGCTCTACGCATTCGGCGCTGCGATTCTGATCATTACGGGTCTTGTGTTCTGGAGTTACTACACGCCGGAGTGGAGAGATTATCAGGACGAATTTCAGGAGTTGGTGGCGAAGAAGTTTGGCCCCGAACGCGCCGCCCAGTCACCGCGAGGTTTGCAGCAGATCTGGGTGAAGGATCTGGATCGCGTTGATCGCTGTACTACTTGTCACCAGGGCATGGAGTGGAAAGGGCTGGAGGGCGCGCCCCATCCTTTCAAGTCGCACCCACAGGAGATTTTGAAAAAACATCCACTGAACCAGTACGGCTGCACCACTTGCCATGGCGGACAGGGCTACGCGACTGACATGGAGTCGGCGCACGGTTTCATCGAACATTGGGAAGAACCACTGCTGGGCAAACAAGTCAGCGATCTCTATCTCATTAAAGATCGGAAAGCGATGATGCAGATGAACTGCAACGTCTGTCATCGTTACGATCGAGAGACCACCGGCGCTGATTACATCAACCAGGCGAAGCTGTTGATCCAGACGAAGAACTGTCGCGCGTGCCACATGATCAACGGGCGTGGCGGCGTCATCGGTCCCGACCTAGCGTACGTGGGCGACAAGTCGCCCGAGCAATACGACTACTCGCGCCTGCTGGGCGTGAAGACCGCTTTCGCGTGGCACGTCTCACATCTACAGAATCCGAAGTCTCTGGTGCCGGAAACGGTGATGCCGAATTTCAACTTTAACAGCAAAGACGCGCAATCTCTGGCGCTTCTGGTCATGAGTTGGAAGCGTGCGAACATTCCCGCCTCGTATCGCCCGGGATTCAAGCTGGCAGAATCGCAAACGCCGGAAGAAGCTGAAAGAGAGAAACAAATGTTGACGGGAGAGGGCGCGTTCTTCGTGAAGAAGGGCTGCTTTGCCTGTCATTCGGTCAGCGCCTTCGATATCAAGTCTGCGGCTGCCATCGGTCCTGATCTTTCGTTCGCAGTTTCAGACGTTCAGAGCCGTTTCGGAAAGACGCTGGAAGATTTTCTCGCTAACCCAACAGGCACCATGGCCGTCGTGCTCTCGACGCAAATTCAATTGACTAACGAAGAAAAGCAGGAAGCAGTCGCGAAGATGAAAAGCGCGTACGAAAAGAAGATCAACGCGCAGGCGCAGGCCGCCGATCAGGCCTTAAAGAATGCGGCGGCTAAACCTTCGCCTTCCCCGAAGAAATAGTCGAAGGCATAAGCGAAAGGAGAATCCCCCATGAAGGGCAATCATAAATTGACGTGGTTTGGTCTTGGAATTTTGTTCACACTCATTATTGCAGGCTTGCTGGTTAGTTGTTCTCGTGGACCGAAAGTCATTGAACGTGGCGACGTCGCTGAAGCCGCGATAGCAACATACGTAGCGCCGGGGGATACGGACGAATACTACCTGTTCTATTCAGGAGGACATTCGGGGAATGTTTACGTTGCCGGTGTGCCGTCGATGCGGCACATCGCGACGATCCCGGTGTTCGCACCGTATCCCGCCACTGGATATGGCTTTGATAAAGACACAAAGGCCATGCTCGGCAGCTACACATGGGGCGACGTTCATCATCCCGCACTCAGCGAGACACAAGGCGACTACGATGGCCGTTGGTTGTTCGTGAACGACAATGCCAACAATCGTCTCGCGCGCATCGACCTGCGCGATTTCAAGGTCAAACAAATTCTCGGTCCGATTCCAAACATATCCGGATATCACGGCGGCTCGTTTGTCACTCCAAACACCGAGTACGTACTGGCAGCGTCTCGCTTTTCCGTTCCTTTGCCAAAAGGCACCTTCGAACCGATCGAGAACTACGCGACCAAGTACAACGGAATCGTTGCCGGCGTTCCGATCAATCCACAAACGGGTGAGATGAGCGTGGGTTGGCAGATCATGATGCCGCCGTTCGATTTTGACCTCGGAGATGCAGGTAAAGGCGTGAGCGATGGTTGGGCGTTCTGGACTTGTTACAACGCCGAACGCGCCACCGGAAAACTCGAAGTTACTTCCACGCAAAAGGACCGCGACTATGTCGTTGCGGTGAACTGGAAGGCTGCTGAACAAGCAGTCAAAGACGGCAAGGTGACTCAAATTAGCGGCGTCAATGTTATCGATCCAAAAGCCGCCCCGGGCGTTGTTTACCTGATTCCCGCCGCCAAGAGTCCGCACGGCGTCGATGTCAGTCCCGATGGCAAGTACATCGTGGCCAGCGGGAAGCTGCAGTCAATTACGACGGTCTTTGACATGGAGAAGGTCCTTGCGGCGATTCAAAACAAAGCATTTTCTGGTGAGGAAGACGGCATCCCGGTCCTCAACTACGATCAGGTGAAAGAGGCGGAGGTCAACGTGGGTCTCGGTCCGCTGCACACGCAGTTTGACGATCAGGGATATGCCTACACGTCGCTCTTTGTCGAATCCGCAGTAGCAAAATGGAAAATGGGTTCGTGGGAAGTCGCTGACAAGATTCCGATCAGCTACAACATCGGCCACCTTTCGACAGCCGAAGGCGACACCATGCATCCGTCGGGCAAATACCTGGTGGCCCTGAATAAGCTTTCCCACGGACGGCACATGAATGTAGGACCGTCTCAGCCGGAATCTTCACAACTCATCGGCATCAGCGGCGAGAAGATGAAGTTGCTGTACGACGCGTTTACGGAACCTGAGCCGCACTACGCGCAAATGATCAGGGCCGACAAGCTGAAGCCGATCGAGGTCTATCCGAAAGAAGAGTTGAAAGATCCTAACGCGGTTTGGGACGTAAAAGATACCGCCGTGACGCGCGAGGGCAACAATGTGCTCGTGAAGATGATTGCGGTGCGGAGCAGCTTCGAGCCGAACAAGATCGAAGTCAATCAGGGCGACCGCGTCACGATCTATCTAACAAACATCGAGCAGACGACCGACGAACTGCACGGGTTTGGGCTCGGCGAATACAACCTCAATGTTGTTGTCGATCCGGGCGAAATGAAGGTGATCGAGTTTGTGGCCGACAAACCCGGCGTCTTTCCTTACTACTGCACTAACTTCTGTTCAGCGCTGCACCAGGAGATGCAGGGCTACTTGTTGGTGAAGCCGCAGTAGACCGATGAGGTTCTAAGATGACCAGTTTTCTGGAAAGAGAGACGACGTTTTTTGAGCAGCCACTTACGCTGAAGAGCCGCATTCTGATCCTGATCGCGGTACTTGTGCTGATTCCCAGCTTCATGTTCCCGCTGTGGAACATGAGCTTCTATTCGAACCAGTACACCGACGGGTTGGTGCTGCGCATTTATTCGTACCAATTGGAAGGTGGTAAGACGCCGAACCGTGATGATCTGAGAGAAATTAACTCTCTCAATCATTACATCGGAATGCGGCCTTTGTTGGAAAGCGATTTCAGTGAGTTCACCTGGGTACCGCTGGTAATTGGTCTACTCATGATTCTTGCTTTACGAGCGATGGTCCTGGGAAAGATGTCAAACCTGGTCGACGTGTTCGTGCTGTTCACTTACTTCGGGCTGTTTTCACTGTGGAGTTTTTACCACCGGCTTTACATGTATGGACACAATCTGGATCCAACAGCTTCGATCAAGGTGCAGCCATTCACACCGCCGGTGTTTGGCTCGAAGCAGATCGCCAACTTCACCGTCAACAGCTTTCCGGGCCCGGCCTCGTATGCCTTGTTTGCCTTTGCTGCGTTGCTGTTGGTTTCGATTCTCCTTTCCGCCAGGTTCAGCAAAGGTAAAGGAGATGAACGCGCCGCCTGAAAATATCGGACGCATCGTTTGGATCTGCGTTGCTCTCGTTGCGTTTGTTTCGGCGGGGCGGGCCGCCACGCTCACGGTCGGTCCGGCTGCTCAATTTCAATCAATACAGAAGGCTGTTGCCGAGGCGCAGTCAGGCGACGTAATTGAAGTTCGCGCCGGAACTTACTATGAGAATCTGTTAATCGACAAGCAGCTCAGTCTGATAGGAATAGATCGGCCCGTCGTGCGTGGAAAGGGGACCGGCAGCGTGGTAGTTGTCGCTGCCGATTCCTGCATGGTTCGCGGCTTCCGCATCGAGCATTCCGGCGACGATCTTCAAAGAGAAGACTCAGGCATTCTGCTCAAGTCGAGCAACAACCGAATCGAACAGAACGAACTCACAGACATCCTTTACGGAATTTATTTCTACCGATCCCGCGGAAATCTCGTGCGTGGAAATACGATCCGTGGCCGCAAAGAGCTCGAATCAGGTGAGCGTGGCGCCGGTCTGCACCTTTGGGACTCTCCTGACAACATCATCGAAGACAATACGATCTCCGACATGCGTGACGGCCTGTATATCCAGAGTTGTAACGGAAATCAGATTCGGCGCAACCACGTTTCCAATCTGCGTTACGGCCTGCACTACATGTTCTCAGACAACAACATCTTCGAAGACAACCTTTTTGCGAACAACGTCGCGGGCGCGGCCATTATGTACTCGAACCATATTGAGTTTCGCCGCAATGCGTTTGTTCATAACCGCGGCTTCAGCAGCTTCGGCATTCTCTTTCAGGAATGCAACGAGCTGATCGCCGAAAACAATTTCATCGTCGACAACGCTACGGGAATCTTCATGGAGGCGCTGCGGAAAACCAGGTTCCGGCGAAACGTGATCGCGCAAAACGACGTCGCGATGCAGATGTTCAGCAATTCAGATGACAACGTATTTACGGAAAATAACTTCGTCGACAATTTGACTACGCTGCAACTCGTCGGCAAGAGGACGACAACGAAATGGTCCGAGAACGGCCGCGGAAATTTCTGGAGTGGATATGACGGTTATGACATGAACGAGGACGGCCGGGGAGACGTACCGCAACGAGTGCAGAACGTGTTTGAGTACATAGAAGGTAATTATCCGCGCTTGCAGATCTATTTAAACAGTCCCTCAGCGAAAGCGTTGTCGCTCGCAGAGCGCACGTTTCCTGTTTTGCGAGGTTCGCAGGAACTTGATGGCGCGCCGCTGATGCGGGCCGTCGAACTTCAATATCCGTTTGCGCTTAACCGCCGCCATCAACAGGTCGCCTTCGTGCCAACCTTGATCGCGGGAATCATGTTTGTCGGTGCGCTGGTCGTGATGTGGAGAGGCCGGCGCAGTCGATCTTCAACGTAGTGGTAAGGCCTGCGCATGAGAATCGAAGTTGAACATATGACGAAGCGGTTTCGCGACTTTACCGCACTCGACGACGTCACTTTCACTGTCGAGCCGGGAGAAATTGTCGCAGTGCTCGGACCCAACGGTAGCGGCAAGACAACTGCATTGAAATGCCTCATTGGCTTGACGATTCCGGACTCCGGAAAGATTTCAATCGGCGGTCACGACTTGCGAACGGACGCGCTCCGGGCCAGGCAACTGATGAGCTACCTGCCGCAGCGAGTTGCGTTTCACGAGCAGTTAACTGCGCGAGAAGTGCTCCGGTTCTACTGCCGGCTTCGGCGTCTTCCCGAACGGCGGATCGACGAAACGCTGGCTACGCCGAACTTCCACTTCAACGGTTTTTCAGACAAACCCGTGAGCCAATTTTCAGGCGGCATGCTTCAACGATTGGGCCTCGCGGTGACGTGTCTGCCGAATGCGCCTGTCCTCGTGCTTGACGAACCCACGAGCAGTCTTGATCCACAAGGCGCCATTCAATTTCGCCAATTTTTGTCCGGCATGAAGCAACAAGGTAAGACGATCGTATTCTCTTCACACATTCTGAATGACGTCATCCAGTTGGCGGATCGAGTGGCGATTCTGGTTGGAGGCCGTCTGGTGGCATTGCAGTTGGTCTCGGCCTTACGTGAAGAGTTGATGCGGATTTCTCGAGCGGGTCTCCAGGGAAAGGAGTTCCCGTTCGTTACCGAACAGTCATTGCTTGAAGACATTTACTTGCGGTACGTGCAATGAAACTCTGGCCTGCAATCGTAGTCGCCTTTGGTATCGCGATGATGTTCGTGCTCGCGAACTGTCAAAGCGCAACGCTGGAACCGGCAGCGATCGAAGCGAATGATATGTGTGCTTTCTGCCGCATGAGCATTTCAGAAAAGCGATATGCGGCGGAGTTGATCGATCGGGATGGCGAAGTCTTCAAGTTTGACGACATCGGTTGCATGGCAAATTTCAGGAAAGAAAAAAAGAACGACGGCTCGATCCGCGCGACTTTCGTGATGGATTTTGAACGGCGTGAATGGTTAAGAGCCGACGACGCGTTTTACGTTCGTTCGGCGGAACTCAAAACACCGATGAGTGGCGGTATCGTGGCGCTTAAGGACGAATCAAATGCTCAGGCGACGGCGGCAAAATATGAGGGCACCATCCTGCGGTTCACGGAGCTTGCGAAATAACTGGACCATGAGCTTTCATTCGATCAGAACCATCGCTCTTCAGGAACTAACGGTAAACATCCGCAATCGCTGGACAATGATCTTTGCGTGTGTGTTCAGCGTGCTCGTGCTTGCGATCTCGTATTTCGGTTTGGTGACGGCGGGAGCGATTGGATTTCAGGGATTCGCCAGAACGTCCGCCAGTTTGCTCAATTTAGTGCTTTACATAATTCCCCTCGTCGCTTTGACGATGGGTACACTCAGTTTCACAAGCGACGCAAACGCCAATGAATTCCTTTACTCGCAGCCCGTTTTGCGCGTGGAAGTCATGCTGGGCAAACTCGCCGGACTCTTTGCGTCGATTATCATCTCCACCTTTGTCGGATTTGGTTTAGCCGGCGTAATCATCGGCGTCAAAGCAGGCGCTGACGGCGCGTCGCGATATCCGATTCTGGTCGCTTTCTCTCTGGTGCTGGCGCTCATTTTTCTTAACCTGTCGGCATTGATCTCAGCCATTTGCAAACGCAAGACGAAAGCTTTCGGTCTGTCGGTTTTGGTCTGGTTCTTCTTCGTACTCTTTTACGATCTGCTCGTGATTGGCGCGGCCATTCTATACAAAGGAGCGAATGCTCTTATCTTTGGGTCGCTTTTTGGCAATCCCGTAGAAATCGTGCGCGTCGGCTGTTTGATGTTGCTCGATGGCAGAGACGTTTTTGGTGCAGCGGGTGCTTCGCTTTTGAAATTCGCGGGCGGGGAGGCGACGAGCTTAGTCGTGCTGGCCGTGACACTTGCGTTCTGGATCGTTGTTCCGGCTCTTCTGGCCCATATGTTCTTGCGACGCCAGGACATGTGAAGGACATGTGAGTCAGTAGGCAGCGGTGAACCCGATATGAAGAAGTTCTACGCGTTAGCGGCGGGCGTCATCATCATCATTGGCGCTGTGGCCACGCTGATGGTCTACCGCTCGAAAGCGCGTGAAGAACAGTTCCGCTACGATCGTGAAGAAACTCAATTCTTCCTCACTAATCTTTCAGGTGCGAATGTAGCTCTGTTTAAGGCCGGCATCACTATCGAAGACGCGGCCGCTGTGGCTGAGTTTAAGCCGGAGGGAATGTGGCTTCCGCGCGGAAACTATTTCCTGCAAGTCGATGAAGCGGGCAAGTCGAGTTTCTATCCGGTTCCGATCGTCAGCTATCGCGGCGGTCCGGACAAAGAAGGCGCATTTATCACCACGATTCGCCCGTCGCGATCGCCATCGCCCCCGCGGTTGTTTGAGCATCTGCCTGAGTTTGTTTTCGTTCCCAGTGGTCATTTCCTGTTCGGCGATCATCTGCGCCCGAGCGAGCCGCACTATGTCTGGCTCACTGCGTACTTCATAAGTGTTTTTGAAGTGACGAACGCGGAGTTCAGAGCATTCATCGACGACCCGGCGGGTTACAGGAACAATGCGAACTGGACCGAAGCAGGCAAGAAATGGAAAGCCAGGAATGTCTCACATGCGACCACCTTGTTGAGCTCTGCCGGCGCTGATTTCAAACGTTTTGGTCAACCGGATCAGCCGGTCGTGAACGTGAATTGGTTCGAAGCCAATGCGTTCTGCCACTGGTTGACGCAGAAGATTGGAGGCGGCCGATGGATATTCGGACTGCCTTCTGAAGCGGAATGGGAAAAAGCAGCGCGTGGACCAGACAACTTCGACTATGGCCTGGGAATGAATATCAGTGACGAACAGGTAAAGCTTTACAACTGGAAAAAGAATCCATCCGCTGAGGTTACGGTTGTGGGCTGGGCGGAAACCCAACGCAACTATCGACGCAACCGATACGGTCTTTACCATATGACAGGGAACGTTGCGGAATGGACGCAGTCGCTATATCGAATGTACAACCGGCAGCGGCCTTACGTTGATGATGACGACCGTAATCACGACGAGATCTCCGGAGAACGCGTGCTGCGAGGCGGTTCGTGGTACACGGCGAGTATCGCAGTGCTTTACATTCCATACCGTGAGAATTTCCGGCCAGAGGTTGAAACGCCGTATCTTGGCTTTCGGATCGTAGCGCGTCCAATCC
>Ga0075431_100004090_pt1 | contig 14237 bp, 16 predicted proteins | sample RhiMetdeltSRZDD5_FD_75297 | JGI IMG/M metagenome (GOLD analysis project Ga0075431, IMG submission 75297) | Populus rhizosphere microbial communities from Tennessee, USA - Rhizosphere MetaG P. deltoides SRZDD5 | ecosystem: Host-associated > Plants > Roots > Rhizosphere > Soil | place: USA... | reverse complement strand
AGAACGCGATCATCAAGCAGTACCAGAAGTACTTCGACCTCGAGAAGGTGCGGCTGAAGTTCACCGACGACGCGGTGGCCGCCATCGCCCGCGAGGCGCTCAAGCGCGGGACCGGCGCCCGAGGTCTCCGCGCGATCCTGGAAGAGGTCATGCTCGAGATCATGTACGAGCTGCCCTCGATCCAGGGCCTGAAGGAGTGCATCATTACGCGCGAGGTGATCATGAACCATGAACGCCCCGTGCTCGTCTCCGAAGCCCAAGAACAGTCTGCGTAACATCGCCTGAGCGCGCGCGGCACGCTCTTCGTAGTCGCCACGCCGATCGGCAACCTGGAAGACATCTCCGCCCGCGCCCTGCGCGTGCTTCGCGAGGCCGACGTCATCGCCTGCGAGGACACGCGGCGGACGCGCGGCCTGCTCGCCCACTTCGACATCCACACGCCGACCGTCAGCTACTACGAGCACAACAAGCTCGTGCGCGGCCCGCAGCTCGTGCGGCGGCTCGAGGCGGGTGGCTCGGTCGCGCTGGTGACCGACGCGGGGACGCCGGGCATCTCCGATCCCGGCTTCATGCTCGTGCGGGACGCGCGCGCGGCCGGTGCGGCCGTCATTCCCGTGCCCGGGCCGTCGGCGGTCGTGGCGGCGCTCTCGGCCGCGGGCGTGCCCGGCGATCGGTTCGTCTTCGAGGGCTTCCTGCCGATGAAGCCGGGCCGCCGGCTCAACCGGCTCAAGGCGCTGCGCGAGCTGGACACCACCGTCGTGCTCTACGAGTCGCCGCACCGCATCGTGGCCGCGCTGGAGGCGATCGCCCAGGTGTTCGGCGAGGTCGAGGTGGTGGTCGCGCGCGAGCTGACGAAGCAGTTCGAGGAGATCGTGCGCGCCACGCCGGCCGTCCATCTCGAGCGGCTGCGAACCACGCCGCCACGCGGCGAGTTCGTGGTCGTGATGCCCGGCTGACTCGGCGCCCGTCCGTCGCCCCGGGCGCCTGTTATACTCTGCGCGTGCACGTCGCGAAGGCCCTGACCATCGCCGGGTCGGACTCCGGCGGCGGCGCAGGCATCCAGGCAGACCTCAAGACGTTCTCCGCGTTCGGGGTGTTCGGGATGTCGGCGATCACCGCGGTGACGGCGCAAAACTCCGTCGGGGTGACGGGCGTCTTCAATCTGCCGCCGGAGTTCGTGGCGCGACAGATCGACGCCGTCCTCGGTGATTTCGGCGCCGACGCCGTGAAGCTGGGCATGCTGTCGACGGCCGAGATCGCGAGCAGCGTGGCGGCGCGGCTCCGGGCGCACGCCGTGGCGCGCGTCGTGCTCGATCCGGTGATGATCGCCAAGTCGGGCGATGCGCTGCTCCAGCCCGAGGCGCGCGCGGCGCTCGTGCGCGACGTCGTGCCGCTGGCGTGGGTGGTGACGCCGAACCTGCACGAGGCGGCCGCCCTCGCCGGCATGCCGGTCGAGTCCGAAGCGGACATGGAGGCCGCCGCCCGGCGCATCCACGCGCTCGGTCCGCGACACGTGCTCGTGAAGGGCGGCCACCTCAAGGATTCGGCGACCGACATCCTCTGGGATGGCCGCAGCCTGACGCGCTTCGCCGGGGAGCGGCTGCCGTCGACCAACACCCACGGAACCGGCTGCACCTTCTCCGCCGCCATCGCGGCCGGGCTCGCGCGCGGGCGCGAGCTGCACGCCGCGGTGCGCGAGGCAAAGGCCTACGTGACGGCGGCCATCCGGGAAGGCTTCGCCGCCGGCCGCGGCGTCGGTGCGCTGCGGCACTTCGTGAAGGACTGGTAGTGTTTCGTCCCCGCTCCGTCGACGACAAGATGCCGTTCCTCGAGCACCTCGGCGAGCTGCGTGTGCGCATCATGCGCAGCCTGTACGCGCTGCTGGTGGGGCTCGTCATCGCGTTTCCGTTCAGCGAGCGCATCACGGACTTCCTGGCGCGACCCGTGACGAAGCTCGGGTACAAGCTCGTCTTCACCGCGCCGGCGGAGGCGTTCTGGGTTCAGATGAAGGTCGCGCTGATCACGGCGCTCTTCATCTCCTCGCCGGGCATCCTGTGGCAGGTGTGGGCCTTCATCGCGCCCGGCCTCCATGCCCACGAGCGGAAGTACGCGGCGCCGTTCGTCATCATCGGCTCGGTGATGTTCATCGCCGGCGGCGCCTTCGCGCTGCTGGTGGTGACGCCGTACGCGATCGCCTTCCTGCTCTCCTACGCGCGGGACACGCTGCAGCCGATGATCACGCTCGAGAATCACGTCGGCTTCATTCTCAAGTTCACGCTGGCCTTCGGGCTCGTCTTCGAGCTGCCGCTGATCCTCACCCTGCTGTCACGCATGGGCGTGGTGACCCCGAAGACGCTGGCCCGCAACCGCAAGTATGCGGTGCTCGGTGCCTTCATCGCGGCCGCGATCCTGACACCGACGCCCGACGCCTTCAATCAGGCGCTGATGGCCGGACCGCTGATTCTCCTCTACGAGATCGGCATCATCTGCGCCCGCGTCTTCGGACGGCGGCGCGCGGCGGCGGTGGCGGCGAGCGCGGAGGCCGAGGCGGGAGCGCCGAGCCCGTGATGGACTTCGCGTCCCTGGACCTGCCGGAGCCGGTCATGCAGGGGATCCGCGACGCCGGGTTCGTGACGACCACGCCGATCCAGGAGGCGGCGCTGCCGCTGGCGCTCAAGGGCAAGGACGTCGCCGGCCAGTCGCAGACGGGCACCGGCAAGACGGCCGCCTTCCTGATCGCGGCGTTCACGCGCCTGCTGCGCGAGGGCGAGCCGCGACCGGGGCACGGCTCCGAGCCGCGCGTGCTCATCATCGCGCCCACCCGGGAGCTCGTCGTGCAGATCGACTCCGACGCACGGCTGCTCGGCCAGCACACGCCCTTCCGCATCCAGGCCGTCTACGGCGGCATCGACTACAACAAGCAGCGCGAGGCGCTGGCGGCCGGCTGCGACGTGCTGGTCGGCACCCCCGGCCGTCTCATCGACTACCTCAAGCAGCACATCTGGTCGCCGCGCAAGGTCGAGGTCCTCGTCATCGACGAGGCGGACCGGATGTTCGACATGGGGTTCATCGCGGACCTGCGCTTCATCTTGCGCCGCCTGCCGCCGCCCGAGCGCCGTCAGTCGTTCCTGTTCTCGGCCACGCTGTCGTTCCGCGTGCTCGAGCTGACGTGGGAGTTCATGAACAACCCGTCGCAGATCACGATCATGCCGCAGCAGAAGACGGCCGAGCGGGTGGAGCAGATGCTCTATCACGTGGGCCGCGAGGAGAAGTTTCCGCTGCTGCTGGGTCTGCTGCGCCGCGAGGGGAGTGAGCGGATCCTGATCTTCTCGAACACGCGTGAGGAGGCGCGGCGCCTCGAGGATCGCCTGATCCGCAACGGCTGGGACGCGCGCGCGCTCACCGGCGACGTGGATCAGAAGCGCCGCCTGCGCATCCTCGCGGACTTCAAGGACGGCCAGCTGCCGGTGCTGGTCGCCACCGACGTGGCCTCCCGCGGCCTGCACATCGAGGCGGTCACGCACGTCATCAACTGGGATCTGCCGCAAGACCCCGAGGATTACGTGCACCGCATCGGTCGCACCGCCCGCGCCGGCGCCGCCGGCCACGCGATCGGTCTCGTGGACGAGGCGAGCGCGCTCAATCTCGAAGCGATCGAGAAGTTCATCGGCCAGAAGATCCCCGTGGAGTGGGCGGAGGACGAGCTCTTCGTGCCGGAGATCCGCCCGAGCGCCGAGGAGCGTCGGCGGTTCGCCGACGAGCGCCGCGCGCGACTCGACGCACGCCGCGGCGGCGATCGCCGGCGTGGTGGCCGCGAGCGCGGCCATCCCGAGCGACCGCGTCATCACGGTGCGCCGGAGTCTCCACGTCACGAGGGAGCGCGACCGGAGAGCGCGCCCGGGTCGCCGTCGGCCAGGGCGCCGGGCGCTCCGGGCGGCCGCCGGCGTCGGCGCCGGCGGCGACGGAGCGGGCCGAGGTCGGAGGGCACCGCATGAGGCGCATTGCGATCATCGACGACTGGGGTGGGATGGTGCGGCCACTGGCGCCATGGCGCCGGCTCGAGGGGCGGGCGATTATCGACGCGTTCGAGACCACCCTCGCCGAGCCGGCCGCGCTGGCCGCCCGACTGGCGCCGTACGAGATCGTCGTCGCCATTCGGGAGCGCACGCGCTTCACCGCTGCCGTCATCGAGCGGCTGCCCGCGCTGAAGCTGATCGCGCTGGCGGGGCGCTGGACGGGTCAGGTCGATCTGGGGGCGGCCGCCGCGCGCGGCGTGGTGGTGACGGAGACGGACGGCTCGGCCGTGAACGCCTTCGAGCACACGGTGGCCCTCATGATGGCGCTCGTCCGGCGCGTGCCCCAGGAAGACCGGGCGATGCGCGCCGGAAAGTGGCAGACGCCGCCGCTCGGCGTCGACATGGCGGGCAAGACGCTCGGCGTCATCGGCCTCGGCAAGATCGGCGGCAAGATGGCGGCCTTCGGACGGCTCCTCGGCATGCGAGTACTCGCCTCCGGCATCACGCTGACCGACGAGCGGGCCGCCGCCGCCGGCGCCACGCGCGTCGACCTCGAGACACTCCTGCGTGAGAGCGACGTCGTCACCGTGCACCTGCGGCTCTCGGACACGTCGCGCGGCCTGATCACGGCGCGCCACCTCGGCCTCATGAAGCCGACGGCGTTTCTGGTGAACACCGCGCGCGGCCCCATCGTGGACGAGTCCGCGCTCGTGGAGGCGCTGCGTGCCCGCCGCATCGCCGGCGCGGCGCTCGACGTCTTCGACATCGAGCCGATGCCCGTGGGCCATCCGCTGCTCGCGCTCGACAACGTGGTGCTGACGCCGCACCTGGGGTTCGTCACCGCCGAGGGCTACGCCGTCTTCTTCGGCCAGGCCGTGGAGGCGATCCTGGCGTTCCTCGACGGCAAGACGCCGCCGCGGGTGGTCGCGCCGCGCTAGCAACCGATGGGCCCGGACTGCTAGACTCCCCGCCATGCTACCGACTGGACCTACCGCGCCCTTTGGTGACTTCAACAACGCGATCCTCGGCTTCCTGCACACCCGGCCGCTCGAGCTCATCTTCGGCATTCCCGTCGTGGTGCTGCTCGTGATCTCCGCGATCATGCTGGCCGTCATGCTGCGCCAGTCGCGCTCCCGGACGCGGTGACCGCCCGCGCGTGATCGCGTCGGTGGCACGTGCCTTGCGGTTTTCCCGGAGCGCCGCTCCGCGGCGAATTCACGCAAGGAGTCGCATCATGAAGAAGCTCGTCATCGCGGTCGCCCTCGTCACCGGCATGGCGCTCGCCAGTGGCGCGGCCGCTCAGTCGTCCACCACGTCGCCGTCGCCCCCCGGCACGTCCTCGCCGCCCGCCGCGGGCGCCAGCAGCACGGACTCGTCGTCGGCGTCGCAGGCGCCGTCCAGTTCGTCGGCGCAGACCGGCGTGCTCGTCGACGCCAACTCCATCATCGGCGCCACCGTGCGCGTGCAGGGCAAGGACGTCGGCAAGGTCGAGCGTCTGATGGTCGATCCGAAAGACGGCCGTGTGCGCACCGTCGTCGTCCAGCAGGGCGGCACCCTCGGCATGGGTGGGAAGAGCGTGTCGATGCCGTGGGAATCCGTGAAGGTCGGCCAGGACGGCGACCGGATCGTCGTCACCGCCGAGCAGCAGATGCTCGAGCAGGTGCCGGCCGCCAGCCCGCGCACCGACTCGAAATCCGATTCCTCCAAGGACTCCTCGAGGTCCGACAGCAAGAAGTAGCGGGTCGGCGGAGATACTCGACATCGGGTATCTCCGCTTGACACCGTCGCTCACCGGCACCTAGACTCCCCCGCGACCGTTCTCGCAATCAGGCCCATGCCGACGAGCCGTCCGTGACGATGATTCGCCTCGCCTTCGAGGGACCCGTGGCCCGCGTGACCCTCGACCGCCCGGCCGTGCTCAATGCCGGTAACGGTGAATGGGTGAGCGACCTGAACGCGGTCGTCGCCCGGCTCGAGCGCGCTCCCGACGCGCGCGTGGTGGTCATCACCGGTGCCGGCCGCGCATTCTCGACCGGCGTCGATCTCGATGCCCTCGCCGGCGGCGCCTTCGCGCTGTCCGACTTCGTGGCGTGGGAGGATGCCATGACGGCGATCGAGCGCATGGACCGCGTGTTCATCGCCGCCATCCAGGGGTATTGCCTGGGCGGCGGCCTGCAGCTGGCGCTCGTGTGCGACTATCGCCTCGCGTCGGACACGGCGCAGCTCGGTCTCCCCGCCGTCAAGGAATGCCTGATCCCGTCGATGGCGCTCTTCCGTCTGCCTCGGCTCATCGGCGCCGCCCGGGCGCGCGAGCTGATCCTGCTCGGTGAATCGATCGATGCGAGCGCCGCCGAGCGGTACGGGCTGGTGAACCGCGTGGTGCCGGCCGCAGACCTCGAGGGCGCGCTGGACGAGACGGTGCAGAAGTTTCTCGCGCTGCCGCCCGCGAGCACGCGCGCGAGCAAGCGGCTCAGCGCGCGCGCCTTCGATCTTGAGTTCGATGTCTTCCGCCGCGAAATGCAGGACCATTTCAAGACGTGTCTCGATTCGGACGAGCACCGGCGTGCGATGGAGACGGTTCGCGCGCGGCGCCGCCGGTAGGAGAAGACCGCCATGCCCGTGCACGATCTCGTCGTCGACCTCGCCGTTCGGTACGGCTTCCAGGTGCTGGGGGCTCTCGTCATCCTGGCCGCCGGTCTTCTGCTCGCGCGCTGGACCGGCCGGGTGATGGAGCGCCGGCTCCTCCGCCAGGACATGGAGCCGCCGATGCGTCAGCTGCTCGTCCGCGCGTTGCGCGTGGTCGTGCTGCTGTTCGCCCTCGTGGTGGCGCTCGACAAGTTCGGGTTCCAGATCGCGCCGCTGGTGGCCGGCATCGGGGTGGCCGGCATCGGTCTCGGCATCGCGCTGCAGGGTGTGCTCGGCAACATCGTGGCCGGTCTCAACATCATATTCACGAAGCCCTTCCGGGTTGGCGAGCACATCGCGGTCGCGGGCGTTCACGGCGACGTCGTGGCCATCGAGCTCGGCTCGACCACGCTCGTCCACGCCGATCGATCGCGCGTCATCATTCCGAACCGCAAGATCGTCGGTGAGATCCTCCACAATTTCGGGACGACCCGGCAGCTGAACCTGTCCGTCTCGGTCGCGCAGCCCGGCGACCTCGCCATCCTGCTCGCCGGCGTGCGACAGGTGGTCGGGCTGAACCCGCGGGTCCTCAAGGACCCCGCGCCGGCCATCGGCATCGCGCAGATCACCGACGGCGGCGTCAAGCTCGCCGTGCAGCCGTGGGTCCGCGTGACCGACGTCGGCGCCGCCGACGGCGAGCTGTACCAGGCGCTGCTCGAGCACCTGCGGGCGCGCGGCGTCTCGGCGCCGGCGCCGCAGGTGCACGAGGTACGGCTGCTGAACGGCGCCCGCGGCTAGCGCAGAATCGCGTTGCGGTAGTGGCCGGGGTAGACGACGGAGGCGCGCGTCGGGATGGCCGCCAGATCCTGCGCGATCTGCCAGCCGAGCGTTTCCAGCGCCGCTCGCTCGCTGCGCTCCCGGGCAGCCAGCAGCGCCCACGCCTCGTCTTCGGACGACGCGGCCACGATCACGGGGCCGACGAAGTCGTTGTCCGTGATGCGCTCGAAGAAGTAGAGGGTCATGGCTCTTTCAGATCCGGTCGCTTCAGGGCGAGCGCCGCCCAGTCGGCGCACGCCTTGCGCTTGAACTCGATGGCCCGCTCCCACTCGTCGAGCGGATAGCAATCGCGCTCGGCGACGACGCGGATCTCCGTCACGGTGCGCTCATCGAGCCCGAGCCGGTCGGCGATCTCCCGGTCACTGAGTCCGCGCTGCTCGATCGTCTGGAAGGAGTTGGACAGACGGAGCACCTCGTCCTTGTGGCGCGCGTAGACCGTCGGGTCGAGTCTGAAGAACGTCATCTACCGCATCTCCCTGAGGCCGTGCGCGGCCGGACAGACCCGCATGCACTCGAAGCACTGCGCGATGTTCGTCGACGAATAGGTGATCGCCCAGAGCGTGCGCGTCATGAAGTCGCCATAGACGAGCATCTTGCGTCGCTCGCGATCGGGCTCGTTCAGCGTCTCCTCGAGCAGCTTCTGGAATCCGCCCACCCAGTGCGTATGCACCCGCGTCTGGCACCGTCCCGCGTCGTACGCCGTGCGCACGGGCCGCTGGTCCTCGAGCCGCCCGCCGAGGCAGCCGCCGGCGTCGATCGGGCAGACGCGGAGGCAGGGGGTGGTGCCCTCGCGCTCCCACATCTCGCGGCACGGCGCCGCCGGACAGGCCGGCGCGGCGTCGGGCGGATCGACGTCGAGCGGCGCCGTGGTGATGACGGCGCTCCAGTACATGAAGCCGTGGTCGCGGTTCAGGACGGGACCGGCGAGGCTGCGCGAGCCGAGCCCGGCCAGCTCGGCGGCCAGCATCAGCGACAGGAACGGCGTGTCGCCGCTGGCCGTCCCCGGCGGCACGAAGAGGGCGTAATGGCCGAGCTCGCTCTCGATCGCCTGTGCGAGCCGACGGCCGACGCCCTGGATGCGTTCGGTCGTTCCCATCGTCGACAGCACCCAGGGCGACGTGGCCACCCAGTCGCCTGCGCGCGGCTGGGCGCCGCCGACGACGACGACGGTCCGCGCCCCGGGCAGAAGGTCGGCCGGACGGTGCTTGGCAGGGGCGTGCGCATCGAAGGCCGCGGCGTCGGCCACGCCCACCACGGTGGCGCCGGACTTCAGCGCAAGGCTCTTCATCTGCTTCGTGGCGGCCGCGGAATCATTCATTTCAGTTTCCGGTGCTTTCGACCGACGGGACAGACACGCATGCACTCGAAGCACTGGGCGATGGAGTCGCGGAAGAAGCCGAGCGACTCGATCGACCTGGTGAAGAAGGCGGAGTAGATCATGTCATGACGGCGCGCCGCATCCGCCTCCTCGACGAGCGTGAGCAGCGCCTTCTGGAACGAGCCGATGCCGTACGTCTGCGCGCGCGAGTGGCACTTCTCGCGGTCGTACGTCGACGTCTCGATGCGCGCGTCGCGTACCGTACCCGACAGGCAGGCCGGGCAGACGCGCAGGCACGGCGTGGTGCCGATGCGCTTGTACATGGCCACGCAGCCCGGGTGCGGACAGGCCGGCTCCGTGAGCGGCGGGCTCGGCTCGAGCGGTAGGGTCGTGATCAGCGCCGCGTAGTAGAGGAGGCCGTACTCCGGATTGAGAATGATGTGCGCCGCGAAGCTGCGCGAGCCGAGTCCGGCCAGCTCCGCGGCGTGCATCATGCTCATCGGCGGCTCGTGGCCGTGGACGGGGAGCGAGGGGGCCTGCACAGCGTAGTGACCGAGGTCGCGCTCGATATGGTCGCACATGGCGTGAATGGCGACGTTCTCCCGCAGGTCGTAGCCGGTGATCTCCATCACGCGATGGTCGGGACAGCGCCAGGCGCCGGCCGTGGGCCCGTCACCGCCCGCGACGACGACACTGCGCGCGCCCGGCAAGATATCCTCGGGGCGATAGCCCTCCGGCACGCCCGCCCGGAACGCCTCCACCGACGCCACGCCGACGACACGCGCACCGGCGCGCAGCCCCACCGCCTTGACGGCCTCGGTGACGCTCACCGGCGCCCCGCCCGGAGGCCGGCGTGGCGGAGCCAGCCCGACGAGACGGCAAGCCTCCTGGCCATCAGGGTCCCCACTATACGCCGCCGACTCCGGCGATTGACACCGCGGAAGGTGGCCCGTATCGTCGCCCGTAGAATCAGCCGACCGCGATGGACTTCGACCACCTGCGCGCCTGCACCATCCCGGGCCTGCTCCTCGAGCGCGCCCGCACGCGGCCACGCGAGGTCGCGTTCCGCGCGAAGGAGCTCGGCGTCTACCGCGAAACGTCGTGGTCGGCTTTCGCCGGACGGGTGGCCGCGTTCGCCCACGGACTGACCTCCCAGTTCGGAGTCGACCGCGGCGCGAGCGTCGCCATCGTCGGCAACCCGTGTCCGGAGTGGACGATCGCCGATCTCGCCGCGCAATCGCTCGGCGCGGTGACCTACGGCGTCTATCCGACCAGCTCAGCGGCCGAAGTGCGGTACCTGCTCGACCATGGCGGTGCCCGCGTCGTGGTCGTCGAGGATCAGGAGCATCTCGACAAGGTGCTCGCGGTGATCGACGCCTGTCCCGGCGTGACGGCCGTGGTCGTCATCGACACACGGGCGCTCTTCATGTATCGCGATCCGCGCGTGCACCGCTTCGCCGACGTGGAGGCGCGCGGCCGCGGCATGGCCGATGTCGACGCGCTGGCGCGGATGGCTGCTGACGTCCGTGCCGACGACGCGGCGACGATCGTGTACACGTCGGGCACGACCGGCAATCCGAAGGGCGCGCTCTACCGCCACGGCCAGCACATCGCCGCGTGCGCGAACATCCTCGCGCACTATCCCCTGCTCACGCACGGTTGCCATCGTGTCGTCGCGATGCTGCCGCTCTGCCACACGATGGGGCGCGACACCGTCATCACGATGCCGCTGCTCGCCGACATCGTCCCGCACTACCCCGAGAGCGTCGACACGGTGGCCGAGACGCTCTACGAGGTGGCGCCCACGTTCGTGTTCACGGTGCCGCGCTATCTGCAGAAGTTCGCCGCGCACCTGCTGGTCGGCATCGACGCGTCCTCGCCGCTCAAGCGGGCGGCGTATCGCGCGGCGCTCGTCCTCGGCCGCCGGGCGAAGGGTCGCCGTCATCGCGCAGCCGCGCTCCTCGCGCGCGCGCTCGTCTTTCGCTGGCTGCTGGAGAAGGTCGGCTTCGCGCGCACACGCCTGCTGCTGTCGAGCGGCGCGCCGCTGCCGCCCGCCGTCGCGACGCTGTGGCAGGCGTGGGGCGTGAACGTCTGCGAGGCCTACGGGCAGACGGAGACGGGGGGCGCTCTCGTATCCGGCCAGCGCGGCCCCTATCCGCGGGTCGGCGACGTCGGCACGCCGGCCCCGAACATCGAGGTGACGCTCGGCGATGGCGGCGAGGTGCTCGTGCGCGGCCCGGATCTCTTCGCCGGCTACTGGCGTGACGCGGAGGCGACGGCGGCGACGTACCGCGACGGCTGGCTGATCACCGGCGATCTCGGCGAGCGCTGCCCCGACGGCAGCTTGCGACTCGTCGACCGCAAGAAGGACATCCTTATCACGGCCGGCGGCAAGAACGTCAGCCCGTCACGGATCGAGACGTGCCTGCGCGCAAGCCCGTTCATCAGCGAGGCGGCCGTCTTCGGCGACGGACGGAAGTATCTCGCCGCGCTCGTGGAGCTCGACGGCGAGACGGTCGCGGAGTGGGCACGCGAGCGGGGGCTCGTCCACACCGGGTACGCGTCGCTGGCGGCCCATCCCGAGGTGCACCGGTTGCTCGAAGCGGAAATCGACAAGGCCAACGCCGGCCTCGCGCGCGTGGAACAGGTGAAGGCGTTTCGCATCCTGCCGTGCGAGCTCGATCCCGAGCAGGAGGGCGAGCCCGTCACGCCGACCCGCAAGGTGAAACGGCGGCTGATGCTCGGGCGCTACCAGGACCTGGTGGAATCGATGTTCGCATCGGATGAGGAACGGCGGATCACCGCCGAGGTGGCCGCCCTCACAAAGGAGACGTGACATGCGACGACGCGCGCTCACCGCGGCGCTCGGCGTGCTGACGCTGGCCGGCGCCGTGCCGGCGCCTGCGCAAGCGCCGGAGCCTTACCGCATCGGGATGACGGCGGCGATCACCGGCCGCTTCTCCGCCGGCTACGCGCCGACGTACGAGGCCTATCGTGCCTACTTCAAGCGGGTGAACGACGCCGGTGGTCTCAACGGTCACCCGGTGGAGATCACGTACGAGGACGACCGCGGCGAGCCGCAACGGGCGGCGGCCGCCGCCAAGAAATTCGGTGAGAGCTCGATCCTGATGATCAACGCGTCCATCTCCGCCACGTACAAGCCGGTGCAGACGGAGGCGGAGGCGACGAAGACGCCGCTGCTCTTCGGCGGCGGCGTGTGTCCGCGCGAGGCCTTCCCGCCCGCGCACCCGCTGATCTTCTGCACGACCTCGTACGGCTCCAAGTGGGATAGCCGGATGGCGCTCGGCTTCATCAAGGACCAGTCGGCGGGCAAGAAGGTGAAGGTTGGCTTCGCGGCGCAGGACATCCCGCTGTCGCGCATCGAGCTCGAGTTCGCCGAGCAGCTCGCGAAGGAGCTCGGTCTCGAGCCCATCCCGGTGGTGGTCGTGCCGGGGACCGCGTCCGATTTCACGCCGTTCGCGCAAAATCTCAAGGATGCCGGCGCCGACTGGGTGTTCTCGTGGGCCCCGTGGGGCGTGGAGATCGGCGTCTTCGAGGCGCTCCATCGCATCGGCTGGAAAGGCAACTACATCCTGTACGGTCACCAGCCCGCCCAGGACGAGCTCACGCGGCTGAAGCTCCCGAGCCTGCACGCGCTGACCGGCAACGCGATGTTCACCGAGAACCTGCCGATCCACACCGAGATCGCGAGCATCGTGAAGGGCCAGACGAACCATCCGCCCCACTACATGGCCGAGGGGTGGACGTCCGCGCAGGTCCTCGAGGCGGGGCTCAAGAAGTGCGGCTGGCCGTGCTCGCGCGAGAAGCTGGCGCAGTCGCTCGCGACCGTCAGCGTCGACACCAGGGGGCTCCGTGGCGGGCCGATCGAGATGACGCCGGAGAACCACTACCGCAAGGTGAGCCATTACAAGGTGTACCGCTGGGATGCCGCCAAGAACGCCATCGTGTCCGTCGGCGGCTGGCACAAGCTGGACATCAAGTAGATGCTGCAGGCGCTCGCCACGACGCTCGTCGTCGCGAGTCTCTACGCCCTGCTCGGGGCCGGCTACGTGCTGGTCTACCGGTCCTCGCGTGTGCTGAACCTCGCGCAGGGCGATCTGCTCACGCTCGGCGGCTATTTCGTGTTCGCCCTCGCCGCGACATTTCCGGGCCTGCCGGCCGTGTCGCTGCCGCTGGCGGTGCTTGCCAGCGCGCTCACGGGTGTCCTCGTCTATGTCGTGCTGATGCGTCCCATGGCGGGCCATCCGATCTTCGCCGCCGTCCTGGTGACGATCACGCTCGGCATCCTGCTGCGCGCGGTCATCGTCTTCGTCTTCACCGACCGCACGCGGCATCCGCTGGGGAACCTGGGGCTGACGAATCCGCCGCGCGCGCTGCCCGGCGGCGCCGTGGTGTCGACGTTCGACCTCGTGATGGTTGCCACCGCCGTCGTGCTGTTCGTCGGGCTGTTCGTCTTCCTGAAGCTCTCGCCGCTCGGCATCCAGATGCGGGCGGCCGGCGAGCGGGCCCTCCTCGCCTCGCAGCGTGGGATCAATTTCCACGGCGTGTTCGCGCTCTCGTGGGCGCTGGCCGCGTGCGCGGGCGGGCTGGCCGGGATGATCTACGCGAGCAACGTGCGGCTGGAGCCGTCGCTCGACGTCCTCGGGTTGCGTGCGTTCGCCGTGGCGCTGGTGGGAGGGCTCGACAGCCTCGCCGGGGTGATCCCGGCCGCCATCATCGTCGCCGCCGTCGAGATCATGTCCGTCCGCTACGGCAACCCGCTGCTGTCCGATGTCTCGCCATTTCTCTGTCTGCTGCTCATGCTGCTCGTCCGACCGTGGGGGCTCTTCGGGACCCGGGAAGAGCTGGAGCGAGTTTAGGAATGTGTCCGAGAACGAGGAGGGCCACGGCTTTGCCGGGGCGCTCCGAACGATCGGGGGGCATGGGGAGCCATTCCGTGGCCCCCCATGTCAACTAGTGGCGCTCGGCGGGGGGTACTTCAAGACCTCCTACGAGGCCGACCTCGCGCTCGTCGACACGCGGCTCCGGCGCACGGCGGTGGTTGCGCTCGTCCTCCTGCTCGTCGTGCTCCCGCGCTTCGCCTCGAGCTTCCTGCTGGACCTCGTGAGCCAGGTGGCTCTCGCGGCCCTCGGCGCGCTGGCTCTCAACGTGCTGACGGGGGTCGCCGGTCAGATCTCGCTCGGCCACGCGGGATTCCTGGCGGCCGGCGCATTCACGACGGCGGCGCTCGTCGAGCGTGGTGTGACGTCGCCGCTCGTGACGCTGCCCGCCACCGCCGTCGTCGGCGCGGTGCTCGGCCTCCTGGTCGGTATCCCGTCGCTGCGCCTGAGGGGACTGTACCTGGCCCTCGGCACGCTGGCGATGCATCATGTCGTGCTCTACGTGGCGGGCGAGATGCAGGCGCGCGCCGGCGGCAACAC
>Ga0075431_100004085_pt1 | contig 14240 bp, 8 predicted proteins | sample RhiMetdeltSRZDD5_FD_75297 | JGI IMG/M metagenome (GOLD analysis project Ga0075431, IMG submission 75297) | Populus rhizosphere microbial communities from Tennessee, USA - Rhizosphere MetaG P. deltoides SRZDD5 | ecosystem: Host-associated > Plants > Roots > Rhizosphere > Soil | place: USA... | reverse complement strand
CTTCCGGCTGTCGTCGGGGGCGTCATGTTCATGCCCCGGGTTCGCGTGCGCGACAACGCTTCCCAGCTACCAGACGGCAGAACCCTGCTCTCGACAAGGAACGTGAGCTCCGGGGCCGCGTCCCAGCTGAGAGTGACGTGGTGGAATGCTTGATTGTATTTGGCTACCACGTTCGTCGGCGGCGCCAAGGCTCCCGCGGGACCGGCGCTTTTCAGAGCCTTGAGCCCAACCGATCCGGCTCGTAAACCCGTCGTTATGTCGTTCAGACCTGAGATGACGTAGTAGTACGTCTTGCCGGCCACGACATCGGAATCGAAGAAAACCGTGTCCGCGAAGCCGGGGTCGATCACCTTCGCCGGGTCCGGCGGGACAGATCGAACGATCGCATAGCTCGTTGCACGTTCGACGGGCGACCAGGTGACGCGAATTCGGCCGTCAGGCTCCTGCACGGCGGTGACGTTGCGCGGGGCAACCAGCCGGTCGGTCGCCGTCGTGCGCGGCTTCACGACCGGATCCTGCCCGAAGGCGGCGATCGGCGTGGCAGCGAGCAGCAAGGAGATCACGAGGGCGCGTGACCGATCGACGGCGAGGTTGCGGAAGCGGCGGATGGACCACGACATGTTCAATTCCCCGAGCGTTGGGATGCGGAGGCAGAGGTGGGCCTCCAACTTTAGCATTCTCCTCGCGTCGGGAAAAGCCTGTTTACGTGGTGGCATCGGGGTTGCGCTGCCGATGGTCGTTGCCACGCACCCCCGAGGTCGGCACTTCCACCCTTCGAGGATCGAAGCAATGAACGTCGAGGCGGCACTGCGGATACCGGGCTGCGTGCTCGTCGTCGCCTGTTCCCTTCCGCTCGCGGCCCAGGAAGCGCGCGTCATCGACGACTTCACCTCGCTCGCGGCGTGGACGGCCGTCCCATCGGACGGCGTGTCGCTGAGGCTCGTCCCGTCGGCGGGCGCGATGCGGATGGACATCGACTTTCGCGGAGGCGGTGGCTACGCCGTCGCGCGCCGCGCGGTGGAATTGGAGCTCCCCGAGAACTACGAGATCAGCTTCCGCGTGCGCGGCACGGTCCCGGCCAACAACCTCGAGTTCAAGCTCAGCGATTCCACCGGCGACAACGTGTGGTGGCTCAATCGCCGCGACTTCGCATTCCCGCGGGCGTGGACCACGTATCGGATCAAGCGCCGGCACATCTCCTTCGCCTGGGGACCGTTAGGCGGTGGCGAGCTGCGGCGCGCAAGAGGCATCGAGATCGCCGTTACCGCCGGGCAGGGCGGAAAGGGCTCGGTGTGGATCGATGACCTGCGTCTCACCCCGCTCCCTCCGGTTCCCACCAACCCACCCGCGCCCGTCGCCATCGACGCGCCGGCCGCAACCGACGGCGACAGCACGACGATCTGGCGATCACACGCGGTGGCCGCCCCCGCACTGACGCTCGATCTCGGCTACCGCCGCGAGTTCGGTGGCATCGTCATCGACTGGGATTCACTCGACTTCGCCAGCGCGTATGACGTGCAGGGCTCCACCGACCGGCGCACCTGGCGCACGCTCCGGCGTGTCGCACGCGGTAACGGCGGACGTGACTGGCTGTACCTGCCCGAATCGGAGGCGCAGTGGCTCCGGCTCACCACTCGGACGACGAATCGCGCACGAGGCATCGGGATTCGAGAGATCCGTGTGAAGCCGCTCGAGTGGTCAGCGTCGCCTAACGCATTCTTCGCGGATGTCACGCGCGACTCGCCACCCGGAAACTTCCCCCGCTATTGGCCCGATCGCCAGACGTTCTGGACGCTCGTCGGCGTCGAAGGAGACTTCCGCGAAGCGCTGGTCTGCGAAGACGGCGCACTCGAGAGCGACAAGGGCAGCTTCACCGTCGAGCCGTTCCTGTGGGATCGCGGCCGCCTGCTTACGTGGAACGACGTCCAGATCGCCAGGTCGCTCGAGGATGGCGATCTCCCCGTCCCAACCGTGCAGTGGCGCGCCGGCACTCTCACGCTCGACGTGACGTCGTTCGCGAGCGGTCGCCCTGGCGCATCGACGGTGGTCGTGCGGTACCGGGTCACGAATCACGCCGATTCCACGGCGCGCCCCACGCTCTTTCTCGCCATACGACCCTTCCAGGTGAACTCGGCCTGGCAATTCCTGAATACCACTGGCGGGTTCTCCCCGATTCGCTCGATCGTGTGGCGCGGTGGCCGCGTTCACGTCAACGACACGGCGCACGTGGTGCCTCTGCAGGCGGCCGCCGGCTTCGGCGCGACCACGCTCGACGCCGGCGACATCGTCGACCATCTGCGCGACGGCCGACTCCCATCCGCGCCGGCCGTTCGCGACTCACTCGGCTTCGCCAGCGGCGCTCTTCGATTCCCGCTCACGATCGCTGCGCGCTCGCAGCGCGAGGTATGGATCGCCCTTCCCGCGCGACGCGCTGGCGCATCGACCCCGCGCACGGTCGCGCAGGCGAGCACGAGCCTCGAGACCGTGAAGCGCCACTGGCGCGCACGGCTCGATTCCATCCCGATCATTCTTCCGGCGTCGGGCGCAGAGCTCGTCCGCGCAATGCGAAGCTCACTCGCCCACATCCTGTTGAACCGGGATGGGCCGCGGATTCAGCCAGGGTCGCGCTCCTACGAGCGATCGTGGATCCGGGACGGTGCGCTGACGTCGGCCGCGCTGCTCCGCATCGGCGGTACTCGTGAGGTGCGCGAGTTCATCGACTGGTATGCGCCGTTCCAGTACGAGAACGGCAAGGTGCCCTGCTGTGTCGATCACCGCGGAGCCGACCCCGTGCCCGAGCACGACAGCCACGGCGAGCTCATCTATCTCATCGCCGAGTACGTGCGATTGACGGGCGACACCGCGGTGGCGCGCGAGCACTGGCCCCGCGTGCTGGCGGCCGTCGGTTACATCGACACGCTGCGACGTCAGCGGCTGACGCCCGAGTACGAGTCGCCCGAGAAGCGCCATTTCCGCGGCATCCTTCCGCCGTCGATCAGCCACGAGGGATATTCGGCGAAGCCGATGCACTCCTACTGGGACGACTTCTTCGCCCTGCGTGGCCTGAAGGACGCCGCCGAGCTGGCGGTGGTGGTCGGTGACATCGATGAAGCGAGGCGTCTATCGGCCTTGGCCGACACCTTCCGCGTCGACCTCGTGGCCTCGATCGAGAACGCCATGCGCGTTCACAACATCGACTTCATTCCGGGTGCCGCCGACCTGGGCGACTTCGACGCGACATCGACGACGGTCGGGCTCGCGCCCGGCGGCGAGCTTCACCATCTCCCGCGAGCCGCGGTCGAGCGCACGTTCGCCCGTTACTACGAGAGCTTCCTCACGCGCCGCGACGGTCCGCAAACGTGGGACGCGTACACGCCCTACGAGTTCCGCGTACCCGGCTCACTCGTCAGGCTCCGCTGGCGCGACCGTGCGCTGGAGGTCCTGGACTGGCTGTTCGACGACAAGCGCCCGCCGGAATGGAATCAGTGGCCCGAGGTCGTGTGGCGCGATCCGCGCATCCCGCGCTTCTTCGGAGACCTGCCGCACGGCTGGGTCGCGTCGGACTTCATCCGTTCGGTGCTCGACCTGTTCGCCTACGAGGATGAGCGCGACACAGGCGCCATGCTCGTCATCGGCGCCGGCGTTCGCGACGAGTGGCTTCGTGAAGGCGACGGTGTCCGCGTGCGCGCGATGCCCACACGCTTCGGCCGCATTGGCTATCACATGCGTGCGGTGGGTGACGAGATCATCGTGACGTTCGACGACGGCTTCCGCATGCCCGCCGCGGGGATCCTCGTGCGCAATCCGAGCGATCTCCCCGCCCGGCGCATCACGGTCGACGGGCGAGAGTCGAGCCCCGACGAGAACGGCGACCTGCTCCTGCTCGGGCCGGCGCGTGAGGTGAGGTTCTCGTTCTAGGGGCCTTGGAGCCGCAGAAGGCCGCAGAAAACTGCCTTTTATTGGCCGCAGATGAACGCAGAGGACGCAGATTCCCCAGCGGATGGATCTCGAACACGTAGATGTCAACAAGAAACTTTTGGAACTTCATCTCGCGCTGGATCCGTCCACTAAGGGGTAGTTTCTGCGTCCTCTGCGTCCATCTGCGGCTAACCAACCAACTGCTCCGGCCTTCTGCGGCTCCACGGTCCCGCGCGCCAGCCTAACCAGACAGACAAGCACCGTGAGTCCGAATGACCTCGGAATAGAACCGTCCGCTCCCCTTCACCGTTCGCCGCTGCGTCGCGTAGTCCACGTGCACGAGGCCGAATCGCTTCGAGTAGCCGTGACTCCATTCGAAGTTGTCGAGCAGCGACCAGGCGAAGTACCCCCGGACGTCTGCGCCATCCTGAAGGGCCTGATGGACGGCACGCAGGTGGCCTCGCAGATACCACGTGCGCAACGGATCGTCCACGAGGTCTTCGCTCGACGGTGCATCGTAGAAGGCGGCGCCGTTCTCGGTCACGTAGAGCGGGATTCGTCCGTAGCGCCGCGTTACCCAGAGCAGGATATCCGTCAACGCCTGGGGCCACACCTCCCAGTCGAGCTCCGTATGCACGTGTCGCGGCTGGCGCACCCGGCTCGCGCGCACCGGAAGCGCCGCCGGATCATCGCGCGTCACTGACCGCGTGTAGTAGTTGATGCCGATGAAGTCGACCGGCTGCTTCAGTAATCGCATGTCTTCCGCCGGGAAGTCCGGCCATGCATCGCCGAAGATCTCGCGCAGCTCCTCCGGATACGAGCCGAGCAGCGGCGGATCGAGATACTGGCGATTCATGTACGCATCGGCGCGAGCGGTCGCCGCGACGTCGTGCGGATCATGCGACGCCGGATACTTCGGCTCCAGATTCACGACCAGTCCGATCTGGTGCTTCCCCTCGGCGCGATAGGCCTGCACGCCCATGGCATGCGCCCGCATGGTGTTGTGCGTCGCGATCGGAGCTTCGTAGAGATTGCGGTGCCCCGGAGCCAGCGCGCCGAACAGATACCCCCCATCGGTGACGACCCACGGCTCGTTGAGTGTCACCCATCGCTTCACGCGCCCGTCGAGTCTGCGAATGACGACTCGCGCATACTCCGCGAACCACCCGGCGATGTCTCGATTGAGCCAGCCGCCCCGGTCGTCGAGCGCGGCGGGGAGGTCCCAGTGGTACAGCGTGACCATCGGCTCGATGCCTGCCGCGAGCAGGGCATCGACCAGGCGGTCGTAGAAATCGAGGCCGCGCGTGTTGACCGTACCCGTGCCCTGAGGCAGTATCCTGCTCCACGCAATGCTGAAGCGATACGCGCCGAGCCCGAGCTGCTGCATGAGGCGAACATCGTCGCGCCAGCGGCGGTAGTGGTCGCACGCGACGTCGCCCGTGTCGTCATTGGTGACGCGACCGGGCGTGTGGCTGAACCGATGCCAGATGTTGTACCCCGCGCCGTCGGCGAGGGGCGAGCCTTCGATCTGGTAGGCCGAGGTCGATGCGCCCCAGAGAAAGCCTTCTGGGAAGCGAAAGTCGGATCGCGAAGTGGGGCCGTTCATCGAGGGGAGGACGCGGTATGGCGCGAGTGACGCTCGAAGGCGTGCGAAAAGTATACGACGGCGCGCACGGTCACGTGGCGGTGCACGGCGTCGATCTCGACGTGACGGACGGGGAATTCGTGGTCCTGGTGGGTCCGTCGGGGTGCGGGAAGAGCACGACGCTGCGCATGATCGCCGGACTCGAGTCGATCACGGCGGGCAAGCTCTCGATCGGCGGCCGCGTGGTGAACGACGTTCCACCGAAGGATCGCGATATCGCGATGGTGTTCCAGAACTACGCCCTGTACCCGCACATGTCAGTGCGCGACAACATGGCGTTCGCCCTGAAGCTTCGCAAGCTGCCGAAAACGGAGATCGATCAGCGCGTGCGCGAGGCCGCCGAGGTGCTCGGCCTGACGACGGAGCTCGATCGCTTGCCGAAGCAGCTTTCCGGCGGTCAGCGTCAGCGCGTCGCCGTTGGGCGCGCGATCGTGCGCAAGCCGGCCGTCTTTCTTTTCGACGAGCCGCTCTCGAATCTCGACGCGAAGCTGCGCGTGCAGATGCGCCGCGAGATCCTCGCGCTGCACCGCCGCCTTGGCGCGACGACCATCTATGTGACGCACGATCAGGTGGAAGCAATGACGATGGGCGATCGCATCGTCGTCATGAGCGCCGGCCACGTCATGCAGGTCGATACGCCAGAAGCGCTCTACGAGCGGCCGGCCAACCGATTCGTGGCGGGGTTCATCGGCAGTCCGGCGATGATCTTCCTGAAAGGAGCCATAACGAGCAACGGCACGCCACGCTTCGTCGCCGACGGTGGCGAGCCTGCCATCGCGCTCCCCGCGGGCGTGGCCGCACGCGCGGCCGGATCGCGCGAGGTGGTACTCGGCATCCGGCCGGAGCATCTGCGCCTGGGAAGCGAGGGTCCGATCACCGCCGAGCAGCCCGCACTCGACGCGACCGTCGAGCTGGTCGAGCCGCTCGGCGGCGAGGCGCTCGTCCACGTACGCGCCGGCGGGAACGAGCTCACCGCAAAAACCCGCGCGCGCGAGCTACCCGATGTCGGCGACCGAATCCAGCTGGTCGCCGACGGTCGCCGTGTGCATTTGTTCAACGCGGAATCGGGAGAGGCGATGTGAGGCGGGCCAGGGGCCACGGGCCAGGGGCCAAGGGGAGGGTCAAGGGTACACGGTAGCTCTGCGACCCTTCACCCTCCCCTTGGCCCTTGGCCCCTGGCCCTGCTCTACAGCCCCAACCAATAGCTCAGCTTCACCAGCACCACGTTCGTCGGCCGCTCGCTGAACAGGCGCTTGACGTCCGTGCGCAGCCTGAAGGGCGACACGGGATCCTCCGCATCTCGTGCCTGATTCCACGCCACGAAGAGCGTGGAGCCCGGGCGGTATTCCCAGCGCAGCACCGCGCTCGCGGTGAACTCGCGCGCGCTGAAATCCGGATCCTCGAACGAGGTACGCGTCCCTCCGTCGTTGTTCAAATCGGCCGAGTAGTGTCCCGACCGCAACCGAGGCACCGGGTCGAGGGTGACGGCGCGGAAGCGATCGTTCTCGCTGCGGGCGCGGGCGTCGACGACTTGCCGGAACTCACGATACGAGCCCGCGCTGACGAAGGGCTGCGCGTAGACTTGCAGCGAGAGGTCGGGCGTGAACGTGTAGTTGACGCGCGCAGTGAGTAGCGCGGTGCGCTGCGCGAGACGGCCGACGATCCAGTGCGCGGTCCCGTCCTCCTGGGGATCGTCGACGTATTGCCACGGGTTTCGCGTCCACGTGAGCGTTGGCGCCACCGTCAGCTGGAGCTGGCTGGATGGGCGCACGGTGACGTTCGGCTCCACGCTGAGCGACCCGACGCCGCCGTCATCCTCCTGACTGGCGGTCACCATGACGACGCTGCTCAGCCGCCGCGCTCGGTTCGTCCACACCTCGGCATGAGCGAGCGATCGAGCCGGTCGAAACAATGACGGCCCCCCGCGCAGCTCGGTCGGGGAGAGCCCGGGCAGGTCGCGCTGCAGCTTGACGAAAGCCCCGAGCCCGTTAGGCAGCTCCGCTTCGGTATTGAGGAAGACCCGCATTCCCTGCCGCTCGCCGGCGGTGTTCCACCAGCCGAGGGTGTTGAGGTACCCCCACCACCGGCGAAAGTGTCGCGTCTGTCGGTACGACTCGTAGCCGATCCACGATGATTGTGACACGAAGTCCGAGCCGGGCTGGTACCCGAGGTCGTTCGCCTCGAACCCCGGCGTCACGAGTCGACCGCTCGCTCCCCACCGCCAGCTCCCCCCCGTCTTCCGCAGCTCGGCGAATGCCGCCGCGCCCGAGAGCGACGTGCGCGTTGCATCGTACGTGAGATGCGACGCATCGGGACGCTGAAAATACCGCACCGACGACCGTTGGGTCTCGTCGATCGATGCGGCGCTTCCCTGGACGCGGCTGCCGAGGACGTAGCCGTTGAGGCGATACTGTCCGCCTCTTCCAAAGCGGTGGCGCAGATCGAGCCCACCGACGTACGCCGCGGATCGGAGATCGTCGAGGGTGGCGATGCCGTTGACGCGCCGGTGCATTGCCGTCGCGATCGCGCCGATGACCGTGCGCCCTTCGTGGAGATCGCGGGCGACGCGCGCGACGGTGTGGTTTGTCAGGGGCTCGACAGCCACCGACGCGGGCAGCGCCGGATCGCCGGCAACTCGGGCGCGCTCCTCACCCGTGACCGCGTCGAGCAATCCAATCGACCAGCCGTTGGCGGTACGTCCGGTGAGCTTCGCGGCGCCGAAGATCGTACTGACATCGGGCTCATCCACGTAGGCCGGGTCGCCGGGCACCGACGCCTGCGGACGCCGCCCGATGCGACGCGAGTAGAAGAGCTTCTCCGATCCGAAGAAATAGCCGAGTGAAAAGTCGAAGAGGTCGAGCCCCTCGACGAAGAAGGGCCGCTTCTCCTGGAGGAACGTCTCGATCGACGTGAGGTTGACTTCCGACGGATCGGCCTCGACCTGACCGAAGTCCGGGTTGATCGCCGCCGTCAGCGTGAATGGCCCAAGGCCCGCCTTGAGATCGGCGCCTAACGCGGCGGCCGGCTGCACACGGCGATGGAACGGGTTGGCGGCGTCACCGGGGGCACGTGTCACGCGGCCGAGCGTGTAGGGAACGAGCTCGAGTCGGCGCGCCGGGGAGCTCGGTGAGACTCCGCGGAGCTCTCCGTAGTGCGCGACCCATGCCGGCGAAGCGCGCGGGATGAGCGACCACTGCGTGTCCTCGCGACGGCGCGCGATCCAGCGAAAGAAGTTCACACCCCACGAGGCATCCGAGCGCCCCCGTAGCTGCGTCAGCGGAATCCGCACCTCCGCGGTCCACCCATCGCCGTCCATGCGCGTCTTCGCTTCCCACACGGCATCCCATGACGGGTCGCTCATGTTGTCGTTGTAGATGAGCGCGTCGGTGCGGGTGCCGCGCGGCGTCACGGAGAAGATGAAGGCGGTGCGCCGATCGCGATCGCCATCGATCCCGACGAAGAACTCATCGGAGGGAGTCGGCTCATCGCGTCGCGCGAGCAGAGCGATGATCGAGTCGGGCGATGGGTCGCGCATGCGAGCGGCGACGTACAGCGCGTCGTCATCCCACAGCACGCGGACGTCGGTGGGGAGTGACGCCGCCGCCCCTTCGTTGGGCTCGCGCTGCCGGAAGTCAGAGGCCAGCGTGGCACCGGCCCACGCGCTGTCGTCGAGGATGCCGTCGATGCGAATGACACCGTGAAATCTCTTCGCGTCGAGAACGCGTGCCGAGTCCATCTGCGCATCGGCGGCGGTAGCCGCACCGATGGTGGCGATGACGATCAGGCGCCGAGCGAGTGCATCCATGGTTCCGCTCCCAGGAGGGACGCGAAACGCTAGGACGCGAACATGCCGGTTGGGTGGGCGCCGGGTGGGGCTTTCGCGAGCGGTGAGTCAGACTGTCGTAAGGCGCGTCAGACTCTCGTAAGAGCGCTCGGTGACATCGCCCCGAGCCGCCGCGTCTTCAGGGCATGATTCTGCGACCCTCACGCTGGCTCGTCGCCGCCATCATCGCCGACGGCATCGTCCTGGGCGTCCTGATCGGGTGTGGCTTCGGCATCCTGCCGACCGAGGGCGAGGGGCCCTACCTCGTCCTCCTTGGCGTGTTCGCCTGCGCCCTCTACGCGGGCGTCGCTTCCTGGCTATGGCGGGAGCCGTCGTCCCGCACGTGGGGCCTCGCGATGGGGCTGTATTACGTCGGGGTGATGATCGCCGGCGGATGGCTCGCCCTGCTCGCGCTCGGAATCGGGATGAGCTCCACGTTAGGCGGCGACGAGGTTCGCGCCCTTGGCGGCGCCGTGGGGCTTCTGCTCGCGCAGCTCGTGCTCGCCGTGGCCGCGTTCCGTGCGGCAGGCCGAGCGGGAGTGCAGGCGCGCCTCGACCGGGCGGTGAAGGGTGTCATATCCCTCAGCCTGGTCTCGTGCGCCGGCATGTTCGCGTCGCTGCCGGTGGGCCGGGCTGTCGAAGGCATCGGCCGCGTACGGGGGCATCGGTCTTGGCGCGCCGTACAAGGCGCGGTCCACCGAGTACAAGCGTGCGCTGCGCAGTACGCCAACGATCACCCGGACGGAGACTATCCGCTGACGCTCGCGGCGATGGGCCCGGGCGGCCAGAATTGCCTGGACGCGCGCGCCGCGTCCGGACGAGGCAAGGGCGGCGTGAAGATCAATTACGTCGCCACGTACGACGAGCTGTCCCGCGTTCCCACCTTCGTCGTCACCGCAGAGGGCCGGGCTTACGGAAAGCGCGAGATGCTATCCGGCGACACGGCCGGCCTCGCCATGCATGGCGGCAGCGCACGTGGCGGGAGCTTCGCGATGTTCTCGAAGATGCGCAACTGTCTCGCCCTGTACCGCGCGTTGTATCCGGAACGTCCATTCCCCGGCTCGATCGTTCAGTTAGCCAAGGTCATGAAGCGGCGTGGACGTCGTGACCAGCATGTGCCCGCTCCGTTGTACGGTGGCTGCTACCTGGGCGACGATCCGACGCCCGAGGAAGAGCGCGTGGACGAGCTCCTGAACACGAACGACGGGCACCGGTTATCGTATCGGGCGAACGGACCCCACGACTACGTCCTCGAGGCGCGACCGATCACGTACGGCGAGACCGCCGTGCGGAGCTACATGATGCGGTACGGCGGCGATGTCCACGTCACCGTGCTCGATCGTCCCGCCACCGATGAGGATCCGGTGGCTCGCCCCTGCGAGTACGACTGGGGTGAGAACTGCTTCTTCTTCCCGGGGCCGCCGCCCGTCATTGCCTTCGTGCACGATACGGTCGTCAACCGCCACTTTCCCTACACGCTCGCTGCTCGAGACCCGCGCGACAGCACCTCGCTCCCCGATCCGTCGCTGCAATTCGAATTCGACTGTCACGCGGGCGGTCATCTCTCCAACTCGAGGGTGGTGGGCGTACGACCGGAGCCCGAAAGGTCCTGCCGGCCTCTGAACGATCGAGGGTATGGTCTGAAGGCCGGGCGGATCGCCGTGCGCCTGTGGGTGGTGGATCGCACCGGGGCGATTTCCGTTTTCCAGGACAGTGTGCGCGTCCTGGAGGAGCACGCGCAGGCGGCGCGTTAGGTTACCTCTTCCCTGCCGTCGTGAGCCGCTCCCTGTCGTAGATCTTGGTGACGATCTTCCACGACCCGCCGTATTTCACCAGTGCCATGTAATCCGTGAGCTTCTGCTCCGGATACCCGAGCTCGATTCGGGCCACGGCGGTCGTGCCCGTGATGTCGACATGGGCGATGCGCTCCTCGCGCGCCGGCGGCGGCCCTTGCTCCGCGCGCGCTTTCGCAACTCGCGCGATGAACTCGGGAATCGGCACCGCGATCAGCGAGTCGTTCCGCGCGAAGTACATCGTCGCGCCCGGATGAAACGCCTGCTTCATCTGCTCGGGATCCTGCGACAGATACATCTTCAGCGGCTTCTCGACCGCCTCGCGTTCATCTGCCTCACGCGCGACGTTCAGGGAAACGAAGGCGGACAACGCCACGACCGCGCCAGCGATCGCGATCAACGGACGCTTCATTTTCACGCTCCCGGATTGGTCAGGTCTGCAGCCGATATCCTGCCTTGCGAACCGTGAGGATGTGGCGCGGCAAGGCCGGATCGAGCTCGAGCTTGCGTCGCAGCTCGGCCACGTGAGTGTCCACCGTCCGACTCACCACCGATGCGTTGTATCCCCAGACCTCCTTCATGAGCTCGTGCCGCGTCGCGACCGCGCCGCGCCGGCGCAGCAACGCGAGCAGGAGATCGAACTCCATGGGGGTGAGCGACACCGGCTGCCCATCGCGGTGCACGGCACGCGCGCTGATGTCGATGTCGATCTCGCCGAAGCGCTCCCGCTGCGCGGCCGGCGTCTCGGCACGGTGCTTCGGGGAGCGCCGCAGTAGCGCCTCCACGCGCGCCAGCAGCTCGAGCACGCCGAAGGGTTTGGTCACGTAGTCGTCGGCGCCCAAGCGGAAGCCGCGCACCTTGTCGGCTTCCTCGCCTCGCGCGGTGAGAATGAGGACTGGCATTCCCAGACCATCCTCCCGAAGCGCCCGCAACACGCGATAGCCGTCGAACCCGGGAAGCATCAGGTCGAGAATGACGAGGTCGGGATTTCCTTCGCGCGCGCGCTCGAGTCCACCAGGCCCGCTTTCGGCCACGTCGACTTCATAGCCCTCGATCTCGAGGTTGTTGCGCAGCCCGAACGCGAGGTCCGGGTTGTCCTCGACGACGAGCACTCTGGCATCGCGAATCAATGTCTCCATGCGGCCTACACCTGAACGTTGTGACGAGAGGCGTCGTCCCGCACCACCGCACCGTTGCGGTACCCGGGCTCGTCCTCGGGCATGGCTACCGCCTCCGACTCGTAGGGCACACGCTCCAGCTCGATGACGAACCGGGCGCCCCGCTCTCCCTCCTCGGCGTACGCCCGGCCAGCGTGCATGCTCGCCAGCTCGCGCACGACCGACAGTCCGATACCGCTGCCGCCGACCGCCGAGTTCGCATCTCTGTCAATGCGGAAGAACGGCTCGAAGATCCGTTCGGACTCCGCCGGGTCGATGCCGGGGCCCTCGTCCTCGACCCAGATTCGCGCCCGGTCCCCGCCGCCGCGAACGCCGATCGTCACCGTCTGGCCCGGTGGCCCGTACTTGACGGCGTTGTCGAGCAGGTTGAGCAGCATCTGACGCAGCGCGTTGCGGTCCACCCGCACCGCCACCGCCTCATCGAGCGCGAGTCGGACGTCCACCTTTCGCGCGCGCGCAATCGGCCCGAACGATTCGGCGATTTCGCGGACTTGCGGGGCGAGGAGCGTCGGCACGGGGCACAGGCGCAGCGACTGGCGCTCGGCTCGCGAGAAATGCAGCACGTTCTCGACGAGGTGCGCGAGGCGACGCGCCTCCTGGTCGATGATCTCCATCGAGCGGACGCGCTCGGAGTCGCTGCGGACGCGACCGAGGAGGAGCGTTTCCGCGAACATGCGAATCTGCGCGAGCGGAGTGCGCAGCTCGTGCGACACGCTCGACACGAAGTCCGAGCGCAGCCGCGCCAGCTCCGCCTCGCGGCGCAGTTGGACGACGGCGATGACGATGAGTGCCGCCGTCATTGCGAGCACGCCCATCAGCAGCGGGAGGCGTGAGCGCGGCAGCCCGCCGATGACGAGACGCTCCGCGGCCTCGGGCCGCAGCGCGACGTGCGTCATCATCCCGCCGAAGAACGGCTTCCATTCCGCGACGCCGCTGATCGCATCGTCGAAGTCGGCGGCGGAGCCGTAGATCTCGTCGCCGCTGGCCGACACGACCGAAAGTCGCAGAAGCGAATCGTTGGGCAGGCCGCCGGTGAGCGCATATGGAAGAAGCGCCCATTTCTTCATCACGCGCGTGTAGGCGGCCTCGCCAAACCGCTGCGGGTCCATGACGAACCCGTAGGCGGCGACCGGTGCGCCGGCGTGATCGCGCTTCAGCGTGTAGACGATGGTGCGCGCGTGAGGTCCGGTGCCGTGGAAGATCGTCGCGAACTCCCATCCACGCTCGTAGGAGGTCCTCGCGTGCGCGGTGACGGTGTCCTTCAGCCACTCCGGGCCAACGGCTGGCGGACTCGCGCCGGCGAAACGCGTGCTGCCGTTCCGGAAATCGAGGAGGAAGTAGTAGTCGGTGTCGAGGACGAGGGTGCACGCGCACGCCTCGAGCTTCTTGGCTTCCGCCGCGAGAATGTCGGGGTGCGGAAGCGTAGCGAAACGCGCGATCGTCGTCTCGATCGCCTTGCACGGCCGGAATGCGTACGCGAGCGCCTGCCACAGCTCTTCCTTGGCGTGCGCGTTGAATTCCCACGCCGCCGTGGACGCGTAATCGCGCAGCGTGCGCTCGGCCGTCGCGCGATGATCGCGCGTGGCATCATAGGCCTGGTGCGCGAGGACCGCGGCCAGGCCAAGCGTGAGAAAGAGGAGCGCGACGAGCAGACCGGAGCGGGAGCGTCGCGCACTTGCGAAGACGCCCAGGGGCATGCCACACCTTAGGGCCGAATCGGCGGGGGTCGCAAGCGTGAATTTGTCAGGGTTTCATGGTCCCCGGTTCAAGTAGCCTGCGCGCCATGCTTGAACCGGGCACCCGTTGCCGAGGCATTGGGTGATTCTCGCGGGCCCGATTCCCTTGGCATGCACTCGTGTCTAACGAGATCGAGCGCGCGCGGG
>Ga0075431_100004083_pt1 | contig 14242 bp, 7 predicted proteins | sample RhiMetdeltSRZDD5_FD_75297 | JGI IMG/M metagenome (GOLD analysis project Ga0075431, IMG submission 75297) | Populus rhizosphere microbial communities from Tennessee, USA - Rhizosphere MetaG P. deltoides SRZDD5 | ecosystem: Host-associated > Plants > Roots > Rhizosphere > Soil | place: USA... | reverse complement strand
ATGTCGTCCCCCCGTGCAGCCGATCGCGACCGTCAAGTAGCTCTTGCCCTCTTGCACATACTGCGGCAGCGCGAAAGTCAGAAACGACGTGAGACGATCGATGAACTCCCGCGTCGTCGGGCTGCGGCGCATGTAGCGCACCACCGCTGCGTCGCGACCGGTCAACCCGCGCAGCCGCTCCACGAAATGCGGGTTGGGCAGGCACCTGACGTCGAAGACGAGGTCGGCATCCATCGGCACGCCGTTCTTGTAGCCGAAGCTCACGAGATTGACCACCATCTCCGCCCGCGCGCGCCCATCGCGGGACAGCGCCATGAACCTGTCGCGCAGCTCGTGCACGGTCATGTTGGAGGTATCGAGGATCAGGTCCGCCATGGATCGGATGCTATCGAGCCGGCGGCGCTCCTCGGCGATCCCCTCGCTCACCGATCGGTCCGCGGCCAGGGGATGGGGCCGGCGGGTCTCGCTGAAGCGTCGAACCAAAGTCGAATCGCTCGCTTCGAGGAAGATCAGCCTCGGATTGACACCGGGTTCGGCCTTGAGCCTGCGATATACGCGAGGAAATTCCGCGAGGAAGCCGCGCTCGCGCACATCGACGACGATCGCGACTTTGCCAAGGCCGGTGTCCTCGCGTGACGAGAGCGCAGCAATCGTCGGGATAAGCTCGGTCGGGAGGTTGTCGATGCAGAAGTAGCCGAGATCCTCCAGCGCGCGAATCGCCTGCGTCTTCCCCGAACCGGAAAGCCCGGTGAGAATCACGAACCGCCGCGTTCCACGCGACGTGCGGCGTCCGTTGGCGTGCGGACCCGGCGCTGTCGTCACTCCTGTATTGTAGGGCCGGCCTTTGCGGCCCGCTTCGACGTTGCTCAGTGCGCTCCAAGCATCAGCCGAGGGGGCGGCGGAAGCCGTGCTCTGCGTGATTGGGAAACCGGTTCTACGGTTCGGGCTCGATCAGGCCCAGGTTGCCGTCGGGCCGGCGAAAGAGCACGTTGACGGTGTCGGTCGAGGCGTTGCGGAAGACGATGAATGCACCTTGATCCGCGCTGACCTCGAGCGCGGCTTCGTCGACCGACATCGGCTTTACGGCATATCGGCGTGTTCGAATGATCCGGACCTCGCCGTCGCTTCCGATCGACATCGCAGCGGTTCGTCTGGTCCGCGGCTGTTCCGCCGCAAGCGCTGGTGCGCCGGCCCGCGCCGTGGACACGACCTGGCGCCTCCGCTCGGTCCATCGGCTCTTGAGCTTCTGGACCTGGTGCTCGAGCTTCTCCGCGGCGGCTCCCAGCGCCGCGGCGAAATCACGCCCTGTCGCGGCTCCGTGAAAGAAGTGCTCGCCGCGCGCGTGGAGGGTCATCTCCACCTGGTGCCGTGATTTCAGGCGGCCGATGACCACCTGCACGGACACGATGCCATCGTTGAGCATCCGTGCCATGCGCGCGAGCCGCCGTTCAACAGCCTTTCGGATTGCCGGCGTGATCGTTACGTGTCGTCCTGTCAGTTCGAGACGCATACAGTGGGGGGCGTGGGTTATCTCTCGAGGCCCCGGAACATCGACGTCCGAAGCCTAGTAGAGCACCTTCCGCTGGTTCGATGTTGGAATCTTGAGCTCTTCGCGATACTTGGCAATCGTGCGGCGTGCCAGCTCCAGCCCTTCCCGCTGCAGGATGCTGACGATCTTCGAGTCGCTCAGCGGCTTCCGCGGATCTTCCTGCTCGATGATCTTGCGGATGCGCTGCTTGATCGTGACCGACGAGACGGCTTCGCCATATGCACTGCTGATGCCGCTGTGGAAGAAGTACTTCATTTCGAACACACCTTGCGGCGTGTGCATGTACTTGTTCGTCACGACGCGGCTGACGGTCGACTCGTGCATGCCGATGTCGTTGGCAACGTCGCGCAACACGAGGGGGCGCAGATACTCGATTCCATGGTCGAGGAAGTCGCGCTGGAAGTTGATGATGCTGGTCGCAACCTTGTGAATCGTCTTCTGCCGCTGCTCAACCGACTTGATCAACCAGAGCGCCGACCGGAACTTGTCTTTCACGTAGGCCCGCGTCTCGTCACTGTTGTTCGCGCTCTTGTCGAGCAGCCGGCGGTACACGGGGCTGATGCGCAGCTGCGGCAATCCCTCTTCGTTGAGCACTGCGACGTACTGGTCTTCCACCTTCACGACGTACACGTCGGGAATCACGTACTGGGACTGCGACGGGTTGTACCGGCTGCCGGGCTTCGGATCGAGATGACGAATCAGCTCGATGTGCTGCTTGAGATCGTCGATCGACATCGCGAGCTTCCGCGCCAGCTCCGGTATCTGGTGGTTCTGCAGCAGCCGCATGTGATCGGTGACGATTTTCTCGGCCGGCGTACCTGCCATGCCGAGATGCCGGAGCTGCAGCAGCAGACATTCCTGCAGGTCGCGTGCGGCAACCCCTATCGGATCGAAGCCCTGCACCAGCTTCAGCGCTCCCTCGACCTGCTCGATGGGCCATGGCCCCATCGCCGCCAGCTCCTCGACGGTCGCAACCAGCTGTCCATCGTCGTCGAGGTTGCCGATGATGGCTTCGCCGATCTCGCGCATCGCGGGATCGTCGGTCTGCATCGAGAGCTGCCAGAGGAGGTGATCGGCGAGCGACGTGGACGTCGAAAGCGTGTTCTCAATCGGCGGGAGCTCTTTGACCTCCGTCGGCGTATGTGGCCGGTACCCGTCGTCGAGGTAGTCGCCGAAGAAATATTCGTAGTCCTGATCGTCCCAGGTGTCGGTCTTTTCCGGCGGCTTTTCCTCCTGCTTTTCCTGGGCGGCGTCCACAGGCTGGAGCTCTTCCGTTGGGACCTCTTCGAGCAGCGGGTTTTCGACTATCTCCTGATTGAGGAGCTCCGACAGCTCGAGCGTCGACATCGGCAGCAGCTTGATAGCCTGCTGCAGCGACGGCGTCAGAATCAGCTTCTGGACGAGCTTGGTGTGTAGCTTCTGCGAAATTGCCATGACGTCAGCCGGTCGCGGTCACCCTCCAAGACACAGAAAACCATATTAGACCATTTAGTCCAGCCGGAACTCGGTCCCGAGATAAATCCGGCGTACATCCTCATCGGCCGCAAGCGACTCTGGCGTACCACTTCTAAAAATTGCACCGTCGTGCACGATATATGCCCGATCCGTGATGCGCAATGTTTCACGGACGTTATGGTCGGTGATGAGCACGCCGATTCGGCGGTCCTTGAGGTGGAAAATAATCTTCTGGATGTCGGTGACCGCAATCGGATCGATCCCGGCGAATGGTTCGTCGAGCAGCATGAAGCGCGGCGATACGACGAGCGCGCGCGTAATCTCGACGCGTCGACGTTCTCCGCCCGACAGTGTGTGAGCGGGCGCCTTGGCCAGCGCGGTGAGACCTAGCTCTGCGAGAAGCTCCTGCATTCGCGCGCGGCGGGTGGCGCGATCCACCGCGAGCGTTTCCAGTATCGCGAGAATATTCTGTTCGACGGAGAGACCACGGAAAATCGATGGCTCCTGCGGCAAGTAGCCCAGCCCCTTGCGCGCGCGCACGTACATCGGGTCGTCGGTCACATCATCACCATCGAGCACCACCCGTCCCGAGTCAGGCGCCGTGAGGCCGACGGTCATATAGAACGTCGTCGTTTTCCCGGCACCATTCGGGCCGAGCAGACCGACAACTTCACCCGACGCGACCTCCAGGCTCACGCCGCGAACGACCGTACGACCACCGTAGGATTTTGTGAGCTCGTGCGTGCGAAGGGTGGACATCAGCGCGCAGTCGGCTGAGGGCACGGGCCGCTGCGGCTCGACTGCGTGCGGACCTCCTCGTTGCCGTCGACGATGATGCGGTCGGCGGACTTGAAGAATGTGACGGTTCTGCCGCGGGTCTCGCGACACGCCTCGACGACTCGGACCGGAACAGTTGCAACACCGGTCATGACGTAGCGCTCGTCGGCAGCGTGATACGTCAGGCGATCGCCGGTAGCGACACGACTGTCGAGACGCGCATTCACCTCCGTGTATGCCTCGAGGCGCTCGAGACGTGACTCGGTGGCCGCGAGAACAAGCTCGATGCGTCGCGCGCGCAAATCGCCCTGCGGCCCGCTCACCTGTGCTGGAACTGGCGGAGGAGGCACAACGGGCGCGACCGGCGCAACCGGCGACACGCCACGTCCAGCGGCTTGTGGCGCGGCGGGCGCAACCGGGCTCCCTCCACGTGCGGTCGATGCGGGCGGCGCGGGAGGTGCGGCGGTGGGAACTCCGCGGCCGGCCGGTGCCGATGCGGCGGGGGCCGCAGTCGGTGTCGCCCCACGACCCGGCAGCGGCGCCTCGCCGATGTAGGTGATGCGCCGCTCCGCGTCGTCATAGCGAATCTCCAACGCGCGTCCAACGGACACACCGGTATCGAGCACGATGTTCGACCTTGCCGCACCGGACGCAATGAAGTCGCCCCGGGTTCGATCCAAGGTCAGGCGGTCGCCACGAATGGCCGTTTCTCCCTGCCAGAGCGCCGCCGCGCCTGAATACATGGCCTTGCCGGCCGCATCCTGATAATCGAGACCATTTGCGTTGACGTTCACCGGATTACCCGGTTCGAGCAGGCTCGGCAGCCGTCCATCAGGCGCAGCTCCCGCTGCCCCCGGCCGTGCCGTTCGCGACGGCGTCGTTCGCTGCTGACGCAGCACTGTCTTGACAGCTCCGCTGGCCACCATTCGCAGGTCGCCGAGAGTGACGGCGATAGATTCTGCTTCGACCTGAATGTCAGGGTTCGATACTCGCGGGGCTCCGCCGGAGTCGTTTCCCGACAGCCGGAGCGTCCCATTTACGGGGTCGTAATCGGCCTGGGCTCCCGACGCCTGCAGATCCCCTTCCTGAAAGTTCGCACGCCCACTGAACACCGCACTCGTAATCGTCTCGTCCGTGAGCGCCGCGCGCAGGCTGTTGGAACGAGCCGTTCGGGCCGGACCGTCAGCGCGGCCTTCTTCGCCGTACTCGACCGCGTCATCGAACTGCGCGAGGGTCAGCCCCTTGCCGGGTTCACCAGACGCGTTGAATCCCCTCGCCTTTATGTTCCGCGCGGGCGCGTCCGCCGCGGCAGGCAGATCCACGCGTACGCCGTCCCGGCCGACAGCGCCGACCAGGGACGAATCGGGGGCAAACACCAGGTCGAGCGATTCTCCAAGGAACTGGCGACCCGACACGCCTTCCCGACCGCCCTTCATTGCAACCGCGCCGCTTCCTCTCAGTGCGACCCGCTCGAGCGTCACCCCGTCTTCGGTGTAATCGAGATCGATGTCGCGTGCGGTCATCGAGTCGAACGCGCCGCCGCCGGCGACGCGAGCGTCGTCGCGCAGCTCGATGAACGTAATCCGCTCCTCGTCTGCCGACAAAAGCGCGATGCCGCGCTGCGCCTCGAGGACCTGCTCGCCGCGCAGCGCATGGACATTGCCGTCGAGAGCCAGGTACTTTTCGCGGCGTGCGAGCGTGGCCGACGCTGAGGAGAACTCGGTTTGGATCCGGCCGCGCTCGTCCGCGGATGCGACACGGGCATCTTCAGCGAGCGTAAGCACGTCGCCCGTCTGGTTGTACGTCATCCCTTTGCCCGACCCGGACATTCCGCCCTTGAAAAACGTCACAGCTCCAGGCACTCTCACCGTCGAGTCGGACTTGCTGAACGTCGCGCGATCGGCGTTCACGGTAAAGCCGTCACTTGCCATCAACTTCACGTCACCGACAATCTCGAGCTCTTCCTCGTTTTCGCCGACCTGCCCTTCCCGCCCCGACACCGTGAAGTCGCGGCCGCCTCGATTCCGAACTTTTATCGTGATGCCGATGAACTTCGTCGTGTCGTCCTCGTAAGTGAGCTGTCGCTCGGCTTCGATGACGAACTCCTGTTTGGTTTCACGAAACTGTTGAAACGCGGCGCCGGCACTTTCGAGAATGGCCCGAGGGTCGAACCTGGCCGGGCGCTCCACAGGTGATGAGACTTCTCGATCTCCGATCGCGGCGTACACCGCAATAGCGCAGGCGATCCCGAAGAGGCCCAGCCCCAGACGGGCGCGCTTCTGCCATCTGACCATCTAGCTACACAGTGTCACATAAGTCAGAGGGCAACGGGCAAAGGGCAAAGCCTCGCTCTCTCTGTCACGCCTCAGGCGCCCGGAAATCGGCGACCGAGAGTTGCAGATATCTTTCGCCGTTCCACGTGTCCTGCTCCAGCGAATAGGCGAGATCGATCCCCGCACGATACTGCGAGACAAAGGCCTCGCGATCGGCTGCGCGCCACGCGATGCCGCGCATCACGCGACCGTCCTGGCGCAGCGCCATTTTCAGGTGGCGATCTTTGACGAGACGCGGTCCATCCACCACTTCCACACCGCTCGTGCGGAACACCGGGCACGAGTTGCCCGCACCGAACGGTGCCAGCGCGGACAGTTCTGACGCAACCTGCGGGGTAATCGATCGGAACGCCAGCGCGCCATCGATCCAGAGACGCGGCCGAAGGTCGTCCGGCTGCAGGTACCGATCGGCGTACTCATTGATCCGTCCGCGCAGCTCCCGAATGCGCGACGCCTCTAACGTGAGGCCGGCGGCTTGCCGATGGCCGCCGAACTTCGTCAGAACGTCCGAGCACGATTCGAGCGCCGAAAGCATGTCGAACGAAGGAATACTGCGGCACGACCCGTGCGCCACCTCACCGTCGATCGAGAGCACGACTGCCGGCCGATTCAACGCTTCCACGAGCTTGGACGCAACAATCCCGATAACCCCGCGATGCCACCCTTCGCCTCCGACAACGATGACCGTACGCGACCCCACGTCGAGATCCGTGTCGACGGTCCGCCGCGCCTGCGCGACGATATCGGCCTCCTCCTTCTGGCGGCGGAGGTTCTCAGCGTTCAGTTGATCGGCAAGGGCACGCGCCTCGTCGGCCATTGTTTCGTCGGCTGCCAGCAACAACCGCGCGGCAATGTCTGGGGTGCTCATTCGCCCGGCGGCGTTCACACGCGGGCCAATAACAAACCCGATGTGGTAGCTGTCGATTTCTTTCCCCGCCAGACCGCACGATTCGAGCAGCGCGCGAAGCCCAATCTTGTGAGGGCCCGTCGTGAGCGTCGCGAGTCCGAGCTTCGCAATGACACGGTTCTCTCCGATCAGTGGGACAACGTCGGCGAGCGTTCCAATCGCGGCAATTTTGACGAATGCCGGCAGCCAGCCTGTGCGTCCCGTACGGTGACAGAGCGCCTGAACGAGCTTGAGCGCGACGCCGACGCCAGCGAGGTTCTTATCCGGATACGTGCAATCGTGGCGCTTGGGGTTGATAACGGCGAGCGCCGGCGGCAGCGCCGTGTCTGGTTCGTGGTGATCCGTGATGATCAGGTCCAACCCGAGAACCCCGGCGTGCCGTGCTGCTTCGTCGGCCCTGATTCCGCAATCGACGGAAATGGCCAGGCGCACGCCGTCGGCGTGCAGCCGTGCAAGAGCCGCCGGCTGTAACCCGTAGCCGTCGCGCAGGCGTTCGGGAATGTAGTGCACGACGTCGGCGCCGAGCAGCTCCAATGCCCGGCGCAGAATCACAGTGGACGTGACGCCATCGACATCGTAATCGCCATGGATTGCGACTCGCTCGTGGCGAGCGATCGCCGCCAGGATGCGGTCCACAGCGACCGCCATGTCGGCCAGTCGAAACGGATCGTGCAGATCGTCGAGCGAGGGGGAAAGGAAGCGCCTGGCGCCGTCGAGATCTCCGAGTCCGCGGATGCACAACAAGCGACCCGTTACCGGAGAAACGCCCAACTCGCGTGCGACGACGTCCGCGTGGGCTTCGTCGCACCGACGGGCCTCCCAGATTCGCTCGGCTCTCATGATTCTTTAATGCCGATGTTCCCCATTACGCGAAACTTCCGATAGCGTGCTTCGAGACGATCGGCGGGGTTCATCGCCGACACCTCGCCCAACGCGCGCGACAGCGGTTCGTCGAGCAACCTGGCCGCCAAATCGTGATTTGTGTGGGCACCGCCGGATGGTTCCCTGACAATCTGGTCGATGATGCCGAACCGCAACAGATCGGGTGATGTCAGCTTCAGTGCTTGGGCCGCGTCGACCTTGCGATTCGAGTCACGCCACAGAATCGCAGCGCACCCCTCGGGCGGAATCACACTGTAGATGGCGAACTCGTGCATCAGGATCCGATCGCCGATTGCAATCCCGAGCGCGCCACCGCTTCCGCCCTCCCCGTGGACGACGATCACAATCGGGGTGTCGAGTGCGGCCATCTCGCGCAGGTTGAAAGCAATTGCCTCGGAAATGCCGCGCTCTTCCGATTCCATTCCCGGATACGCGGCCGGCGTGTCGATGAACGCAATTACGGGGCGCTTGAACTTCTCCGCCAGCTTCATGGCGCGGAGCGCCTTGCGATAGCCTTCCGGCTTGGCATACCCGAAATTCCGGTAGACCTTCTGCTTTGTATCGCCGCCGCCACCCTTGTGATGTCCCACGATCAACACCGGGGAGTCCTTGTACCGCGCAAATCCGGCGACGATTGCATGATCGTCGGCGAATCGGCGGTCGCCGCTTATCTCAGTGAACTCCGCAAACAGTCTGTTCACGTAATCCAGCAGCGTGGGGCGGTTGTTGTGCCGCGCCACCATGACTCGCTGCCACGGCGTCAGGCGCGAATAGATATCTGTCCGGAGCTCATCGAGGCGACGCTGCAAGCCGTCCAGCGCCTGCTGTCGCTCCCGCGTCCGCGGTTGCGTCGACAGCGCGTCGATCTCCTTCAGGAGGGGGTTGAGTGGTTCCTCGAACTCCAGCAGGTCAGCCGGCATACACCGTTACGAGCTTATCCCTCTGTTTTGGTCCCGTTGTCCGTTGAAATTGTCGGCGATGCGCATGACAGAGCAGGTCACCGGAGACTTACGGAACCGGCCCCGCAGATCCTTTCGACGTCCGCCACGAGGCGCTCGGAAGGTCGAACACGGACCTGTGCGTTGACGTCAATAGTCACGCGCAGGTGGCGATCGGGATCACGCAGCTCGATTGCGACGCGGCGGTCGCCTTTGTGCTGCATCAGCACGTCCCAGAGCTGCATGAACGTATCTCTGTCGTGCTGGGGCGTCGATAACGTAATGGCGACAGACGACGCCAGCCGCTCGATAATGAGCTCGATGGGCGCAATCTCGGAGGCGAGGATGCGTGCTGCCTCGTCGTCGCGCTCGCAGCGACCCTTTACGAGCACCATCCGGCCCTCCTCAGCCAGATGGCCGTGCTGCCTGAAGGCATCGGGGAAGACCACCACCTCGATACTTCCCTGCGCGTCGTCGAGCGTCAGCACGCACATGCGATCTCCCTTGCGCGTCTTCAGGGGACGCACGGCCGATACGATACCGCCGAATGTGATGTCCTCCCCGACGCGCTGGCCATTTCCGTTGGTAGGCGTCGTCACTCCGTGGCCCGCTCCGTTCGTACCGTTCACACCGGTCGGTCTTGCTTCCACCGCATCGGCATCTTTTCTGACCGCCAGCTCCGCCGTGGACTTCGCACCGTATTCGCGGAGGGCCTGAGCATAGCGGTCGGTCGGATGCCCGCTCCAGTACAGGCCAAGGGCCTCCTTTTCATACTGCAACTGCTCGATTTCGGTCCAGGCTGGACCGTCTGGACGAGACATACCCTGACCGGAGCTGGAGCTGCCGTCGTCTTCGCGGCCAAATAGCTGCGTCTGACCAAGATCGTTGTCGCGCTGCGTTCTCATACCGTGGTCGCACGCCGCGTCGATAGCAGCGAACAACTGTGCCCGGCGTGCCCTCAGGGTCGACACGCCTCGCGCGGCAACATCACCGTCGCTCGTCATCGAATCACACGCGCCCGCCTTGACCAGCGCCTCGAGCACCCGTTTGTTGACAATCCGCAAATCGGCGATTTCGCAGAGCGCATGAAGCGACCGAATGTGGCCGCCGAGCTGTGCCCGCGTCGAAATAATCTCGTTGACAGCACTTTCGCCGAGCCCTTTGATCGCCGTAAGCCCGAACCGTACTCCCTTCTCGCGCTCGACCGAGAAGTTCAGCTGGCTCTGGTCGATATCGGGCGGCAGGATCGGAACGCCGCGCTCGCGGCATTCCGCCAGGTACACGGCGAGCTTGTCAGTGTTTTGCGCTTCGATTGTCAGCAGCGCGGCGGCAAAGTGCCACGGGTAGTTAGCCTTCAGATATGCGGTCTGATACGCGACGAACGCATAGGCGGTTGAATGTGCCTTGGGGAATCCATACCCGGCGAAGTACTCGATCAGCTCGAAGATCTTGGTCGCCTTTTTCTCGTTGATGCCGTTCTTCCTGGCGCCACCCACGAAGGCCTGCCGCTGCTGCGCCATCACCTTCGGATCCTTCTTGCCCATCGCCTTGCGGAGTACGTCGGCTTGTCCCATCGTGAAGCCGGCCAGCGACTGCGCAATCCGCATGACCTGCTCCTGATACGCGATGACGCCATGGGTCTCAGCCAGGATCGGTTCGAGTTGCGGAAGCTCGTATTTCACTTCCGTCTTCCCCTGCTTCCTGGCGACCCAGTCGTCCACCATCCCGCTCCGGAGCGGGCCGGGACGATACAAGGCATTTAGGGCTATCAGGTCTTCGAGGCTGTCGGGCTTGGCGCGCCGAAGCAGGTCGCGCATGCCCGAACTCTCGAACTGGAAGATGCCGTAGGCCGCGCCGTCGGCAAACAGCTTGTACGCCTTCGCGTCATCCAGCGGCACGTTGTCGATGTCGAGGTCGATTCCTTCGGTCCGCTTGATCTCGGTGAGCGCGTCGCGAATGAGCGTCAGCGTGCTCAACCCCAGGAAGTCCATCTTCAGGAGGCCGACACGATCGACTTCCTTCATGTTCCATTGCGTCGTGATCTCGTCCCGGGCTCCCTTGTACAACGGCGCGTAATCGGTGACGGGCCCGGGGGCAATGACCACACCGGCGGCGTGCACGGACGCGTGGCGCGACATCCCTTCGAGGCGCCGACCGATGTCCAGCACGTCCTTCACCTTCGGATCCTTCGCCACCATGTCCTTGAGCGCCGGATTCTCGGCAACCGCTTTATCGAGCGTCATGTCGAGCGCCGCAGGGATTTGCTTGGCGATTCGATCGACGTCGGCATACGACATGTCGAGCGCGCGACCGACATCGCGTACGACTGCCTTTGCCTTCATCGTTCCGAACGTGATGATCTGGGCGACGTTTTCGCGACCGTACTTGCGCGTCACGTATTCGATCACCTCGCCACGCCGGCGCTCGCAGAAGTCGACGTCGATATCGGGCAGCGAGACGCGCTCAGGGTTGAGGAAGCGCTCGAAAATCAACTCGAACTCGAGCGGGTCGACGTCCGTGATTCGCATCGACCAGGCGACCACCGACCCGGCGGAAGATCCCCGGCCGGGCCCAACCGGAATGTTCTGCTCGCGCGCGTAGCGGATAAAGTCCCAGACAATCAGGAAATAGCCCGGGTACCCCATCCCTTTGATCATCTCGATTTCGTAATCGAGACGCCGCTCGTATTCGTCGATCGTGTGGCGAAGACGCCCCTCTGAGGTCAGCCGGCGCAGACGTGGTAGCCGTTGTGCGAAGCCTTCGCGGGCGATGTGCTCGAAGTACGCGTCGAGCGTGAAGTCGTCAGGCACCTGAAAAGACGGCAGGTGGTTCTGTCCTTTCGGGATCGTGACGTTGCAACGCTCCGCGATGAGGAGCGTGTTCTTCAGCGTGGCCGGGTAATCCGCGAAGACCGCTGCCATCTGGTCGGCGGTCCTCAGGAAAAATTGATCGCCGTGGTAGCGCAGGCGCTGTGCGTCATTGACGGTCTTGCCGGTGCCGATGCAGAGCAGAACGTCGTGTGGCTGCGCGTCTCCCTGTCTCAGATAATGCACGTCGTTGGTGGCGACGAGCGGGAGGTTGAGCTCCTGCGCCAGCGGCACGATGCCGCGATTGACGATCTTTTGCTCCTCGAGGCCCTGGTACTGCATCTCGAGAAAGAAATTGTTCGGTCCGAGAATGTCGCGCAGCCGGCCGGCCGCTTCCAGTGCGGTTCGCGCCTGCTCCACTTTGAGCGCGCTCGCCACCTCGCCCTTGAGGCAGCTGCTCAGCCCGATAAGTCCCTTCGAATGGCGCGCGAGGAGCTCCTTGTCGATGCGCGGCCGATAGTAAAACCCTTCCGTATAACCGGCCGACACCAGACGAATCAGGTTCTTGTAGCCTTCATCAGTCTCGGCAAGCAGCACCAGATGGTTGGTCTCGCTTTGCGGTCCCGTCTTGTCGAACCGGCTGCCGGACGCGACGTACACCTCGCAGCCGAGGATCGGCTTCAGGCCGCGCTCGCGCGCGTGGTCGTGGAAAACGACTGAAGAGAACAGATTCCCGTGCTCGGTGACGGCCAGCGCAGGCATCTTCAGCTTGACGGCCTCGTCGAGCAGCTCGTCGATGCGACACGCGCCATCGAGCAGCGAGAACTCGGTGTGGACGTGGAGGTGAACAAACTCGTTCACGCTTCTCTGTTCTCCGTTCTCGGTTCGTGTTCAGGTTCCGTTCGTGCTTCGCGGTTCGCGCTTCTCGGTTCGCTCGAACGTGAACACGAACCGAGCAGCGAGAACCCAGAAGTGTGAACGACACTCATGTGTTATTCCCACTCGATCGTCGACGGCGGTTTCGAGGAAATGTCGTACACCACGCGATTGATGCCGCGAACCTCGTTGACGATCCTCGACGAAATGCCGGCGAGAAGGTCGTGCGGGAGCCGCGCCCAGTCGGCGGTCATGCCGTCGAGGCTCTCGACCGCCCGGATTGCGACGGTGTACTCATAGGTACGGGCATCGCCCATGACGCCGACGCTTTGCACGGGGAGCAGCACGGCGAAGCTCTGCCACAGACGTTCGTACCACCCGGCTTTCCGAATCTCCTCGGCCACAATCCTGTCCGCGAGCCTCAGCAGATCCAGGCGTTCTCGCGTGATCTCCCCGATGACCCGGACTGCCAGCCCCGGTCCGGGAAACGGTTGGCGGACGACGAACTCGCGATCGAGCCCGAGATCGCGTCCGACACGCCGCACTTCGTCCTTGAACAGATCCCGAAGCGGCTCAATCAGCTTGAAGTGCATCCGTTCGGGCAGTCCGCCGACATTGTGATGACTCTTGATGATGGCTGCCGGACCGCTGACCGAAGCCGACTCGATGACGTCGGGATACAGCGTGCCCTGGCCAAGATACTCAAAGCCGCCGAGCTCGTTTGCACGCTTCTCGAAGACGTCGATGAATGTTGCCCCGATGATCTTGCGCTTCTGCTCGGGATCGATCACGCCAGTCAGTCGTTCCAGGAAAAGAGCGGATGCGTCCACGAACTCGAGCGGCAGCTGCATCTTCTCCGCAAACCGGTGGCGGATCTGTGCAGCCTCCTCGTGCCGCAACAAACCGTTGTCCACAAAGATGCACGTCAGCCGACTTCCAATCGCGCGGTGAATCAACAACGCGGCGACCGTTGAATCGACGCCACCCGACAAGCCGCACACCACCCTTTCGTTGCCGACCTGCTGCCGGATCCGCTCTGTCGCCTCCTCTATGAACGACGCAATTGTCCAGTCGGCGGTGCACCCGCAGACGTCGTAGGCAAAGTTCCGCAGGATCTCGGCACCATGCTCGGTATGTGCGACCTCGGGATGGAACAGGAGCGCGTACAAACGGCGATCCGGCGCTTCCATGGCGGCGATGGGGACCGCTGAACTCGTCGCGGCAATCGAAAACCCCGGCGGGACCGCCGCGACATCGTCGCCGTGACTGGCCCAGACACGCAGCTCGCGCGGTATATGCGCGAACAGCCGCGGTGCGGGGCCGCCGTTGGCCGACACCTGTACGTGCGCGTGACCGAATTCGCGGTGTCCTGAGCGGCGCACCTCGCCGCCCAGCACGTCCGTCATCAACTGCATCCCGTAACAGATCCCCAGTACCGGAACCTGAAGGTCGAATACCTCGGGCTCACATTTGGGCGCTCCAGGCTCCGACACACTACGCGGACCGCCAGACAGGATGACTCCGACCGGACTCTTGCGCTGGAGCGTTTCGAGCGGTGTATTGAACGGCAGGATTTCCGAGTAGACCGCCAACTCTCGCAGGCGCCGCGCGATCAACTGCGTGTACTGAGACCCGAAATCCAGAACGAGAATGGTTTGATGGGACACGGGGAACCCGGGCGTGGTGCACGCTATTATATCGTGGTGCGCGGCGGGCGA